>Ga0137302_10210_pt1 | contig 39783 bp, 37 predicted proteins | sample Ramsor2O_GlcNAcB_FD_97184 | JGI IMG/M metagenome (GOLD analysis project Ga0137302, IMG submission 97184) | Mouse cecal microbial communities from Vienna, Austria - N-Acetylglucosamine amended with D2O_GlcNAcB | ecosystem: Host-associated > Mammals > Digestive system > Large intestine > Cecum... | reverse complement strand
TCTGGGACCGCTTCTTCTACTTGGAATACTTCACGGGCAAAGCGAGCCAACTTAGGTGCTGTTGTCTCATTCAACACATGAAGCATCCAGCGGGGCGTCAAGATGGCTAAGCCGATCCCATGAGTAATATCATAAAAAGCACTCAACTCATGTTCCATTGGATGGCACGACCACGCACCGGCTTTCCCACTACCTGTCAACCCATTTAACGCCAATGTACTTGCCCACATCAAGTTTGCCCGAGCATCATAGTCATCTGGGGTATCCAAAGCAATCGGCAAGTTTGTGATTACCGCTTTCAACAGCCCTTCTGCGATGCCGTCTTGTACATCCGTATTCTCTGTTGTACTAAAGTAGTTTTCGATCAGATGACTCATAATATCTGCAGAACCAGCCGCTGTTTGATAGCGATTGACGCTAAAGGTCCAGGTGGGATCTAAGAAAGAAACCTTCGGCAAGAAATTAGGACCGTGGACCCCTAATTTTTGTTTCGCTGTAAGGTTCGTGATAACTGCTCCCCGATTCATTTCACTACCAGTTGCAGCTAATGTCAAAACCGTAACTAATGGCAATGCTGGCCCTTGGTAGCTGCGTTTAGTCACTAAAGTCCAAGGATCTTCCTCACTGCAAGCAGCACCTGCGATCACTTTGCTGCAATCAATCACGGAGCCGCCTCCGACTGCAAGAATCACATCAATTTTTTCAGTGCGGCAGAGTTCTGCCCCTTTTGCTACTGTTTCAATCCGAGGGTTTGGTTCAACTCCTGCTAATTCTGTTACTTGATTGTCATTGTTTTGCAATTGCGCCATGACTTGATCATAAAGTCCGCTTTTTTTGATACTGCCGCCGCCATAGACCAATAGGACATTTTTTCCGAAAGTATTCAATACTTCCGGCAACTCATTTAACCGATCTTTCCCAAAACGTATATCCGTTGTCACCTGAAAAGTAAAATTATTCATGCTCCAACCTCCTTTTCTTTAATTAAACCATTTTCGTCCAAAAGTGCAACTATTCCAACTAGCTAGAAAGATTCAATCAATCATTTAACAAAAAATCACTTTCTGACTGGCTCCCATTGTCTAAGGAGTCAATCAGAAAGCGATACAGGAATAAAAAATTTTTTGTAGGCTGTAGGATAAGAAAAAGGATTAGGAGATAGCTGTTTCTAAGCCAACTTTGATCATATCATTGAATGTTGTTTGTCTCTCTTCCGCTGTTGTTTCTTCTCCAGTGATGATATGATCACTGACTGTGCAGATCGCTAAGGTCTGTACGTGGAATTTTGCTCCTAAATAGTAAAGCGCAGCGGCCTCCATCTCAACACCTAATACACCAAGATCAGCCAATTCCACTGTTTCTGCCATATCATCTTTATAGAAAGTATCTTCCGATAAAATGTTCCCAACGTGGGTGGTAAAGCCGGATGCAATCGCTGTATCATACGCTTTACGCAACAAGTCGAAATCTGCGATTGGCGGAAAATGAAAACTTTGAAAATTCTTTGCTACCATGGAAGAACTTGTCGCTGCAGCTTGGGCGATCACTAAGTCCCGAACATGAACATCTTTAGAAATCGCGCCACAAGTGCCGACACGAATCAATTTTTTTACGCCATAAGAATTGATCAATTCATGGGCATAAATGGTCGCAGAAGGCATCCCCATACCAGTTCCTTGTACTGATACTCGCTCACCTTTGTAGACACCGGTATAACCGAGCATCCCTCGGACATTGTTATAACAGATCGGGTCTTCTAAAAATGTTTCTGCAATGTATTTTGCGCGTAGAGGATCGCCAGGTAATAAAATCTTATCAGCAATCTCGCCAGCTTTTGCTTCAATATGAACGCTCATCTTTTCGCTCCTTTTCTACTTCTCTTTTATGCTCTTTTTTTAGGGTTTGCTTGTTTTACAGATTCGCTAAAGTTTCTTTGATCAGCGCTTTAAATTCGGCTTTGACCCGTTCTGTTGTCTCTACGACTTCTTCATGGTTCAGGCTTGCTTGCATACCAGCAGCTAGATTGGTGATACATGAAACGCCCAACACTTTCAAGCCACTATGAACAGCTACGATTACCTCAGGAACCGTCGACATACCCACAGCATCTGCACCGATCGTACGAGCAAATCGAATTTCAGCAGGTGTTTCATAAGTCGGCCCAGAAAAGCCCATGTAAACTCCTTCTTTTAAGTGGAGACCTTTTGTTTCTGCAATTTGTTTTGCTGTTTCCCGGTAGCTTGGATGATAAGCCTGGCTCATATCAGGGAATCGTGGTCCCATTTCTTCTTCGTTAGCCCCAATCAATGGATTGTCCCCCATGAAATTGATTTGATCCGTGATCAACATCAAATCACCAGGTTGGAAACTTTCATTCACTCCGCCGCATGCGTTCGTCACAACAAGTGAATGTGCTTCAAGGGCCGCCATTACTCGAACAGGGTAAGTAACTGTCTGCATGGAATGTCCTTCATAGTAATGGAAACGACCTTGCATCGCCAATACTTTTTTTCCAGATAATGTACCATAAACTAGTTGTCCGGCATGCCCGACGACTGTTGAAACTGGAAAATGAGGGATATCGTTATAAGGCAGCACAATTGGATTTTCAATCTCATCTGCTAATTCACCTAATCCTGAACCTAAGATCAAACCAAAATCAATAGATCCTACCCCTTTTTCCTTGATGAATGTCGTTGTTTCCTGCAATTTCTCATGTAATATTGTCATTTCTCCACCTCTAATTTAAATGATTTAAGAAGCTTTCCCCATTTTCTGTTGCCGGTACTGCAAAGTTTTCTGCAATTGTTGCTGAAATATCGGCATAATGGCCTTGGGGTAGTTGGCCTTGTCCTTTAAATTGTTTGCTGTAAACCAATAATGGTACATATTCTCTTGTATGATCAGTCCCAGTAAAGGTTGGATCATTTCCGTGATCGGCTGTGATCATTAATAAATCATCGTCAGCCATGGCATCCAGAATCTCTGGGATTCTTAAATCGAAATCTTCAATGGCATGAGCATAACCGACAACATCCCGGCGATGGCCGTAAAGCGCATCGAAATCAACTAAATTAGTAAAACTTAGGCCGGTAAAGTCTTGCTTCATCACATTCAATAGCTGATCCACACCATCCATATTGCTCTTTGTTCTTACTGAATCAGTGATTCCTTGACCATTGAAGATGTCATTGATCTTTCCGACAGCGATGACGTCTTTGCCAGCATCTTTCAACGAATCCAACACTGTGTGTCCAAAAGGATCCAGTGCATAGTCATGCCGGTTGCTTGTCCGGGTGAAGTTTCCTGGTTCACCAACATAAGGGCGAGCAATGATGCGGCCGATCATATATGGTTCATCTTTGGTAATATCACGCACATATTGGCAAATGCGGTACAATTCTTCCAACGGAATGATTTCTTCATGAGCTGCAATTTGCAAGACTGGATCGGCAGACGTATAAACGATCAAATCGCCTGTTTTCATTTGGTGTTCACCGTAATCATCAATGACTGCTGTACCGGAATAAGGTTTGTTGCAGACGATTTTACGTCCAGAAAATTCTTCGATTTGTTGCAGCAATTCTTGAGGAAATCCGTCAGGAAACACACGAAACGGTTTTTGAATATTCAAACCCATGATTTCCCAGTGTCCAGTCATGGTATCTTTTCCGACAGAGATTTCTTCTAGTTTCGTTGCATAGCCGTCATGGTCTGCTACATTTTTGACACCATCCAGCGGTCGGATCGTACCAAGACCTAACTGTTCCAAATGAGGAATCGTCAATCCAGCTTCTTTGGCGATATGTCCTAATGTATCAGAACCAACGTCACCAAATTTTTCTGCATCGGGCGCTTCACCGATACCTACAGAATCCATTACGATCAAATGTACACGTTTAAACATTCTTTTCCCTACTTTCTTTTATTGTTATTCTTTTCTTATCATACTAGAAATAAGAAAGATTTGCCTTTAAGGATGTTTGAGATATTGGGTTTCTTGCTGCTACACAAAAAAAAGGGCAGGGCACAGCAACACAAACATGTCCCATAGCCCCACCCTTTCATACAGAAAAAATTATTTAGATTTGATGTAGTTCTTACCGTTAGCTTTAGGTCCTGCCGCTTTCCCAAGGAACAGCACTAGAACAATAATTGTTAACGCATATGGTGCTGCTTGTAGATAAACCGCTGGAATGGAGGAAATGATTGGCAATTGTCCGCCAACGATACTGATGTTTTGCGCAAAGCCGAAGAAAATTGCAGCGCCCATCGCACCTAACGGATTCCATTTACCAAAGATCATTGCTGCCATTGAGATAAACCCTTGACCGGCAATCGTTGTTACAGCAAAACGTCCAGCGATTGATTGGGCAAATAACGCGCCACCCATTCCGCCTAGGAAACCGGAGATCAACACGCCAGAATAGCGCATCACATAGACATTGATTCCTAAGGTATCTGCTGCCTGAGGGTGTTCACCCACGGAACGTAGCCGTAAGCCAAATCGTGTTTTAAAGATGACAAACCAAGCAATCACAGAAATCAAGATCGCAAAGTAAGCAGGTAAAAACGTTTGGTTAAAGAAGACTGGACCAATCACAGGAATATCACGCAACACAGGAAAATTGAAATACCCTAATGTTTGTTGAATATTGTCTGTTTGCCCTTTGTTGTAGATGGCTTTAACTAAGAAGACAGCCAGCGCTGGCGCCATCAAATTCATTACGGTACCACTGATAATGTGATCTGCTCTAAAGTTGATGGTGGCTACAGCATGCAGCAGTGAGAAGGCCATTCCTACTAACCCGCCGACTAGCATTCCTAACCAAGGTGTCCATGCACCAAATTGTGACGCAAATTCAATATTGAAAACGATCGAACTGAAGGCACCCATCACCATGATTCCTTCAAGACCTACGTTAACGATCCCGCTTCGCTCTGAGAAAACGCCGCCCAGTGCAGTCAGGATCAATGGTGCAGCATAAATCAACGTTTGTGTGACGATCGAAGAAATTAAACTGATATTCATTAGATGGTTCCTCCTTCCTGATCTTGATTATTTGGCTTTGCTTCAATTTCTTGGACAACAGCGACTTCCTTTTTGCCATCAAAGATTTTAGCTAATACAAAACGAATCACGTAGCTGATCGCAACGAAGAAGATGATGATCGCAATGTCGACATCAACAAGTTCTGAAGGAATCCCTGCAAACTGCATTCCTTGTCCGCCCAGTTTAAGAACACTGAACAGCAATGCAGAAAGTAAAATCCCAATCGAAGACCCGCTGCCTAATAATGAGACTGCCATCCCATCAAAACCAATACTCAATGACGAACCTTGAACGAAGAAGTTTTCAAAAGTTCCCAAACCTTGAACGACGCCACCTAATCCAGCTAATGTTCCAGAGATGATCATTGAAATAATGATTGTCCGTTTGCTGCTCATCCCAGCATACTCAGATGCGGTTGGATTCAAACCAACTGCTCGAATCTCATAACCTAACGTTGTTTTCTTCATCATGAACCAAATCAACACGAGGAAGATCAGTGCCATGAAAATACCAATGTTTAACCGGGAATTGTTGGTCAAATTTGCTAAGAAAGGTGTTTGTAAAGAGGCATTGTCGCCTACCATTTTGGTCACACCTTTTGTTGTGATCATGGATTCATTCATGACGTTATTGACGATATGATTTCCTGTATACAATAAAATATAATTCATCATAATAGTTACGATAACTTCACTCGTACCAAAGAAGGCACGTAAGATACCTGGAATAGCTGCAGCAATTGCACCACAGGCTGCCCCTACAAGAATAGCGGTAGGCAACACGATGATTCGAGGAGCATCTGGCATAGACAATGCGACCCAGATACTTGCTACCCATCCTGCTAATGCTTGTCCAGAAAGACCGATATTAAAGAATCCTGCAGAATTCGCTACTGCGAATCCCAAAGCTGTAAAAATCAGTGGACCAGCTGTAACGAAAATCTCACCAATATTTCTAGCATTCAATCCGCCGCTTTGACCATTGATAAATACGGTACGGAACATTTGAAGATACCCATCGATTGGGCTGTAACCAAATGCCGCCATGATGATTCCACCAAGGATAAAACCAAGTAGAACAGCAATGATCGGCACAAGCAGGTTCCGAATTTTTTCTTTGCGGTTATTCAACAGAACCACCTACTTCCTCCATTTGTAGCTCGCGTCGGGCTTCTTCTAATGAATAACCCGCCATTAGTAATCCGAGTTCTTTTTCTGATGTCTCTTTCGGATCAACGACGCCAACAATCTCACCAGCATGGATAACGGCGATTCGGTCTGATACGTTCAAAATCTCATCTAATTCGAAGCTGACTAACAAGACAGCTTTGAATTTGTCCCGCTGTTCGATCAAACGTTTATGGATAAACTCAATTGCGCCTACGTCTAAGCCCCGTGTTGGGTTCGCTACGATCAAAAGATCCGGATCACGGCTGATTTCCCGTGCAATAATCGCCTTTTGCTGATTCCCGCCAGAGAGGGCACGAGCAGGAACAATCTCATTGACTGTACGGACATCAAACTCTTGGATCAATCCACGGGCAAATTCATTCATTTCCCCGTAGTCCAGCACGCCATAATTGCTCAGCGGTTTTTGATAATACGTTTGTAAAGCAATGTTTTCTGAAAGCATCATGTCTAGAACCAATCCATATTTATGACGGTCTTCCGGCACATGCCCGACACCTGCCTCCGTTACTTTACGAGGCTTGAAATTTGTAATGTCGTCACCATTCAATAAGACTTTGCCGCTTTCGGATTTTCTTAATCCTGTGATTGCCTGTAGCAATTCCGACTGTCCGTTGCCATCTATTCCGGCAATCCCCAGAACTTCCCCAGCCCGCACTTCCAAACTTAAGCCTTTAACAGCCTCTAGGCCGCGATTTTCTTTTACAACTAAGTTTTCGATAGACAGGACGACTTCTTTTGGTTCTGCAGGTTTTTTCGGTGTTTTGAAGGAAACAGAACGACCAACCATCATATCTGCCAATTGCTGTGACGTTACGTCTTTGACATTGACTGTACCTATTCCTTTGCCTCGGCGAATCACTGTACAACGGTCCGCTACTGCTTTGATTTCATCCAACTTATGAGTAATCAAAATGATGGATTTTCCTTCCCGAACAAGTCCTCTCATAATGACAATCAATTCTTCGATTTCTTGTGGTGTCAGTACTGCAGTTGGTTCATCAAAAATCAGTACATCTGCACCCCGGTATAATGTTTTTAGAATCTCCACACGCTGTTCCATCCCGACTGAGATGTCTCGCACATAAGCATCTGGGTCAACCGATAAGCCATATTGCTCAGAAACCCGTTTGATTTCTTTGCGGGCTTTTTTACGGTCCAACACACCCAATTTATTTGGTTCGCTTCCTAAAATGATATTTTCCGTGACAGTAAACGCGTCAACCAGCATAAAATGCTGATGGACCATACCAATGCCAAGTTTATTAGCTGCTGTAGGGCTAGTAATATTCACTTTCTCCCCATTCATCAAGATATCGCCTGATGTCGGTTCTAACAAACCTGACAGCATATTCATCAAGGTCGACTTGCCAGCTCCGTTTTCCCCAAGCAATGCGTGGATTTCTCCCGGCCTTACTTGTAAGTTGACATCGTCATTGGCTTTGAAGGTTCCAAACTCTTTGGTGATATGGCGCATTTCTACAACATATTTTTCTTCAGCCAAGTTTCTCACATCCTTACTTTCTAATTCGCTCTCACACTCAGTGACACAACAATTTTTAATACAAATAAATGCTATTGCTTAGGATGGTTATTATCCTCATGAAAACTCAACAGCTTTCATCAAGACATTAACCACTAAAGATGTATTAGCAAGACGAGCATCTGAACGATAGCGAATCGCTCAACTCTACTATCGTTCAGAATTTCTTGTCTTTTTTTTTTCATTGTTTAAAAAAACTTGCTTATTTTTCTGGTTTTTCTGGCACTTCAACTTTGCCATCGATCACATCTTGTTTTGCTGTTTCGATCGCTGCTTTTGCATCATCTGATAAGAAACCTTCAGTGATATCTACACCGCCGTCTTTCAAACCATAAACGATGTGTTCGCCGCCAGGGAAGTTATCTTCTAATGCACGTGTTGAAATATCTTGTACGGCTGCGCCTACACCTTTAAGTGTTGAAGCCAATGTGAAGTTGTCTTCTTTGCCGTCTTTTGTTTTGTATGCACCTTCGTCTTGTTGGTCGCTATCTACACCGATAACCCAAACTTTTTTGTCTGCAAGGTCAGCTTCGTTCAATTGTTCATTGATTGCTTTTGCTTCTTGGAAGACACCAGCACCAGTACCACCTGAAGCATGGAAGATTACGTCAACGCCGCCTTGGTACATTGAAGCTGCTAGGGCTTTCCCTTTTGCAGGGTCACCAAATGATGCTGCATATTGAGAATCAATTTTAATCTCTTTGCCTAATGCTTTAGAAGCATCTTCGACACCTTTGATAAAACCAGCTTCAAAACGGTCGATTACGACACCTTCTTCACCGCCGATAAAGCCAACTTTGTTTGTTTTTGTTGTATAAGCTGCTGCAAAACCAGCTAAGTAAGCTGCTTCGTTGTCTTTGAAGGTTGCAGAAACAACATTGTCTTTGCCTTCGATGACATCATCGATAATCCCAAATTGAGTATCAGGGTTTTGTGCTGCAGCTGCTTCAATTGAATCTTTCAATAGGTAACCGACACCAAAAATCGTTTTGAATCCGTTTTGGACAGCACCATTTACGTTTGTTGTATATTCTGAAGCTTCATTTGATTGAACGTAGTCATATCCACCAACACCGCGAGCGATGTTATGTTCTTTCCCCCAAGCTTCCAAACCTTCCCAAGCAGATTGGTTGAATGAACGGTCATCTACACCACCGATATCGGTAACGATTGCTACACTGTGTGCTGCATCTGTTTTGCCGTCTGCAGAACCGCCGCCTGTTGAATCAGTCGAACCTGACTTTCCTCCATTGCCACATGCACCAAGTAGTGTCAACCCAGCCACTGCAACAATTCCTAAACTAAATAATTTTGCTTTTTTCATTGCTGTAAAGCCCCCTATAAAATAGTTTTTATTTTTCAACAGCCGCTTCGACTGAATGAACATGGTTTATAGATCTTTGTTCGTAAAATAATATGGCAGCAACCCTTCGACAGTTGTCTCTTTGATTATACCATCGTCTCCCACAAGAGTGACTGGCATATCCGGCTGACAGAACTCAACCATTACTTGGCGGCAGGCGCCACAAGGTGAGATAGGCTCTGGCGTATGACCAGCAACAACTAAGTGTTGAAAGTCTTTTTCGCCTTCTGAAATTGCTTTGAAAAATGCGGTGCGTTCCGCGCAATTCGTTAAGCCAAACGAAGCATTTTCGATATTGATGCCTTGATAGATGGTTCCTTTTTTGGTGACCAAGCAGGCCCCAACTGGAAATTTAGAATAAGGAACGTAAGCTTTGTCTAATGCGGCAACTGCCGTTTCGATCCACTCTTTTTTCGCTTTTGTCATGATGAACCTCACTTTATTGAATTAGTAGCCAGCCCCCGTTGACCCTGTAACGATTGCTACACTTGCACTGGTTCCTAAACGATTTGCTCCTGCTTCGACCATTGCTGCTGCTTCTGCTTCGTTATGGATGCCGCCAGATGCTTTCACACCCATTTCAGGGCCCACTGTTTCACGCATCAGTTTGACATCAGCAACAACCGCTCCGCCAGTAGAGAATCCTGTCGATGTTTTGACAAAATCAGCTCCTGCTGCTTTCGCTAATTCACAGGCCTTTACGATTTCTTCATTGTCTAAAAGTGCTGTTTCAATAATGACTTTCACTAATGCTTTGTCTTTAGCTGCTGCAACAACCGCTTCGATATCCGCTTGAACTTTTTTGAACTGTTTTGATTTCAAGGCACCAATATTAATGACCATATCCACTTCATCGGCACCATTCTTGATGGCATCTGCCGTTTCATAAGCTTTGACTTCTGATGTATTGGCACCTAAAGGAAAGCCGATCACGGTACAAACAGCCGTCGGTTCACCTTTTAATTCTTCTGCTGCCAAAGCTACCCAAGTAGGATTGATACAGACAGAATAAAAGTGATAGGTTTTTGCCTCTTCAATGATGCGCAAGACATCTTCTTTTGTTGCATCTGCCTTTAAAATAGTGTGGTCGATCATGCGATTTAATTCCATTCCACTCGCTCCTTATTCTGTAATGATTTCATGGATCAACGGTGGCTCACCGCCGCTTTCTCCGATTTCAATATTTTGATAGATCAATTCGATGACATCATCGATGGCTTCTGTGTTGCTGTAGATCGTTAACAGTGCTTCACCTTGCTCAACAGACTCTCCCACTTTTTTATGCAGTTTGATTCCTACTGCGTGATCGATGTCTTCTTCTTTGGTTTTGCGGCCGGCACCTAACATCATAGCTGCGATGCCTAGTTCATTGGCAACGATCTTAGTTACGACGCCAGAAGTTTTTGCTGGTAATGCTCTTTGATAATTGGCAGTCAAGATTTGGCTTGGATCATCGATCACTGAATCATCGCCACCTTGATTACGGATCATTTCACGAAATTTAGCCAACGCTTTACCAGAGTGCAGTGCCTCTTCCAATAATGCGCGTGCTTCTTCCAACGATGCGGCTTTTTGGGCTAAAACAACCATTTGGCTGCCTAATGCATAGCACATTTCTTCTAAATCAGCTGGACCGTTTCCTTGCAATGTTTCAATAGCTTCCACTACTTCCAAACTATTTCCAATGGCTTCGCCTAACGGCTGTGACATATCTGAGATCACTGCCATTGTCTGACGGTTCGCTAATTTGCCAATCCGAACCATCGTTTGTGCTAAGCGTTTGGCATCCTCAATTTTCTTCATGAAAGCACCGTCACCAGTCGTCACATCTAACACGATGGCATCCGCACCTGCTGCGATTTTCTTACTCATGATCGAGCTAGCGATCAATGGAATCGAGCTTACGGTTGCTGTGACATCCCGCAACGCATATAATTTTTTGTCTGCAGGGGCCAAATCCCCCGACTGACCGATAACCGCTACTTTGCTTTCGTTTACGAGGCGAATAAACTCTTCTTCTGCAATCTCAATCTGAAACCCGGGAATTGATTCTAATTTATCCAGCGTACCGCCTGTGTAACCAAGTCCACGACCAGACATCTTGGCAACTGGCACACCAACACTTGCTACTAGTGGTGCTAGAATCAACGTGGTAGTATCACCGACACCCCCTGTTGAATGTTTATCTACTTTGATGCCTTCGATTGAAGAAAGATCAATGACTTCACCAGAATTTGCCATAGCTAAAGTTAGGTTTGTGATTTCTTCATCGGACATATCCACATAAAAAATAGCCATCAACAAAGCACTCATCTGATAATCTGGAATACTTCCTTCAGTATACGCAGTTACAATGTAGTCTATCTCTTCCTTTGTCAATGACTTACCGTCACGCTTCTTTTCAATTAAATCCACCATTCGCATCAAAATGACCCTCGCTTCCTCTGACATTATACAATATTTTTCTTGTAGGTAAACCACTTTAGTAAAACGGTTTACTATATAAAACAAAACTATGAAAACACTTACAATTGGAAATATACCGCACTATTTCGCAATTGTCAATGCCTTCACGCTCTCACGAAGAATTAATTTTGTATCAAAAAATCTTATTTGGAATTCTTCGAGAAGGAAACTCGATGGCGTCTACCAAAAATTTCGCTGCCGTAAAGCCAATCTCAAAGGTTGGCTGCATCACCGTGGTCAATGGTGGTGTGATGTATTCCGTTAGCTTCAATGCGTCAAAACCAATCACAGAAATATCCTCGGGCACTTTTTTCCCTGCTTCATAGATTGCTTGATAACAGCCGATCGCCATAGCATCATTCCCACAAAAAATAGCCGTAAGCTCGCGGTATTTCAATAATTTCTTGCAGGCATCGTATCCGCCGGTCACTGTTAACTCAGCCGACTCCACGTAACGCCCTTTAAACGGGATCTGATGATCTTTCAACGCATGACGATAACCATTGAAACGTTCTTCCAATTGATAATAACCAGTACTTTCTTTTAGCATACCGATGTTTTGATGGCCATTATTGATCAGATAGCTGACTGCTTGATAAGCGCCTTCGTATTCTTTCACAATCAAACGGCCATTGTCTCTTTGATTGATTCCCCGATCGACGAGAATAATTGGTCGGTCATCAAAAAAACCGCTCTTCAATGAATACTCGTCAGGCAGCTGATGCGGTGTTGCCAAAAGAATACCATCCACTGATCGATGAGACAGCTCTCTCAAATATTGTATTTCTTTTTCTTGGCTATGTCGGGAGTTACACAATACCAGCATATACCCCAATGGATTGAAATAGCTTTCTGCTCCTTCAATGATTTTAGAAAAGAAAAAATCCGTAACGTCAGGAACAATCATACCGATCGTTTTTGAGTGGCGATTGATTAGATTCGAAGCAAAAAAATCTGGCTTATAATGGTGCTTATTAACGATATCCAGTACCCGTTTGCGGGTTTCTTCACTGAAACGGCTACCTTTATTGTTCAGAATTTGCGAAACAGTAGTTACAGATACCCCTGCCATTTCAGCAATCTGCTTGATTGTCAGTTTCATTTACTTCTCACCTCTTTCTTGCCTAAAGTGTAGCAAATTTTTTCTAAAAAAAATAGCACCCCTTGCTTTCTTCCAAAATTTTCTTTTTACAAGGGTTAAAAAACAGCTCCATTCCTTAAAAAAATCGACAAAAGAAAGCAAAAAATAAAAGACCAGCGATTCTAGGCAGCTCCTAGCAAATGATCGTGGTCTTTAAAAAACAGGTAAACCTATTGTAAACGTGAAAAACGTCTGCTTTGCGCGCTTATTCTTTGTAGCTTTGAATAATATAATACCCTTTGTCTTTTTTGATGATTTCGGCATTACCAAAGGTTTGTTGCATTTTCTTTTGGGCACTGGGGGCACCTTGTTTCTTTTGAATCACGATCGTTAATGTGCCACCAGACTTCAATAACGGAAAAGCGCCAGTCAAGATTTCATGTACGACATCTTTGCCCGCTCGGATCGGCGGATTGCTGAGAATTGCTGCATAGGTGGATTGGTTTAAGGTTTCGTAGATATTCGAAGCATGAATATCGACATTTTCGATGCCATTACGTTGCGCATTCCCTTTGGCAAGATCGACAGCGCGCTGATTGATATCGATCATTTCCACTTGACGTCCCGAGGCATGAGCCAATGACAAGCCAATCGGTCCATAGCCACAACCAACATCCAAAATCACACCTTCCGGCAAATCCGACCATTCAAACGCATCAATCAATACACGAGAGCCATAATCGACGGTCTCCCGCGAAAAGACACCACTGTCTGTCACAAACTGAAATTTCTTCCCTTTCAACTCAAAAGACCACTGCTCAAAATCATGTGCGGTATCCGGATTTTCTGTATAATAGTGATTTCCCATCTTTGTTCACCCTTTTTTCTTTTAACTAGCGATAGTTCTCGCTTTATCTGTTTGACAATCAAAAGCATTTCATTTGCTGACTCTTTTCCATGATACCGAAATTCCTGCAGAAGTAAACTCCCGATAATCGTTTCCTCAATGAATCTTAGATAATTTTCGTTTCTTTGCCAACGATTTTTCCTGGTTTTTTTATAAGTTCCTGCCATTTCTATGGTAAAATATTTCCGAGCAGCAACCAGATACAGAAAATCAGCCTTTTCTGAAGGCCAAGTACCGGTCTGCAAAGATAGACAGGTTCTATATGAAGGAGTCGAACATGCAAGAAACCATGAATTTTTATCAAATTCCTCGGGAGCAATGGCAAGGCTTTTACACCAATGGCATGATGCCTTTCACTCAAGAAGAATTAGACAATATCAAAAGTTTGAATGACCGCATCTCGGTCCAAGATGTCGAAGATGTTTACGTGCCACTGTGCCATCTGATCCACCTTTATATGAAAGAATTTGAATCTCTCACGTTAAGTAAAGGACTTTTCTTGCATCGTTATGTCAAAATGCCGCCATTCATTATTGGCATTGCCGGCAGTGTCGCTGTTGGTAAAAGCACAACGGCGCGTTTGGTTCAAAACCTGTTGAGCCGGCTTTTCCCTCGGCGCACCGTGCAACTGATTACTACTGATGGCTTTTTGTACCCAAACGAGGTTCTAGAAGCACGAGGGATCTTGGATCGAAAAGGATTCCCTGAAAGTTATGACATGGAAGCATTGATCAATTTTTTGAACGCGGTGAAGTCTGGAGAATCTGAAATCAAGATCCCCGTTTACTCTCATGAAGTTTATAATATTATTCCTGATACGTTTGAAATCATCAATCAGCCAGATATTTTGATCGTTGAAGGAATCAATACATTACAGCTGCCCGCGAACCAGCAGATTTATGTCAGTGATTTCTTCGACTTTTCGATTTTCGTGGATGCGCAGCCCGATCTGATCGAAAAGTGGTATTTAGAGCGTTTTGAATCTCTTTTGGATACGGCTTTTCAAAAACCAAACAATTATTACTATCAGTATGCGATTGGCGACCGCGGTGAAGCAATCAAAATGGCAAAAGAAGTATGGAAAAATGTGAATTTAAAGAATTTACACGAGTATATCTTGCCTACACGCAGCAGAGCCGATATAATTCTCCATAAAACAAAGCACCATTCAATCGATGAAGTATTCTTGCGAAAATATTGACTGCTTCATTATTCACCCTTATGCTGTTGAAAAGGAATCTTCCTTTTTTCAATAAAACTAAAAGAATAGAGGTAATTTATTGTGACAAACGTTGACAACATGCCAAACGTTGAAAAAATTATCGTACTCGATTACGGTAGTCAGTACAATCAACTGATCACCCGACGTATTCGTGAGTTCGGTGTTTTCTCAGAGTTATTGAGCCACCGCATTACTGCTGAAGAAGTAAAGGCGATGAATCCTAAAGGGATCATCCTTTCTGGCGGTCCAAACAGTGTGTATGATGAGAAGGCATTTGGTATTGATGAAAAGATTTTTGATTTGGGGATCCCCGTGTTAGGAATCTGTTACGGTATGCAGTTGATTACTTATAAATTAGGCGGAAAAGTTGAACCAGCCAAAAACCGCGAATACGGTAAAGCAGAATTGGAAGTCACTTCTGCCGATGCTGCTCTTTTCCAAAATACACCTGTGAAACAAACAGTTTGGATGAGTCATGGCGATTTAGTTACCCAAGCGCCAGCAGGTTTTGACGTCGTTGCCACCAGCAAAGACTGTCCAATTGCTTCTATCCAACATGCAGAGCGCAAAATGTATGGTATCCAATTCCATGCCGAAGTCCGTCATTCCGAATATGGCAATGATTTGTTGCGTCACTTTGCAATCGATGTTTGCCAATGTACAGGCGACTGGACAATGGACAACTTCATTGATATGGAGATCGCTAAGATCCGCGAACAAGTGGGTGATAAGAAAGTCTTATTAGGTCTATCCGGCGGTGTTGATTCTTCTGTCGTTGGTGTTCTCTTACAAAAAGCGATTGGTGAACAATTAACGTGTATCTTTGTTGATCATGGTCTATTGCGTAAAGGAGAAGCCGAACAAGTCATGGAAAGTCTTGGCGGAAAATTCGGCTTGAATATTATCAAAGTTGATGCCAAAGAGCGTTTCCTATCCAAATTGGCTGGTGTTTCTGATCCAGAAGAAAAACGCAAGATCATTGGGAATGAATTCGTTTATGTCTTTGATGACGAAGCAACCAAGCTGGCCGGTGAAGAAGGCGTGTCTTTCCTTGCACAAGGGACCCTTTATACCGATGTGATCGAATCAGGAACAGAAACAGCACAAACGATCAAATCTCACCACAACGTAGGCGGTCTGCCTGAAGATATGCAATTCAAATTGATCGAACCATTGAACACATTGTTCAAAGACGAAGTTCGTGAATTAGGAACCCAATTAGGCATGCCCGACAGCATCGTATGGCGTCAACCATTCCCAGGACCAGGTCTAGGTATCCGTGTTCTTGGCGAATTGACTGAAGAAAAATTAGAGATCGTCCGTGATTCAGATGCCATCTTGCGAGAAGAAATCGCCAATGCTGGATTGGATCGCGACATTTGGCAATACTTCACTGTCCTACCAGGTATCCGCTCTGTAGGTGTAATGGGTGATGGCCGTACGTACGATTACACTGTTGGCATCCGTGCAGTCACTTCCATCGATGGCATGACCGCTGACTTTGCCCGCATCCCATGGGAAGTCTTACAAAAAATCAGCGTCCGTATCGTGAACGAAGTCGCACACGTCAATCGAATCGTGTATGATATTACGAGTAAGCCACCTGCAACTGTGGAGTGGGAATAAAGAGCCAACATAATATGGATGAGGAATACCTATAAATCAACATTATTCAATTACTAAAGTTCCTGATTTTCGTAAAAAATAAGATGGTTTCCTACCATTTTCCCTACCAAAGCCCTTGTTAGATTAACTACTAACAAGGGCTTTGCTTTTATTCACTACCTTTATTTTCCTATTGAATTAGCTTTTTATCTAATCAGATTTTTAGTACTATAAATATATATATCAGATTTTTCGATTTAAAAGATCTGGTAAAAAGAACTTTCTTGTACTCAATATCATTTCGTAATTATATTAATTTGAAACAGAATAAAAGTCTCTACTCAGATTCTCAAGAAAGAAGAATGAATTGAGACTATTTAAGTTTCAGAATACCCTTTTAAACTTCCGGTATGTTATGAATAGTTCTAATAAATACTATTCTAATGATTGAGTTTCTTTATTGCTAAAGCTAGGCAGCCAATCAAGCCCGCATTGTCAGCAAGCCTTGGAGTTAGTAGATATTCTTCGAGAGTAGGCGTATCCACGTAGGAACCCATTTTTTCTTTAAACGATTGGCGAATCAACTCGAGTAGTTGCGGCTGTTTCATTACACCCCCGCCTAAAATTATTACTTCCGGTGCATATAGTAACGTTGTGTTATACACACACTGAGCAAGATAATCTGCCTCAATCGTCCAATAAGGATGATCAAATGAGATAGTCTGGGCTTTTCTTCCAAAGCGTTTTTCAATCGCAGGTCCTGATGCTAACCCTTCCAAACAATCATGATGAAAAGGACAGATTCCTTCAAATTGATCTTCATTATGACGTTGTAAGAGCATATGTCCCATTTCAGGATGACTAAAACCTGCGACTATTTTCCCATCCACTACAGCACCACCACCAACACCTGTACCAACGGTGTAATACAGAACACTATTTTTACCTTTTCCATACCCTGCCATATATTCTCCATAACAAGCAGCATTTACATCGGTAGTCCAATAGATGGGAACCGACAAGGCGTTTTCCAAAGCTCCTACAAAATGATAATTTTGCCAAGCTAACTTCGGTGTGTTGGTGATATATCCGTAAGTTCTTGATTCGATTTGAATATCAATAGGCCCAAATGCTCCTACACCAATTGATGCGATATTTCCTTTGTACTTATCAAAGAAATCAAACACTTGCTCCATCGTTTCTTCTGGTGTTGTGGTAGGAAAACTTTTCCGTTCTATCACTTGTAATTGTTCATTACCAATCCCACAGACAAACTTTGTTCCACCGGCTTCTATTCCACCATATAACATTTTATCTACACCTTTCATTCACTCATTTTCAAAAAAAGAAACGTATTTGCACTAAGCAAAATCGTTTCTCACTAAAGGTTTCGTTGTGTCACCTTCGCCAAATTCAATCGGCAATACGGTACGTTTTTCTACTGTCTCTCCATTAATGACAGCAATTAATTTTGCCACTGCCACTTCCGCCATTTGCTTTGTAGGTTGGGCAATCGTTGAGACTAGATAAGGATCTCCTTCTGTCATCTTTTGACCATCAAATCCGATAACTTGGACATCCTCTGGTACGTTTTTCCCTATTTTTTCAAGCATATCAATGACAGCTAATGCCATTGGATCGTTGATCGTAAAAATCCCATCGATATCGGGATTCTCTAACAAAAAATTTGTTACACGTTCTGAGAGATGGTCTAAAGGTTCTAACATATCTAACGCTTTATAGGAAATCCCCAGTTGACGGCACTCGATTTCAAAATATTTTCGACGACTCTTCGTTTCATTCGGTGTTTCTTGGTACCCACCGATATATGCTACATTCTGACATCCTCGGCGATAAAGTTCATTTGCAGCCAAACGTCCACCGGCCGCATTGTCAGCGGTCACATAAATCACCTCTTCAGTGAAATAACGGTCAATACTAACAAAAGGCAGATTACTCGAAATGTATTCATCGATATCTGAATAAGTAATTCCAATGATGCCGTCTACTTTATTTTGGCTGACCATCTGGATATATTCTTGTTCTTTTTCACTATTACCACTGGAGTTACACAAATAAAGCTTGTAGTTTTGTCTTTCTAATGCTGTTTCTACATGGTAGGCAAATTCGCCAAAAAATGGATGCCATACCGTGGGTAGAATCAAAGCAACCGTGTTCGTATGCTTCATCTTTAACCCCCGGGCATAAAAATCTGGTTGATAGTTTAACTCTGTCATTGCTGCTTCAACTTTTTCTCTAGTAGAAGCTTTAACAGAACCGTTATTCAATACCCGGGAAACAGTTCCTACTCCAACACCTGCTAATTTTGCGACATCTTTCATTGTTGCTTTCATAGTTGATCCCTCACATTTCTGCACAAGTTTAGTATAATGAATTTTGTCATAAATTACTAATTTTTTCAAAATACTAATAGCAAATCCATGGGAAATCTAGCTATCTGTTCTTTTCTAAAAACATTATCCTTCAAAACCTATTAAATAATTGATTCATCGCCTAAGCAATCAAACATTTATTTCACACTCGCTGTTTCAAAAGCTTGAATACGACTTTCTCCGATCGAATGAAACAAGATATCTCGAGCTTTTTCCAGCTCATAGAAAGTAGCCGTCATAACTTCTAACCCATTAATAAAGACTTCAATTGATGAGGTATCTCTAAAAATCTCAAGAACGAGCTGATTATCAATCAAAGGTACTTCAACTTTTCGTACATTCAGAGGGTCTTCTTCCGCCCCTGTAAGCTCTCTTCCTAGTTTCTGACGATCCAATTCAAAAACCTGTGTAGCAGTGTCATAGGCTAGTTTGAGACAATCCGTCTTAGACCGCAGTAATTCAATTGTAAAAACTTCAGCTTTCTCCAAATCTGCGACTAGATGTAAATATGAAGAATCAGACAGCGCGTTTCGAAATACGACTGATGTGTCAGTCACTGCAATATTTTCACTGCCTTGTTGATAAACTAAATGACTATATACAGTTGAGATGGGTTTTTGTACCAATCGATTTTTTTTCACTCTTAACTCTCGGGGCAAACTCATAGAGCCTGCCCAAAGATGGCCTAACTCATGTGTAGGCAATGTACGATCCCACATCTGCATCCAAGCAATCATCACCCGTCCACCATTAGGATCTCTTGTTGTTTGTGGTGCATAAAAATCCATTCCAAAATCCATTTCATGGAAATTATCAACTATCATCTGACCTGTTTCCCAGTTTACCTCACCAATACAAGCCATGGTAGAACTGATATTATGATATTCCAGTCCGTTCTTCTTGATTTGTATCGGAGACATGATTAAGACATCTCGTCCGTCTAAATGGAATAAATCAGGACATTCCCACATTATTCCTTGCTCTGAAGTCCCTTCTAGCAGCACAGAGTAAAAGTGCCAAGTATACAAATCTGACGATTGAAACATCACTATTCTACCAGTAGACTGTGTAGATTTAGTAGCTACTACCATATAGTAACCATCGTTGTGAACAATTACTTTAGGATCACGAAATTCTTGTATTAGCCCATTTTCACCTAGCTGTTTTTCTGCTACCACAGGATTACCACTGTATTTGCTAAAATGAATACCATCTTCAGAGACCGCCAAACATTGATGCTGATGGCTAATACCATCAATTTCTTGACAGCCTGTATAAAATAAATATAGTTTTCCGTCTCTTTCAATTGCACTTCCTGAGAAACACCCGCCGCTGTCATAAGGTTGATCTGGGGCTAACGCTACTGGTAGATCTTCCCAATGGACCAAATCACTACTGCGCGCATGCCCCCAATGCATGGGCCCCCATCGACTATCGTAAGGATAGTATTGATAGAAGAGATGGTAATGCCCTTTGTAATATATAAACCCATTGGGGTCATTTATCCACCCGATGGGTGCGGAAAAATGATAGTTTTGTCGATACTGAGGGTTAACTTTTCCTCGCATCATTTCAATAAATCGATTTGCTTTATCCAAAATCGCCGTTTCTTCTACTAACACTTATTGTGCTCCCTTCAAAAAATTATCATAGCCAGTTTGTTTTATTTGAATCCATTCTTCCAAACCTACACGTTCCAATTCAGCAAGGTATTCTTCCCATTCTTCATCGATTTTACCGCCGGTGATCCACTCTGCTCTTTTGCGATAGATGTAATCCCACATATCCGTTTCGATTTTTGCTAATCGATCTGTTTCTTCTTTTTCTAAAAAGACACGTGGATAGATATTGTCTTCTGTAATATATGGCAAATACGTGTCATGCATCAAATCTAAACGCCACTTCGCATCATCTGGCATAGTAGTGACTGTGCCGTAATAAGAATCAAGAACTGCTAATGGTCCTCCAGCTTCGGTTTTTTGTCTTAGTTCCCCCGGTGCTGTCCCCTCTAAAGGCAAATGTTTTAACATACCATCCTTTAATTCAAAAATATTCGCCTGTGCTTCATCACCGTAGGTTCCCCAGTTATTTTGGACAGACTGTAACGGTTCATACATTTTATCTATCCACCTAGCTGTAAGTTCCAAGTTTTTATTCGCACTAGTAATTACGAAACGATCTCTTGAGAAACCCATGCCATTCGTACGAGTAACATGTTTCGTTCCATCTGGTCCCGCTAAGACTGGCAAGACGTCATAACTATCATCTGCACCCGTGATATTTGCTTTATCCCAAGTAAAGTACACGCCATACTTATGTTCTTTCCCTTTGGCAACATACGTATTCCAATCTTGTTCGAAAGCCTCTTTATCAATAAGACCTTTATTATTCATTTCATTGAAATATTTGATGGCTTCTTTATACCCTTCTTTGTTAGCAGTAAATTGTACCTGACCATCGTTATCAACGACTAAGTGGTCATCATTATCACCTAGACCGAATGCCCCCATTAAAAATTTTAAGTCTTCGTTTCCTCCATTGTTAATAAAGCTAAAAGGAATTTCATCTGCTTCACCATTACCATTTGGATCTTGCGTCTTGAAAGCCTCCAACACAGTCATCAACTGATCAGTGGTTTGCGGCATTTCAAGACCCAAATTATCCAACCACTCCTTGTTGATCCAAGCCATCCCATTTACTGTATGAATCGACTCTTTTCCTTCGCCTAATTCTTCAATCCAAGGCATAGAGTAAATGTGACCATCAGGTGCAGTAGACATTTGTCGGTATTCGGGGTTTTCATCAAAAATTTTCTTCAGATTTGGCATATAATCTTCGATCAAATCTTCAATCGGTACAATAACGCCACTTTCCGCCCAGTTTAATAAATCATAGTCACCTGCAGCGGCGTTGAAGATGGCATCTGGTAAATCACCACTAGCGATATCCAAATTTCTTTTTTCGGCAAAATCACTACTGTAGTTTGTCCAATCAATATGGAGATTGGTCTCTTCTTCTAATCGTTGGAAAATCAATTTGTCATTAGGATCATTGGGAGCCAAAGGGGCACTTTGAGACATCATTTTTAAAGATACTTTTTCTTTCAATGGAAAAGAGACATTTTCTAGTTCATAATCAGGGCTTGATTTACTCTTTTCTTTTGAGCCTCCACAAGCCCCCAAAATTAGTACGGAAGTAAAAACGATTGGCAGCATCCATTTTGCTTTCATCTTAAAATCTCCTTTATAATTTTTATTCATACAAATAGTGAACAATACTTACCCTTTAACAGAACCAACTAAAACACCTTTATCAAAATATTTTTGGAAGAAAGGATACATTATGATTAATGGCAGACTAGAAATGACGATCGTTGCGTATTTGATCAACTCAGCAATTTGTTTCATTTCTGCCATGGCAGTATTGGCTCCCACCATGTCTTGTGAAGGTTGGTTTTGGATCAAAATATTTCTTAATACGAGTTGCAACGGCTGTAAGTCGGGATCTTTGATGTAAATCATGGCATCAAAGTATGAGTTCCATTGCCCAACAAAGGCATATAAAAACAATACGAACATAATTGGTTTCGCTAATGGAAGCATGACTTTGAACAGTATTTGCAAGTCATTGGCGCCATCGATAGTAGCAGCTTCAGAAAGTTCTTTTGGCAAAGCACTAAAATAGGTACGGGCTAAGATAATATTCCACACATTTATAGCACCTGGTACGATAATCGCCCATACACTATCTAACATGCCCAAGTTCTTTACCAATAAATAGGTAGGTATCAAGCCACCACCCACGAACATTGTAATGACAAAAAAAGTCATAATAATCTTTTTCCCCGCCAAGTTAGGTCGAGACAAAGGATACGCAGTGATCATCGTAATAAATACAGTCAATAAGCTGAAGCTAAAAGAGTAAAACAACGAATTTACAAAACCGCGTAAAATGGAATCATCTGCAAATACCCGTTGATATCCCTGTATTGTCCAATCTTTCGGATTGAAGCTTATACCTTTATTGATCAAAGTAGCTGGGTCCATAAAAGAAGCTACCAGTACATAAATCAGCGGAACAATGGTGATGACGACTAAAAAAGTTACAATCACTCGATTCAACCATAAGATTTGACGGTCGATTTTTGATAAAGCACTATTCATAATTTTCTCCTTTCATTACAAGCCTTGACCATCGTTTAGCCGCTTGGTTATATTGTTGACAATCAGTAATAAAACGACATTAATAATCATATTGAACAGACCAACAGCAGCAGAGTAGGCATAATCACCTGATTGCAAGCCGACTTTGTATACATAAGTGGAAATGATTTCTGAGGCAGGGATGTTCATTGAAGTTTGCATCAAGTAGGCTTTTTCATATCCTACATTCATAATACCGCCGGCGGCCAAGATGAAGCTGATCACCATCACAGGCCTCAATGCAGGCAAATCGATATGCCAAATCTTTTGTAAAATATTTGCCCCATCGATATTTGCTGCCTCATATAAATCGGTACTGACTCCCGCCAGCGTTGCGGTGTAAAGAATGGATGACCAGCCGATTCCTTGCCAAATTCCCGATAAAATATAAATCGTTCTGAAATAAGCTGGATTAGACATGAACATAATTGGTTGCCCCGTAACCTTTTCTACTAACCCATTAATAGGTCCATTTGCGGATAGGAACAAAAACAGCATCCCCACAATAATAACTACTGAGATAAAATTCGGCGCATATAGAATCAACTGGATTTTCTGTTTTATTTTTTTATTGATAATTTGATTCAAGCTCAGTGCTAAAATAATTGGTGGAAAAAAACCTAACAATAAACCATAAATACTAATTTTTAATGTGTTGCTCAGCAAAAGCGTAAAATTTGGTGAACTGATAAATTCCCTAAAGTGATCTAGTCCTACCCAAGGACTTTCCAAAATTCCTAGCATAGGATTATAGTCTTTAAATGCAATCACAGCACCGTACATTGGCACATACTTAAAGATAAACGTCATGATGATACCTGGTAAGAGCAACAAGTACATCCACTTATCACGCCGCAACTGTTTCTTTAATTTTTCCCACTTCGAAATATTTTTTTTATCCCGTTGTACCGCCCTTATCTCACCACCTGGTCCCAATGTCTTTTCCAATTCAATCTCCTCCCAATACATTTTAGAAACGTTTCCATTTTCGTTTAAAAAAATAAAAATTTAACGAAGATGCATTTTGGAAACGTTACCACTATTTTCGTTTATAGATTACCATATCCATTTTTTTAAGTCAATATTTTTTTTACTTTGTGCCAGAATTTTGTATCTAAGTATTCTGATAATAATATTTTAAACAACAGATTATTTTTAAGCACCCTTTTCTGCGGCCTCATTGATAGCTGGAATATATACAGATTCTAGTCGATAGATAAAAACAGATTAAGTACGAGGTTTCCAATGAATTATAAAATCCAATAAAACTCAGTAAAATGTGATTTAAAAGTATGTTCAAGACCACTCACCAGTAAGTTTAATCTATTTAGCAAAAGAAGCTATGTCTACACTCTTTAAAATCAATATGTTTTCTCATTTTTAAAGTTTCAAAAAAACTCTATAACTAAGAAAAATCACAAAAAAGAGTACATTTTCTAGTGAAACTGCACCCTTTTTTGCTTTGTTTACGTACAAAAAATCTCTTGAGTACTTAACTTCTACAGTATAATCAACAACCCCTTTATAGATTACTGATGTTATGCTGAAAAAAATTTTTTCACCAACTTGTAATCTAAGCCACTTTTCTTATTTTACTTCTCAAACCAATCATAAAATTCATCTGGTGTTTTCTCCCGATAGAGTTTGATTAACGCTGGTCGCATCGATTGAAATATTTCGACTAATTCTTCCCCACCAAATCGAGTGGAAAAATGCTTATCAGTAAATATCATTGATAAAGAAGAAAGAAACAGCTCCGTATCTTCATCTGTACCAAGAATATTGATCAACTTTCCAATCAAATAGGAATCATTAAATGTCAGGTCTTGTTTCACATCAAAGGTTTTTATTGATTCTTTCACCATTTTCGCAATGCGATCTTTCTCTCCATACTTGATCTCACCACTCATCTCGATATAGTCAATGATCCCAGATGAAAGAATCGTGACAGCTTCTTCTTTTGCTTTTGATGATAGTTTGTTTAGCGTTTTGGATTCTTCAAGTACCTCTTTCGTAATCTGTACGACATAGTCCTTCATGATTTCACTCGAATATTCTACAAAACATTCTTGGATAAATTCCTCCAAAGGATAGCCTAGCTCATTCTCCCAAGCAGGATTTTTGAACTCGCCCGTATAAAATTCTTGCTTTATTTTCTCAATGATTTCAGGATAATCGTCCACTATTTTTTTCTGACCAATGAGAAACAAATACTCTCGGATATATTCTTCCACATGCCCAAAATAAAACCAGCCGACAGGTTTTCCGCTGATACTAGATAATTGGTTGATCACACTCTTAGGAGCCAACGCATAGCCTTGAACGTAGGAACTGATCGTCGGCTTTTTTAAACCTAATCGATTCCCTAATTCTGTAAAAGAGAGAGACATTCCGTCTTTTATTTCTTTGATTCGTTGGCCCACCTTCACTTTATTAGGTTGTACTAAACCAAACATATTCAAATTCCTCCTTATCATTTTTTTCATTATAACACTCGTATAAAAAATCGTATATATTTTTTTAGAAAATCTCTTGACTACGTATAAGTTCTCGTATATAATACAAGTCGTAGATGGCCATCTATATTTTTTAATCAAATCGTATAAACTTTCGTATAAAAAAGGAGAATTGTGATGCCAATAAAAATTACCGATCTCAGTTTACCAAAAGAAACACTCGAAAAAGAATACCAAGTCGTCAATGTCACTCGCTGGCAAAAGGAGGGCGAAATTCTAGGTTGGAGCTACGAATGTATCCTACCAAAACTTCGCTACGAAAAAATCAGTGTCAAAGTCAAATCTGAACATCCTGTGATCACGCCGGAAGAACTTACCCAACAAGGTTTAGCCATAATTACATTTACCAATTTGGTGATTGTACCTTGGGGACGCTCGAATGGACAATTTGTCAGTTATGGGTTATCGGCAACCGCTGATACGGCAACTTTGATTCCCAGAAAACAAGGTACCACTACACAAAACTAACTATACTATGGAGTGTTGGGTGGTTAGGACGAAACGGCGGGGCAGCGCCCACAGAGCCGTTTCTGTCCGTTAAGACCGCCCAACACCCCATAGGCTAGAAGGGCTGCTACGCAGGCCTTCCCCCTTAACTTGATTTATAGATCAACATCAGGAGAAAATGACTGGTTCTTTGACAATCGAATACGCAACAAGGAGTGATGATTTTTGCAAGCTTATAATCAGAAAATCATTGAAACTCCCACGTATATTGAAATTTATGATTATGAAGCAATCATTACTCCCAAACGTAAAACGATCGAAAACGAAGTAAATCTGGAACGAAAACAAAAATTAGCTTGGATTTATGAAAATGATATTACTCTTGAAAAAAGAAAAAACTATGATGAATTATCCGCTCAAGGACAATATGACAGTTTAAAACGCAAACAGAAACATTATCAAAGTATGCGATTTGAGATTGCCCGCCTTGTAGACACGAATTTTGACAATCAAACGAAATTTTTAACTCTCACTTTCAAAGAAAACATTCAAGACATTGAGTATGCAAATAATGAATTTAAAAAATTTATCAAACGACTGAATTATGACCTCTATAAAACTAAAAAAGCAAATTTAAAGTATCTCGCCACGTGGGAAAAGCAGCAACGCGGTGCAATCCACTACCATATTATCTTGTTTGATTTCCCCTTTATCTCATTTAACCGGTTAACTACGATTTGGGGTCAGGGTTTCGTTAAGATCAACAAGATCGATGTAGACAGTATCGAAAATCGCGGGCGCTATATCAGCAAATATTTCGATAAAGAGCTGGAATTGAAAGAGCATAAGAAAAAAGCTTTTTTCAAGTCCCGGAATCTCAAACTACCAACTGTCACCAAAAAGATGGTAAAGAAACCCTATGATTCCACGAATCAAGATATACTATATACAAGCGAATATATAGTTAGACGTCCATTTTTTTACAATGCTTTAGCTTTAAATGAGTTGGGAAGTCCTGAACAAGTGATGGATTTTCAAGAAAGTACCGTTCATTATACAAAAATAAAGAAATAACACTATTACCCAATGATAGTGTTTTCTTTGAAAGTGAGTTTATACAATGAAAAATACAATTTGTCGAAAAGATTTAGAGGCTCTAGGATTTAAAACACATCAAGCTACCACAATAATCCGACAAGCAAAAACAAGAATGGTAAATCAGGGATATCCATATTATAATAATAAAAGAGTTGGGGTAGTACCCCGACAAGTAATTGAAGAAATTATAGGTGTTCCTCTTTCACAGGAGGAATAACTATGAAAACAAAATACCCTTGTGTGTATCAAGATAAAAATGGTCGCTTTTCTTATCTAGTTGAGTTAGGAACAGATCAAGTGACTGGAAAGAGGATCCAGAAGAAAGGAACAAAAGATTCTCTAGGAAAACGATTCTCATCAGCTCGTGAAGCACACAAAGAAGTCATGCGTATAAAAAATGAATACATGGTTGTAAATGGATTTGCGAATTATGATTTAACTTACAAAGAATTTATGGAGCAGTCTTACGTTCCACACTACAAAGCTAGCGTACAAAAAAGTACTTGGAGTTCTCGTGAGTGTGGATTGATTCAGATTACTGAATTTTTCGGTGATAAGAAGCTTCGTGAAATCAATGTGCGAGATTGTGAAAATTATCGAATTTGGTTATTGAACGATAGCGGATACTCACAAGCATACAGTTCACTTATGTACGGTATGTTTCGTAAATCATTAGACTATGCGGTCACCCTGCAATTTCTGAATGAGAATATTTCCAAAAGAACAAAAGCAATTCCAAAAGGAAAATCAATCGTTCCTTACTGGACAAAAGAAGAATTTGAAGAAGTTTTGGCAAAAATTTATAAAGATGATTTCTACGAACATATGTGTTTTTTAATGATCTGGCTATATTACATGACTGGTGTTCGTGTAAGCGAAGGATTAGCACTTAATTGGAATGACGTGGACTTCAAACGTAAAAAGTTGAGGGTTCATCACACCTTGGAAATGACAAATCAAAAAGATTTTATTCGGAAACCTTACACAAAAACTGAAAGCGGCTTGCGGATCATTTCTCTGGACGATGATACAATTGAAGTGCTAAAAAAGTGGAAAGTTATTCAAAAAAATCATGGTGTAGAACAATTTATTCTTAGCTACACTGACCTCCCACTCTATCGTTCAACTGTTCAACGAATTATTCAGCGTTATGCCAAACTAGCTAAGGTACCCCTAATACAAGGAAAAGGATTACGTCATTCTCATGTTAGCTACCTAATCAATGAGTTTAACGCAGACATTCTGGTCGTGTCGCAACGGTTAGGCCATTCTAGCCCTGAAATCACTTTAAAGCACTACGCTCATCTATGGAGCCGTAATGATGAAGGAATTGCAGAACAAATGACAGGAAACATTAAATTTACCTGTGCAACAAAATCTAAAGTTGCAAACTTTAATGGAAATCAAGCAGTAAAAATCTAACCCTACCATTTCCCTACCAAAATGAGGAATAGGCTGAAAAAGCACTGATATAATAGCTTCTTTACGAGGCTACTCATATTGAGTGGGAATAATAAAAGAAACCGTGAATCCTTTGATACTAAAGGGATTCACGGTTCTTTTTTGCTTTTGAAGTTCTTTTACTGAAGAAAAGATACTATAGAGAAACAGTTATCATATCATCGTCTGAGATTAGTCGTATTACTTTACATGTTCAACTTCTGCTTTTTAAATAAAAATTAATTTTGTATACTATTCTTAATAAAATGAAAGAAAATCAAAAGAGCTAATATGTTTTTTAGCAATTTTCAGAAGAAAGGAGGGTTCTTTTGAGCAAAACGATAAATCTGACTCCGCCCATAAGGCAAAGCTTCACCATCTTCATCAAAGTAGTAAATAAAATCTTGCGCAAATAAAGTAGCCCGCTCAATAAATCGCTCTGACCATTCTGGATCTTCTTCTTTCATAAAAGTAGCATAGATCAAACCGTAATAATGAAAGGCAAAAGCAACATAATAATCGCGTTGCGTTACTTTTCCATCTACGTACCATCCATCACCAATATACATCGAATCGATCAACGCTAATTCTTGTGTAAGTTCGTTTTTTGCCAATGGATCCCCACACTGATACAATGCCACCCGGATCAACACTTTAAAGAATGTCCAATTGTTTTTGGGAATCTTACAGGTTAATGCGTGTGACAACCACTTTTTCAGTGCTTGTTGATTCCTTTCAGGCAATTGCTCCCAAACATATTCTTTATGTAGTAAAAGTGTTAATGCCAATGCCGCTGCTTCAACAATATATTGGTCATAGTCCGTGATCTCTCCCCAATAATTTTCGCTGCCAGGGTCGGTTCCTGTCATTAATTTAGCAACATAGGCATCTCGCAACGGATCATCTTGGCATGCTGTCCAATAAGGTGCGATCCCCCATAGCGGACGTACAAGCGCTTCCATCTCTGCACGCTTCTGATCATATACAGCACCGCTGCTACCTAAATTCAATCCTGGACGATCAGTGGACAAAATAGCTGCCCGCAACGGTTGCATGATTTGTTCAAGTGCCGCTTGGTAATCCTGACGAGTCAAAAAAGGATTCTCTTGTAACGACGTCATTGTCAGCCCTCCTCTATCGATTTACAAAATAGAATAGCAAGCAAACCGGGCTTTTTCAACCGTTCTCATTCTATGAAGCAGTGATAAAAATGAGAGATTTTTCTCTCGTATTTCTCACTTAACCTATTAACAAAAGAATGACCCGTGATTCTATCTCAAAAGAGGAGTCGCAGTCCGAAAAAGTTAACCTGTCAAATATGAAAAGTCTATGATAGATTCCCAGATTTCTCGAATTTTTTTTCATAATTTTTTTCTAAAAAAAAGACCGACACATGTTTTGGCGCTTGAATAAAAAGTTGGCTTTCAAAAAGCTGCAGACAACTTACTCTCGGGCGTGAGACTAAGTAATACCCCATCAAGCTGTATCTGCTAAATAGCTCATAAAGTTTCTCCTGTCGGCTCTTTCTCTCAATAAGGAATGATCCGAGGAGCAGACAAGACAACACCCTTAGTTCTTGACTGCAGGAAGAACCATTCGCCAATTCATAAAAAAGAAGAGTGAAAAGAAACTAGAAATGACCCATATACAGGGAACGAATTCAAACTTAATCACAGCGCTGCTCACTTTGAACTGATACAAGGATCCAGCTAAAATAAGGGTTAGTCCGATACTGGCAAACAGAGTTTTTAACAACAAAGCAGGTCTTAACGGTTTGCTGCGAATGTGGATAATGACCTTAGCAAATACATGGGTTAGGAATAGAATGGTTAGGAAGCTCAATATTCCGGAAGAGAGCATGCTTAGCTTCAATGCTTTACCAGTCTCTTCCACCAGAACAATGCAAATAGGATGGATAAAATAATAATATTGTGACAGTTCTCGTAATTTTTTTAAGCAGGAGTTCTGCGTTGGATTTTTTGAGAGCAGCCAAAGAAATAAGAAAAAACTCAACGGCACAAGCATCAAGATAAAATTCATGTCCAATCTGTGAATGTGAGAAAGGAACAGACCTTCCAACACGAACAAACTTCCAAATAACAAAAGAAAACTAGAACTATGTTTTCCCATTCGGGATAGCTTTTCCTGATGATCATAGATGAAAAAGCCAATAAGCGTGAAAATCATGCCAAAGAACAGACCATTTCTAGTCGTAAATGTTAGCCTAATAACCAGATCAAAAAAATCTTTAAACCAACCAGATGGTAGAAGACCATAGTAGGTCTCCAAACTTCCAAATAAATAAAGAACTAGTGAAATGACAAACACTTTTTGATACGAAAAACGTTTCAACAAATTTACTATAAAAATGACCGAAAGGATAAATGCAGGGATGTACCATAAATGATAATAGGTGCCGATATGGACAAATCCAACAAACAAAGCCGCAGGAAGTAGTTCTATTGGCACTTCTTGATTTTGATGAATCCAGTCTAGCCCCATCGGAAGGAAAAGAATGCTCCATACGACGTAAGAGTTGATTAAATGCAGGAAATATTCTTTTAAATATTCCGGTCTCATCTGCATCCCCTTACGGATGAAAAATGAACTGCTAACAAAAAAGAAAGGCACCGCAATACGACAAATAATATTTTTGATAAAAAAATTGGTCTCCGCTTGAGGAATAAGGGTATCACAATGAATCATAATAACCATGATAGCCCCTGCATATTTCATTCTATCCAATGCTGGATAACTCACTCTTTTTCCCATCCTATCCTCCATAAACTGGTAGCCACTTATTTTTTCAGCCTAAATATATCACAGCAGAGAAAAAATATTGTCCACCATAAGTCTGAACTTCTACACTGGAAGATAAGCAAAGAAAAGACGTTAAAACACATTACATCCTTCAAAAAAAGAATGCAGCAGGTTTTAACGCCTTTCAACAGTTTACAGCCATTCTTGCTTTACAACAAAAAATGAGCCGCGAATCTCGCCAGCAAGTTTCGAACGCTGACGAGCGAATTTAAATTTCCCTTCTAGCTCAGCAGGAACCGGCATCCCTTCCGACAGTTTGATACCAACTGCACGTTTCGGAGGCTTTCCTTCACTGGTTCCATGTTTTTCATAGAGTAAATTAAGGACCATGCCACTCTCATAATAGAATTCAGGCCAAAAAAGATCGTCATCTTCGTAAAGTGCTACTTCAAGAATGGGTGATTCAAAAACTAGATCCCGTTCTTCTTTTAAGATCTGCTTGATCAGTGCCACCAAATCAGGCTTTTCAGCAGCTGGATAGGTGGTATACACATATTTGTATTTGTTCCAAAAGTAACGCGCTTCATTTGCCCGCAGACCGGCTAATTTTTCTGCAACAGGAGAGCTCTCTAATCCATCCGTCACTACATTTTTAAAATCCACTTCGTAAGCCATTTCTTTTCTCCTTACGTTTATTTGATCAATCACCAATACTAGCTAAATAATGATTATTTGATGGCTTGATTATAACACTAAAGAGGAATGACAGGTCACTAGCTAGCTTAAGGAAATGGTTTAGCCAGTACTAGTTGGTACAGGCAACTGGATAGTCAGTCATTATTGTTTTGGAGGACAAAGAACTAGTTGTCATTGTTTGTCGAATAGTAGGAGGGATGCTATGCTTAATCTAGAAAGATTTTTGATCAATCATCTATCGATATAAGTTTAGCTAAAAAAATTCCCTTCAATCTCTGAAGAGAAAACCAATAACAAAGGGCTATGACCTAAGTAAACATCCAACGAAATGATCTGAGTTGGAGGAGCGGTCGAATACTTTTCATAAAGCTGTGATCAGAATCTATGAGATCACAGAAGCCTGTCTCTTAGTATTCAGATCTTCCGTTTATTAAAATACTTACAGTCATCCCTTTTCTGAAAAGGAGAATCTCTATGAAAGTCTTATTTATTGGTGCATATGGCAAAGTCGGTCAGCATTTCGCCGAGCAACTGAAGAATCATCCACAGATCAAGGAAAAAGCCTTGATCCGAAATCCTGAACAAGTTCCTTTCTTTGAAGAGAAAGGGATCGAGACGGTACTACTGGATTTGGCTTCCAGCTCGATTGAAACGATCGCAGAAGCAGCAAACGAAGTTGACGCTATTGTTTTCAGTGCTGGTGCCGGCGGCAAAGGACTAGAAAAAACGATAGCAGTCGATCTAGATGGTGCCGTCAAAGCCATGGAAGCGGCAAAGAAAGCGGGCGTCAAACGTTTCGTCATGGTCAGCACTTTCAGAAATGATCGGGAAGAACTGTTGAAACAAAATAGTTTGCAGCCTTACACGATCGCCAAATATTATGCGGATGAATGGTTGAGAAGCCGCACCAACTTGGACTGGACCATCGTCCATCCCGGCGGTTTGACAGACGATCCGGGAACAGGCAACGTCAAAGCAGGCAAACGCAATGAGTTCGGCTCGATTCCGCGGGCAGATGTTGCTGCCACATTGATCGCTGTTTTGGAAAATGAAAACAGTATTGGCAAAGAATTTGAAGTCATCAGCGGAGAAACACCAATTGCTGAGGCCATTCACGAATTATAAAACCATCTGATGAAATAGTCCCCTTTCGTTAACAAGCAGTCCCTGCCACTATGTTGTCTCTCAAGCGACAACATAGTGGCAGGGACTTTTAGGGCGAAATGCAGGCTGTGCCTTCTCCAAACAGCATGCTTATCTTGTACCTTTAATCATTGCTAACGCTTGCGAAACACCATCTTCGTCATTTGAAACGGTCACATGATCTGCTAATTCTTTGATTGCTGGATGACCGTTTGCCATGGCAAAACTTATATCCGCGTTCTTAAACATTTCTAAGTCATTTAAACTATCTCCAATAGCGAATTTTGTTGGCTGGTCTAATTCATAAATGCGGCTAAGATGATCAAAAACAAAGCCCTTGGATACGGAGCGAGGAACGATTTCAAGATTGACGGCCGCTGATTCAGTAACAGAGACATTTGGTATATTTTCTATCTGCGGAAATAGCTCTTTTTTTATCTCACGATTAGGGACGAAAACAAACAGTTTATAAACATTAATATTTTTTTGATTGATGATTTCTTCAATCGCATCGTAAGCTGTCGACTGAATGGTATTTTCATAATCAAGTTCATAATTCAGTTCTTCTACAGGAAATTCTTGACCAATCGCATAGAAAATGTTTTTCATCTCTTCTTGATAGTTTTGCGATTCATAGCTGCCTTGATTGGTATATATTTTTGTTGGAAACGCTGAAACGATCTGGCTCACTTCTTTTACAGCTTGGGGATCAAATGGAAAATCAAAAATCAGCTTGTCTTGATCGTACCCAATGGCACCATTCAATCCGACCGCCGGGATCGCTAAATCAGCTTCTTTGAGGATCGCCTGAATATCTCCTACTTCTCGACCCGAACAAATAAAGGGAATCAATCACTGGAAAGCGACTTTAAAGAAGCGGCATTTTTATGACTGATCTTTTGCTCCGAGTTTAGTAGTGTTCCATCCAAATCAATTCCTATTAAATTCATGATATACGCTCCTATATTGTTTTTCTTTATTATACGTTTTAACTTAGGAGTTGACCAATACCTTTCGCACATAGGTTGTTATCTCTACAACAGCGAATTTATTCATATGCCTTGACTTCGCTCAAACAAATGTCCTAATAGTTAGAGCATTGCTCTAACTAGCCAGTTCAAAAAAAGAGGAGAATGAACTAAAACGATGGATATCATCAAGATATTGATTATGAAAGACTCTTGTAACCGATGACTTTAATCAGTATCCTGCTGGAAATCTATTTTTGCGCTATCTGCGATTTTTATCCAGATAGACCTCTTTAATAAGCAATATGATTTAGTGCCTTAATTACTTTTATTCAGGCCATTGTCAGCATCTGCTAATTCATATACCATCACGACTGTCGAACAACGCTCACCGACTTGATTCACCCAATGATCTTTCAAAAAACCGCTTTCCCATAGCCTTGCCTTTGCCTTGACAGTTCACCAATCTTTATATCAAACGTTGCTCCTTTAGCTTCGATAGGCTTGTAGGCAAATTCTCCAATGAGGTGGCCTTTTTCGTCTATAATCAATAAAAACTCACCAGAAACCTCCTCGTAGTAATGAAGCGATTGCTGTACTTCCTCAATGCTCACTGCTAACCCTTGAGGGAAACCGACCGCTGCCATCACCTTTCCGTCTTGCCACCATTTCTGGATCAGTGGGCTATCATCTATTGTTGCTTTTCTTAATGAAATTGCCAATTCTTTTCTCCTTTATTTTTATCAGTTGTCTCTCTCACGAGGGCACATCCAAGAAGAACCTCGTTCGATTATTTCAGATACTTTTGCAGAGCATTCTCACTTCTTCTATGACCTCAATAGAAAGTCTATTTAATAAATTGGTTTGCCTATTAATCAATAGTATGGCATAAAAATAAGCAGCAGTAAACGCTACCTGAATTTCTAAACTTTTTCTATAAAAAAACAGCAGCCACTGGATCTTGTCTGCCCCTTTGGTTGCTGTTTTTTTAAATTGTTGTCTTCAGTTGTGTTTTTTTACAGTATATATAGTGTTAAACCCTGTTTCACAACCAGTTAATCTGCCTTTTCTAACCACTTTCGTGATTTTTCAACCTCTTGATAGGTCAATTGATGACTTGGGGTCCAAACATATTCTATTTGTGCACCTCGAGACTCAAAAATCGCTTGCACATACTTGCTGTCTTCCACAGAAACGATAGGGTCCTTCAGACCAAAACTCATAAATACGTTTGTTTGTGCCAGTAGGTGATTGGGTAATTTCGATACTGGATACATTGGATGGTACAAAATCGCTTTTTGAAAAAGAGCACTGAATTCCAGCAATAGATTGAGCGCAATATTGGCTCCATTAGAGTAACCAACCAAGACAACTTGTTCGATTGAGAAACCTTTTTCTTTAGCGACTTCTTGAATGAATGCTGCCAGTTCTTGCCCCCGGAACATTAAATCTTCTTCATCATAGATGCCTTCTGCTAATCGTTTGAAATAGCGGGGCATGCCATTCTCTAAAACATTGCCTCGAATACCTAGCAATGATGCTTGGGGATCTAGGTCGTGACCTAGATCAAGCAAAGAGCGTTCATCGCCGCCGGTTCCATGTAACAAGACAAGTACGGGAGCAGCTGGTTTTCCTTGGTGAAAGATAAAGTTCATTTGTCCTCCTTCTCGTTTGGTCGTGCCAAATCGAAGATCTCGCCGATCTCAGCATACGAATTTCCCGCAAGTCGGCTAACTGCCGCCAATTTTTTGGGATTGATTTTTCCTTCTTCATAGACCTGTTCATTTATTTGATACCCAGTGATTTTAAGTAAGAGCAGATCCACTTTTATCTCTTCTTTGTTTTTTTCCTTGGTTTCTTCCTCGTTAATCGGTACATGTTGGTAAAGGGTGGTTTCAAAGCGAATTTTCGCCTCTTGCAATCCGGGTACGCCAACCGTTTGAGAAGGGACTGGCGTAAAATTTGCGACGGTCAATTCACTTTGTTCTGCAGGTAACAGTGCCGCTGCCTGATTGGCTGCTTCCACATTGCTGCGATCCAAGATATGGATCACTGCTTCCTTGGTCGTGAGTAAGTTACGAGCCGTATCTTTCATCGTGCCCTTTTTTCGCTGAACAGCGATCGAAACGATGGCGGGTTCTGAACTGACGATCGAAAAGAAACTGAAGGGGGCAATGTTTACGGTCCCTTCTGCCGATCGTGTCGTTACGATGGCAACCGGCCGCGGAATGATCGAGCCGATCAATAATTTATAATTTTCTCTTTGCGTCAGATTTTGGGGATCCAAATAAATCATGCAACACCGCTTTCTCTTTTTTGTGTATGATTGATGACTTCCTACTTGTAAATTAAACAGTCAATTTGGGTAAATGAGCTGTGATTTCTCCGCGGCGCTCTTCAAAGTGAGGGGGCAATTTGAGTGCTGTCCCCAGGGTTTCCAATGGTTCATCGATGAGAAATCCCGGAGATTCCGTTGCAATCTCAAAAAGGATCGTACCAGGCTCTTTAAAATAGACGGCTTTGAAGTAGTTACGATCTTTGATTTCTGTAACACCATACCCTTTTGTATAAAGGTCATCTTGCCAGTTGATTTGGCTTTCCTCATTCGGTACCGACCAGGCAATATGATGGACGGTACCGACACCCCAACGACCAGGTCTCAGTGGCTCTGTTGGTAGGAGAATCTCGTGTTTCACTGGTCCGGCAGTCACCAATCGTCGGTTTGATTCTGTCTCCGCTACAACTTGCAGCCCTAGATCATGGGTCAACGTCTTGAATGTTTCCTCTGGCTTAGCGGAAAGTAAGACCGCTCCATGGAACCCAAGAATCGCGTTTGTTTCCGCTGCTTCCCCTTCCACTAGCGCTAAAGACAGTTCATGAGGATCTTGAAGTTCCAATGTTGGTTGCCCAAATAGATGGCTCTCATGAACAGTGACTTGATGATGGGCCAATTGTTGTTTCCAATAGTCGCTGCTGCCTTTAGGAATGCGAAAGGTAATCGTGCCCACCTGTCCGCTACCGACACGACCAGGATGCGCGTTGGCCCATGGGAAAAAGGTAATGATCGTGCCATTTTCAATGGACAGATTGCTGTAGTAGAGATGATACGTATAAGGATCATCAAAGTTGACGGTTTGTTTGACTAAACGCAAGCCTAATACTTCGCGGTAGAAGTCTACATTTTCTTGCGGGTCACCGACGATTGCGGATATATGGTGGATTTGTTGAATGGGTTGCATCATTTTTACCTCCTTAGTTATGGCTGCGAGTGGTATCAAACGGCTTGATCGCTTTTTCGATCATTGCACGTTGGTCTTCCAAAAACGGAGCCAGTGATAATTTTTCGCCCAATGTTTCGTAAGGCTCGTCACCCATGAAGCCAGGTTCATCTGTCGCTAATTCAAAAAGAATATGTCCTACACGTACATACAGCGATTCAAAATAGTAGCGGTCCACATAGCCGGAATTCGCGAGACCCAAATTTTCAAAAACTTCTTGCCATACGGCTAAAGATTGGCGATCGGCTAAACGAAAGGCGACGTGATGCACTTCCCCGTCTCCTTGTTGTGCTTGTGGGCTTGTGGTATCTTCGACTAAGACGATTTCTGCCCCATTGCCCCCCTCGCCAACTTCTAATAGCGTGCGATTTCCTTCTTGATCGATGGCTTTGAATCCAAAGACATTTTCCAGTAATCCCTTGAAATCGGCAAAATAAGAAACGGAGATTTCGACTGGGCCTAAACCATAAATAGCGAATTCTTCTGGAACTGGCCCTTGTTTCCATGGAATACCTGCTTTGACGCCTTGATTGTGTTCATCAGAAATCAATTGGTAAGATTGCTGATCAAAATCCCAGAAGCGCAACACTTTTTTGCCAAATTCTGTTGTGATCGCTTCATGTTTCACATCAAATGTCTCAAAACGCTTTTTATAATAGTCTAATGCAGCATCGGATGGTACGCGAAAGCCTGTACGGGTAATTGAATTTGTTCCTTTACTGCCACGATCGGTATTGTGAAAATCAAAGAATGTCATCGTGGTTCCTGGGGAACCTAGATCATCCGCAAAATATGTGTGGTAGGTATAAATATCATCTTGATTGACGGTTTTCTTCACTAAACGCATCCCCAAAATCTCTGTAAAGAAGTGATAGTTTCTTTCGACATCACTGGTCATGGCTGTTACATGGTGTACCCCTAGTAATTGGTCTTGTTTTCTCATTTTTTCTTCCTCATTTCTCGTTATAAGTTATTTTTCGTAATAATGTTTTTAATGTTTGCAACTCGTCAATACTAAGCGAGGCAAAAATTGCCGCAATTTTTGTGGCATGAGTTGGAAAGATCTGATCCATCAATTCCGCCCCTTTATCTGTCAGACTGACATAGGTGATTCGCTGATCCGTTTGACTTGTTTCTCGACGAACGCAGCCTTTTTTTACGAGTTGATCGATGACGTACGTCGTGCTGCTGCTGGCAATCAAGATTTTTTCTTTGATGGCTTGGGTGGTGTGTGTACCTTTATGATAAAGCAGTTCCAGAACGGAAAACTCTGTCAGATTCAAGCCATAACAGCGGACATCTTGTTTAGCCACCTGCTCTAAGTGACTGCTGCTGCGTAATAAACCAATATAGACCTTCAATGCTTCCTCTTGATGATCCATTTCCTCACCTCGCTCGATTTATTTCGAATTCGAGATAATAATAACTTACTTTTTGTAAGTCGTAAAACAATATGCTTTCCTTCTGAAACAAGCTTTGTCAACGTACAACAAAAACCCCCTTACCATTAGAATCCTTTTAAGCAAAAAGGATCTAATGGTAAGAGGGGGATTGACTTCTATTTGTAGCAGGTGTTTATTGTCCAATCTACTAGGAACTACTTCATTAAGATATAGAGAAAAATCAAATTCCGCTGGTTAGTATGAAAGCAGCGAGGCAGCCTCTTTATCAACGATCAATGTCATATCTGGATGGGTCGTCAATAGCGTTGCCGGAACGTCCTCCATTACTGTTCCATCTACTAATTGTTTGACGATGCCTGCTTTTTTCTTGCCATTGGCGATCATTACCAATTTCTTCACCTGCATGATGCTTTTTGGTCCCATTGTTACATAGAAATCAGGTTGTTTTTCTTTGTCTCCACCAACCTCACTTAACAAAACGTCAGCCATCTCGGGTGTCGCATTCGCATTCACGCGACTCGTTAAATCTCCAAATTTTGTCGTGTTCGGTAAATTCCCACAGAAATGGCCATCTGATCCAACCCCCAGCAACACCATATCCAATCCACCATCGGCTTTGATTCGTTCATCTTGTGTTTCATAATTCGTCCAGTCCAAGACATGGATTCTTTCACGATCGATTTCCGCTGGTCCAAAAAACAGGTTGTGCAAGTTCGTCATCGTGACACCATAGCGGTCTTCTTCCCCTTTGAATGGAATCTCATCAAAGTTATAAAAGTGAACGTGCTCAAAATATTTTTTATTTTTTACTAGTGGTACCAGCATTTCATACACCCCTTTTGGTGTTGATCCAGCGGTGATTGAAATATTCTTTCGATGCTGGCTGTGCATTACGCCTAAAAGGTGCTGTACGGCTACTTGGCTCATCTCTTGATAATCTTCCGTGATGATAACTTTCATGTGTCTTCCCTCTTTCTCATTCGTTTCGTGGACAGCGGCCCTTAATGGAATT
>Ga0137302_10207_pt1 | contig 40163 bp, 30 predicted proteins | sample Ramsor2O_GlcNAcB_FD_97184 | JGI IMG/M metagenome (GOLD analysis project Ga0137302, IMG submission 97184) | Mouse cecal microbial communities from Vienna, Austria - N-Acetylglucosamine amended with D2O_GlcNAcB | ecosystem: Host-associated > Mammals > Digestive system > Large intestine > Cecum... | reverse complement strand
CATCACCGACCGCAATGGCTTCATCCTTGCGAGGAAAGTCTGTAACGCCGGTATTCACGATTCAAAAATGGCTCATGAGCTATGCGGACTGGCGGATGATGTATGGGAAGACCTGCGCAAGGTATTGTGCGACCGAGGGTATCGGGGAGACGTGGACAAAGACATTGAAAAAGACTTCGGCATCGAGCTTGAGGTATCCAATACCCCCAATGGAGTTAAGGGATTCCTGCCAAAGCCGCTCAGATGGGTGGTTGAGAGGACTTTCGCATGGCTTGATTCTTGCCGCAGACTCGCTAGAAATTATGAAATATCAAATGAATCAGCAGAAGAAATGATTGATTTCGCTGCTATAAAATTTTTAATCAATAAAATTTAGACAAGCTCTAAAAAACAGTGAAGAAAAATGCGTAAAAAGGAAAAATCGACGATATGTTTTACAACATAAAAAATAGAAGGTACAATTATTGAGATGCGCGTCTTTACTACATAGGCAACAAACAAAAACAACTTGATTTTAAACCTAAAACAGACCATGAGACGAAAACTATTTTTCCGTAAAATCGCAGTATTGGCAACAATAGGCATGTTTGCCGGATGCGGCGGGAACGGTCAGGAGCCAAAACCTGACGAGCCGACACCGGAGCCCTCCGGAGACGAGACGTTGTTTCCTGCTAATGAGGGGGAACCATTGCCGGCATGGACTCCAGGCACGCTTGATATCCATACTCTCAGCACGGGAAGGGGAGAATGCTCTTTCTTCATCCTTCCAGACGGAACATCCATGATAATAGACGCGGCGGGTTCGCTGATAACATACGATGTCGTGGCAAAAGACCCGGATGTCTCCGCAGATCCGCTGCCCCCGAGACCCTCTGTAAATATATCCTCGGCAAAGGCGATAGCCGATTATGTCACACATTTCAATCCTAACGGCAAAAGTGTGGATTATTGGCTTTGTTCACATTACGATACGGACCATATGGGCAATTTCCCCGAGACATATGCCTCTATCTGCCCCGTGTCGGCGGCGATCGGCAAACATCCGGAGGGAGGTTTTTATCTCAATGGTATAAATGAGCTTGGAACATTACTCGATTTCAAGAAAATAATAGACCGGGACTATACATTTCCGGTTGATCGCTCCGAAGAGAAGAGATTCAAAGACTACATACGCTTTTTGAACTGGACGCGCACAGCCAAAGGCACTGTTTATGAAACAGCCGAAGCGGGTCATGCCGACCAACTGAGACTCAATTACAGTCCGACGGAATTTTTGGATTTCAGTATACGTATTTTATGCGCGAGCGGGTATTATTGGACAGGCAGCGGACAGACAGCCCGTTTTAATCTTCCTGTAAATACCGACGGCACTCCGGATCTCAAAGCCATAAACATGGTTAGTCCCAAAGAAAACATCTATTCGGTGGCGATAATGCTCAAATGGGGTTCTTTCGATATGTTTTCAGGCGGAGACCTGCAGTATAACAACAGAGGAGTGGCACCGTGGCTTGACTCAGAAGCTCCGTTGTGCGGTGTAGTGGGTAATGTGGAGGTCATGAAGGCAAACCATCACGGCAACAATAACGCCAACAGTGCTGAACTGCTTGACCGACTTCGTCCCCAGACACTTCTTATCAACACATGGCGCGACGGTCAACCAAAACCCGGAGCCATCAAGGATATCGTCACCGCATCTCCTTACATAAACATATTCGCCACAGGCGCCTCGGAAGCGCAGCGTGAAAAACTCAAGAGTTATGCCGACAGATTCAAGTCGTGGGAAGGGCACGTTGTCGTGCGTGTGGCATCCGACGGGCAGTACAAGATTTTCGTAGTCGATGACACTGACCAGAATTATAAAGTGCGGTCCATTCATGGCGCATACCGCAGCAGACAGTAAGAAATACTGCAGCAGACAGTAAGAAATTCCATAACCTTTATAAATGAAATTTAATGAACAGACCTAACAAGAAGATGCGTCTGCAGGCACTGCTTATAGCACTGATGATTGCAGTTCCCGGATGGGCGCAGAACGCAAGAGTTACGTTGTCGATGCAACAAGAGTCGCTGAAGAGTCTCTTTGCAGCGATTGAACGTCAGACAGATTATCGCTTTTCATATGACAGCGAGATAGGCAAACGCCGGATACCTGGAAACATAAACAAATCACAGACTCCGGTATCGGCAATATTGAAGGAGCTGCTGCCTCGCATGGGACTTGAATACTCTGTATTGTCAGACAAAGTCATAGCAGTCTCCAGGAAGAAAAGCAAGTCGGATACCGCCACACGTGGCACAGCAGTGACAATAAACGGAAAAGTGACCGACAGCGAGGGGGAACCGCTCACCGGAGCCACAGTCATGGTGGAAGGTACCCGCACAGCATCTGTTGCCGATATTGACGGTAATTTCACGATTCAGGCAGTCCCGGGTCAGACATTGAAAGTGTCGCTTGTCGGCATGACCCCCGTGAATGTTAAGGTCAAATCCGGACAGACCGACTATCCTGTGATCATGAGAGGAGAAGACCGTACACTCGACCAGGTGGTTGTTGTCGGTTACGGAACAATGCAGAAGAAGCGGGTCACATCATCCATTTCCTCAATTTCCGGAGATGACCTGATGACCGGTGTCGGCGGCTCGACAATCGCCACGGCACTTCAGGGGAAAGTGTCTGGTCTGACAATCAGCGGCAACGCCTCACCGAATGCAACAAACGGCTATCAGTTGCGAGGTGTCTCCTCCGTCAAAGGGGGCACATCACCTCTTGTTGTGATCGACGGGATTCCCGGCGGCGATCTGCGTGCCATAAACCAGGAAGATGTAGAGAGCATCGATGTGCTCAAGGATGCCTCTGCCGGTGCCATCTATGGCACGCGCGCCTCCGCCGGTGTGATTCTTGTGACAACCAAGAAAGCCAAAGAGGGTAAAGCCACTGTGACATATAACGGCGAGTTTTCGGTGGAAAGTGTGCGCAAACGTCTTGACATGCTGACTCCTCAGGAATATCTCGATTACGGACGAGGCGAAGACTTCGGTTCCCGCACAGACTGGTATGACCTTATGTGTCGCGACACTCCTTTCTCACAACGTCATTCCGTAACAATGACTGGAGGAACAAAGGTATTGTCGCTTTATTCATCCCTTTCTTATTCGAATCAGGAGGGCATCGTTATCGGTGACGGTCGCAAGGATTATTCGGCAAGGCTGAACGGTCGCTACTCACTATGGAACAACAGACTCGAGATCGGTCTTCGCATGCAATACCGCGAGGCACACCGCGACCAGCGCAACACCGCAAACGATGTTGAGAACTCCATCGCGCTCAATCCCACTATTCCTGTAATGGATCCGGACAATCCGACTCATTACAACGTAAACAAATCGGGGCTTGGGGCGGATTTCTTCAATCCCGTGGCGAATATAATGGATCAGGAATACAAAGGCACCGACCAGTGGTTCATGGGAGACCTTAATCTGAAATTCACGATTCTTCCGGGATTCACCGCCCAGGCATCGATGGGAGTTGACCGTCGTCAATGGACGCGTACTATCTATTACAATCAGTTTCACCGCAAAAGCGTTGACTCCGGAAAACTTGGAGAAGCCACACACGGCTACCAGAAGAACCTGAACACAAACTGGGAGGCATATCTGTCGTATACAAAAGAATTCGGTGATGTGCATCATTTCGATGCCGTTGCCGGATGGAGTTATTACAATGAGACCGGACAAGAGGCTTTCAGCATGACCAACAGGGATTTTACGGTCGACGGCATAGGACCGTGGGACATGAGCGCGGGAAAGGATCTCAGCAAGGGTCTTGCAGACATGTCTTCTTCCAAAAATCCTACGGAGCACCTTCTTTCATGGTACGGACGAGCCAATTACTCCTACGATGACAGATATATGGCAATGGTAAGTTACCGGCGTGAGGGAAGTTCAAAATTCGGCAAAAACCACCGCTGGGGTAACTTCTGGTCTGTTTCCGCCGGATGGCGCATGAACCGAGAGGCGTGGCTGCGCGATATAGACTGGGTCGATGAACTGAAACTGCGTGCCGGTTACGGTGTCACAGGTAACGACAATTTCGCGGCAGGATATACGACCTACACATATGCGAGCGATGGCATGTATCCCACTCCCGGAGGTCTGTCATGGGGACCAGCCTACAAATCGGCGCGTAATGCCAATCCTGATCTGAAATGGGAGGAAAAGAAAGAGTTCAATGTCGGTCTGGATTTCGGATTTCTCAATAACCGGATAAGCGGAAAGTTCGACTGGTTCTACCGTCAGGTCGACGACATGCTTTTTGCCGTGACAGCTCCCGCTCCCCCGATGACAGCCAAGACGATAATGAAGAATGTCGGTTCGCTCTCGAATACCGGATGGGAGTTCGAGCTTACAGGCAGGATCTTCCGCACTTCGGATTTTGACTGGGACGCTACAGTTAGACTTTTCCACAGTTCGTCGAAGATAAAAAATCTCGGAGAAGAGAGTTCACAGATACTTTCCGACGGTCTTCCACAGAGCATGGGAAACACCCATAAGCTTGTGAACAACCAGACAATCGGTCAGTTCTGGCTTTTCAAAAACGCAGGGGTAGACGAGAACGGCGAATGGCTGATATATGACAAGAACGGCGACATAGTGCCTGCGAAAGGTAATGATAAAATCGAGAACAAGTATTATGTAGGCAACGGGGTCCCCGAAGTTGTGCTTTCGATGGACCATACTTTCCGATATCGCGACTTTGACCTCGGCATCAACTGTCGCAGTTATATCGACTATGATGTCTATGATACCGTAAATCTTTATTACGGGTTACAGAACCAGCAGGGTGTCAACGTGCTGCGGTCTGCATATGAGGAAAACAGACATATAAAGGGAAACCGCATAACCTGCGATTATTTCCTTTCCGATGCATCATTCTTCAAGATAGACGCAATCTCACTCGGGTATACTCTGAATCTTTCGAAATGGCAGAAATATGTGAAAAGTCTTCGCGTATACGTGACAGCCCGCGATGTCGCCACTTTCACCCGATTCAAAGGTTATAATCCGGAGCAGAGCGTCAACGGTCTCTTCCCCGGCGTGCAGGAAGTCAGAAACAAAGCCTCTATGTATCCTCAGACAATTCACTGGACTTTCGGTCTTCAACTTAAATTCTGATAAATCTATGATAAACAATAAAATAAAAACTATCGCGCTTGGTCTTGCCGCGACATTGGCGCTGACCGGATGTGATCTTGACGAGAAATTCTATTCGGAAGCCAATCCCGACACATTCTATACAAGTCAGGAGAGTGTGTATTCGGTTCTTAGAAACCCTTTCCGCCACTGGCATTATATGTATAACCAGCGTGTCTATTGGCTGCTTCAGGAGGTGACTACCGATGAGATGTGCTGCCCGGCGCGAGCTGCGGATTTCTATGACAACGGAGACTGGGTCAGGCTGCACGAACACACCTGGAGCACGGAAGACGGCAAGGTGAAGAATGCCTATAATCAGGTGAATTACATAGTCTCGCATGCACTTGTGTCGATCGAAGGACTCTCGGGTGTAGACTATGCGGCTCTCGGACTCACGGAGACGGATAAGGCTGATCATCTGAACCAGCTCAACGCGCTTGTGGCATATGCATACATGCGGTCGCTCGACCTGTTCGGAGGGCTTCCCATCTATACAACTCCCAATGACGCGCCTAAAGCGAGAAACACCAGAAAAGAGAATTTCGATTATATAGAAAGAACGCTGAAATCGGCGATTCCCAATCTTCACAAGAGAGAATCTCTTTCCGAATATCAGGACGGTTATCTGACCATGGGTGCCGGTGCGATGCTTCTTGCGCAGCTTTATCTGAATGCAGTGCCGTTCATAGGGGAAGACAGGTATGCGGATGCTGAAAAGATTCTGCAGGACCTATACGACGGTGTATACGGGGTGTATGAGCTTGACCCGACATGGTATGGTCCACACAGTTTCACCAATCATGAATCGCCCGAAGCGATGTGGTATATACCGTCAGAGACTTCCAAAGAGGAATTCAAGGGATGCAATACAAGAATGTATCCCTATAACGCCAAGAATTATTTCGACTGCGGATCACTGGGCAAATGTTACAACGGTTTTCAGCTCGCTCCGTCGCTGGAGAAAGAGGGTGTGCCCTATACCACAAAAATGGGGCGTCCGTTTGCAAAATTCCATGAAAAGGATTTACGCAAGAAACCTTATGTATATAACGGAGACGGCAACTATGAGGGGATGTTCCTTATGGGATTGCTCAAGAATCCGCATACCGGAAAGGTAGTACATGGTACTAAGCTTTTGAACGGCAAAAAAATAGAACTTGTGGACTATGTGAATATCACCGGCAGCAAGAGTGATATGCTTGCCGGAGACGAGAACTCCGGAATCAGACTTGTGAAGATGCCGGTGCCCAATGACAAGGATGTGCTCTTGCTGTATAATCCCGATTTTCCGGTGATGCGTTTCACAGAAGTCGTATATAACCTTGCCGAGTGCAGGTTTCACAGAGGAGACAAGGATGGAGCCGCCGCTCTTATCAATTCGGTCCGTAAACGGAATTTCGAGAATGGCGCCGATCCCGATCCAGTCACCGCCGCCAATCTTGACATCTACAGACTCGCGGATGAATATATGATAGAATTTATTGGAGAAGCACACCGCCGTACCGACCTGATAAGGTGGGGATTGTTCACATCGGAAGAGTGGTGGGACAAACAGCCGACTCCCGATACGCGCAATGTATTCTGTATTCCCTCGGAAGCGATTTACGCCAATCCTCTTCTAGAACAGAATCCGGGATATTGATGTTTGGCGAAATATGATTGTAAGATTGTAAAACCGAAATTTTGGAAATCAGAAAGAAATGATATCAACAAAAATCAAAATAGCAGCGTTGTGCCTGATGCTGCCTACAGTTGCCTCGGCTCAGAAGCCGCAGGAAGTGACAGTGCCCGATTATTCGAAGTATATTCTCACTCCCAAACCCGGTCCTGAGCCCCGCATAAACGGTGCCAGAGTCTTTGGCGCGCGTCCGGGATCGCAGTTTCTCTTTTCAATTGCGGCGAGCGGAGACAGACCGATGACGTTCGAGGCAAAGAACCTTCCCTCCGGACTTAAGCTTGACCCGAAAACAGGAAGAATCACGGGCAGAGCGGGTGAGAAAGGGGAATATGTGGTGGAACTCACAGCACGCAACGCCAAAGGCGAGTGCAAAAGAAACCTGAAGATAGTGATAGGCGACCGCATCGCCTTGACACCACCGATGGGGTGGAATTCATGGAACTGCTGGGGACGCGATGTGACACAGGAACAGGTGCTCTCTTCCGCCAGAGCCATGCACGACAAAGGTCTTGTGAACCACGGATGGACTTATATCAATATTGATGACGGATGGCAGGGGGACAGAGGCGGCAAATATAATGCCATAATGCCCAACACCAAATTTCCGGATATGGCGGGGCTTACCCGTGAGGTGCATGACCTCGGTCTGAAACTCGGCATATACTCCTCCCCTTGGGTTGGAACCTATGCCGCCCATATCGGCAGCTATGCCGATACTCCCGAAGGTGAATACAACTGGATAAAGGAGGGGAAGACAAACGAGAATTACCGCTTCACACTCCCCGAAGGAAATTATATGAAATATCGCAAACAGGTGCGTTACCACTCCCCTTATTCCTTTGTGGCAAACGATGCGAGGCAATGGGCAGAGTGGGAGGTAGATTATCTCAAATACGACTGGAAGCCGAATGATGTGGCACATATCGTAGAGATGCATGACGCGTTGCGTGCCACAGACCGCGACATCGTCTACAGCCTTTCCAACAACGCTCCTCTCTGCGATGCCCCGGCGCTTGCGAAGTATTCCGACTGCTGGCGCACCACGGGTGACATACGCGACACATGGGAGAACTTCAGCAAAATCGGCTTCAACCAGAGCCGCTGGGCTCCTTGGAGCGGTCCGGGTCATTGGCCTGATGCCGACATGCTTGTTGTGGGTCTTGTAGGGTGGGGACCGAAACTCCACTACACAAAGCTTACTCCCGACGAGCAATATACGCATATGACCCTGTGGAGTCTGTTTGCATCTCCTCTGCTGATAGGGTGTGATCTGGCGCGTCTTGATGAATTCACACTCTCGCTGCTGACCAACGATGAGGTGATAGACGTGAATCAGGATCCACTCGGAGTGCACGGAGCCCCGATTCTGGAGACAGCAGAGGAGGCTATATATGTAAAACAGCTGGAAGACGGTTCTATGGCTGTGGGTCTTTTCAACAAGACTCTTGAACCGCGCGACATCTCCGTCAACATGCGTCAACTCGGTTTTTATGTCAAGAAAACCGTCCGTGACCTGTGGCGGCAGAAAGATGTTGCGGAGACAGACGACAAGCATACCGTTACAGTCAATCCACACGGAGCCGTGATGCTGCGCATATACTGAGATACAGACATCTGCTGACAATCTATTTGGCGGTTAATCGGATTCTTATTAAATTTGCCGCCAAATAGATTTATTATGAAAATATTCGAAAGACTTGTATATTGCGTCGCTGTTGTGACGCTGGTGGTTACAGCGGGATGTTCTTCCGGCAAACCGGGAGACATCAACGGGCTTTTGGAGACAGTGCCGGCTGATGCGTCGGCTGTCATGGTGATGAATATGCATGCGATGCTCGAAAAAGCCGGTTGCAAGGTCAACGGGTCCGAAGTCGTGCCCGGGAAGGAGCTTGCCTCTGTTCTTGAAACCACAAAGAATCAGGAATTGAGAAAATTTATTGCCGGACTGCGGGATGGAGGCATAGACCCTTCCGCAGCCGCGCTTTTTATAGAGGGATACAATGTGTATCTCACCGGATTTGTGTCTGATTCATCGAAATTCAAGGAGTATGTGGAGAAGAACTCAGACAGCAAATTCGTAAAAGATGGTGAAGCAGAGGTATGTGGCAACACGGTGCTAACTCCCGACCGATTCTGGATCTGCATGAGTTCCCGTAACACTGTCAATACGGAAGATATAAGACGTTTCGTGTCGCTCAGCCCAAAGCAGAGCATCCTTTCTAACGAAGTGGCTTCCAGGCTTGCCGATATCAGCCATGATGTTGAGGGATGGGGAGACATAAAGGGGTGTCTGAACTCTCTCGGTCTCGATTTCACAACCCGCGCCACAGCCACTATGGCAATAGAGGCGATGTTTGTTGATGCTGTGGAATTCAGCTGGAATCTTGATTTCCAGAAAGGGAAGATTGTGGCGGAAATGGATGTGATAAACTCGAAAGGGGGGATTGCGAAGTTTAATTTCCCCGCCGCCCGAATAGACGGTGGAACCATAACCGAAACGGGAGGCACAGCCGATGCCTTTGTCGCCTTGGCGGTAAATCCAGACGTGGTGAAGAAACTTAAGGAGGAGACCGGAGGCAAAGGGATGTCGATGATCGGGATTCTTGCCGGAATGATTCAAAGTGTTGACGGAACATGTGTGGCGGCTGTCTCTGAATCCGGGAATGTGCGTGGCGTTATTTCCACTACAGGTCACGGCACTGCAGATCTTTCAAATATGCTCGGACAGTTCGGTTTTGAGGTTGTGAAAGAAGGCCGTCTGCTGCGTGTGGGCAAAGGTGCGGTGGAAGGTGCCGTCTCGGCAGCCGATGCCGCCGAAGAGCTGAAAGGCTCTCTCGCCGGATTTGTGCTTGGCGGAGGGGATAAACGACGTCTGACAGATGCCGTTTCATCTGTGTCAGTTACTTTCAAACCGGAGAAAGGTGGTCTCAAAGCCATTGTGAAGGTTAATGGCAAGGATTCGAAGAAGAATATCATGCAGTCGATTCTTGAAAGTCATGATTAAGGAGATACGGTTTGAAGGGATGCTTCCGGAGGTGTTCCAGAATGAACGTATCCCGGAATCCGATGTGTGGAAGACCGGTCTTGTGCTGGAGCGCGGAGAGCATTATCTGATAGAGGCGGCAAGCGGAGGCGGTAAGTCGTCGATGTGCTCGTATATTTTTGGCTCGAGAGATGATTACAAGGGCAAACTTCTGTTTGACAGCAGAGATGTCCGTGAATTCACAATCTCGGACTGGCAGGAGATAAGGCGCCGCAATATCGCGTATCTTCCGCAGGAGCTTGATCTGTTTCCGGAACTTACAGCCTGGGAAAACATCCAGCTCAAGAATAAACTGACATCTCATCTTAGCGATGCCGAGATAGAAAATTGTCTCGAGGAGCTTGGAATCGCATCGCGTCGTGATTACCCGGCGGGACGAATGTCGATAGGTCAACAGCAGCGTGTGGCGATAATCCGCAGCATCTGCCAGCCTTTTGATTTTATTCTGCTTGACGAGCCGGTGAGTCATCTTGATGAAGATAACAACCGTATTGCCGCCGCCATAATCGGGAGAGAGGCGGAAAGACAAGGGGCGGCAATAGTGTCTACGTCTGTCGGCAATCCGCTGCTTCTTGACAACTACAGGAAACTTCGCTTATGAACATTATCGGAAAACTTTTACGTAAAAATACATCTCCGGCGCGTATTGCCGGATTCATGCTTTCCAATTTTCTGGGACTTGCCATTATTCTGGGAGGTCTGCAGTTTTTTATGGATGCCCGTTCCATATGGGAGGATGACGACAGCTTCATAAGGTCAGACTATATGGTGATCAACAAGCGGGTCACTTCGGAAAACACCTTCGGAGGGGAAACAGGCTTTACAGCCGATGAACTTGAGGAGATAGAAAATCAGCAGTGGGTGAAGCGTGTGGCACCTTTTGCCTCCGCCGATTACAGGGTTTCCGCATCGGTGACACAGCAGGGGAGAGGTCTTTCGACCTATATGTTTTTCGAATCCATACCGGGGGATTTCGTGGATGTTCCCGCATCGCAATGGGGATGGCGAGAGGGAAGCGATGAAATACCGGTGATTATCTCCAAGGATTACCTGACACTATACAATTTCGGTTTTGCATCATCGGCAGGTTTGCCCCAGATGTCGGAGGGTCTGATGAGCGGCATCCCTCTTACCCTGACGCTGCGGAGTGAAGACGGAATGCGTACGCTTCAGTTTCACGGACGGGTTGCTGGTTATTCAAACAGACTCAACACGATTCTTGTGCCCCAGGAATTCATGGACTGGAGCAATGCGGCTCTTGGCACGGGAAAAGTTAAAAATCCGTCACGTCTCATCATCGAGGTATCCCGTCCGGGGGATGTGGCTATCAAGGATTTCATTGCCGGACATGATTACGAGATAGCGGGAGACAAGTCGGCGACATCCGCCTCGTTCCTTCTTCGTGTTGTGGTAGGAATTGTTTTGGCGATAGGGATTGTGATCACCCTTCTCTCATTTTTCATACTGCTTCTGTCAATCTCTTTGCTTATGGAGAAAAACCGCGATAAGCTTCATTCCCTTCTTATGTTAGGTTATGACACGTCTGTAGTCGGCGCTCCTTATCGGCGCATCGTTGTCGTGGCATCTGCCGGGGCGTTTCTTCTGGCGATAGGATGCGTGTTTATATTGCGGGCATATTATCTCCCCGCGCTCGAGGGTCTTGATGCCGTAAGCGGTTCGGTGTTGCCGATGCTTCTTCTGGGGGCTGTTCTGACAGCGGCAATAATCCTGTTCAATCTTATGGCAATATCGCGCAAGGTGAGGGGTGCCTGGCGTATCAGACGCTGATTCCCGTAATGTCCGTGTGAGTGAATGCACGTTTCATGAACCAATCCCGAAATCATTGTGTTTGAATGATAACCGGGCTATTGAGTTATACCGGATATTTAATACTTAATACTTATTATACTATGGATACACAGAAAATCAAAGAGCTGAAGGATGACAAGGGGGTCGTTCTGGTTGAGTTTTATGCATCGTGGTGTCCACATTGCAAAAGGATGATGCCCGTTGTCGAAGATGTAAAGGCTTTGTTTGCTGGTCAGGTCAATGTCTACCAGTTTGATATTGACGAAAACGAGTCGCTCGCCAAAGAGCTTGGCGTGAGTTCAATACCAACATTCATCGTATTTGCCGGAGGTGAAGAGAAATGGAGAGGCAGCGGCGAGATGGACGGCAATGCACTCGCATCCAGAATTAAGGCTGAACTTTAGTACGTATGTTACGAATACGTATGTTTTACCGTATCGACACCAATGAAAAACTCGGAGCGCACGTGTTGACTCCGATTGAGATGAACCGTATTCATATGGAAAGCGGGGAGCATTCGGAAGTAGATGATTCTCATGTATAACTTATGCGCAAGTGTTAAATTTTTATTAATTTTGTTACTTAGATGTTGTTTGGAAATCATATTTTGATTTTCTTTGAAACTTTATAAACAGCTTCATAATTTCCATAAATATTATAACCCGAATGAATTATCAAGGTCTGAATGACGCGCAGGTTGCCGAAAGCCGGTGTCTGCATGGGGAGAATGTGCTTACTCCCGTGAAACGAGATCCCCTCTGGAAACAGTTTTTAAGGGGATTTAAAGATCCACTGATTGTCATATTGCTTGTAGCGTTGTCTTTATCCGTAGGCATCGCGATTTATGAGGCATATATAGATGCCGATCATTCCTTCAAGCCTTTTTTTGAGCCAGTTGGGATATTCGTGGCAATTTTTCTTGCCACCGGACTGAGTTTCTGGTTCGAGATGAAGGCTAACAAGGAGTTCGCGATTCTAAATCAGGTCAATGACGAGGAGCCAGTGCAGGTGTGGCGCAACGGAGCGGTGACCCAGATACCCCGCAAGGACGTTGTTGTGGGAGATATTGTTGTTGTCAACGCGGGAGATGAGATTCCCGCTGATGGAAGATTGCTGGAAGCTGCGTCTATGAGTGTGGATGAATCCACGCTTACAGGTGAGCCTTCATGCATGAAGACCACAGACGAATCGCATTTCGATCCGGAAGCTACATACCGGTCCGACACACTTATGCGCGGAACGAAGGTGATGGAAGGGCATGGTGTCTATGAAGTCACCGCAGTAGGCGACAATACCGAGAACGGAAAGGTATTCAAGGAGTCTCAGATTGACAACTCTGTAAAAACACCTCTTAATGAGCAGCTTGATCGTCTTGGGCGCATGGTCTCCATTTCGAGCTATGTCATCGCGGCTATTATAGTTATGGGGCGGATGGTTATGTATTTTACGCATCATGCACAGTTCGATTGGCTTGATTTCATACAATACGCTCTTCAGACACTGATGATTGCCGTGACGCTCGTTGTGGTGGCTGTGCCTGAAGGCTTGCCGATGGCTGTGACGCTGTCGCTGGCATATTCTATGCGCCGTATGCTGCGCACCAACAATCTTGTGCGTAAGATGCATGCATGCGAGACAATGGGTGCTACGACGGTGATATGTACCGACAAGACGGGAACGCTGACGCAGAACCGTATGCAGGTCTATAAGGCTGATTTCTATGGTCTCCCGTCTGATGCGGGTGATTCTGCCCTGTCTGGCGGTATCGTGGAGGAGGGCATTGCCGCCAATTCAACAGCGCAGCTCGATTTCTCGGATCCTGCAAAGCCGCAGGTGTTGGGTAATCCCACTGAGGGGGCGTTGCTTCTGTGGTTGCGCGACAATGGTGTCGATTACGCACGTGTGAAGAAAGGGCTCACCGTGTTGGATGAGCTTCCTTTTACTACTGAACGCAAATATATGGCTACGGTGGTTGAGTCAGCTGTCATAAAAGATGCCGATGGCAGAGCGGCACGCGTGGCATATGTCAAAGGTGCTCCGGAGATTGTGCTTGGAATGTGCAGGAGTCTGCCGGAGGGTGTGACGAGAGAGGATATTGACGCCCGTCTTTTAGGATACCAGAATCAGGCAATGAGGACTCTCGGCTTCGCATATCAGGTTTTAGGTGAGGGTGAAGATGTGATCGTGGATAACGCGTTCATAGGGAAGAACCTTACGTTTTTAGGTATAACGGCGATTTCGGATCCGGTCCGCAGCGATGTCCCCGAGGCAGTGCGAGAGGTGCTTGATGCCGGAGTCAAGGTTAAGATAGTGACAGGCGACACTCCGGCTATCGCACGGGAGATAGGGCGTCAGATCGGCTTATGGACTGCCGCGGACAGTGATGCCAATATAGTCACCGGCGCGGATATCGCCGCAATGAGCGATGACGAGCTTGAGCGGCGTGTGGCGGATATAAAGATTATCGCACGTGCGAGACCTATGGACAAGAAACGTCTCGTGGAGGCGTTGCAACGCAACAACGAGGTAGTTGCCGTGACAGGCGACGGCACCAATGACGCACCCGCGCTCAAAGCCGCGCATGTGGGCCTTTCAATGGGCGACGGCACTTCCGTGGCAAAAGAGGCATCGGATATCACAATAATCGACAATTCGTTCTCATCGATAGGACGGGCGGTGATGTGGGGACGGTCGCTTTATCGGAATCTGCAGCGTTTCATCATGTTCCAGCTGACGGTGAACGTCTGTGCCTGTCTGATTGTGCTCGCCGGAGCGTTCATGGGTATGGAATCGCCGCTGACAGTAACGCAGATGCTGTGGGTAAACCTGATCATGGACACCTTTGCGGCAATGGCTCTGGCTTCCCTTCCTCCGTCCGAAGATGTGATGCGCGACAAGCCGCGTTCCCGCAAGTCTTTCATCATCACGCCGGCTATGTGGCGGCGTATCGTGGGAATGGGTGTCGGATTCTTCATTATTCTTTTTGCGGTTCTGAGCTTCTTCCAGCATGCGGTTGCCGCCGGTCCGGATGCGGAGTCCATTATAAGTCTCGTGAAATCAGGACTTGGTGGATTTCATGAACTTACGGCATATGAGCTGTCTCTTTTCTTCACGTTCTTTGTCTTTCTGCAGTTCTGGAATATGTTTAACGCCCGTGCGTTCGGCACCGGTCGTTCTGCATTGCATCTTAAAGAATGCTCCGGCTTCCTGACAATTGCATTTGTGATTCTTGTCGGTCAGTTTGTGATTGTCACCTGCGGATACGGATTTTTCAATGTCGTTCCTCTCAGATGGAGCGACTGGCTGATAATCATCTCCGGAACATCTATTGTTTTCTGGGCTGGAGAACTCTTTCGCGTCATGCATCGTCGGCATTGACCGTGACGGTCCCAGGCAGATAAAGCCTGATTGTTGAAATATAATAAAGACCTTGACACTCAATTGATGCCAAGGTCTTTGTTATGTTCGGGAAACAATGTTACTTGGAGAGCTGGGTGGAGATTCTGTTCCATACCTCAGTCGGGGTGAGTGTGGACATCGGTTTGGTTTCGAAAGATACTTTCACCGGAACGCTGCCGCGATATACTATGAGTGTGTCTACATTTTCCTTGCCCGGAATGAGAGTTATCTCACGATTGTCTTTGTCAGAAGCGATGTATATGCTGTCTTTCTGCTCAAAGATTTTTGAAAGAATAGCTTTCGCCTTGAAATGGGTTCGGTTGCCGTTCTCATAGATGTATATTCCGGCATTGTCCGGGTCGAGAGCCATCAGGATTCTTCCATCGAAGCGTGTGCGCACCGCACCGGCTGCGGTATCCTGAAAAGATACGGCGCGATACTCGCCGCTTGTCACCGGAAGTGTCGTTTCCAAAACTGTCGCATCCTGCGATGCGGAATCGCCAGTGCCCGTCTTTCCGTTGCCAGAGCAAGCCGTCAACATAATTGCTGCGGCTAAGGCACTCATCATAAACAATTTCTTCATATGGTTCTTAAATTTATCACTTACGTCTGCCAAGTTACACAAAATTTGTGAAACTAAAAAATTATATGCCCTACTTCATTATCTTGAACGTTTTCTCTTTTTTGCCTGTCAGAGCAGAAATGTCAGGGATTTTAGCTACTTTTGCACTCTCAAAGTAAATTTGAACACTTATTCAGGAACTTTAATTAGACATAGCAATTTTGGACATCACAATCTCATTTGTTCTTGAAGTAATAGGCACAATAGCGTGTGCGATAAGCGGTATCCGTCTTGCAGCAGCCAAGAATTTCGACTGGTTCGGAGCATATATCATAGGTCTTGTCACCGCCATCGGCGGGGGTACGCTTCGTGATATATTGCTTGATATCCCGGTATTCTGGATGCACAACTGGTGGTATCTTGCAGTCACGGCTCTCTCGTTGCTGGCTGTGATTATTTTCAGAGACCATCTCGTGAGGCGCGACAAGATGCTTTTCATCTTCGACAGTATCGGTCTCGCCATGTTTGTTGTGATCGGAATAGACAAGACGCTCGCCATCGACTATCCCATGTGGGTGGCTCTTATAATGGGTATCATCACAGGTGCGTTCGGCGGAGTGCTGCGCGATATTCTTATCAACGAAGAACCTTTGATCTTTCATAAAGACATTTACGCCACTGCCTGTCTTGCCGGGGGCTTCGTATACTGGATAACAGGTTATTTTGATAGCCCGGCATATGTCAGCCAGCTGAGCTGCGCCCTGACCATCATCGTAATCCGTTTCCTCGCTCTCAGATACAATCTTTCCCTGCCGGTGCTTAATGACAGTCCGCGCAGAAAGAAATGAATACGAATTTAATCTGAGGTTATGGTACAGGCAGGGGAATCGGTGAGAATCTGCTGTCGGCTGTGACCCCTTGGGGCGGGATGGATGTTATATATAAGTAAGTGGAGTTATCTTGATTTATTTTAATCAGTTTAAGGATCGGAACACTTACTTAAGGTTTATAAAAACGTTTGCGAGAAGGTATGAAGGTGATCAGGAACAGTGTCATCCCTTTCGGGAAGAGATACGGGGCGATCAATCTGTTCGGAGTGTTGTTTGCCAAACGAGACATGCATCTTTCGGGAGAAGTGATGAATCATGAACTTATACACAGCGCCCAGATACGCGAGTTGCTGTTTATCCCGTTCTATCTGATCTATATTATAGAGTGGCTTATAAGGCTTGTGCAATCGCAAGGTAACTCTTATGAGGCGTACCGTCGCATATCTTTCGAGCGGGAAGCATATGAGTATTGCCGGGATCCCGGATATCTGTCCCGGCGACGATGTTTCGCGCAATGGCGCAAATGAAGTCAGGTCGTTGTAAAAGTATAAGGTAAGGTGAAAAAAGAGATTGAAAAAGGGGATAGTAGAAAACTGGGGTTCGGGACATTGGTTGCGATTGTGTTCGGCATGATGGTCGGATCGGGACTTTATAATATCCCTCAGAATCTTGCCTCCGGTGCCGGTCCGGGCGCGGTGGCACTGTCATGGGTGATTACGGCAGCCGGTATGTTGCTGCTCGTTACTACGTTCAAGATCCTTTCCGACCGTCGTCCAGATCTTGATGCCGGTATATATCAATATGCACAGGTCGGGTTCGGTAATTTCGCCGGTTTCAACATTGCCTGGGGCTATTGGCTCTGCACAGCGTTTGCCAACGTTGCATATGCTGTGATGCTTAACGATTCATTCGGAGCGTTCTTTCCGGCATTGCTCGGTCACGGCTGGCAAACCCTCATATTCGGTTCGGTGTTGATTTGGGCTATGTATTTTTTAGTTGCCGGAGGTATCAAGACTGCAAGACTCCTCAACAATCTACTTGCCGTCATTAAGGTGGCAGCTATTCTGCTGATAGCGGTATTACTGGTTATCAATGTAAAGGCAGGTGTGTTCACGGGTAATTTCATGGAAGAGTCTTTGGGTGAAGAATCCCTTTGGACTCAGGTTAAGAACACTATGATGGTCACTTTATGGTGTTTCATAGGTATAGAGGGAGCCGTGATGATGTCGGCGCGTGCCAAGCGTCATTCCGATGTCGGGAAAGCAGGTATCACGGGATTCTTCATAGCCTGGTTGCTGTATGTACTGGTGTCGATGCTTTGTTTCGGTGTCATGAACAGGGCGAAACTTGCCGGTCTTGATGATCCGTCGGTCGCTTATGTATTGCGTGATATTTGCGGAGGCTGGGCTTATTATTTCGTAGTCTTGTCAGTGATCGTTTCCCTGCTCGGAGGGTGGCTTGCGTGGACTCTGATATGCGCGCAGGTGCCATATGAGGCTGCGGTGGTAAGAATATTTCCGCGTTCATTTCTCAAAACCAACCGTCATGGCATGCCCGGTTACGGATTGTTGGTGTCAAGTGTCGTCATGCAGGTGTTTCTCGTTATGGTGATGATGGCGGATGACGTCTACATGGCAGCCCTGACGATCACGGGGATGATGGTTCTGCCGGCATATCTTTCCGGTGGTATGTATCTATGGAAAGAAAGTTTCGGCAGGTCCGGAATGAATAAAGCGCGCAAGGGAACCTTGTTGCGCTATCGCGCTGTCGGTATCCTCTGCACGCTTTATTGCATATGGATGATTTATGCCGGTGGACTGAAGCTTTTTATGCTGACTTCAATATTCTATATCTCCGGCATCGGGTTCTATCTTAAAGCCCGGGCTGAGCGTCGCGAGGAGGGGTCGCTGCGTTTTACGCATGCAGACCGTATAACCCTCGCTCTGCTCATCATCGGGTTGGCGGGAAGCATGATTTACATCATTACCTTGATTCCTTCCAGAATATAGATTCCGGCAGGAAGTTCGATTGTGTTGCGTCCTTCCGAGAGAGTGACGGTTCTGACGATATTGCCCTGAAGGTTGTAGATGTTTACAGACCCCTCGGTAACGGCGGTTATAACCAGAACCGAACCGTCACGATATATGGAGATATTTCCATTCTCTGTGCCGATGACAGTATTGATGGATGAAGTCTCATCGTTACCGCCTATTGCAAAGGATTCAGGTGCAGAACCGTTGTTTGCACGCATGTAGGCTGAGAAGGGAGCGACAGAACCGGCTTCGGTGCCATCTGTCAGGACGAACATTGAACCAGCCTCGTTGAGTGTGTAATCCCCTGCTGCGTATGGACGGTTGGTATAGCTTGCAAAGATAGAGAAATCTTTACCTGTGCGGACGATTGCCTCGGGAGCGGGAGTCGTCTGCACGTCGAAATCTGCAGTGGTCAGGTCATCGCTTGCTACGGAAGCTCCAGTGCTCTTGCCTGTTGCGCTGAACACTACATCGGCAGTTCCGGTTCCCTTGTCATTAAGACGGATCACATAAGGAGTGTTTGGCTCTATCACCGATGCGTCTGTAAGCGTCTCGGCATTTGCATCTGCAAAGGTCATGATGCGCATTGTCGCGTCTCCTTTCTCAGCAAAAGCTACCGCTTTCCCGTCTGCCGTAACAGATGTCGGCACGAATGGAAGCACGATACCGCTCCAGTTTTCTCCGTTACCGGTTTTGTAGCCGGCTGTAGCTTTCAGAGATATGGTATTGTCGCCAAGATTGAAACTTCCCGGAGTGCTGAAAGGATATTCTGTTGAAATATTTATATCGGTCATAGCCTGACGCATGCCATTGCTATTATAGATCACGTTGTTGCCGGAGAGCGACAGTCCCTGGTCTTGAACGAATATCAGACAGTTCGGGTTGATTCCCTTGAAAGAGTCATCGTTTATGCCGACTGCGCGAGACGCAAAGCTTCTTGTGCTCTGAGTTCCGTTACCCGAAATTGATATGCTTGTAAGGTTGGAACAGCCATTGAATGCTCCGGCACCGATCTGCTCAACGGATGAAAGGGAGATAGATTCAAGATTGCTACAGCCGCTGAATGCATTTTCACCGATCTCAGTTACATTGTCAGGTATTACCACGCTTGACAGATTGCTCATGCCTGTAAACGCATTCGCAGGTATAGAGGTGTTCTCCATATCCGAGAGGTTAAGCGTCTCGAGGTTGCTGAAGTTTTCCCTGATTGTTTCGAAGTCTTCGGAAGAAACATTGCCCGACATGCCTATTGAAGTTATGTCGGCTGCGCTTTCCTTATCGACTGCAGCCAATTCATCAGACTTGAGTATCGCTCCCTCTGTCGGAACCATTGTTATGTCAACGGTGACATCTCCCTGAAGGTCGGATATCATGTAGACACCCTCTTCATCCGGGATTACAGTCTGAGCCTCGCCTGAATGATCTGTTATCTTAACCTTGGGTTCCATGCCGGGAACCTCAGACATCACCTTGAATCCATAGTTTCCGTGTTCTTTGTATACTGCCGGACGAACTTCCGAAGAAGAGCTGTCGAATATTGACATTGCAACGTTCTGCCAGATGTTTTCCTCGTTTGTGACAATCATATCTACCGATATTTTATCAGAAGACTTGTTGAATGCTACGGTATGGAATAGAACTACATCTACCTTATGGTTCTGAGGATATGCAAGGTTAGCTTCGTCAGTTATTGCAGGATCGAATGTTACATTGTATTTACCCTCTTTTATTGAAGAAGCTGTTTCAGTAACGTCAACACCATTGTCATACAGACGGAAAGCTTTGCCAGGGTATAATTCCTGCGACGGGTTCAATTGCTTTTCTGAGTTCGGAAGACCCAGTTCAACAGATGTCGCAGTTTCAGGATAAGCGATCTTGCTGAGCTGCACGTTTGTCGGATCCACGTTGACAACACGCTTCTGGTCTACCTGCACATTAAAGAATATAGCCGATTCGACGAGGTTCTGTTCTTTCCAATATGATTGGGTAGTTGGAGCCTGATATGCGGCGAGAGATCCCTTTGGCACCTCGATGGTGATAGTTTTGGTGGTAGGGAATACACCCATATTGCCAAGTTCACATGGCGTGGGACGCAAAACGATGATTTTCTGAAGTTCCAAGCAATAATCAAATGCAGAATTACCAATATATTCGATTGACGCAGGAAGAGTAATTTCTTTCAGTTTTAAATTGCGATAGAAAGCCTGCGTTTCGATGCGCTTAAGATTTGATGGCAGGATTATGGATTCCAGAGCTGAACGATTAAAGTAATTCTTGTCATCATAGAAAGCCAATTCCGGTAATTCCGGAATCTCTTTACCGTCATTGATTATAGTGAGATCTGCAAGGTCAAGAGCTTTGATTTTTGTTATATGTTTCTTGAATGCCGCAAATTCAGACTGGTTGATAGTGCCTACCACTTTGAGTCTGGCAGGGGCGGAAGCTATCTTTGTTTCAAGTTCTCCTTCATGCACATGAACCACAGTATACACCTGTGTGCCTTTGGGATTAACCTGTATGGAGATATTGAGATCTTCCATAACGGAGCCGATTGAAAGTTTTGCAGTGGCGGCATCCGCTATTTTTACGACATCGTTCACAGAAATAGTTACGAGATCATTCTCAGATACAGGCACTACCGTTATATTGAGGGGCATGCCATGCACCACCTGGGTAACGTTGCCGGTGATGGTTGCTCCTTCAATAGATTCAGGCATTGTCACGTTATGGTATTTGACCTCATTGCCTACAGCCTTGAGACGGTCGCAGACGGTTTCAGATTCGGCATCCACCAGATACCAGTTCTTTTTGTTGTATGAAGTCACTATGCGGATAAGGTTTCCTTCACGCACAGATGCTTCTTTAACCTGACATGAGAATGTGCAGGGGAGGTTGCCGTGGTTATCGCTGCTGTTTGTTATTACGGGTGAAATAAATTCTTTAATAGCTCCCTTGCTGTCGGTGAGAACAGCGGCATAGAACATCGCTGCGTCGTTAGCCGGGATCGCGAGTGCGTTCACACGCATGGAGAATGTCTTGCCGGGTGCTACATTTATAACGTCTGTCACAAGTCCTGCACCGTTGTTCGCACCGGTTATTTTCCAAGTTGAAGGTCTGTCTGAGACTGCTTCAGGATATTTGAAATTGGTGTGAAGGAGCGTATTGGAATTGATCACAGCCGTGTAATATCCCGATGCGTCAGCATTGAGACGGGTGCTGTTTGCATATACCTCCATTGTGGCGTCGCCGAAAGAATCATCCGTTTCCACTTTAAACTTGTATGATGATCCCGGAGCTACTTCCGTATCCTCTGTTTCTGCGGTTATCTTTACACCCGGTATTTCTTGGATGTCGATGGAATATGAGCTTGCCGGAACAGGATTCTGCTCAATGATTTCCTTGAAATCTTTCCAGTATTCCTTAGCCGAGTATGCAGCTTTGCTACCTACCGGCACGATCAGTTTGGTTCTTGGAGAGCCGTTGAAAACACACCAGTTTATCCAAGCCGGAGAAGTGCGGCGAGATATAACCTCCCTGAGCGATTCGCAACCAAGGAACACATTGTATTCCCATGTGCCGACAGATGCCGGAATTTCAACAGATTTCAGCCCTGTGCCTGTGAAACATCCGCTTTTTAGAGTGGTGAGGTTTGAAGGGAGCACGACCTCCTGAAGAGATCCGTACCAATAGAAGGCTTTTGCCGGGATGGCATTTGCGGGATTGCTTCCGTTGGCGAGAATGCGGGCACTGGATATGTCAAGACGTGTGAGCTTCATGCGTTCACGAATGAATGTGAAGTCGGTAGCGTCTATCGTTCCATAGATAGTAAGGTCTTTGATTGTTCCGGCATCGGTGTCGTTTATGAGATTGGAGAGGTTACCTGCCGTTACCCATACATTGCGTTTGGATATGACGTCTGCCGCGTTCTGCACAGTCACGCTGACTTTCTGGTCAGAGTTGACATTGCGTATAACATAGTTTCCTGCAGTGTTTGGGGTGAGAATAAAGCCATTTGCTTTTACCGTAATGACCTTGTCGGAAGACTGAGAAGTCACGTTGAAAGAGAAATCACGTCCCTTTATAACCTTGTTGCCTGTTGGTGCTGATATCACTGCACCTTCAACAGCCGTCGGCATCTGCACAGCGAAATATGGTATCTCGTTGCCGATTGCCGGAATCTCTCCTGCTACGAGAAGATCTCCCGCCACAGGCAGCCAGTTGTCTGTGCCGTTAGCTTTGGTTACAAGTCTCACGACATCCCCTTTCACAACGTTTGATGCCGCAGGCACGTTGCAAGTGAAGTCGGTGTACTGATTTATTTGCAACGAAGGGAGATTGAAACCACGGGGATCGCTGACAAGAGATTTGAATGCTCCCGCTCCGTCATAAATGGCAATGGCGATAGAGCCGGTGAAGTTATCGTTGGAGATATTTTTCAATGCTCCGGCGCGAACCGTGAAGGATGTTCCTGCCGACATGTCGGTAATGTCTGATGTCATACCGATCTGGCTGCCGTCGCTTGTGAGGTGTATGGGAGACCATGCTCCTGCCATTGCCGCAGGTTTGATATTATAGACAATGGTTGTCTGGTCATTGAAATGATAATCGCGGCTTACACTGGGGTTGAGGGCATCTGACGCGAAATATGCGTTGGCGGTGCCTCCCCATCCCCAGTTTATATGGAAATAAGTCTCAGAACCACGAGTCTCATAGCCGTCGCATACGAACGCGTGTCCTACTGACACATCTTGTCCACTATAAAGCACAGGACGTCCCGCCTCAATTTCAGACGCGATGAGCGCATCCCATGAAGCTTTGTCCATTTCTGCGCGTTTCTTATACGAAACTCCCGGGTCATATCCGAAATGGTTTATAAGAGCGGAAGGCACGCGGACTTCAAATGCACTTGAACTTGACATACCGAAGTCTGTGAGGATTGATTGCGCCGCATGAGAAACCAATGTTGCTACTGCCTGTGCCTGCACGGCTGTATATCCATTGCGGTAATTATCGGTTCTCATGTTTGTCCAGTCATAGGTTGCATCGAAATTTACATTGCCGATAGAACCTTTGCCCTTCTCCGGATAAGCATGATGGCGCATGATTATAGCCATTGCCACACCGACACATCCAGTGAGACGTCTGTTGGGTATCAGGTTGTTGAACGGGGCTTCCTGACTCCATGTGGCAGTGTTAAGCAATTTGTTGCCAGACACCGCAGCTGTCGTTGCAGCTGTCTTGCGTCGCGGAGAGGCAACCTTTGCGGAAGCGATGTGTTTCTTTACGTTCAGAAGTACGGATGCCGTAGCTTCAGGCACTGAATTTCCTTCGAACGAGCCGTCATATGCATAGGCAATAACAGGCTCGATGTTGTCATTGGCACTGACGATAATGAAACCTTGCCCATCTTTGGCGTTAAATACATAATAAGCGCACTCGCCTGCGCTATTTACGGATGTCTGCGCCAGTTCGAGTGCAGACTCTTTTGAAAGCCGTTCGCAGCCTCCTGCCGCGAAGAAATCAGCTGCGATGCGTCGAGCCTGGTTTTCACCGAGTGACGCTGCTAATGCTCCATGAACAGAGAACATTACGCACACAGATAAAACTAACAGTTTTAAGGAATGCATAAACATAACTTAATTGTGAACAAGCTCAATATGTCAGAACTTGTTCTGTGATAAAATTTTTAGTAAGATTTGTTTAATATTTATTGTATTTACATAAATACATCTTTAGAGAGTGCACCGGTAGGTGCACTCTCTAAAGATGTTTATATTTAATCAGGGTTTATCCGGGCTCATCATGAGTCGGCATCTTAATTATTTCTTCATTGTGAAATGGCGGGAGGCGAGACGGTAGCCGTCACAGAATACTTCCACCGTGTAGTCGCCGGGAGTGAGGGTTGTGTTTACATCCCAGTATACTGCCACCGACAATTCTTCGTTGGCGTATTCTACTTTTCTGTGAGACGTGGATGATATCGTGGATCCGTCAAGCTGGAAAGATGGACCACCGCCGAGCAATGTGCCTTCTGGAGACAGAATCCTTATATAGAAGTCTTTCATACCCGGGGCTGTGGTGTTGTTGGGACTTACAGTGAAGTGCACTCCCAGCTGACGAGCCTTGGTGATATTCTTTTCGGTTTTCCCTTTCTTGTTGTAAGCCTGAAAAGAAATGCCTGTGATATTAAGTTTTTTTGCGAGCTGAACGGTCTGCGTCAATTCAGCGTTGCTCTTGGTAGCTGCGGTATATTGAGAAGATAGTTGTTCGTTTTTCTGTTGAACCTGCTGAATCTCCTGCTTAAGGTCTTCATTCTCCTCTCCGAGGCGTTTGATTTCCTCAAGATAGTGGCGAACTATGTTTTTAAGAGTGGCGATTTCCCCTTCGAGCTGTTTGATTTTAGCGCGTGAAGCCGCCATGTTCTTGGCATTTTTGCTTTTTTCATCGTTGAGTTCCTGAATGAGACCTTCGACTTTCATTCTTGCCTCGTTGTATTTATGTACAAGAGAGTCGTTTTTGAGATATATCTGCTGTCCTTCATATTGGTTGAAGTCTGCGCTGAGCTGGTTGAACTCGTTGGTAAGCACGAGCTGGTCGTTGGCGATTGCAAGACTGTCAGCCCTTGCCTCCGCCTTGTTTACGGCTGCGGTGTTACGTGAGTTTGCCACAATAAGCCATATGATAAGGGCAACAAAGCATGCCATTACGGCTATGCCCGCCGTCAGAAGTTTCTTTTGATTTTTATTCATATTGTCTCTTTATTCAAAATCACGGCAAAGATACTAAAAAAAGCAGATAAAAAAAAGAGGTTAATCTCATGAGTTCAGTATTCAAGAACCCCAAGATGACCTCACTCTCTAAAAAGGGAATCGGCAATTCCCTAAGGAATCGCCGATTCAAATCTTTGACTTTCGTCTTGCTGTGTTTATGCAAAATTAATTTGCAGAGTCAGCTGCGGGAGCCTCAGCAACCTCAGCAGCAACCTCAGTAGCTGCAGTTGTGTCGTTAGAGTCAGCAACAACCTCTTCAACAGTCTCCTCAACAACAACCATTGTGTCAGAATCAACAGTCTCGGTAGTTTTGTTGCCACCGCAAGAAACCATAGCTACGCTGAAAAGAACAGCAAGCGAGAAAACTAATTTTTTCATCTCTTTAAAATTTAAAATAATAAAACAATATTCTTTGCTATCAAAAACGTTGCAAAGTTAATATAAATTTTTTTCATGGAAGAAAAATCTTCAATTTTTTTATCAATTCTATTTAAAAAATGTAAAATTTAACACTTTTAACTTAAAATTGACCTTAAATTAACAATTGCAAATTGTTTCTCATGCCAAAATTTTACTTTACAAACACCTTGACAGCCTTTGTTCCGGTTTTTACAATGTATATGCCTGAGGGTGCAGACACCGAAAAGTCTGTTTCTTCCGATTCCGCAATGAGGCGTGCGTTTATGTCGTATACGCGTACCGGAGATGTGGCACCGGTCACAATTATCTTGCCTGCGAGACCAGTGACGTATGCTTCATATCCGCTATCGGGTGTGATTCCTTTCACTTCGCTCACTGTTTTGGAGGCTACGACCACGTAGCAGTTTGCCGGAACGGTTATTTTTCCGGTTGTGGCATTGAAAGACGCCTCGCATCCGTGACTTTGAGAATAAATCTCATATGCGGAGTTGTCGGCAGTGCGGAATGGTACGGATATATCAAGTGTGCCGCTCGTGTTGGGGTTTATGGCGCAGTATAGTTCTTTATTGTCGTTGCGGGCTGTGATAAGGCGTCCGTTAGTCCAGTTGCTGATATTGCACTGCATCGAGAAGTCTATTCCTGATGCCGAAGAAGGGAAGAGGTCTTTGTTTCCGAGACGCAAGGAGATCAGCTGTTGATAGGACTCGAACAAGCCTTTGTTTTCAGGATTGTCAAGGAGAGCCCAGTTTACTATTTTGGGGTCTGTGTTGTTACTTCCGTTTGCATTTTTTGTGTTCTGGGAGTTTCCCATTTCCGAGAACTGCCAGATCATGTGGCTGCCAGGAACAAGAATCATCTGTGCAGCCGCCGCACCGAGACGCTGACAGCTTGCAGTCTTATTCCCTTTTACTCCCGTCACTCCGTATTGCTGCTGCTTATATGCGAGGCGTTGTTCGTCATGACTTTCAAGATATGATACGGTGGATCCAGCCGTGCGTTTGTCCTGAATAGCCCACATGCGGTTCAGGTTTGACTCTGAAGAATATCCCATTGCGAACTGACAACCGGCGTAGTTGATATTCGCCCAGTTCAGCTCTCCGTCTTCGGCCATCATATTCTCTTCCTTGGCATCGGCAAGATTCTCGTTGATGAAATATGCCTCAGGATTTACCTCCTTCATATATTCATGAATACGTTTCATGCGGTCCACACGGCTCTGGTTGAATGCGTTTGTCGCCGACTCTCCTGAATTGGCGTATGAGTCGTTGTTTCCGAGACCCTTCACAAGGTCGAAACGGAAGCCGTCTACATTATACTCCTCAAGCCAGTATTGAATAACATCTTTCCATTGACGCTCAACAAGCGGGTATCCCTGATTCCAGTCGTTGAGCACGCTGTAGGCATGAGGCGCGTTTACATTATAGAAAGGATTTGAACCCGGGGTATACATCATATACCATGGATGCATGCCGTCAGACTGGTTGAAAACCATATCGAGTATGACGGCAATTCCTTCGGAGTGACATTTGTCGATGAATTCCTTGTAATCCTGAGGCGTGCCGTAAGCCTTGTCAATGGCAAAATAGAAGTTAGGGTTATATCCCCAGGATATGTTGCCATTGAATTCGTTTATAGGGAGGAGTTCGACAGCGTTCACACCGAGTGATTTAAGGTAGGGAATCTTTTCTATGGCTCTCCGGATTGTTCCGTCTCCGAGTGCTTTTCCTTCCGTGCCTGTGAAGTCGCGGACGAGAAGCTCATATATAATAAGGTCTGTTTTGTCGGGAGCGGTGAAACTTTTGGTCTGCCATTCGTAATCGTTGACATTGTCGGCGAAGACAGCAAGCGGGGTTCCGCTCAGTTTGTCGATTGGATATTCAGGTAGATCCGGATATACCTCGGCTGATATGTATTTGTCGTTATAAGGATCAAGGACCAGTCGTGCGTATGGATCGCCGACTTTGATTGAATTGTCGACAAGGTAATAATACATCACTTGGGTGTTTCTCGGAATCTGGTTCTCCGGCAGAGTCACAGTAAAAAAGCGGAACGGGATGCCGTCGATTACTTCATCTATATAATTCATGACCTGTGTGCCGGATGCTTTATAACCGTTCCAGCTGCCAATCACCATTACATCCTGTTTCTGTGGAGCGGCTATGCAGAACGTTACCGAACCATCGGCGTTTCTTGTCGCACCCATCGCCGGAGCAGAGGCGGATGGCAGCGGGCGGGAAGCTCCCGCCCAGCAGAGAGAGATTGTCTCTGTCTTTGTCTGGGAGCCGTCATCGGCTGTTGCCGTCACAGTGTAGTCTCCAACACCGGGAAAGGTATACTCTGCGGTAAGAGTCTTTACAGATGAGGCGTTTTTGACGGTTGTGCCGTTTACTGCAATCGAGAGGTTTGCCTCTTTTGTGGAAGAGAGCGTGAATGTCACGTCACAGGTCGTTGCCGTGATTACTTGATCTGTGGCGGAAGAGGTGAATGCAATCTGAAATCCCTTGTCGGAAACAGGCACTAAGATATCCGTGTTGCCTGTGCCTTTCCCTTCTTTGGTGCCGTTGGCGTTTCTGAAAACAAAACATAATTTGGAGATACGGATGTCAGCGGGAACACCATAGAACGTGCGGATATCTCCGATATTGAGTTTCCAGAGATTTGCCGACACATATTCGAGCTTGCATTTGGGCAGATTGGTGTTCCATGTGGCAGGGACGTATTGCCAGTCAGATACTTTCCCGTTGCCGTCGATTGTGGATACGCCGGTGTGGGCATATAATGCCGTTGATGCCGGCTGGTCTTTAAGACCCATGTTGCCTTGGTCGGCGTGGAAATAGATCACCACATTCTGCGAGTCTTCCTGAAGAGGAGAGGGTTCGGTTGTCACGACCTGCGCGTTCATGCCCAAAGCACCGGCAAGTAACGCAACTGCCGCGAGTAAATAGATTTTAAGCATTGTGTAAGAATTTATTTGGTTAAAAAGTTGTTAGAAATATATGTCGGCAGAATCGAAAAGATATATTTCAGCAGAGATGTAAAGATGTATTTGAGGAGACAGGAGAGCGGGAGCGTGTCGGGGTTATTTCTCCTCGTCGTCGGGAGCGATATAGGATATTTCTCGCATTTCGCGATATTCTTCCCAATCCGGGTCGGATTCCGCCTCAATGAGCAGAGGCATCTGTTCCAGAGGTTCGAGAGCGCGGTTGAACACGCGTCCGAATATATTAAGGTTCTGTGTGTAGAAAACCCAGTCGCGTCTGCCGTCGCCGGTATATATACCGGTCATGTATGCGACTTTGTCTTTTTTGAATTCAGCCAACATCGCATCGGTAGCTTTCTCCATGAGTCCGGCATCGGCATCATCCGGCATTCCCGACGGGAGAGCCTGATAATCCCATGACACAGTGACGCGATAATTGAATTTTCCCTTTGCGATTATTTCATCCATATAGTCGCGTCCGGTGACTATAATCGTGCTTCCGTTTTCAGCTTCGGTAGGAGCGGACCACCATCTTTCTTTCATCTGCGTTCTGAATAAAGTGGAATTTCAATGCATGGAGTGTCGAGATAGACACCCGGTCGGAAACAATGTGCCTTAAAGAATTTTGTGAGGTCGATCTTCTTTGATACGTTGAGCGGGTACTTGACCTGAAAAGACTTTCCTTTCTTATATGCCATTGCCTGGAACACAACCCGTTCGATCTCTGAGATGTTCTGTTGGGTAAATGATGCGAGGTCTATCATCTCGTTGGGGGCGACTTCTCCGGTGAAAAGCGGTTTCCAGGCTTTCGCCTCGTTGTCGCGTATGAGAACAGAGAAATAGAGGAAATAATTTGAATCGTTTACCAATGCCGCGTTAATTCGTGAAGTGGAGAGAGCCTTTGCATTTTCCGGTTCGAAAACCAACGCTACGGTGATGTCTTCACCATATTCTGTTTCTTCCACAGGAAGTTCGGGTTCAGCGACGTTATCCGTTTTTCGGGAGTCTGCGCTTTTCTGAGGGGCTGCGTCGCGGACACTTTTCTTGCCATCGTCGAAAGCCTTCTGGTCGAACATCATGCGTGCGCCCTTCTTTTCGGGTTCATGACCGGCAGGGAGCACCACTACCACTTCGTTGAGAAGCACAGGTGTCTCGAAGCCGTCTTCCTCGACATATGCTATACGTCCCTCTATTTTTGTTATTTTGCCGCCGCCTGTTGTGTTCAGGAATCTGACGGTATCTCCTATTTTTGCCATTTATAAACAGAATTTAAGCGGATATCCAGATAATCGGACTTAATATATTGATTTAATTAATGTGAGAGCTTTTGAAACAGTCTGTAATGTCCGGTTATTTGATTTTCCAGAAGTATAATTTATCAGACGGACGCACTTTCTCCGGCACAGGCATAGAGAACAACTGTCCTTTAGTCACGCAGTCAACCGGTTTGAGGTCAAACCTCAGCTCTTTTATAGTGAAGATCAAGGCTCCGGTTGTCGGTCCTGTAATCACCACTTCATCGCCCGTGTGCAGTTCACCCGCCTCCATAAGGAATTCCCCGATACCTATTTTTGAGAAATACCTCATCGCTTTGCCGGCATAGCTCTTGACGCGTGTCGCGCTTGATCCGTATTTGGCGCTCCATTCCCCAAGGCGTTCGCCCATATAATACCCGTTCCAGTATCCGCGGTTGAATATCTTGACGAGTCTGTCATCCCATGCGGCTATTTTCTCTTCGTTGTATGTGCCGTCGGTGATTGCCTGAAGAGCTTCCGAGTAGCATGCCACCGCTTCCGCCACATATTCCGGTCCTCGAGCCCTGCCTTCGATTTTGAATACCCGTACCCCCGCGTCAACCATTTTGTTCAGGAAATGGATTGTCTTGAGGTCTTTAGGACTCATTATATATTGGTTGTCGATTTCGAGTTCATCGCCGGTTTCTTTATCCCGTACCGTGTATGCTCGGCGGCATATCTGGTTGCACGCCCCGCGGTTCGCGCTTGAATTCATTTCGTGAAGGCTCATGTAGCATTTCCCGCTCACCGCCATGCACAGCGCTCCGTGGCAGAACATTTCGAGTCTGATTTTCTCGCCGTTCGGGCCGCATATGTTCTCTTTCTCTATGGCATGGTGTATTTCTGCGACCTGCTCCATGTTGAGTTCTCTGGCAAGCACCATCACATCGGCGAACTGCGAATAGAATCTCACAGCCTCAGTGTTGCTTACATTGACCTGAGTGGAGATATGCACTTCCTGTCCTATTTCGCGTGCATACATTATCGCCGCCATGTCTGAGGCAATGATAGCCGATATGCCAGCTTGCCTGGCACGTGAGATTATCATTCGCATGGTTTCCATGTCGTTGTCATAGATCACCGTGTTTACGGTAAGGTAGGTTCTGACACCTTTCTCCGCGCATATTCCTGCTATCCTTGCCATGTCGTCGGCGGTGAAATTCGCGCTTGAGCGCGAGCGCATGTTCAATCCCTCGATGCCGAAATATACGGCATCGGCGCCGGCGGCGAGTGCCGCGGCGAGAGACTCCCAGCTCCCCACGGGAGCCATTATTTCAAAATCCTTACGGTTCATTTATGTGCTATGTAGTATGTTACGGCTCCGAAAGTTAGCGATTTCCACCGGCATCCGGTAAATCCGCAGCTTTCCATCACGGATGTCATATCATTGCGCTGAGGGGCAGCTGCGATGCTCTCCGGAAGATATGAATATGCCCGGGTATCACCCGAGACAATTCTTCCTGCGAAGGGGATTATATGGTGGGAATATATGTTGTATAACGCGAACGGAATCTTCGAGGCAGGTCGTGAAAGCTCGATTACGCAGAGTGTGCCTCCGGGACGCAGTACTCTTAGCATCTCCCTGTAACCTTGTTTCAGATGTTCGAAGTTACGCACTCCGTATGCCACAGTAATCATATCCTGCGAGTTGTCAGGCAGAAAGAGGTCAAGCGAGTCTCCCTGAATGAAAGATATTCGGTTTCGTGCGGAAGCGTCGCACTTGGCAAGTTTTTCCCTCGCCACCTCAAGCATGCCGTCGGAAAGGTCAATGCCTGTGATTTCAGCTTCCGGAAAACGGCGGTGGAGATCGAAAGCCACATCACCCGTGCCTGTAGCGATGTCAAGAATCGCACGGGGAGATGACGACAGTTCCTTCGAGGCGGCGTCAAGTGCGCGTGAACGCCACCATCGGTGAAGACCGAAAGTCATCGCCGTGTTCATGAAATCATATGCCGGAGCGATGGAATCAAACATCTCTTCGACCTGATCTGTTTTATCTCTTCTGTCGGAATATGGCGTTACCAGTTCCGCTCCGCTTTTTGTCTCATTCATTAGCCTGTTTTCTTGAGGTGTCTGTTGAGTGTTCTGACAAACTTTTACAGTTTCTTTGCGAACGAGCGTCTGTGGCGATGCTGGCGTGTAGTGAAATATTCCCACTGGCTCTGCACCTTGGCGTTGGTCTCCATTTCCGGATTTGATTCCGCGTATTTGTATCCGTTCCTGATATAATAAGGAATAAGATCCTGAAAAAGCAGGGCGTTCACGCCTTTGTTCTGGTATTCCGGATGCACTGCTACAAGAAGCAGATCTACTCTGTCGTTTTTCCCTTTGAGTCCTTTCAGGAGATGATACCATCCGAGAGGAAGCATCTTGCCTTTGGATTTCTGCAATGCGCGGCTCATTGAAGGCATTGATATCCCGACACCGACTAGTCTTCCGTTGGAGTCGGCGATGAGGGTCACCAGATCGAGATTGAGGAGGTTCAGGTAGATGTCGATGTAGTGGTCTATCTGTCGCTCAGTCAATGTCGAATACTGGTACAGGTCCTTGTATGCTTCGTTAATGAGATGGAAAAGGGCATGTCCGTATTCCATCTTGATTCGTTTGCGGTTTGTGTATTTGAGAACCTTGAGCCCGTATTTCTTTTTTACAATCTCCGCAATCCTGTTGTATTTGTCGGGAATACTGTCGGGCACCTCCATCAGAAACTCCAGCCAGTCGGATTCTTTCTTATAGCCGAGTTTCTCCATATGCTCAGGATAATACGGGTAGTTGTATATCGTAGCCATGGTGGAAAGTTCATCGAATCCGGCTATGAGCATTCCTTCGTGGTCAAGGTCTGTGAATCCGAGCGGACCGATAATTTTCGTCATGCCTTTCTTGCGGCTCCAGTCTTCCGCAGCCTTGAGAAGAGCGGCGGATACAGCCGGGTCATCTATGAAATCGATAAATCCGAATCGCGCGTCTTTGGCTCCCGATTTCTCGTTTATCTGACGGTTTATTATTGCGGCTATTCTGCCTACGGGTCTGCCTTCGCGGTATGCCATAAAATATGCGGACTCGCAGAAATCGAAGGCAGGGTTCTCGTCGGGCATGAGCGTGTACACGTCATCTGAAATCAACGGAGGCACGTAATAAGGGTTTCCGTCATAAAGATCTATCTGAAACTGCGTGAATTTTCTAAGATTTGCCTTTGTTGGTTCTATTTGCTTTATTTCAATCATCTTTCTCTGGAAGTAATCTCTACTTGATGTGAAGCGTCAGCCATATCAAGAGTGCGGTCATCAGGAGGATAAACACGCATATGATGGTGAAGAGCTGCTTTGAGTCGCGTTTCTCTAAGGCAAGCTGCAGGTCGGAAATTGAATGGTAGGCAGGGTTCTCACCAATGCATTTGCCCGCTATTCGTTTCAGACGTGGCAAAGTTGCCGGGAGATGGTCAAGCACCTCGTTTACAATCTTGCCGTAGCTGCGTATGTCTTCAGTGGCATCAAGCGGGGTCATGCTCGATTTCTGAGCATACCCCACGTTTATGAGTTTGAGGTTTTCGTTATACTCTGTGAAGATTATTGTCTCGGGAGTGATGGAATCGTGTACAAGATGATTTTCCTGAATATATTCCATCGCATCAAGGAGCTGTGTCTCGAGGCGTCGCACGATCTTGGGAGTAAGCCGTTTCTCATCAATGAGTCTTCGGAGGGAATATCCGTATACGTCATCTGTAATAATGGCAAGTCCGACCCCTGGCACTTCCTCAAGGTCGTTTACCATAACAATGTTCGGATGGGCGAGGTTGTAACGTGTGTCAAACTCGTTCTCAAGCATCTTGCGGTATTCCGGACTGTCGGCATACTCCTTCTTGAGAGCCTTGAGCATAACCCACTTGCCATGCTTCTTGATGGTGTAGACATCATAATACTTCTCACCCCATTCGGGGAGCAACGTCAGATCCGACCATTTTCCGGTAGGATCGCTGATCGGAATCTTTTTCTCCTCTTTGCTTATGTATCTATTTTTGTCCATTTTTTTCTATTCTATATAGTTCCTGAATAGGGTGTAATAAGGAATGACAGGGCGCGGAAGGGTCATGACCGAAGTCCGTATGCCTAATCTATGATGTCGAAACCGGTATATTTGCGCAGACATTCGGGAATTACGATTCCTTCCGGTGTCTGGTAATTTTCGAGCAATGCCGCCACGATTCTCGGCAATGCGAGAGCAGAGCCGTTCAGCGTGTGGCACAGGTGTATTTTCTTGTCTTCGTCGCGATAACGGCATTTCAGGCGGTTTGCCTGATAAGATTCGAAGTTGCTGACAGATGAAACCTCAAGCCATCGTTGCTGCGCTGCCGACCAAACCTCGAAGTCGAATGTTATTGCAGACGTGAAGCTCATGTCGCCGCCGCAAAGTCTGAGAATATGCCAGGGAAGTCCGAGTTTCTCAAGGAGTCCCTGCACATGGTCTTTCATCTCTTCAAGTGCAGCATATGAATTTTCAGGTTTTTCGATACGCACGATCTCCACTTTGTCGAACTGGTGCAGGCGATTCAGTCCGCGCACATCCTTGCCATAGCTTCCAGCTTCGCGTCGCCAGCAAGGAGAATACGCGCAGTTTTTCTTTGGCAGCTCAGTCTCCGGAATAATCTCGTCACGGTATATGTTGGTGACGGGAACTTCTGCAGTGGGTATGAGATAGAGGTTGTCGAGAGTGACGTGATACATCTGACCTTCCTTATCGGGAAGCTGACCTGTGCCGTATCCTGATGCTTCGTTGACTACAAACGGAGGCTCAACCTCTACATATCCCGCTTTCCATGCCTCGTCAAGGAAGAACTGAATGAGGGCACGCTGCAGACGTGCTCCTTTGCCGACATAGAACGGGAATCCCGCGCCGGTCACTTTCACACCAGTCTCGAAATCTATGATATTGTATTTCTTCGCGAGTTCCCAGTGGGGGAGTGCGTCTGCGGGAAGTTCCGGAACCGTTCCTCCTGTTTTCTCCACAACGTTCTGTTCTGCGGAAAGCCCTTCAGGCACCGCGGCGCAAGGCATATTGGGAACGGTAAGCAGAAGATTCCGCATTTTCTCCTCGCATTCCGCAAGACGGTCCTGCAGACCTTTGGTCTCACCCTTGATGCGAGCCACTTCCTCCTTTACTTTCTCCGCTTCCTCTTTTGCTCCCTGTTTCATGAGCGATCCGATTGAAGCCGCGAGTTTTTTAAGTGAAGAGGCATCGTTGTCGGTTTTCTGCTGAAGGCGTCGGCGTTCGGCGTCTATTTCAAGTATTTCCGTGATTACTGCACGTCCGTCAAATCCTTTGACAGCGAGACGGGAGATTACAAACTCCGGGTCTGCTTTTATTGTCTGTATGGTAAGCATGTTGCTGTATTTTACTGGTTCTGAAATGTTTTGGAAACTCTTTAAGAAACTGTTTAAACACTCTCTTGGAGTTTCGCGAGTAGAGTCTTTACCGTTTCGGAGATTACGCGTCCTTCGGCGCGTCCGGCAAGGCGTTTTGACGCGACACCCATAACTTTTCCCATCTCTTTGGGTCCGGTGGCACCGGTCTCGGCGATGATTGCCGAAATCTCTTTTTCAAGTTCCTCTGTAGAAAGCTGTTTTGGAAGATATTCTTCAAGCACCGCTGCTTCGTCAAGTTCGTTCTGTGCGAGTTCAGGGCGATTGTTTTCAGTGTATATCCTGGCGCTTTCCTTGCGTTGTTTCACCATCTTCACAAGGATTTTAGTAGCCGCGTCATCCGACAGTTCGCCGTTGGCTCCTTTAGCTGTCTTGGCTTCAAGGAATTCTTTTTTTGCGCCGCGAAGAGCTTCGAGACGTACTTTCTCACGAGCGAGCATCGCTTTCTTGATGTCTTCGCTGACCTGATCAAAAAGATTCATAATTTATGTTGTAATGTTTCTTAAACAAATTTTTTTGACAGCAGGTTTACTGCGTTTTTATGATGAGCCAGTGTTTGCCAGTCTATCATTTTGTGCTTTAACCTGCTTCAACTTGCAAAAATAACAAAAATACTTTTAAGATGAAAACCTTAGTGTCAAAAACATAAAAAACAAAAAGGTCTTTTCTCACGAAAAGACCTTTTCGGTGGGCGATTACGGATTCGAACCGCAGACCCTCTGCTTGTAAGGCAGACGCTCTAAACCAGCTGAGCTAATCGCCCGAATGCGTTCTGAAAAGAATTGTTGTTATAATCGGTGGGCGATTACGGATTCGAACCGCAGACCCTCTGCTTGTAAGGCAGACGCTCTAAACCAGCTGAGCTAATCGCCCGATTGCGGATGCAAAGTTAAGAACAATTTTTTAATCACACAAATTTTTTTGCTACTTTTGTAAAAAAAATTTCGACAGTGTGTAGAAACTGTCTCTTATTTTTGATTGAAATTTATTGATAATGAAAAATATAAGGGATATAAGAATCGCGGATTTCGATTATCCGCTTCCTGATGAAAAAATTCCGCGTCACCCCTTGGCGGAGCGTGACAGCTGCAAGTTGCTTGTAAGTATGCCTGACGGAGGCATTCTTCACAGAACGTTTTCGGATTTGCCGGGACTGCTTCCGGAACGAACGCTGATGGTGTGTAATGAAACGCGGGTTATCAATGCAAGAATCCGTTTTGAAAAGTCGACAGGTTCCAAAATCGAGGTGTTTCTTCTTGAGCCTTTGTCTCCCGAGGACTATGTGCTGATGTTTCAGTCAACAGGTTCCTGTCGCTGGGGATGTCTTGTTGGAAATCTAAAAAGGTGGAAAGAGGGTGCTCTCGTGAAGAAGCTGGATATCGATGGCAGGATTGTGGAACTCCGTGCGACAAAAGTAAGACCATTGGATGGAAACGGTCAAGAGATCCTTTTTGAGTGGGATGATCCGGAGGTGACTTTCGCTTCTGTCGTTGATGCGGCGGGGTATATTCCTATACCCCCTTATCTGAAGCGGGATTCCGAAGAAAGTGATTCCGATGATTACCAGACAGTATATGCGCGTGTGAAGGGGTCTGTGGCGGCGCCTACTGCCGGACTTCATTTTACCCCGCAGCTGTTTGATAGGCTTCGTGGGGCAGGTGTGGATGTGGCTCCTCTTGCGCTTCATGTCGGAGCCGGCACATTTCAGCCTGTGAAATCGGAAACTATCGGTGGTCATCCGATGCATACCGAGGTATTCAGCATCGGTCGGGAATCGCTTGAAAAAATAGTTTCGGTGATACGAGAGGGCAGAAAGATAACAGCAGTGGGCACGACTTCCGTGCGTACCCTTGAATCGCTTCCCTATATAGGCGCTCAGCTGAAGTCAGGCAATGTCACGCTTCATGTTGACCAATGGTCGCCTTATACAGAGGGCGTGGAGCTGCATGGAGACGTAATAGAAAATCTTGTAAGCATTCTTGATTATATGAAAGAGAAGGGGGCTGACACACTGACCGCATCGACATCAATAATGATTGCCCCCGGTTTCAAATGGCGGATTGTGGATGTGGTGGTTACTAATTTCCATCAGCCTCAGTCAACGCTGCTGTTGCTTGTCTCTTCTTTTCTTGACCGCGACCCCGGAAGAAGCCCGCTTCAGTGGCGCAGGATTTATGACGAGGCACTTGGACATGCTTATCGTTTTCTGTCGTATGGAGACGCTTGTCTTCTTTTTCCGCGGAGCTGATGTCGTTGTTCCAAATAGACTATGACTCCGGTTTCTGCGGAGATGATTATCCCGTAATTGAGATTCCGGGATCAAAAAGTGTTGCTGCGCGAAGGCTTATTATAGATTATATAAGGGGGGAGGCTCCGGAATATGTGAATATGCCCCGTTGTGACGACACCCTTGAGTTGAGTGCGGCACTGAGAGATCTGCGGCTCGGGCTTTCTGGAAACCGTTATGATCTTGGGTCGGGTGGTACATCAATGCGTTTTTTTACGGCTCTTGTCGCCTCGATTGAGGGATTCGACGGTATTGTTGACTGTTCGCTACAGCTGAGACGACGACCTCTTTCGCCTTTGGTCGATGCCCTTCGGGCGATTGGCGCGGATATAGAATATCTGGAAGAAGAGGGGTGTCCTCCTATATATATAAAGGGTGGAAAGCTCAAGGGTGGAGAAGTGGCGGTGGACGCCGGAATTTCTTCGCAGTTTATATCGGCACTCATGCTTGTGTCCCGGTTGTGGGCGTCGCCGTTGTCTTTAGGGTTGCGTGGAGAGATTGTGTCGCGTCCGTATGTGGAGATGACGAAGCGTTTGCTTGAGATGTCAGACGATGATTCTGCTCCTTATATAGAGGGTGACTGGTCTGCCGCTGCATTTTTCTATGCTTATTGTCTGCTGGTTCCCGACAAAGATGTGCGTATAGGATTGTTGAGGAAGCCGGATTTGTCTGTGCAGGGCGATGCTGCGGTTGCAGATATATTTAAGTATCTCGGTGTTGAATCGGAATGGGAGGGAGACGGAGAGGTTGTGTTGCATGGAAACCGGCATGTCATTGACAGTCGGAGGAGTATGTCGGTGCCTGTAGAGTTTGACATGGGAGATGTGCCTGACCTTGTTCCGGCGTTGGCGGTTTGCATGGCTCTTGCCGGAATCCGTTTCCGTTTCATAAAAGTGTCGCATCTGAGACATAAAGAGTCTGACAGACTTTCGGCTTTGCAGACGGAGATGGGGAAAATAGGGTTTGCGGTTGAGACAGGTGATGACTTTATATCATGGGACGGCAGACGCTTGCCGATGAGTCAAGAGGTAATCATAGAGAGTTATGAAGATCACCGAATAGCTATGGCTTTCTCCATAGCAGCGGCAAAACTGCATCATATTACAATACGCGGAGGAGAGTGTGTGTCAAAATCGTTCCCTGGTTTTTATGGCGAATTGAGGAAGATCGGGTTTGTGATACGGATTATTTATTAAGAATATTAAGAAGATGTGTGAATATGAAAGGAGCGTTGATAATATTGTTTGTGCTTATGGCAGTCGGTGTTGTTCTTTATATAGGTGAATTGAAATACCGGAAGCGCGAGAGAAAAAACGGAGAGGGCAATTATATAGAGGACGATGATATTGGGGTAGACAATAAGGATGACATAAAAGAAGGCGATAAGGAGGAAGAGGGATGTTGCGGAATGCATCTTGTATGCGAAAAAGACTCGCTTTCTCCGATGTCAGGAGATATTGTTTATTACGATGATGAGGAACTCGATCGATTTTTCGGTCGTTCGGGCAATGATTACACACCGGAAGAGGTTGAGGAATTTCGTGAAATTCTTATGACGTTGCGTCCGGAAGATGTGTCTGGATGGGCGCGAAGCGTCACGGCGCGTCGTCTTGAATTGCCTTCCGATGTAAGGGATGAATTGCTGATGCTCGTAAATGAGCAAAGGAGTAAAATTTGATTAACATTTCGAAAGAGATTTTAACATTTGTTGATTCAATTAATTATCAATGATTTATCAACAAATAAACCTTTTTATTGAAAAATTGTTGTAAAAATATTTGCACAGCGGCGAAAAAGGTTATAACTTTGCAACCGCAAACGAGAAAACGACACAGCAACCAAGACTTGAAAATCTCGGTGGAAACAGAATCTCGATGTGAATAGAACAATGAAATTTTGCCACAAGACAAGCAGCGAGACTGGAAACAGTCAAGTTGAGAGTATAAGGGAAACGAACAGTTTCCGTCAAGATTCCAACTTAATAAAGAGACGCTTGGGTCGAGACAAACAAACGTAGGCGCGCTTTCGGGCTGTGCCGAAAATATTTTGTAAGAAAAATAAACAAGATATAACAGCGGAGAGTTTGATCCTGGCTCAGGATGAACGCTAGCGGCAGGCTTAACACATGCAAGTCGAGGGGCATCGGGAGGGAAGCTTGCTTTCCTTGCCGGCGACCGGCGCACGGGTGAGTAACACGTATGCAACCTGCCCTCTTCAGGGGGACAACCTTCCGAAAGGGAGGCTAATCCCGCGTATATCGGTTTCGGGCATCCGTTATCGAGGAAAGATTCATCGGAAGAGGATGGGCATGCGGCGCATTAGCTAGACGGCGGGGTAACGGCCCACCGTGGCGACGATGCGTAGGGGTTCTGAGAGGAAGGTCCCCCACACTGGTACTGAGACACGGACCAGACTCCTACGGGAGGCAGCAGTGAGGAATATTGGTC
>Ga0137302_10203_pt1 | contig 40776 bp, 28 predicted proteins | sample Ramsor2O_GlcNAcB_FD_97184 | JGI IMG/M metagenome (GOLD analysis project Ga0137302, IMG submission 97184) | Mouse cecal microbial communities from Vienna, Austria - N-Acetylglucosamine amended with D2O_GlcNAcB | ecosystem: Host-associated > Mammals > Digestive system > Large intestine > Cecum... | reverse complement strand
ATTACGGAAAAGCTGCCGACTGGAATGTAATCAGCATACCGGATATCGGCACCATTATTACCCTGCGATTTCCGGCGAATAGAATAGAGGTAGAGACATGAGGATTGTAATTGTAGAAGATGAGAAGAAAGTGCGGGAGGGAATGGCGGCCATGATCGCCAGCCACACCCAGCATACCGTGGCAGCGGAAGCCGCAAATGGAAATGACGGCCTGGAGAAAATTATAAAGTTCCGGCCGGATCTTGTGATAACGGATATCCGCATGCCTGTCCTGGACGGACTGGAGATGATCCGGGAACTGAGAAAGAAGAATTTGACCTGCCGTATCATCGTTTTAAGCGGATATTCAGAATTTGAATATGCGAAGAAAGCCATTACCTACGGCGTAGACGAATATCTGCTGAAGCCTTTGACGTCCTCTGACATACAGCGCGCCTTATGCAAAATAGAAGAAAAGATGGAACAGGAATTGCTGGCATTAAAAGGAACCCCGGAGAGCTGTCTGCGGGATATTATTGAGGGAAGTCCCGAACCGGATCTGATGGAAATCTTCGGGTTTGAGAAAAATATGAAGTTCCTGATGGCTGCCGGTTATTTGGGAAGTATGTCAAAAGAATATGAGGACCGGGTGCAGGAATTTTTTCAATACAGTAAAGTAAACGATTTAAACTTACATATTTCCGGCTGCTATCAGGGGAACAGCAGGATTTTCTATGCACTGGCGGGAGGTTTTGAACATTTAGAAGAATACCAGGAAGAGATTTACCGGAAATTGATGCGGGAATACCAGGGCAAAGGCAGACATCCGCTGTGGGCGTGCGTTCAGTTTTCGGACAGCGGAGAGATCAGCCGGTGTGCAGAAGCGTTAAAGGGTTATCTGGACTATGGGGTTACGGCTTGCGGTTTTCCGGGATGGTACGATGTGGAGTACGTAAAGAACTGCAAATGGGAAACGTTTAAAACTCCGGTTAAGATTCTCAGTAAAATAAAGTCGGATATCTGTCAGGAACAAATGGAAGAAGCAGGTAAGAATTTAGACCGGTTCACAGAATATCTCCAGGAGCATTCCTTTCGAAAAGAGGAGGTCCGCCAATCCATGATCCGGTGTTATTTTATGGTGTCCGGTCTGCTGCAGGATCTGGATAAAAAGCGTTTTCAGAAGCTTCAGAGCTATCATCTGGAGCATACCTTAAATCAGATCCTAACCTGGGAAGAAATGAAACAGAATTTTGGCAGGATCCGGGAGGTCCTGGTACAGGGCAAAGCAAGAAGGCAGGATATCAGCAACTATATAATTGTGAAAGTCCTTAACTATATACAGGAACACTACCGGGAAAAAATAGTTTTAGACGAGGTTGCGGTGCAGATGGGACTGACGCCGGAATATTTAAGTACGCTGTTTAACCGGGAGGTAAAAGAAAATTTCACCGTATTTTTAAAGAAATTCCGTATAGACCATGCCAAACGTCTTCTGACCGGAACAGATAAGAAAATCTATGAGGTGGCACAGGAGGTGGGATACAGCGATGCGAAATATTTTATTAAGGTATTTAAAGAAGAAGAAGGAATATCACCGGGAGATTATCGTGAAATGCAGCATTAGCATTGCAGGACTGTGCCTGGCAGGCATGTTGTGGGGGTGCAGCAGCGAGAATAGTACCATAGCGGACACAGCTGCAAGGGAGGATGGGAAAGAAACCCTTGTTTTGTGGTCCTATTATGAAACGAAGGAGCAGCAGGAAAGCCTGGACCGCCTTATCCATGATTTTAACACCTCCCAGGGGCGTTACCGGATGACCTGGGAATATCATGGTCCTGTGATTGAGTTTAACAAAAAGCTTGCCCTTGCCCTGACGGAAAAGGAAATGCCGGATCTGATCATTGCAGACCAGTCCAACATGCAGGCGTACATCAGAAAAGGGCTGTTAGAAGATATCACTTCCTATGTCCGGTATTCCCAAAAAGAGGAGGAGTACTTTGCGTGCGCCCTTGGATCTGTTAAAAGCCAGGATTGTTATTATGGAATGCCTTTTTGCTGCAGTACTGCTGCATTGTTTTATAACAAAGAGAAACTGGAAAAAGCAGGTATCGAGGCACCGGAAAATCTCCATGAATTCGTTCTGGCGGCAAAGGTGCTGTCTGAGGGAGAAACTTATGGTTTTGGAATGCCGGCAGCCAGCGGAAGCCAGTCCGCCTCTTCGGTTCTGCCCTGGGTTATTTCAGCCGGTGACAGTGAAAATGTACTGGAATGTGACGAAACCGAAAATTTCTTTGGCGTCATCCGGGAACTGGTACAATCCGGCTCTATGCCAAAAGAATGCATCAACTGGTCTAACAACGATGTGGCACGCAGCTTTCTGGCTGGTGAAATCGCCATGATGGAAAACAGTATGGATGTACTTCCCCTTTTGGAAAAGAGCAATATTTCCACAGGCGTTATAAAATTACCCACAGGCGGAGGCGGCAATCCCATGGCAGGCGGTGAAAATCTGGGAATACTGAAAGGAAAGAATAAAAGCGCAGCGCTGGCATTTTTAGACTTTTATCTGGATGATCAGGTGATGGAGCAGATCTGCGGACCCCAGTTTGGTCTGGCGCCCAAAAAAGAACTTGCGAGAAAACAGGCGGAGAAAGATTCAAAGTATAAGGTATTTGAAGAAGAGCTGGAGAACAGTATCAGCATGGACAATTATGTACAGTGGTCTGCAGTGTCAGAAAAATTGTCGGAGGTTCTGGTAGATACTATTTTAGAAAAACAAAAAGCAGGGGAATGAAGGAATACCAGAATTTTGTCCCCCTTATCCGGATAAAATTCTGGCATTCCTTATTTTTTTATGCTATATTAAAAGATAGTGGGATTTTCTGTCCCAAAATGTAAAAATAAAGAATGAGGTATCTATAGAGATGAAATGGAATAAATTTACGTTAAAAACCCTGACAGAAGCAGAAGATATTGTCATATCTGCTTTGGCTGACGCTGGTGTGGAAGGGGTAGAAATTGAAGACAAAGTACCCCTTACGGAATCCGACAAACAGCAGATGTTCGTGGATATCCTTCCCGACGGACCGGAGGATGACGGGATCGCTTTTTTAAGCTTTTATCTGGAAGAAGATGTGGATAAGGAAGAGATGTTAAAGAATGTCCGCAGGGAATTAGAAGAACTTCGTACCTTTATGGATATCGGAGAAGGAACCATTGTGGAGAGCCAGACAGAAGATAAGGACTGGATCAACAACTGGAAACAGTATTTCCATCAGTTCTATGTGGATGATATTCTCATCATACCTTCCTGGGAAGAAGTAAAGGAAGGCGATGAAAATAAAATGATTATCCATATCGATCCGGGAACGGCATTCGGAACCGGTATGCATGAAACTACACAGCTGTGTATGCGGCAATTAAAAAAATATGTAAATGCGGATACAGAAATCCTGGATGTGGGAACCGGCAGCGGAATTCTGTCCATTGTTGCCATAAAGCTTGGCGCCAGACATGCAGTGGGAACGGATCTGGATCCGTGTGCGATCAGTGCCACCAAAGAAAACCTGGAAGTCAATGAAATTGCACCGGAAAAGATGGATGTAATGATCGGAAACATTATCGATGATAAGAAGATCCAGGATCAGGTGGGATATGAAAAATATGACATTGTGGCAGCGAACATTCTGGCAGATGTGCTGGTTCCGCTGACGCCGGTTATCATAAACCAGATGAAGAAGGGCGGCATATATATCACATCCGGCATCATAGATGAAAAAGAGGATTGTGTGGTAGAAGCAGTCAAGGCAGCAGGTCTGGAAATCGTAGAAGTGACACACCAGGGCGAGTGGGTATCCGTAACAGCAAGAAAGAACTAGGTGGATTCATGTATCATTTTTTTGTGTCTCCCGATCAGATTGGAGAAAAAGAAATTGTTATAACAGGTGAGGATGTTAATCATATCAAAAATGTACTCCGGATGAATACCGGAGAACAGGTCAGTATCAGCAGCGGACAGGACAATAAGGAATACCGGTGTGAAATTACAGGATTTGACATCAATGAAGTCCGGACAAAGATTATGTGGGTGGAAGAAGCCGGCATGGAACTATCTTCTAAAATCTATCTTTTTCAGGGGCTGCCTAAGAATGATAAAATGGAACTTATCATACAGAAAGCAGTGGAACTTGGGGTGTATGAAATTATCCCGGTGGCAACCAGGCGGGCTGTTGTAAAGCTGGATGCCAAAAAAGAAGAAGCGAAGAGAAAGCGTTGGAACAGCATTTCCACAAGCGCTGCAAAGCAGTCAAAACGAACCGTGGTTCCGGCTGTGACAAAGGTGATGGGGTTTAAAGAAGCTGTCAGCTATGCAGAAGAACTGGATATCAAACTGATCCCCTATGAACTGGCATCCGGAATGGAAAAGACAAAAGAGGTCATTGGCAATATCCAAAAGGGTCAGTCTATAGGAATCTTTATCGGTCCCGAAGGTGGATTTGATGAAGCAGAAGTAGAGGCTGCAAGAGAGGCAGGAGCGGTGCCTATTACGCTTGGAAAACGAATTTTAAGAACGGAAACAGCCGGTATGACAGTTTTGTCAATACTGATGTTTACGCTGGAGGACTAGTGCTGCCCGGCGTATTTGCGCCGAGCGGCACTAGTACCGCAGATCTGTCTGCGGTATGCAGGAGGTATATATGGAAGCATATTTAGATAATTCGGCTACCACCAGATGCCTGGAAAGTGTAAAAGACATTGTGGTTAAAACCATGATGGAGGATTATGGGAATCCGTCTTCCAAGCATCTGCGGGGAGTAAAAGCCGAGCAGTATTTAAAAGATAGCCGGGAAGCTATTGCGAAAACAATGAAGGTAAATGAAAAAGAGATTTTCTTTACATCCGGAGGAACAGAAGCCAATAACTGGGCAATTATTGGAGCAGCAATGGCGAATAAACGAGCCGGAATGCATGTAATTACTACGGCGATAGAGCATCCGGCAGTGATTCAGCCCATGCAGTATCTGGCGGAACAGGGCTTTCGGGTAAGTTACATTCCCGTAGGCAGAGACGGGAAAGCAGATTTGGCTGCGCTTGAAAATGCCATCTGTGATGAAACCATCCTGATTTCCGCCATGTATGTTAACAATGAGGTAGGAGCGGTTCAGCCATTAGAAGAAATAGCCGCTTTGATTAAAAAGAAGAAGCCCGGCATACTTTTTCATGTGGACGCCATCCAGGCATATGGGAAGTACCGCATCCTCCCCAAAAAGATGGGAATTGACATGCTGTCGGTAAGTGCCCATAAAATCCATGGACCAAAAGGCGTGGGCTTTTTATATGTAAATGAAAAAGTGAAGATAAAACCCCTGATTCTGGGTGGGGGACAGCAAAAAGGAATGCGTTCCGGTACGGATAATGTACCCGGGATTGCCGGACTTGGTATGGCTGCAAAAGAGGCGTATACAGGCTTTGAAGAAAAGATCAGCCATTTATACCGGATCAAAGAGTTGTTTGCCAATGGAGTCAGCGAAATACCGGATACCGTGATCAACAGTCCGGATGGTGTACTTGGCGCTCCCCAGATTGTAAGCGTAAGCTTCCAGGGAATCCGAAGCGAGGTGCTGCTTCATGCGCTGGAGGAAAAGGAAATCTATGTATCGTCCGGTTCTGCATGTTCATCCAATAAGAAGCTGCCGATCAGTACCGTATTAAAAGAAATCGGTCTGGAAAAAGATCTGTTAGAAACAACGGTGCGGTTTAGCTTCAGCCATTTTACTACGGAGGAAGAAATTGCATATTGTCTGGAAGAGTTGAAGAAGATTGTGCCTGTGCTAAGGAAGTATTCCAGACATTAGAGCGTGTTTTAAAATCCACTGCTGGTTTCTTGCGTATAGCACAGCAGTATGGGAGCATTGCACAAAAGTTTAATATTAAGTTATAGATTGGAGAAAAGATGTTTAAAGCATTTTTAATAAAATACGGAGAAATAGGAATCAAGGGTAAGAACCGCTATTTATTTGAAGACGCACTGGTAAAGCAAATCCGCCATGCGTTAAAAGAAGTGGAAGGCGAATTTCTGGTTCATAAGGAACAGGGAAGAATCTATGTGGACTGCCTGAGTGCATTCGACTTTGAGGAAACAGTGGAAGCACTGCAGCGGGTATTTGGAATAGTAGGTATCTGTCCGGTAGTGAAGATAGACGACGAAGGTTTTGACAGCCTTGCAAGTGATGTGATTGATTATGTGTCCCAGATTCATCCGGGAAACAACCAGAGCTTTAAAGTTAATGCCAGAAGAGCGCGCAAGAACTATCCTATGACATCCATGGAGTTAAACTGTGATCTGGGAGAACGGATTCTGGAAGCATTTGACGGCATGAAAGTAGATGTTCATAAGCCGGAGATTCTGCTGAATGTGGAAATCCGTGAGAAAATCTACATTTATTCTAAAATTATTCCGGGACCTGGCGGTATGCCGGTAGGTACCAACGGCAAAGCAATGCTGCTTTTATCAGGCGGAATTGACAGCCCGGTTGCAGGTTATATGATTTCCAAAAGGGGCGTAAAGTTAGATGCGGTATATTTCCATGCACCGCCTTATACAAGTGAACGTGCCAAACAAAAGGTTGTAGATCTGGCGAAACTGGTATCCAGGTATTCGGGACCGATTAATCTGCATGTGGTAAACTTTACGGATATCCAGCTGTATATTTATGACAAGTGTCCCCATGAAGAACTGACCATCATTATGCGCCGCTATATGATGCGCATTGCAGAGCATTTTGCAAAAGAGACCGGTAGCCTTGGGCTGATTACCGGAGAGAGTATCGGACAGGTGGCAAGCCAGACAATGCAGAGCCTTGCAGCTACCAACGAAGTGTGTACCCTTCCTGTTTTCCGTCCGGTGATTGGATTTGACAAACAGGAAATCGTGGATGTCTCTCTGAAAATCGGAACTTATGAGACTTCCATTCTTCCGTTTGAAGACTGCTGCACTATCTTCGTTGCCAAACATCCGGTTACGAAACCGAATATTAATATTATCAAACGTTCCGAAACCAGTCTGGAAGAAAAAATCGAAGAATTAATGAAAACTGCTATTGAAACAACGGAAACAATCTGGGTGGAATAGGATATATTAAGGCCTGTTGAAAATTGCTTTCTGACAGATGTGCATCATGCATCTTGCAGAAAGCATTTTTCGGACACGCTCAGTATTTGGTTTTAAGATTGATTTGAAGAACAGAAAATGGATGCTATAAAAAAAGACAAATCGAAAATCGATTTGCCTTTGTACTTCGTTTCATCTTATGAGATTAGATGATGTATGGTTTTAAAGCAGCTAAAATGCTTTCAACATCATCTTCAGCATGGATATTTAAGTCAATCGGTTTAGATAAATCTAAACTGAAGATACCCATGATAGATTTTGCATCGATTACGTATCTTCCTGATACAAGATCAAAATCATAATCAAATTTTGTAATATCATTTACAAATGATTTTACTTTATCGATGGAATTTAAAGAAATCTGTACTGTCTTCATTGGAAAAACCTCCCTTGTATTTTTGTTTCTTATATCTTACATTTTGTGGTAACAAAAGTCAATGCGAAAACTCACAAAGTTGGGAAGAGTTATTCGTCAAAAGTTATAAAATTGTACAATTTGTTTGTTGATTTTACGAAAGATTTACGAAAAGTATTTAATTGCATACAATTGTAAAGTATGTTTATGAGAAAGGTGTTAACATGAATCAAAAAACAGTAGCGCTGCATAATCTGGGATGCAAAGTAAATGCGTATGAAACAGAAGCGATGCAGCAGATTTTACAGGAAAATGGTTATAAAATAGTTCCCTTTGAACCGGGGGCGGATATCTATATTATTAATACATGCACAGTGACAAACATTGCGGACCGCAAGTCCAGACAGATGCTTCACAAGGCTAAAAAAATGAATCCGGGCGCAATCGTAGTGGCTGCCGGATGTTATGTGCAGGCATCCAAAGAAGAACTGAAAAAAGACGATGCGATTGACATTGTAATTGGAAATAATAAGAAAAAAGATCTGGTTTCTATCCTGAAATCCTATGAAATAAACCAGGAAGAAGAGGATGCAGTTATCGACGTCAATCATACATCAGAGTACGAAAACCTGACAATTTCCAGAACTGCGGAGCATACCAGGGCATATATCAAAGTACAGGACGGCTGCAACCAGTTCTGCAGCTATTGTATCATCCCCTATGCAAGAGGCAGAGTGCGCAGCAGGGACATCGAAGATGTAAAAACAGAGGTGGGCAATCTTGCAAAAGCAGGCTATCAGGAAGTTGTTTTGACCGGCATCCATTTAAGTTCTTACGGAATAGACTTAGGTCTGACTCTGCTGGAACTGATTAGGGAGGTTCATAAAATTGAAGGAATCAAAAGAATCCGCCTGGGTTCGCTGGAGCCCCGTATCATAACCGAAGAATTTGCGAAAGAATTAAGTTCTATGGAGAAGATCTGTCCGCATTTTCACCTGTCATTGCAAAGCGGATGTGATGAAACTTTAAGCAGAATGAACCGGCGTTATGATACAAAAGAATTCGAAGAAAAATGTATGATTTTGCGCAGATATTTTGAACTTCCGGCGCTGACTACAGATGTAATTGTTGGATTTCCGGGAGAAACAGAAGAAGAATTTAAGACTACAAAAGAGTTTTTAAAGAGGATCTGTTTTTTTGAAACTCATATCTTTAAATATTCCAGACGAAAAGGTACCAAGGCGGCAGTTATGGAAAACCAGATTGACGAAAATGTAAAAAATATCCGCAGCCAGGAGTTGATCCGTCTTAACGAAGAAAACCAGACGGCATACGAAGAACGTTTTCTGGGAAAGGAAACAGAGATTCTTTTTGAAGAAAAAATAACGGTAGAAGAAAAAGAATATTATATTGGGCATACCCGGGAATATATCAAGGCAGCATGTTGCGCAGATGCGGATTATGCTAATTGCCTGTTGAATAAAACACTCCGGGGAAGACTGAAAAAACACTTGTTATTATGTGAAAATTAGGAGAATTTGCAGGATTAAAAGAAGCAGTAAAGAAACTTTTTTGAAAAATGGGATTGTAATTTTCTTTTATTTATATTAGAATGGATGTAAAGTTTAATTAAGGGCGTGATAAAATGGGAAAGATTAGTAATACACAATATTTTAACGTAAACTCAGACGCAGAGATCCGGGTAAAGGACGTACTGGATACCGTTTATAATGCAATGACTGAAAAAGGATATAATCCTGTGAATCAGATTGTAGGCTATATTATGTCAGGTGATCCGACATATATCACCAGTCATAACAATGCCAGAAGCATGATTATGAAAGTAGAACGGGACGAGCTGGTAGAAGAGTTATTAAAAGAGTATATTAAGAATAAGGCATGGCAGTAGAGACACTATGAAAATAATGGGATTGGACTATGGCTCCAAAACAGTAGGTGTGGCTATCAGCGATGGGTTCCCTTTCCAGTTCATCCAGGTCGTATATCGCTTTTGCGATCTGGAATACCGGAAGCTCTTCTCCGTTCTGTTCCATGACATCTGTGGGCAGAATCGCTATGCCGGTAGTTTCCTGCGCCTTTTTATAGGCAGTGGTTTCCCGCAGATCCACATAGTCCTTCCAGATATTCTCCCGGACAGAGGCTGTCCCCCAGTCATAGGTCACATCGGCACCATTCGCCGTAATGACACTGATACACCGGATTCCTCCTACGGAATTGTTGTATTCCTGCAGCCGCCTGTAAATATTATGGCGGCTCTCCACCTGTTTGTTTAAGTCCTTGCTTTTCAACCCGTTGATTTCATCAATCAGGCGGCTGTCTACGTTCATCTGGTAAACCAGGTTCATATAGATTTCCAGGGTCAGGTCTACCCTTTCTGAAATCTGTACCAGCTGGCTCGCCATTAATTCCCGAATCTTATTCTCCATCTGCTTTTGGTTCATGTTCATCATGACATACCAGGAAATACTGATCGGCAGCAGCACCGCAAGCACAAAGGTAATCATCAGTTTCTGCCAGATTTTTCGATTATAAAACCAGGACCTGATTCTCCATTTTTTCATTTCGTATCGTGCTCACTCACTTTCCAGCGGTAAATCCCAATTGCCCGCTTATCCTCTGCTACCGTCATCACCAGCCGCAGTCCTTTTGTCGTTACGGTTTCCAGAGAAAAACCATTGTACTGGTCCTTTTTCAGCAGCTTTCCTGCATCCGTCTTCATGACAGCCCTGCACCATTCTCCTTTTCCATCCAGATATTCTACCTGGAAATCAGAGGGCGCCCCGGTATCATCCGCATCATCATACCAGTATATTTCGCAGGCTCCTATGGTAACAGGTTCTATCCAATTATAAGCAATCCAGCAGGAAGAACCGGCTTGCTGCTGCCAGTTCCCCCAGCCCTTTCCCATTCCTTCATTAGAAGATGCCGGATGGAAGCCGGGATCCTTAACGCCGTTTAGGTTCTCCCAGGAAGCGGTATAATGAGCGCTCAGCTGTGCATTCTGTTCCAGGCTGCCGCTTTTTACTGTCAGAGGATTTTTTTCTGTAAAGGTGGCAGAAACCGTCAGATCCTCCGTCACTTTATCGATCTGATAACTTCCGACTTCGCCAGCTTTTACTTCTTTTGCATTTACCATGAGTTTTTCAAGTACATATCCTTCTTTGGGATTTGTGTATATGGTTACCTGCTCATTTTCAAACACCAGCTCTTTGTCCGCCCGGATGCTTCCTCCTCTGACAGAATCTTCTTCCATCCTGACTTTATACCATTTGACAGCAGGGTTCTCTGTGTAAAGGATTTGATAATAGATTTTCCGGTCTGAATAAGCTGATGCCGCATAGGGTATAAACTGAACATCGTTTATGGTAAGGGCGGGCATACAGCTGGCGGACCGCTCTGCCATATCGGTAACTTTTTTTGTGAGGATCAGCGTATCCTTAAAAATATCAGTTTCGCTCACCATAACAAATGGTCCGTACATCACCGCTGCCGCTCCCTCACTATTCCCCGGCTTCAGATAACAGGAAAAGGGTAAATACAGGCGTATTTCATCCCCTGCGGATATATCCATAATTACCAGAAAACTCTGCTCTTTTACCGCCTTTCTTTGCTTACCATTTACCAGTATCTGCATGTTTTCACCGCACCAGGAAGGGACTCTGAATCTGATCTGAAGGGCTGTATCCTTTTTTCCATCCAGGCTCCAAACCTTCAGGACTGCTTCTTCGCTATAGATGTCTGCTTTCATGCTCATGTTCAATCCCTGCTGGGAGAGTTTTTTCTCTCCTGTTTGATACAGGTTCACCGTAACGGTATAATCCTTTACTTCAAAGATCCGCATTAGGTCCAGGTCTTTGTAATCCTCATCTTCAAGGAGCTGGTTGCACAGGAGATTTTCGTAGCATTCCATATAGTCCGGATTGTCGGGCTGAATCTGGTGGAGTTTCCAGGTCAATTCCAGCATACGGCGGCAAATCCGTTTATTCTTCTCTCTCTCCAGGACAGTGTTTTCTATTTTCTGCTCCTCATTCCGAAACTTTCCGTCAACACCTGTCATACCGGCAGCAGAAGAATATTTCGTAACCGCCATATTCCAGAAATTTACCGCCCCTTTCGCCGCATCTGCCGCTGCAGGATCTGTACGTGATATTTCCAGCAGCGTTTCCGCCTGTGAAACCGCTGCCTGGACAGACAGCAGGTTCATCCGGTCTCTGCCCTCTTTCATAGCCGTATACCATTCCATATGTACGAAATTCCAGGCACTTTTTAGAAAACCATCCTCTTTTTTGATCCGGGCAAGCCTCGCCAGCCCACCGCCCAATGCCCGTGTATCACCGCTTACATCCTGGCTCCACATTGCTTTTTTCTGTTCTTGTGTGTAAATGCTGCTGCGCTCTGTGATCCACTTTCCAAGAGATTCTGCCGTATCAAGTGCTTCCTGAATGCCAAATGCCTCATAGGTATCCAAAAGACCGTTTAGCAGGCTGCCGCAGACTGCATAGGGAGCTCCCGTATCCGGGTATGAACCGCCGTTCTCTAACAAGGTGAACTGCTCCGGACTGTCTGCCCCCAGATATCCCCTTCCCCATCCCATTCCTTCTGACAAAAGCTGCAGGCTTCGAAGTTCCCGAACCATATAGGACGCTTTTTCCAAAAGAGGTTCTTCCCTGCTTTCCTGATAGCGCTGTGACAGATTGGTCAGCCATTCTCCAGCAGCCATGCCTCTTAACAGACCAGCCGGATTTTCCCAGCCGGTGAGGGGTGCGGCTCCTTTGGTATCCACTTCATAGTTCTGGCGGTAACTGTATAACAGGCGGTCTGCATCTTCACAATTCTCCGGTGGAACCGCCTGATCCTCCAATCCCCTTTCAAACAGTGCTTTCACCTGATTCTCTTCCATGGCATAGTTATAGATGGCAATTTCCGCAAGCAATCCATTCAAATGCTCATCCTTAAATTGTCCCTTCCCGAAATAATTATGCCTGGTACCTCCCAGATCCGACAGACCTGCCTGGCTTACGGCTTCTCCGATTACCGCTCCGTCTTCATAGAGGGTAATCCGGTTATCCTTTATTGTCACGGTAGTAAACACCCAGGTATTCCGTGGGAAATCGCTGCCTTTTTCTACACCACATTCCCTGGTCCATCCCTGGTTTGTAATGGCTGTGGCATAGCCCTTAAAACCACTGTTATTTCCATTCGATAGTAAATACAGATATGAACTTTGATTATTCCCAAAATCCCAGATCCTCTGATAGTATGCAGAAGACCGCAGATTTACCCAGGTACTGACGGTTATCTCGGTTTCCCCTTCCAGAATATCCGAAGGCAGTTCCAGATAGGCACCCGTAGTTCCTCCCGGCAGATCCAGGGCATTGACCTGTATGGAATTAATCACTTCTGTGCTGATCCCAACGCCGTCATCCCGGTAATTTCTGATCAGTCCGTCATTTCCCCCACCGGATACGTCCTCCACTACTGCGGATTTTGAATCCTTAAAATTGTAATACAGAATCTGGCCTTTCCTCTCCCTTTCTTTCGCCTGTACCCCAGTGGAATCCCACAAAACAGCCAGGAAGAGTAAAATTACACAGCCCGCTAAAAATCTTCTCTTTTTAATATGAATTCCCCCCATGATTACCATTTTTCTTCTGATTGTACTACAAAATCAAATTTCATGCACGGATAATACAGGCCAGGATGAGATATTTTCTCTTCCTGACCTGTATTATGATTGAAAACTGTTCCATTGCATCCGGTTATTTTACTGTTACCTGGATTTCTTTTTTCTTTCCATTAAAGGTATACACCCGGATTTTACAAGTGCCTTTTCTTTTGGCTTTGATTACGCCCGAAGAATTAACGGTTGCTATCTTTTTATTGGTACTCTTGTAAGTAAACCCATAGCTGGCTGTATTCTTTGGAAGTTTTGCTGTGACCGTAAACTTTTTCCCTTTCTTTAAAGTAACGCTGTTTTTATTCAGTTTTACGATCTTGGAAGGCGCCTTCTTAACGGTGATGTTCCATACTTTCATTTTACCGCTTTTGCTGACAGCCTGGACTACGGCTTTTCCCGTCTTTTTGCCCTGTACCTGTCCTTTTGCATTCACCGTTACGATGCCCTTGCCTTTTTTCAGGCTGAAGGTATATCCGGAAGCAGATAATTTCATCTTTTCTTTCTTCCCGATGGTAATTTTCTTTGTGGATACTACTTTTATCTTCACAAGTTTATCTCTGGATGAAGTAAGTGTGCTGTACGCATGATCTACTTCCTGCTGTGAAACATTTGCTTTTCCCAGAATTGTTCTGGCACTGTTTAATGCCTGTGTAAACGTATCCCAACTGGCTTTAGTGTAAAGATCCTGTTTTTCTTTGCCGCAGGTCTGAGCCAATGAGGACAGCCTGCTCTTATCTACCGGTTTCATAACCGGTTTGAGCACCAGTTTGTTTATTGCATTTTCTAGCTTCTTACAGCCTTCATCTACTTGTGCCTGGGTAATATCGGCCTTTGATAACAGCACTTTTACCTCACTGATCACTTTCTTTAATTCTGATACGGATGCATCTGTATATGCTTTAGTATCTATTTTTTCCGCCTTTGCAATGGCTGCTGACAGCGCGGAGGTATTCACGACAGGTTTTAATACCAGTCCTTTCACTGCATCTGCAAGCTTCTTACAGCCTTCTTCCACTTGAGCTTCGGTGATATCTTCTTTTGATAAAAGCCCTTTCACTTCTTCAATCACCCGTTTTAATTCTGCTGCGGATGCGTCTGTATACGCTTTGATATCCATTGCTTCCGCTTTTGCAATTGCTTCTGACAACTTAGCAGTATCTACTGCCGGTTTATCCTGATCTTCATAGGTCACCACCCAGCGATAGATACCGATGGCAGCTGCATTGTCGGCTACGGTCATCAAAAGACGTAATCTGGTGGTGGTAAAGGTTGTAAAGGTAAAGGCATTATACTGGTCAATATTCTTTCCATCTTCCGGATTGGAAGTCAGAACAGCCTCCTGAACACTGCCGTTTTCATCTTCGTACTGGAACTTGATTTCTCCCGGCATTCTGGTATCTCCGCCGTCATCATACCAGAAGATATCGCTTCCGTTTATGGTTACCGGAGCATCCCACTCGTACTCTACCCAGCACTGTGCTCCTTTGGACTGCGGCCAGTTTCCCCAGCCTTTTCCCATTCCCCCGTTGGATACGGAAGGATTAAATTTCTGGTCTTTGATGCCGTTTAGGTTTTCCCATCCTGCAGTAAAATGAGCACTGACGGTTGCCGTCTGTTCTACGGCGGTGTTATCCTGAGCCGGAGGATTGATCAGAGCAAAGGACCCTGTGATTTCCGTATTCTTCTGTACATTTTTTACAGTATAGGTATTGTCTGTTCCCATTGTTACCTGCTGACCGTCAACGGTCAGTTTCTTTACTTTATAACCTTCCTTTGGCTTTGCTGTAATAATCAGGTCACCGCCTTCTTTTACCAGCTCGGAACTCACTTCAAAGCTTCCCCTGTCCGGTGTGGAATTGTTGACCGTCACTTCATAATAAGCGCCGCTGCCTTCCCCAGACATGATTTTAAAATAAGTATGGTAAGCGTAATTGGATGCATCATACATGGGACGGAAAGTCAGTCCGTTGGTTTCAAGGGTAAGAACCTTTTCCCCTTCTACTTTTTTAATGGAACGCTCCAGTACATTAGACAATACAAGTGTCTTCCACTTTGTGGAATCTGATTTTGCAACCATAACAAATGGTCCGTACATGAGGCTTGCTACATCTGCACCGCTTAACTGATCCGGAGTTTTGTCCAGATGATAACCATATGGAGTGCGGATTTCGATTACATCTCCTGCCTGAATACCATTTAGCGTTACGTAGGAGCTTGGTTCAGCCTGTTCGATCTGCTTCTTTCCATTTACGGTAACTTCAAATCCCTGTTCTGCCCAGTATGGTACTCTCAGTTTCATATCAAATGCAGATGCTGTCTGACCCTCTTCCTCAGAAACAGTCAGGGTGGTAACCTCTGAAGGGAACTGGGTATCCTGGGTTACTTTAACCCCTTTTTCTTCCCAGGTTACACTGGATGGAAGATACAGATTTACATACATCGTGGTATCATCCTGGTAATAGGCAGCTTCCTGATATTTAACATGGTTTTCCATGCCGGTACCATGACAGCAGGTAAAGGAATCATAATCCCCGCCGTAATCCTTGCGCACACCCGGTCCGATTGGAAGCATATAGGTAGTTCCATTATGCATGTTATCCGTTACATTTGGGTTCTGGGATGCGATAATCTGGTTATACAGCGTTCTTTCATAATAATCCATGTATTTGGCATTATCTGCATCATACTGGTAAAGCATTTTTGTCAGTTTCAGCATATTATAAGCGGCACAGGTCTCACAGTTCCGGTCTCCGTTAATATACTCTGCCTGTTTATAAGGTTCTTTGAAGTTTTCTCCGGTGCCGACACCGCCGATGGAATAGGCATATCTGGAAGTAACCATATCCCAGAAGTTGCTTGCCACATTGAAATAATACGGTTCTTCTTTTCCCGCCTGAACGGTTGCCTGATAAACTTCCATCGCACCAATAATCTGTGGTATATGCTGGTTGGCATGGCGTCCCTGGATATCGTCTACATTTTTGCTTAAATTGTCAAAGAACTTGGTGTTGTCAAACAGTTTAGCGCCCTTTAAATAGTCTTCGTCGCCGGTCAGTTCATATAATTTTGCCATAGACTCATTAAATCCGCCAAGCTCACCTGCGATGTACATATCCCACATCTTGGTAAGCTGTTCCTGGGAGCAGGCACTGAGGCGCTGATACACCCATTTTCCAAGTGCTTTCGCCGCTTCTAAGGCTTCCTCGTTTCCTGCATATGTGTAAGCATCCAGAAATCCTGCGATAATCTTATGCAGCGTATAGTAAGGTGCCCATATAGTAGCGTATGGCGTATACTGCTCCAGCAGGGCAAACTGATCAGGTGAATAAGCACTGATAAATCCCTCACCCCATTCCTCTGGATTTGTATTCCATACTTTCTGATCCGTTCCCTTTGTCACAAATGCAGCCGGATCTCCTTTGGACAGTGTTTGCAGGCTGCGCAGCTCATGAATCATTTCATCCAGCTTATCTTTTATCTGCGTATCCTTTGTGGATGCATATGCCAGTGATAAAGCAGACAGATAATGACCGGTAGAATGTCCTCTCAGCAGTCCGGTAGGCTCATCCCATCCACCCAGGGGCGTAGCTCCTTTGGTATCCGCGCCAAAAGTTTTGCGGAAGTTGTAAAGCATTCTGTCATTATCCAGAAGCTTCAGGTACTCCAAAGTTCTGCTCCTGTTCTGGGTCAGAATAGAATTTCCATCCAGGGTGATGTCATTCAGATCAAATGCTTCTGCCTGAAGTGCAATGTCTGAATCATCCTGTTCTACTACGGTAACTTCTGCTTTGATTACCTGTTTTGTTCCAAGTATTTTGCCCTTTACCTCAAATCTACCAGGCTTTGCATAATCCTCTTTATCCGGTGTATTCCATACGGTTTTGGCTTTTGCAGTCTTGCCGTTACTGTATGTTACCTTTATGGTGCCGGGAAGTGAGGGTACATTCCCTGCTGCGGTTGTGACAAGGATCGGTTCATAATCCGTAATCGTAACATCTTCATCTTCTGCCAGAACCGTTGCCGTAAACACTCTGCTGCCGGCAGCTGTCTGAAAGCTGGCTGAAGCCGTCAAAACTACTTCTGTATCCGGTTCTCCTGCCGCCGGACGGGTTACTTTTCCGTCATTGGTAATCACTTCCGGTCTGGAGCTTTCCCAGGTAATGACGGAACCGTTTTTCCCTTCTTTCGGCAGCGGCAGATTGGATACTACACTGTCTAAATCCACCAGTTTAATGTCAGCCAGATCCTGTTCTACAATGGCTTCATCACCAAGCAGGGCAGGTACCACTGCCTGAAATTCTTTTGTGGTACTGGCCTCCTGATACTTTATGGCTGCGGAGAGGGTTATCTGTGCATCCGGTTCTCCTGCTGCCGGGCGTACTACTTTTCCGTCATTTGCAATCACCGCCGGATCGGAACTTGTCCATTCTATTACGGATCCATTTTCTCCTGCTGCCGGCAGGGAAAGATCTGCGGTAACTGCGCTTAAATCTCCCAGCGTAAGTGCAGCGGCATCCCCTTTTACGATACCGTCATCATCTACGTCATACATGGCGGCCGCCTCTTCTGCCGTCATCGCATAGTTATAGATCTCAAATTCTGCAAACTGTGCATTGGTGGGATCATCTCCGAACTGTCCGTATCCGATATAATTCTGAGTACTATGCCCCATGTCTTCTAATGAAATACCGGTATCCTTCATATCCACCAGCGTTCCATTTTCATATAGAGACATCTGGGTTCCATCTATGACTACCGTAGTCAGTACCCATCTGTTTTTATCAATATTGGTGCCCTTGGATACTCCCTGTTCTGTGCTCCAGCCGCCTGTAGTTATGGCTGCACTGTATCCTTTAAATCCGTCGTTTGCTCCATCGGACAACAGATACATATAAGAGCTTGTGCCGGACCCCAGATCCCAGATTCTCTGATAACCGGTATCTGTAAAGAGTTTTACCCAGGTACTGATGGTGACGCTCTCTTCCCCGTCCAGCAATCCTACCGGAAGTTCCAGGTATCCCCCGTCAGACCCGCCGGGAAGTGAAAGTGCCTTTACCTCTTTTCCATAGATATTAGTGTCAATAATACGAAATCCCCCGGCATCGTAATTCCTTACTACACCCGCCTTTCCGTTTCCGGAAGCATCGTTGATGATTGTGGAATCATAGCTCTGAAAATCATAGTATAAGATTTTGCCCTTTTCTTTTTCTGCATTTCTCTCGGCTGATTCTTCCGCATTGCCGCCTGCTTCCTGTGCATCGGTATCCTGCCGTTTTACACCGGCGCTTTCATCCAGGTCTCTGTAATCGCAGGCATCTACATCGCTGCCCGGGTTCCCGTAACTGCCTGCCTCAACATCGCCGCCCGGGTTCCCGTTATGGTTTTCCTCCTGTGCACTTCCGGTTTCACTTTCTGTACCGCTTTGTAATATGTTGCTATTGATATCTGTAACATTGCTAACTGCATCCTCTGCAGCCCGTACATCCAGCCCCGGTGATAATGTTCCCGCCATCATGGCAGCGGACAGCAAAACAGACAACACTTTTTTCCACTTCATAGCCTTATCCCCTTCTTTCGATTTTATAATCTTAATTATAAGATCAAAGAATATTCAGGGCAATTCCAATATTCTAAGACGGGTGGAAAAAACTTATCTAAATTTACCGGAACCTACATTTCCTCCTGGGGAGCACATAATACTACTGTATAATCTTCTTCCCCATGGTTCCAGACGGTGAGTTCCATACTGTCCCCAACTTTGTTTCCACTGACGCAAATGCTGCTGTTTAAGGATTTTGGTACCTGGTTCAGATGAGGGATAGCAACTGTAAAACGCTCCTTTGGACAATGATCCAGCAATATATACAGATCCCTATCTTTTTTCGTATAATGAATCTCCGTACCATTTTCAGCAACCTGGGAGTGCCTCCTGCTGCAGACGGTTCCAAAGATCGCTTCGCCATTTATTTTCAGCCACTGCCCCAGCTTACGCAGTCTCTTTTCCTGTTCTGCAGGAATGGTACCGTCAGCCTTTGGACCGATATTAATCAGCAGATTCCCGTTATTGGCTACGGTACTTACCAGCAGACTGATTAAATCCGCCATACTGATCAGCTGGTCATCTCCTTCATTTGCATTATATCCAAATGACAGTCCCATGCCTCTGCACATTTCCCACTTCTCTTCTCTTACCGCTTCTCCGTATTTGTATTCTTTTGTTCCATAATCTTTATAGAGTCCGTTAAACCGGTCATTCACCACGCCGTCTTCCACCGTATTATAATAATGGGATAATAAATGGGGCAGCATCTCTTCCCCCTGTTTCGGCCACCCGATATCATTCCAGAATACAGAAGGATGATATCGGTCTATTAATTCCATTGCCTGTTTGTAAGCATAGTCTGCATATTCATGTGTAGGACAGGCTTTATGAAAATTATCTTCTTCCCGGTAAATAGGGTCATGGGCAAATCTCCAGTCGATTATCCCGGAATAATAAAGTCCCATTTTCAGCCCTTCTTCTCTGACCGCCCTGGTCAATTCTCCCACGATGTCTCTTTCCGGGCCTTTATGAATGGAGGAGTAATCGGTATATGCACTCGGGAAAAGACAGAATCCATCATGGTGTTTGGTGACCAGGACAACATATTTTACACCCGCTTCCCGAAACAGCTCTGCCCAATTGGACGGTTTCCAGTTTTCAGCCTTCCACATGGGAAGGAAATCTTCATAGGCAAAATCCTTTCCATAGGTCTTCAAATGATGCTCATAGGTTGGTCCCTGTCCTACATTCACGGAATTGTAGTACCACTCCGCATAGGGATTATTGCAGAACCACTGCTCATCTCCCGGTACTTCTCCCAGTTCCCATGTCCTTGGGGCGTAAGCAGGCACGGAATAAATTCCCCAGTGTATAAAAATCCCCAGCTTGCAATCCTGGTACCACTCCGGCAGCTCATGGGTTCTTATGGAGTCCCACGTTCCATCATATATTTTCTTCATCATTCATGATCCTCTTACTTTCTGTTTTTGGGAATCAGCCCTTAACTGCTCCTGCCGTCATACCTGCAATAATATATTTCTGAGCAAATATGTACACAATTACAACCGGTATGGATACCAATACCATATCCGCACACACCAGGTTCCAGCTGCGGCTGTACTGGCCGTAAAAATTATAAACAGACAGCGGAAGCGTCCACTTACTGGACGAATTCAGCAGATACATAGGGTACTGGAAATCATTCCATACCCACATAAAATTCAGGATTCCGGTGGTTGCAGTAACCGGTTTTAACAGTGGAAAGACAATCTGCCAGAAAAGCTTTCCGCCCTTTGATCCGTCGATTACAGCCGCTTCATCTAATTCCCTTGGAATTCCTTTAATAAAGCTGGAATACAGCATGGTGGAAAACGGTAGATACAGCGCTCCGTAGACAAAGACCATGGATATTCTGGAACCATACAATCCCATATATTTCAGCATCTGAATCGTGGGCAGTGCCGCAAACGGTGCTATAATACCAAAAGTCATACATCTTGATATAATCCGGCAGGCTTTTGTATTTCTCCTCACCAGCACATAACTGAATACCGATGCCAGTACCAGAACCAGCAGAACGGATAATACGGTAATGAACATACTGTTAAAAAATGCCCGGGGTATTTTTCCCTGTTCCCAAACATCCGCATAGTTATCAAATGCCCAGACAGAAGGGAATTTGATATTCAGATAACTGGCTTCCCCTTTTGGCTTAAAAGAAGTAATCAATACCATCAAAAGTGGATAAATCACAACGATGCTAAGAAGCCACATCACAATTTCAATCAGTATATCAATTCGTTTTGTCTTCTTACTCATTCTACATTCTCCCACCTTTCGCTGAATTTCTGATATGCAACCGCTACTATAACAAGGATCACCGTAAAGATCAGATTGATTGCAACCGAATGGGAATAACGTCCCCTTGCCATTTCATTCATCATCAGAGTCCCAAAAGTCTCCGTATCGTACCCCGGTCCCCCTGAGGTCATAACGTAAACCAGATCAAACATTTTCAGACCGTAGATAAGACTGAATAATATGTTGACATTTACAGACGGCATGATCAAAGGAAGGGTAATCTTGCGGAACATCTGCCAGCCCGAAGCACCATCCACTTTTGCCGCCTCTATGTAATCAGAAGATACAGACTGCAGCCCCGCCAGCGTGATTACGATTGCATATCCCAGATTCCTCCAGATCTCCGCTACGGAAATCGTAAATATAGCCGGTCCCCGGCTTCCCAGCCACTGAATGGCAAACTGTTCCAGACCGATGCCGCGAAGCAGGTTATTAATCGTTCCATAACGTGCTTCAAACAAAGCATTAAATATTAGCCCTACAACCAGCGCAGACAGTATTGCCGGCACAAAATACACGGTACGGATTAGATTTCTGGTTTTTAGTTTCCGGTTTAATATCAGTGCAAATACAAACCCCAAAACCGTTACGATCACGGTTTTTGCCCCCGCAAATATCAGCGTATTGACAAATGCCGTAGGTACTGTTTTCTCTGTGATAACCTCAATAAAATTCTTGATTCCCACAAACTTCACGTCACTGACATAGGAACTCCAATCGGTAAATGCATATAGATAGCCGATCGTAGACGGAAGTATAAAAAACAAACCGAACACAGCCAAAGGTACAATCAGCATATAAGTAGGATAGATTTTCTTTGTATTCATAAATGCTCCTTTCAGTACTTCATTCGCAGATGGCACATCTTATAAACGTGCAGATGGCGCAGACAGCGGGTGCTATATAGTGGCGTATTTGCGCCGGGCGGCTCTAGAACAAGGGCCCGGATACCCCGGGCTCTTCCCTTGCTCTGCCTTAGCCAGCGCGTTATTTAAATCCTTCTACCTGCTGTGCGGTTGCCACTTTAATCCGGGCATCATCCATCATTTTCAGACATCCAGCCGCATCTACATTTCCAACCAGCAGTTCCTGAATACATTTTCCGCCGTCATTCTGTGAAAAACCGATAATTTCCGGATTTGCAATAGACGGTCTGCCAACTTTAGCAACCCAGTCAACTGCCGCATCATACTGGGGTGTGGTTTTAATGGTTGTCTGTCCTTTAAAACAAGGTGCTGTTGCAATGCCGTCAAATGCAACATTGTAATTTTCCGGATCAGCCATGAAGTTAATAAATTCGATCGCTGCATCTACATTCTTGCCGTTTTTATTTGCCAGCATCAGGCTGCAGTTAGGACCTTCGAAAGTTCCATCTTTCGTTGATCCTACATATGCAGGCATGATACCAAAATCATCTGCTTTATACGTATAGGATTCACTGTCATAGTCTGTATAAAGCCAGGTATCCCAGCCTAACATCATGGCAGCTTCTCCATTTCCCAATACCTCAGATGCATAATCCCAGGTATCCGTATTATAAGATTTCCCAAAATATCCTTTATCTGCCGATGTTTTATACCAGTTCACCATATCGGTCATTTCCGGTATATCTGCGTATTTAATCTGATTTGAATTGATCTTCTTTAAAGTATCTTCATTCTGGAAGATCGGATCCATACCGAACTGGTAAAGCATTGGCCAGACATCTTTTACCGCCATGTACATAGGTGTAATACCTGCATCCATGAGTTTCTGGCAGGCCTGGTCAAATTCTTCCTGGGTCTTCGGAACTTCAATTCCCTGCTCTTCAAATATTTTCTTATTATAGAATGTACCTGACAGAGAGGCTTCCCAGAATGGAAGTCCGTAGACAACGCCGTCACGTTTTGTCTGAGGAAGTACATTATCCTGAATATCCGATACCCATGCTGCATCCGTAAAGTCCACAAAGTTTTCTTTCGGGTTATAGGCATCCAGTCCATAACCGCCAAAATGCATAAATAAATCCGGTATATCACCTGTCTGGAATTTTGTCAGCGCCACATTTTCAAAATTATCCGTGTCAATGCCCTGAACATCAATTTTATTTCCCGTCTTTTCTTCATATAGTTTAAAGATATTCTGCATGAACGGCCTCTGGGTATCTCCTGCATTTCCATAGAGGGTCAAGGTAATGCCGCCTTCTTTTTTGGCATCCTTGCTCTCTTCCCCTTTGGTCTCCGCTGCTTTTGTACCTTCATCGGTACCTGCCGCTTTTGTTTCCTGCTTTGTCTCTGCCTTTGTTCCTTCTTTTGTCTCTCCTGTGTTGCCGCCGCATCCTGCCAATAGCGCTGCTGTTATGGAAATTGCGACTGCTGAACATAAAACCTTTGCTTTTTTGTTTCTCATTCTTATTTCCTCCCATTCTTTCGTTTCTTTGTAAATTTATTGTAACAAAAGTTCCCGGAAACTAGAATAGATAAAGGGAAGACTTTATATGGATAATATTCCTATTTTTAATAATTTGATGGCATATCTTTGTAATATTAACTGCTTTTCTATTATTTTTCAGGGATTCTTATTTGATTTTTGTGAGATTAAGATATGATTTTGGAAATATTCGGGTTTTATTGAGAACAATTTAAATAAAGTCTTCAAAAACTGCGGTCATAGTGGTATGATTATCTTAAAAATGCTAAAGATTTGCTGCTTTATGATGCAAAAAGGATATTTGAAAAAGAGGTGTTCCCTATGATGCAAAAATTGCCCTACCATTATAAGCTATACTTATCCTTCAGTCTGATTATTACTATTATTTTATTTGCAAGCGGTACCTTCTTTTTCCAGTATAACAACCGTCTGCTGCAGAACAATCTGCAATCCAACAGTCTGGACTCCCTGAACCTGATTCAGTCCAGAATTGAAGATATGCTGGTGAATGTGGACAAGGACCTGGTAACGCTCCATGCCTCTAAGGCATTCACGGACATTGTATTTCACATACCGGAGACACCCTATAACTATTTCCTCCAGCATCCCACCATCACTTCTGATGTGGACGGGATCCTGCTGTCTGTGCTGGCTACCACAAAGGCAAATCGCAGCATTCATTACATCAGCCGCTATTATGATTACCTGGGGACGCAGATTAACCAGCAGTCTCTGAATTCCAAACCATTGACCAAGGATCAGATTCGGGACATTCCTACCGTCCGGGAAGCTCTGACTACGAAAGAATATAAACTCTATTTTCCTCCCCATCCGGATTACTGGTCCTCAGATGCCGCTCTTACACTGACAGTGGCAAGACCTATCCGGGATACTTACCATACTTACGGCGTTCTGGAATATAATATCGAAGCCACAGAATTAGAGGAACTGTTAAAGCTGCAAGGCAGCGACGATACTTATCAGCTGTTACTGCTGGATGATTCCGGAAAATTACTCTATCACAATATTCCGGACACCACAGAAAGCCAAATCAGAGAACTGTACAAGGGGGAATCCTTTGAGCAGCCAATTGGCTATTACTATGCAGATAAGAATTCGCTGATGGCATACAGCCATTCGGAGCTAACCGGATGGACAATCCTGATTAAAAGAGATATCCACACATACACTATGCAGGTGAATTCCATGGCTAAAACCATTATTCTGTCTTACATAGGTGCCTTCATCATATTACTGCTTTTCCTTTTTATAATTACCAGGAATCTCACCCAGCCCCTGCGCACCCTGCGCAATAATTTGTACCATCTGGAATTAAACCAGGATATTCACCTGGACATCCAGTCCAGCAATAACGAAATCGTGGTACTAACAAACGGCATTGAAGAAATCCTGAATAAAATGCGGCTTCAGAATATTCACATTATGGAAATACGTGAACGTGCCGTAAAAGCCCACTTTGATGCAATGGAAGCCCAGCTGAATCCGCATTTTCTATATAATACCCTGTCTGTCATCGGTGCTTACGGTCTGGAACAGGGCAATACCACCGTTCCTAAAATGTGTACGGAGCTGGCTAACCTGCTGCGTTATTCTATCAACTTCAATCATCGGACCGTTCGCCTGAAAGATGAGTTCGATAATATAAAAAGTTATCTCTATATTATGAAAATGCGCCATGAACATATGCTGGATTACAGCTGGGATCTGTATCCTGCCATGGATGATATCAGTGTTCCAAAACTAATTCTGCAGCCCATTATAGAAAATTGCTTTCAGCACGGCTTTCAAAATGTTCCTCCGGTTTGGAAAATCCATATCCGCTCCTATCGAAGTGATAACCGGTGGATGGTAACTGTTTCCAACAATGGGCAGACTTTTAATCAGGATAAAATCAACCAGCTGTACAGTCGGTTCGATCAGTTCAAGAAAGCATTTCTGGATGGCAGAGAAGTGGAAAATAATCTGGAACAGCAGGGATTTGGGTTGGAAAATACCATTTTACGTCTTTCTATTTATTACCGCGGTCTGGAATACTTTCATATCCGTACAGAGGAAGATTTGACTACTATTGAAATTGGAGGATTTATTGATGATGAATCAAATTAAGATACTAATTGCCGAGGACGAACCCGCTATATTAAGAGGCATCTGCGCCGCCATTTCTATGATATCGGATGACTTTATCATATCCGGCACAGCCTATGACGGAGAAAATGCCCTTAAACTGATTCAGGAACACCATCCCCACATCGTAATCACCGATATTAAAATGCCTCTGATGGATGGACTGACCCTGATTGAAGAAGCTAAAAAACGAAATTCCACTGCAAACTTCGTAATTCTAACCGGGTTTGCAGAATTTGAATATGCCAAAAAAGCAATCACGCTTGGTGTATCCGACTATCTGCTAAAGCCCGTGGACCCGGAAGAATTAGAAAAACTACTAAACGGAATGAAACAGGAAATCCACAGTAAAAGTACGCAGATACAAAAAGAATATATCCGTTCCTGCTTTTTCAAAAAACCCCTTACCGAATATACCTTCAACCCTTTGGCAAATTGCAGCCTCCATCTGCTGTTTTCCTATTACGGCTCTATAGTCAATAACACCTATTCTGAATTCAATTTGTCCGGGGAAATTGTGAGAAATCTCGACACCTCATTTTTAAACGGCATTTACGAAACATACCACCTTCCGGTTTATTCTTTCCGTGGTAATTACTACAATGAATTTGTCTATGCCATTGTCAGTCCTGCTGATAAAAAAACTGACATATTCCCTGTAGTGGACGAGATAAGACAAAATGCCCAACAGTCAGATACCTACGTAAATTTTGTTTTATCTGCTGTTGTACACAGCGGAGAAGAGATCAGACATTTAATGCAGAATGCATACCTGTTCACCTTGTTTCATTTGCCTTTTGGAAAAAAACACTTTTTTAATCCAGGATGATACCTTTACAGCAAAGGATGCCATAGAGATTTCCGGACAAATCGCTGCACTTGCAGCAAAATTCAGACCCGGCATTACTGAAAATGAACTGAAACATATCCTTTCCGATATGACTGCGTGGTGGCGGGAATCGGATACCACACAATTCCAGCTGCTTGCAGATGTACGCCACATAGCAAGTGCCGCCATCCACGTTAGCCCAAATGCATCCCAGCTTCTCTTCGATCCAACTGAAATCATTGCCTCATCTGATTCCTACGATGAATTACTGGAGAACCTCCTGCATGAGCTGACTAAAATATTATTCCCGGAACACATGCAGCAAAAAAAGTCTTCCTCACAGCTGGTAGATGACATTCGCGCGTACCTGGACAAAAACTTTACACAGCAGATCACCTACAAAGTCTTCTACGATATCTGGGGCTATAACGAAAAATATATTACAACCCTTTTCAAAGAAGCATTTGGGATCTCACCCAGTAAATACATTACTTCACTGCGCCTGGAAATGGCTAAAAATATAATGAAAAAAAATCCGCAGATTCTGTTAAAAGATGTTGCGGAACAGACCGGTTACACAGATGCACTTTATTTCAGCAGGGTATTTAAAAATAATGAAGGAATGTCACCCAGCGCTTTTATACAATCACTGGCGTAATGGTATTGAATAGAATAGAAAAAATAAAATTAAAAATGAATATAATTTGACAATGATGCAAAACTCTGATAGAATATAGCTATAAAGTGGTGTTGCCGATAAACGGTCAGCCCAATATAGGAATTACTTAAAAAGTGACTTTACCTTTGGTTGGGGGCGGTCACTTTTTTGTGTGGTTTATGTATGCTAATAAGATTGTAACGATGATTCCAAGAATCATCAGTACAATGGAAAGCAATTCGTAATCACTCATAAAGCAAGCCCTCCTTTCTCAGATTTCTCTTTTCAAAGATTTCTATATAATCAGAGGGTTCAGTCCCTCTGTTGAAGGCCTGACCGCTACCGTTATGGCAACACCTGTTTTTATTCTAGCAGACTTCATTACGTTTTGCAATATTTTATTATTTTATTGCAGCTTAACATAATGCAAATTCACAAAATAAAAGTTGACATCCATATATCTTTTTGTTAATATAAAATAAGATATTGTGTTGCCGATAAACGGTCAGCCCAATATAGGAATTACTTAAAAAGTAACTTTACCTTTGAACTCGGGCGGTCACTTTTTTGTGTGGTTTATGTATGCTAGTAAGATTGTAACGATGATTCCAAGAATCATCAGTACAATGGAAGCGCGAAAGGAAAGTATTCTTATGATACACGTATCATAAAGATTACTTTCCTTTCACATTTAAAACAGAATGCTATATAAAATAATTTACAAAATGTTAATCTTCCCATATTACCACAGATTTCGGTAAATCTGCTCCAAATCTTCTTTACTCAGTTCTTTTCTGCTATTTTGAGGACTTCCGCTGTCCATGGCATCCAGTGCCATTTTATCTACAACACCCATAAACTCCTGTTTATTGATTCCGTATTCCTCCAGACTTGGTGTTTCCAGTTCTCTGCAAATGGTTTCTACTGCTTTTAAGAAGTTCTGGCTTGCCGCTTCATCCGAGTCCAGGTCGGTAGCTACCCCAACTGCTCTGCCAAGTTCACCAAACCGGTCATATGCCCCATCCAGCACAAAACCCAGACACTCTTTTAACAGCATGGCGTTGGATAAACCGTGTGCGATGTGGAACAGTGCTCCGATGGGACGGCTCATCCCATGCACAATCGTAACCGATGCATTGTTAAATGCTATTCCTGCTTCCAGCGAAGCAATTGACATCTGTTCTCTTGCCATTAGATCTGTTCCTTCCCGGAAAGCTACCGGCAGATAAGCAAAGATTCTCTTTACTGCGGAAAGCGCAAACGTATCGGAAAGGGGCTGTGCCTTTCTGGATGTAAATGCTTCAATGGCGTGAGTTAATGCGTCCAGTCCGGTAGCTGCCGTTATCTTGGGCGGTGCCGTCATGGTAAACTGCGGATCTATAATTGCAAGAGCAGGCATCAATACCTGACCCTTTAAAAGCATTTTAATATCTTTTTTTGTATCTGTTATAATGGTAAACTGCGTCGCCTCCGAACCCGTGCCTGCCGTTGTAGGAATGGCAGCCATGGGAGGTGTTGGCACTTTGATCACTTTTCCCATATAGTCAGAGATTTTACCGCCGTTTGTCGCCAGCGCTCCGATAGCCTTCATGGAATCGATGGGACTGCCTCCGCCCAGAGCAATGAGAAAATCACATTTTTCCTTTAAATACATACTCAGCCCGTTTTCAATCATTTTGTCGGTGGGCTCTCCGACTATTTCTGAATAAATTGCATATTCTATTCCCTGGTTTTTCAGAGCTTCTTCCACATGCGCTGCATTTCCCAGCTGAATCATTACCTTATCCGTAATGATCAGCGCCTTTTTTCCAAACCCTCTTAAAATTTCTTCTGCCATGGTAAGTGCGCCGCTGCCAGTAATCATCTGTCCCGGTACAATAAAATCTCTTCCCATTTTTACACCCCCTGCATAATACAGGCTTCCCTGTAATACTGTATTATTTTTTCTTTCAATCTTTCATTACGTCTGAATCTAAAATTCTGCATCATACAGCCAGGTATAACGCTCATCGTCGATACGGTCCGTCCAGGGGTTGCCTTCCAGATGGCGGATCATCCAACAGGTATACATCTGATATCCAGGTGCCGCTGCCTGGGGATGTGTCTTTCCCCCTGGTATTGCTGAGAAACTGCCGTCTTTAATTTTGTAGACGTCATCCCCTACGAAACTGGCACCAAATCCTTCCGGACGGTCAAACAGGAAATAATACGTTTCCGGCTGGGGATGCTGATGCGGAATGTAGCCCGACCAGTTGCCCCGGTCATTTAACACTTCTCCTAATACCATATTGGAATAAGGTGCTGTCTGGTAATCAAAAACAGTACTTACCCTGCGAACGGCTGTATCTCCAAACTTTCCCTTGCAGGAATAAATCCATGGAGCATCTTCCGGTCCGTAGAACCTGCTGTCAAACGTTCTGTCATTGTAAGTGGACTGGATCAGGATCTGTGTATCCATAGAAGCCTCAACCCGGACTTCCACACCTTTACATACATGAAGACACCAGAGCCCTTCTGTAAAGACATCTTTTCTACTGACTGTCTTCTCCTTCTCTTCCCACTTAATGGTTATACGGCCATTTAGCAAAAGCACTGCAGTCTCTTCTTCGGGCTTCATTAATTTCTTAACATCGCCATCTTTCATTTTGAACACACGAATATCCATACACATGTCTTTATAATCGTTGTCATAGGTAGTGAGAACCTTTTCCCCTGCCTCATTAAATTCTGGATAACCAAATACCTTACTCATTCTATCCGCTTCCTTTCGCTCAAATGGTATTTATATACAGTTCAGGAGCGTGCCCGAAGTCAAAGCACGGCACGCTCCTGAAAATCAATGGTCTATAACTGAATCTCGGAAATCTTAACAGGTCTGTGCTCTTCTACTGATTTTTTTGCTGCCAGCCCCATAATTACAGGCTTCAAACCATCTTCTACTCCAAGAGGTGTATCTGTATTATTTTCAATGGCATCAATAAAGCAATTCATTTCTTTGGCAAAGGAATCCATGTAACGTTCCAGGAAGAAGTAAAGTGGTTTTTCTCCAGTTACGCCGTCGGCTGTGCTGATGACTGCGCTGGACTGTGTATCATTGGCAGTTGCAACCATTCCCTTAGAACCAAATACTTCTGCACGCTGATCGTATCCATAGACTGCCTTTCTGGAGTTGTCAATTACTGCAATTGCACCGTTTTCCATCTGAATGGTAATGACTGCTGTATCCACATCTCCTGCTTCACCAATACTTGGATCTACTAAAACTGCGGACTGTACATAAACTTCCGTAGCATCACAGCCAGCCAGGAATCTTACCATATCAAAATCATGAATTGTCATATCCAGGAAAATGCCTCCGGATACCTTTACATATTCAGCACTTGGCGGTTCCGGATCACGGCTGGTCACTTTAATAATATGCGGATCGCCAATCTGTCCTGCTGTTACGGCATTTTTTACCGCTTCAAAGTTATGGTCAAATCTGCGGTTAAATCCTACCTGGTATTTCACATCTGAATCTTTTAAAGCCTCGATAACTTCTTTGATCTTAGCCACATCATGATCAATTGGTTTTTCACAGAATACATGTTTGCCGGCTTTGATTGCTTCAATTGAAATCGGGGAATGGGTATTTGTGGATGAGCAGATCAGTACTGCATCAATCTCCGGATCTGCAAGGATTTCCTTGTAGTCTTTTGTTGTATTTTCAACACCCATGCTGTGTGCCCATTTCTCTGTCTCTTCATTCATAAACGGATCTGCAATTGTTTTGATCTCCGCATTTTTTACCAGATTACAAATACTCTTTGTATGTACTTTACCAATTCTTCCTGCGCCTATAATACCAACTTTTACCATGATAATTCTCCTTTTCTTTAAATGGATATTTTTTTATAAACCTGTCTTTTCCGTGATAAATTTTCTGGCTTTTAATGCATACTCCAATGGATTTGCTTTTGCAGGATCCTGCTCCGCCTCCACTACCATGTATCCTTCATATCCGGCATCTTCCAACACCTTGAAAATCGGGTCAAAATCAATACATCCGTCTCCCGGTACCGTAAATGCTCCCATTCTTACTCCAGCCAGGAAGCTTAACTTCTCTGCTTTGACCTTTTCTACTACATCCGGGCGTACATCTTTTAAATGTACATGTTTAATTCTGCTGCAGTATTTCTGAACCATTTCAAGCGGGTCTGCGCCGCAGTAAGTAAAATGTCCGCTGTCAAACAGGAGATTCACATATTCAGGATCGGTACCGGCCATCAGACGTTCCACTTCGTCCGGATCCTGGATTACCGTTCCCATATGATGATGGAAAGTCAGCGTAATTCCATACTCTTTTGCAATTTTACCAAGTTTATTTAATCCGGTGCAGACTTTATCCCATTCTTCGTCATTCATGATATATTTGCAGCCAAAGATCGGTGTTTCCAGCTGTCCCTGCACACTGTGTCCCTGCTCTGACACGCCGATGATCTTAGAACCCATCGCCTGCAAGAATTTTACCTGTTCTATAAATGCTTTTTCCGTTTCTTCATATGGCTGTGTAGTTAAAAAACTGGAAAACCACTGATTACAGATCTGGATGCCGCGAAGATCCAGTGCCTTTTTTAATACAACAGGATCTGAAGGGTATTTATTTCCCACTTCGGATCCGGTATATCCGGCAAGTGCCATCTCGCTTACACACTGTTCAAAAGTGTTTTCTTTTCCTAAATCCGGCATGTCATCGTTGGTCCAGGCAATTGGTGCAATTCCTAATTTTACTTTTTCTTTGTTAAACATCACTGTGCCTCCTATGGCTTTTTATTTCAGCTTGGTGCCTCCCGGCGTAAATACGTGGTAGATCGTGCACGATATCTACGCCTAGAAAGCTATTTTCTCACACGCTCAAGCTGATGATTTATAAGATAAATAAAAGATCATTTATATTAATAACGCCTTGCCTTGTATCTCTCTGCTTCCAGCTCCGTATACTTTTCCTGAACACTTTCCATCCCGGAAGTGCTGGCGAGCCCTACATTCCACCAGGACTTGTAACCGTCCGTCATCGTCTTTGGAATTACTTTTAAGTCAATCAAGACTGCATTATCCTGGTTTTTCGCATCTTCCAAAGCAGCTTTTAATTCATCAATTGTCTTTACGGTATACGCTTTCAGCCCATAACCTTCTGCCACCTTTGCATAGCTTACCGGAATCAGATTTCCTTTTGTTTCATTATTAGCATCCCGGTACCGGAATTCTGTGCCAATGCTTCCGATGCCGTTATTCATTTGCAGATTGTTGATACAGCCAAATCCGCAATTGTCAAATACCAGAATATTAATCTTGGCTCTTTCCTGCATTGCAGTCATAATTTCACTGTGGAGCATCTGGAACGAAGCATCACCCACAACGGCATACACTTCTTTATCCGGCTCCGCCAGTTTCACTCCAAGGGCTGCTGCCACTTCATACCCCATACAGGAGTATCCATACTCCGCATGATAGCCGCCTCTCTTATCTGTAGTCCAGATTCTCTGCATACAGCTTGGAAGACTTCCCCCTGCCGTTATAATGGTTGCATCTTCTGCAATAACCTCCCGGATTGCACACAATGCAGCAGTCTGGGTAATCACGCCGCCTGTCAGTTCCACAAACTCCGGTATCGTTCTTGGATCCCTGGCTTTTACCATTGGCTCAAACTGGTCGTCATAAGCATATTTTGCAAGACGCTCCATTTCTTTATCCCATGCGGCTTTCGCCTCTGTGATCTCAGTCGTATAAGCAGATTTATATTTACGTTCCCGCAGTTTCTGTGAAAGGGCTTCTATCGTTACTTTTGCATCTCCCACAGCTTTTATGGCATCCATTTTGTAAGCATGGAATTTACTGTTATTGATGGTCACAACCTTTACATTCGGATTTTTGTACTGGCTCTTGGAACCCGTTGTAAAGTCCGATAATCTGGTTCCGATGGCTATCACTACATCTGCCTCTTCCGCGATGGTATTGGAAGCCAGTGTGCCGGTTACGCCAATCCCTCCAAGGCATTTACTGTGACTGGATTTGCAGGCACTTTTTCCTGCCTGGCTCTCTCCGAAGGGAATATTGAATTCTTCACAGAACTTTTCAACTGCTTCCCCTGCTTCAGAATATTTTACACCGCCGCCAACTACAACCAGCGGTTTTTTAGTTCCCGCAATTATGGCTGCAAGATCTTCCACTTCTTCTTCTACTGCCACCGGTCTTGTAATTCTGTGCACTCTCTTCTGGAAGAAATAATCCGGGTATTCATAAGATTCCCCTTCCACATCCTGGCAGATTCCAATGCAAACGGCTCCTGTTTCAGCCGGGTCCGTCAATACACGCATGGCACTTATCATTGCAGTCATCAGCTGTTCCGGACGGACTATGCGGTCCCAGTATTTACACACCGGCTTAAATGCATCATTGGTTGTAACGGATAAACTGCTGCTCTGCTCTAACTGCTGCAGAACCGGGTCCGGCTGTCTGTTGGCAAAGGTATCTGCCGGGAATACCAGCAGCGGAATATTATTTACCGTAGCGGTAGCCGCTGCCGTAACCATATTTGCAGCTCCCGGTCCTACGGAAGACGCACAGGGAATAATTTTTCTTCTGTTGTGCTGTTTTGCAAATGCAATTGCCACATGACACATTCCCTGCTCATTTCTACCCTGGAATACTTTCAGTTCACCGGGATTTTCATCTAATGCCTGACCCAGACCTACGGCAATTCCATGTCCGAAAATCGTAAAGATGCCTTCTACAAATTTCGTTTCCACTCCGTCAAATTCTACATACTGGTTATCCAGGAACTTTACCAATGCCTGTGCAACCGTCATCTTCGTATACTCCATTTCCTATCCGCCTCCTTATACTCTTGCAATCATTTCACCATACTGGTCTTTGGTTTCTTTTATAAACTTCTTAACTTCATCCGGATTGGGGAGCTCCTCGGAGCAGGAATGGCTGCGTACCATCATCGCTGCTTCTGCACTTCCAAATTCCAGACATTCGATCATATCCCATCCTTCAAAAATACCATACAAAAATCCGGATGCATAACCGTCTCCACCGCCAAATGACTTCAGTGCAGTAACGGGAAATGGCTTAATACTGTAGCTGTTGCCATCATTGGTATATGCCGTGGAACCTTTTCTTCCATGCTTGATAACTACAATCTTGGCATTTTCTTTCTGCCAGCTTTCAGCCGTTGCCTTATCATCTCTGCCCGGCTGTATCAGCTTTTCTGTCAGGTCAAATTCTTCCCTGGAGCCAAGAATAATATCTGCTTCTCTTGCAACACTGGCATAGTAAATGGAAATCTCATCCCTGTTCTTCCAGTTGTATTCCCGGTAGTCAATATCAAAGATAATCACTGTATTGTTTTTCTTAGCCAGCATTACCGCCTTTAATGCAGCTTCCCTGGAGGGGCTCTGTGCCAGTGCGGTACCGGATATCAAAATAGCCTTTGCCTTCTTTATGTATTCTTCATCCACATCATCCACCGACAGCTGAAGATCTGCGATGCAGTTTCGGTACATCAAGATGCTGCTTTCGTCAGGAGAAAGAATTTCTGTAAATGTAAGCCCCAGCTTTTCTCCGTTCCTGCATCTTGTGATATGTGAAGTATCAATTCCTTCTTTATTAAAAAACTCTGTAACGTAATCGCCGAACTGGTCATCTGACACTTTTCCGATAAATCCAACTTTCTTGCCATGTCTTGTAACACCTACAGCGATATTCGCAGGAGAACCTCCCACGTACTTTTTGAATGTGGTAGATTCCGATAATGGATGAAAATAATCCACCGGATTAAAGTCAATTGCCACTCGCCCTAACAGTACTAAATCCATCGGTCTTGATTCATCAAACTTAACATACTTCATTCCATTCACCTCATACTTGAATTTCAACACAGACAGGAAACAGTTTTCATTCCGTGTTTCATTTACAGTTTTCTTTTCTTGCGTTCTTTAGCACGCTTTTCTTTCATGTACTCATAATAGCACACACATTTGTTGCGTGCAAGTAATTTTTCAGTTCTCGGAGTACTTTCCCTGTATTGTACAATTTTCTATCTATATATTTGTAACGTTTTCACAAAGATTATAGCACGCAAAAGCACGCATTCCAAGCCGTGAAATCCTTCCGCTTTTTAACCACATAGAAAAAACGCTATGCTCTCTATTACCCAAGAGAAAACACAGCGCCCTTTTTATAAACCTTATAAATTATATTTTGTTTTAATATTAATATCCGTGTAAACAAATTCCCGGTCTGCAGACACGCCCTTTGCGATCATGTCATACAGCAGAAACGGCGGGCGGTACCCCTGTTCATACCCTTCCTGATCGATCAGAAAGTCCACATCATCTTCCAGCAGCGCCTTTTCATTTCGGGGCGTTAAGTCATAGATAATCACGTAAGGCCGCTTCTTGGGACTTAATTTTTCAAATGCCTGCCGCACGCCTGCCTGACCGCCGGACGCCACAAATATTCCGGCAAGATCCGGCACCATGGAAAGGGTGTTTTCGATAATGCGCTCCACCTCTTTTGCCTCGTCAAAGCTGCTTTGCACGCCCAAAAGCTCCATATCCGGAAATGACCGTTTCGTCTCTTCTATAAATCCTTCCACACGCAGGCTGTTAACACTGTTTGTAAAATATCCTGTGATTATCAGAATCTTCCCTTTCTTCCCGGCAAGCATTCCCATAAGCCCCGCCGCTGTATAACCGCTTCTTCTGTTGTCCAGTCCTACAAAGCAGCAGCGCTTGGTACCCACAATATCGGAGTTAAAGGTAATCACCGGAATGTGCTTCTCTTCCGTCAGCTGATTAATCTTTGCCCGGATCAGGTCACATTCCACCGGCATAATTGCCAGCCCGTCAATTCCCAGCTCCTCCAGTTCTTCAATTGCCTGAAGCTGTGCCTTTTCGTCAATGATCACACTGTCCCGCAGCAGGATCTCTACACCCCGTTCCTGAAGTTCCTTTGCTGCCTGGTCTATCCCTTTGTTTACCTGAATCATAAAGGAAGACTTCGATAAATGTGTCACAATGCCGATTTTTAATTTCATCGGTTCTTTATCCGGGGTTCTGATCCCCCGTTTAGACTGATAGCCCAGCTCATTGGCTATCTCTTTAACTTTTGCTGCAACCTCAGGCTTAATTCTGCCACGGTTATTAAGCGCCCTGTCCACCGTCCCCCTGGAGACACCTGCCAGATCTGCAATCTGTTGTATCGTTCCCGCCATAATTTTCCCTCAATCCTGTCCTTTTTTCATATACTTTTTTTCTCACGCCCGCGTTTTGCGTTACATGCACGCATTTTTTCTTTTATTATAGACTATAATATATGTTTTGACAAGTGGGAATTACCGCCCGCTGCTGTTTTTCCTGTAATCAGCGGGGCTGCAGTCATTCAGCTTTTTAAATGCTTTTGAAAAATAATGATAATCATTAAAACCGGATTGTTCCGCTACTTCTTTGATCTTGCATCCGGTGTCACGCAGCAATTCTCTGGCACACTCCATGCGGCAATCCAGCAGATAGTTGGTAAATCCAATCCCCATCTCCTGTTTAAAGAGATAACTGAGGTAGGCATGGTTCACTCCCACTGCCTGCGCGGCATCACTTAGTCCGATCTGATGACGGTAATGGCTGTGTATGTACGCTAATGCCTGCTTTATTACAGCGCTGACATTTTTGGGTATCTCTTTTGACCGCTCCGAGAACAGGCGTCTGGAATAATCCTCACAGATTCTGCCCAGATCCTCGATCCTTGTAATCGCTGCATATTCATCTGCCGTTCTTTCCAGCTTTACCTTTGCATCCAGATTTTTCAGCCAGTGCACAACGGCCTTACTGTCCGTACAGCTCTTTTGGCATGCCGCCATAACCTTTTCAAAGGCATCCCGAAGTTCCTCTTGTTTTTTTCCTGCAATTATTCCCGGCATATCTTCCAGAAGACTTTCTGCCTCCAAAGGCATCTGCTTTGCTATGGTTCTAGCCCCGTCAAAATACAAAATGTCATTATCTTCGTAAAATTTCAGCTTAATCATTTCCCTTGCCTGCTGGTAAGCCTGACGTATTCCATCTTCTCCGATGCAGATATTACTTACCCCTACCGCATACCTGTACGGCTCCTGTTTACAGCATTTAAAACAGGCGGATGCCACACTGGTCAGCTTCTGCTTCATCAGACTGCTTCTGCACATGGCAGATAAGTCTAAGAAGCAGCAGAAAATCCCTTCTCCCAAATAGATCTCTTCCACGTATGCACTTTCTGTTCCCAGGAGCAGTTCCAGCTGCTGGGTGAGCGTATGCAAAAAAAGTCGGCTGTACTGATCCGCCTCCAGGGGCGACAGCTGTGCCTTTACAACTGCCCAGTCAGGGATAAACATATTGATTACCGCACTGTTGATAAACTTCCCGCTGATTCCAGCCTCCCGACTCTTTTGTTCTCTTTCCTCCCGGGTCATGGTTCCTGACAGCAGCTGATTAAAAAAATGATACTTCAGAGAATGACTTCCCATTTTAATCAGCTTTCTGGTCCGTTCCTCTTCATCCAGCCTGACTTGCATATGCGCCATCTGATGTCCGGCATTTTCCAAAAGCTCATACAGGGAATCTTCATCCAGAGAATTTTTCAGCACATATTCATTTGCCCCAAGCTTCATGGCTTCCTTTACGTAGTTAAAATCATCGTGGCAGCTCAGCACAATGATATATATTTCCCGGTCCCTTTCCCGGATTCTCCTGATCAGTTCAATCCCGTCCATAAGGGGCATGGAAATATCCGTAACCAATACATCCGGCAAAGCCTCTTCTGTCAGGCGGAGTGCTTCTTCCCCATCCCTTACATCCCCTATAATTTCATAGCCCGCCCGTTTCCAGGCTTCCAGCTGTTTTAAATACGTCCTGACCAAATAATCATCGTCTACAATTATCGTTCGAAACATCCCACACCTCTCCTTTGCCGCTATGCGTTTTTCTCTGTCTTTAACCGGCATATTGGATTATACCGCGTATTCGTCCACCTCTCTGTATGCCGGCAGAAACAGACATGCTTTAGTTCCACGTCCGCTGCTTTCATAAGTAATTCCGCCCTTTTCCCCATAGTACAGCTCCAGGCGGTCCCTCACATTCGCCACGCCGATGCTGCTTAGTCCGCTGGTTTTTCTTGCTTTCTGCGTCAGCAGGCTTTCGATCTGCTCCGGTGTCATGCCCCTGCCGTTATCTTCCACTTCCAGATAGAGCATCTCTTCCTCTACACCTGCTCGTATGATGATTCTGCTGTCCGGATTTTTCATGTCCAGGCCGTGAAGCAGCGCATTTTCCACAATTGGCTGCAGCAGCAGTCTTGGTACAAAGCAGCCGTTTGCCTCCTGTTTCGTTTCGATATCCACAGAAAATTTTCCTTCATAGCGGAATTCCTGAAGCCGGATGTAATTATCCAGAATATGCAGTTCATCAGACACTGTAATAAATGTTCCTTTTTTATTAATGCTCGCCTGCAGCAGTTCAATAAAGTCACCAATCAGCGTCCCCAGCTCTTTTTCTCCCTTGAGCAGAGCCGCATACTTGATGGAATTGAGGGTATTGTACATAAAATGGGGAGTAATCTGATATTGCAGCGCTTCCAGCTCCGCATCCTTCTTCAGCATTTCTTCTTTAACCAGCTGGCCGATCAGTTCATTGATATGATCCAGCATGCTGTTAAAATTGCCGGACAATGCTCCGATTTCATCATTTGTGTCAATTTCAACCCTTTTATCCAGCTCACCGCCGCTGACTTCTTTCATGGTGTCTGTAAGGCATTTAAGCGGCTTATACATGGCTTTTGTAATAAAATAGGCAAGTAATACTGCCGCCATTACAAATATGGCTAAAAACACCGCCAGAAAGTATTTCAGCTGGTTCAAATCCTTTAGAATCTCACTTCTGGCAACGACCATAAAAAACTGGCAGCCGCTGAAAGTCCCTTTATAAAAGACACCCAGTTTACTTTTATCCAGACTGTTGGTGAACCCATTCTTGTATAGAACGTCAAAATCTCTGCTCTTATATACACTTCCCATATCTTCCGCATTTTGGGAGGATACAATTTCCCCCTGGTCATTTAAAATCATGGCAGCGGTTGTCTTCTGGTCATAAAGCCCATCCAGATATTTATAAAATATCGTCCGTTCTTCCACATTTGCCATCATATAGCCCAGTATCTCACCGTCATCACCCTCTATGCTATCTATATATGATAAAAAATCAGAGGACGATCTGAGTGGATCCGGTACAATCGCAGGCATACTGCCGGAAACCGCCGCCTGTGCAATCGCAGCTGTCTTTTCTTCTGCAAGCTGCTTTTCATAGATGGGATAATCCTGGGACGTGATCATGATTCCAGCCTTTGGGAGCACCAGATAGACTGATCCGATATCGCTGTAACGACGTTTATAAGTCTTAAGCCTGGAAGCAATATCTTCCAGAATCAGTTCCCGTCCGGTACTTAGATATTCCTGAATCTGCTCTTTCATTTCCCCGTCACAGGAAGCCTGTACCGTAATATAATAAATTTCTTTTAGCGAATCATCAAATACCTTCCCCATTTGTTCCATGCGCCCATACAGATTTTTCCCATAGTTATCTTCCACCATTTCCGAGGATTTAAAGTAAAAGGCGATGGTGATGGATAGCGCCGTAATCAGGGTAATGCCAACTATTGCCAGCAGGATTTTGCTGCGTATACTGTGAATCATAGATACCCCTTTTCCCGTATTAATTTTTCAAACACGCTCCAGTACCCTGTCAAGCAGGCTCCCTCATGTTAATTGTATTATAAGAACTCCTGACGAAAGAGTCAAGATAGCAGCATCTTAAAAGACGGGTAATTCCCGAAATGTATAAAAGCCCCGTCCCGGAGCATGCATTCTCCTGAGGACCGGGGCTTTTACAGAGTTTAATATTCGATTTTTACAATGCCGCCCTGACGGTAAGCTTCTGTTGTGGCAAAGCCGATCTGTGTAGATTTTGTTCCGTCATAAACGGTAACTTCCGGTTTGGTATTGTTTTGTACCGAGTTAATAAATTCTTCCATTTCCAGGCGGTAGGATTCTGCAAATCTTTCCGGGAAACCGCTGACACATTCCTGAACTACACCCTGGTTATTATAGAGCATACACAGGTTCTTAGCCGGAACAGGACTGACACGGATAGAGCCTTCCGTACCCACGATTTCCGTTTCCACGTGATACCCGTGAGGAGCTGTGCGCCCCACATGGACAAATCCTACGGCACCATTTTCACATTTATACATTGCCACACCGGTTTCATCATCACCTGCCGCTTTAAACTCCGGATGCTTAAACGTAGATCCTGTGGCATAGACTTCCACCGGATCAGAGCCAAGGAACCAGCGCATCAGGTCAATATCGTGAATAGCCATATCAATAAAGATGCCACCGCTGGTTGCCGCAAATTTAATAGCACCATCAACCATAGCTTCCGGGTCGATTCCGGTTGCCTTTACCATATAAGGAGTCCCGATGGCTCCTTCTTCTATCTTTTTCTTTGCATAAGCGTAAGACGGGTCAAATCTTCTCATGAAACCAAGGAAAAATACGA
>Ga0137302_10196_pt1 | contig 41688 bp, 37 predicted proteins | sample Ramsor2O_GlcNAcB_FD_97184 | JGI IMG/M metagenome (GOLD analysis project Ga0137302, IMG submission 97184) | Mouse cecal microbial communities from Vienna, Austria - N-Acetylglucosamine amended with D2O_GlcNAcB | ecosystem: Host-associated > Mammals > Digestive system > Large intestine > Cecum... | reverse complement strand
CCTGCAAAATAGTCTTTTATGAGATCCAGTGTCTGTTCTAATTCCTGCTTTGTATGTGCAGCTGACAGAAACATCGCTTCAAACTGTGAAGGCGCCAGATATATTCCATGCCCCATCATATATTTACAATAGCGGGCAAATTCCTCTGTATCCGATGTTTTAGCCGAAGCATAGTTATCCACCGGATTCTCCGTAAAGAATACACATCCAAGTGATCCTGTGTGATTGATAGTACATCCTGCATTGGCTTCTTTTAACAGGTTGCCAATTTCTCCGTAGAACCAATCACCCATAGCATTTAAATTCGTGTATATTTCGGGATGATCTCTTAAAATTCGCAGCTGGGTAAGACCTGCCGCCATTGCAACTGGATTTCCACTTAAAGTTCCTGCCTGATATACAGCACCTACAGGAGAAACCATCTCCATAATTTCTTTTTTACCGCCATATGCACCAACGGGCATACCTGCACCGATGATTTTGCCAAAAGTTGTCAGATCCGGTTTTACACCGAAGTATCCCTGTGCCCCGTCTAAAGCAAGCCGGAAGCCGGTGATCACTTCATCAAAGATCAAAAGACTGCCATGATTATCACATATTTCACGCAGCCCTTCTAAAAAACCTGCTGCCGGAGGGACTACTCCCATATTGGCCCCTACCGGTTCCACAATGATTGCAGCAATCTCATTTCCCATCTTATCAAACAGTTCTTTTACACTTTCCAGATCATTATAAATGGCTGAGAGGGTGTCTTCTGTACATCCCGATGGAACTCCCGCACTGTCCGGTACGCCGCTTGTCATAACACCAGAGCCTGCTTTTACCAGCATAGCGTCGGAATGTCCATGATAGCAGCCCATAAATTTAACAATTTTATTTCTCCCCGTAAACCCTCTTGCCGTACGGACTGCACTCATTACGGCTTCCGTTCCGGAGTTTACCATACGCACCATTTCAATTGACGGCACGATATCACAGATCATTTCTGCCATTTCTACTTCTATACGGGTGGCAGCACCAAAGCTCAGACCATCCTTACAGGCTTCTATTACGCTTCCCAGGATTTCCGGGTGATTATGCCCCAGTATCATTGGTCCCCAGGAACAGACATAGTCCAGATACCTGTTGCCATCCACATCTACCATATATGCGCCGTCCGCACGCTCAATAAAACGGGGAGCCTCCCCAATAGAGCCAAATGCACGAACAGGACTGTTAACCCCGCCGGGAATATACTTCACAGCTTCCTTAAAAAGAGATTCTGATTTTGTCATTAGCCTATTCTCCCTTCATCCATCATTTTCGCCAGTTCTTTCGCAAAATATGTAATATAAATGTCACTTCCAGCACGATATGCGCTGACAGCCATCTCCTGGATAATTTTCTCTTCGTCAATAAATCCCATTTTTGCAGCCGCTTTTACCATTGCATATTCTCCGCTGACACTATAGCTTGCCACCGGTATATTTACTATTTTAGAAACTTCGGAAATCATGTCCAGATATGACATAGCCGGTTTAACCATAATAATATCAGCACCCTCTTCTATATCTAAAAGCGCTTCTTTCATTCCTTCTTTTCGGTTATGAAAATCCATCTGGTAAGTTTTCCGGTCTCCAAAGGATGGGGCAGAGCCGGCAGCATCCCGAAACGGCCCGTAAAATGCGGAAGCATATTTCACTGCATAGGACATAACAGGGGTATTTAAGTATCCTGCGCCATCCAGTGTTTCCCGGATTGCGCGCACACGGCCATCCATCATGTCAGACGGTGCCACCATATCCGCTCCTGCTTCTACATGAGACAGGGCTGTTTTTGCCAGAAGATTCAGAGTTGCATCATTATCCACATCCTGTCCGCGAAGAACGCCGCAGTGTCCATGGGAAGTATATTCACACATACAGACATCGGTAATCAGATACATATCCGGAAAGTTCTTTCTGGCTTCCCGCAATGCTCTCTGCACGATTCCATTCTCGTCATAGGCTCCGCTTCCCACTTCATCTTTTTCATCCGGAATTCCAAAGAACATCACACTTTTTACGCCGGCATTATTTAACTGTTCCAGCTGGAAATTCATTCGATCCACACTATAACGATACTGTCCTTCCATAGAAGGAATCTCTTCTTCAATCTGCTTTCCTTCACGAATAAAGATGGGATAAATCAAGGAAGATTTATCCATCCTGGTCTCACGCACCATCTTTCTCAACACTTCATTTCCTCTGATTCTTCTTGGCCTGATTAACATATCCATTTTACAATCTCTTCTTTCTGCTTTAAAATATTTGTTCCGGTTATATTTTCGGATGTTTACGCTGCTGCGGCTCACAGCAGCTGAAAAAATTTTCTTAATTACGTCCTGCTGAACAGAGTTCTTCCAAGCATTCCACAACACTGTCCATGGTTGCCATCCTGGCAACTGCTGTCTGCATCCCCAGTTCAGCTGCTGCCGCCTGCGTCTGCTTTCCGATGCATACAGCCTTAACCTTGCTGTAATCTATATCTTTCACCGCCTGGGTAAAACCCCTGACGGTAGATGCACTGGTAAATACCGCATAATCTATATTTCCCTGCTCGACTTCTTTTTGTTCATCGATCAGTTCCTGGCTTTCATATATCGTCTCATAGGTGGCTATATCCTGAATCTGGATACCCTTTACCACTTTTAATTCTTCCAGTAATTCCTGACTTCCCATTCGGGCTCTTGGTATCAGTATCTTCTCTGTTCCGCAGCATACTTTCGCAAGGGCAGCTCCCAGCGCCTTCCCATCATAGACTTCCGGTATCAGATCTGCATAAAAACCTCTGTCTTCAATGGCTTTTTTCGTCCCCTGTCCGATGACCGCAATTTTCGTCTCGGCTAAACTTCTGATATCAATCTTTTCTTCCTTTAATTTGTCAAAAAACACCTGCACCCCGGTAGGGCTGGTAAAAACCAGCCATTGGTACTGCTTCATGTCCCGGAGGCATTTTTTCAATTTCTCATTCGTGCGGACGGGTTCCGTGCGGATAGCAGGCAGTTCCAAAACTTCTGCTCCTTTTTTGCGAAGCTTTTCGCTCATTACAGACATGAGCTGTTTCGGTCTCGTTACCAGAATTTTATTTCCAGCCAGAGGCAGATCTTCGAACCACGCAAACTCTTCCGCCAGTGCACATACTTTGCCTACTACAATAATTGCAGGGGTTTCAATTCCCTGCCGTTCCACTTCTTTCTCCAGATCAGCTACTGTTGCTACAATCCGTTTCTGTCTGGCAGTAGTTCCCTTTTGTAAAATAGCCGCAGGCATATCGCTGCTCATCCCGGCATCAATAAGTCCCTTGCATATATCTCCCAGGGAACTCACTCCCATGAGAAAAACCAAGGTTCCTTTTGTTCTAACCAGTGCTTCGAAATCGATATCGTATGCCTGACCCTGCCTTTTATGTCCCGTGATTATATGTAAAGAAGAACAAAAATCCCTGTGTGTAACCGGAATGCCATTATATGCCGGAACAGACAGCGCACTTGTGACACCAGGTACCACTTCATATGAAATACCGTTCTCTTTTAGCAGCTCTAATTCTTCACCGCCGCGTCCGAATAAGAACGGATCACCGCCTTTTAGCCTCACCACTTTTTTTCCGTCCAGGGCTTCCTTTACCAGAACCTGATTAATTTCTTCCTGAGGCATGGTATGGCGGTTCGCCCGTTTGCCTACATCAATGAGCTTTGCAGTCTGTGGAATCATCCCCAGTACTCCCTGCCCTACCAATGCATCGTATACCACAACCTCTGCCTCTTCTAGTACTCTTTTTCCTTTTATTGTAAATAAACCAGGGTCCGATGGACCTGCACCTACCAGCCATACTTTTCCAGCCATATCAGTTGCCTTCCTTTCTGTATTGCTCCCGTAATTCCCGCGCTAAAGCTTTTCCGGCTTTTGCGGCATTTACAGCAAATTCCTCTTTGCTGCCTTTGAGATAAGTATTGGATTCTTCATCATAATAAAGTCCTATGAGGAAAATTTTATCTTCCTTTACAACTGCATGCGCTGCTACAGGCGAACTGCATCCCCCGTTTAATTCTCTTACAAAAGCACGTTCCGCCTCTGCCGCATAACCGGCTTCTTCATCTGCATAGTCTTTTAGAAATCCATAGTCTTCTCCTGCTCTTCCCTGTATAGCAAGGATTCCCTGACCGGCTGCCGGCATCATCTCCTCCGGCTCAAAATACCGGCTGATTCGATCTTTAAGTCCAAGTCTCTTAAGACCGGCTGCCGCCAGAATAAGTGCACTGTATTCACCGTCATCCAGTTTCTTCAAACGTGTCAGAACATTTCCCCGCACAGTCTGAAATTGGGCATCGGGAAAAATCTCTTTCATCTGGAGTATTCTGCGCAGACTGGAACACCCAATTGGCAGAGATGAGTCCCACTTTTCAGCACCTTTTGGCAACACCAGTACATCCCTTGGATCTTCCCTTTTCGAATAAGCAACAACTGGCAGTTCTTCTGGAACTTCCATGGGCATATCTTTTAAGCTGTGAACGGACAGATCGCTTCTTTTATCCAAAAGCGCTTTATCCAGTTCTTTTACAAATAGTCCTTTGCCGCCAATTTTATCCAGGGTTTTATCCAGAATAATATCCCCTGTCGTCTTCATAGTGAGCATTTTGACTTCAATTTCCGGATGGTTAGTTTTTATATGTTCCATCACCATTTCCGTCTGGATTACAGCGAGCCTGCTCTCCCGGCTTCCGATACATATACTTCTTTCCATTTTTATTATCCCCTCTAGTTTTCATATACTTTATTTAAACCCTCCACACATTCCCGGAAGGTTTCCTTACTGACTTCATCCCGCAGGCCGAACATCATCTTATTGACCACTTTTCCGGCTGCCGACTCAATGCTTTCCTGCAGGCTCGCCTGAATATCCATTTCCACAGGCAGTTCTCTTACGATTTTCTGAATCCGAAGCTTCAAATCGATGACGGCACTATTTCGGATATCCTGTATTTTCGGTATGACATCCCTGCATTCATACCACTCAAAAAATTCATCGATCTGACCCTGCAGGATCACCTTAGCATCTTCAATATTTTTTTTCAATTTCTCATTCTGAAGATCTATATGAAAATAATCGATGTCATATAACTTGATAAAGGGAAGTTCTCTGGCTGCCGGATCAATATCTCTTGGTACTGCAAGATCAATCAGCACCATATTATGACAGACTTTGGCTTCCCTGATACAATGTTCTTTCAGGGTGTAATTTGGACTTGCCGTTGCGCTGACCACATAATCACACTCACCAAACAGCGACATGCGTTCTCCGTAATCAATTCTTTTGCATCCATGAGGAATTTCTACAATTCCACTGCGGTACTGCCTAACGGTAACCGTTACATCGGCTCCTTCCCTGCACATAACAGTAGCCGCAAGTTTTCCCATTTCACCGTTCCCAATAACCATACATTTTTTGCCGCTAAAGGAATATCCTTCTTTCTTCAAGACTTCTGTCGCCTGATGAATCACCGATTGGTTAGCAGTGGACATGGTCACATTGGTCTTTACCTTTTTTGCAGCGGTAACCGCCATACGGAACAATATCTCAAGCACATTATCGGTAACATAGTGTTCTCTGGCAAAAGCAAGTGCTTCTTTAACCTGGGTAATGATCTGGTCTTCTCCTAAGATCTTAGATTTCAGACCACAGGATAACTCAAATAAATGCCGTACCGCATCCTCTTCCCGGCGTTCTACAAAATATTCCCGGTACAACTCCTTAGGCACCTGGCGTATCTCACACAAAATCTCATACAAAGAACCTTCAAAATCTTCCCGGCTGCTCACCCATAATTCCATCCGGTTACAGGTGGATATCATAATGCTGCCCTGTATGCCTTCAATTTTTTTCAGTTCCTCAAAAGCCTGGGCCGTACTTTTTTTTGTAAACGAAAAAATCGTCCGCACATCCAATACTGCCCTGCTGTGGTCAATACCTATCATCTGAATCCCCATAAAACATTCCTCAACATTCTTCTTCTTAAGTTTAAACAGGCCCTATCAATTTGTGTAATTGATCAGTAGCAATCTTTAATCATCATAGCACAACATTTTACAAAATCAAACAATTAATTTAAAATAATACAATCCGAATCTATTGCGTGTTTGAAAAATTCTTTCTGTCAGCTATGCGTCATGGTTAAAGGGAGATTCGTCCTGGATGACGGATATGCAGCAGGCTGTTTAGCATGAATTTGTGGTAAAGATACTGCTGCGTGGGATGTGCAGAAAGTGAGAATGATTTTTCAAACACGCTCTAACGCTTTTTATTATGTAAAACAGGATACAAAATCCCGTGATCTTCTTAAGGTTATAGAACCGTACCGGTTTCCCTGTACGGTCCTTTTGGTTAAACGCTTATTCTAATAATAAATTTGTGATTCATTGCCGCCCCCTCCCTTCTCACCTCTTATTCCTGCAAGCAACGAGCCAAACGTACACGCTGGCGCATCCATTTAGCGACTGCCGCGAGGGTTGCTGAACGTCCAGTGGACGTTCGTTTAGCAACGGCCGGAGCGAAAGCGGAGAACAAATGCCCCGCTGCTCGCAGCGTTACAAATTTGATGCCCCGTTGCTTGCAGCGGGGTTGTTGACTCAGCGGTTCTATTTCAGAAAAGCACACCCGGATTTATGAATTAACATACATGCATACAAAATAGTTTTAATGGAATTCAATTTTGGCAAATTGGAAAAATTCGTAGAGAAATCTACTTGATTTATTTTTTGACTGCTATAGAGTAAGTTTTATAATTGCTTTCTGGACTCTCGAGCCTGTTTTGGAAATACATGATATCCGCTTTAGGCAGATGATTCTGTGAGCAAATTCACTCTGTTGTATGGATGTGGTTACTGATTCGTTCCGCTTGTTTATGATTATATCACATGTTTTCTTTTATATCAACTATTTATTTAAAAATATCTCATATTATTATATTTTTATTTCTTGCACAGCATGTTGCTTTTTTAATATGCATTGCAACCTGCACTCAGGCATACATACCGATCAGTGGGACGGCGAGAGGACGGGCAAGAGCAGCCCGTCAATCTTCCTCCGTCCCATACTCTATTCCAGTCCGAAGCTTTCAGATTTAAAATTACTGTAATGCCTGACACTGGAAGCTGTAAACTTCAACACACAATAATCCGGATCCGTCACTCCTTCTTTGTAGTACATCGTATCTCCCTCCTGCCAGATCATCTCCTTGCTTTCGCTGTCCTGTAGAATTTCCATTGTTCCGCGCAACATAATGCCGCGAAAATAGCGTCTGTCGCAAAGATAGACACAAGCCTTTGGATTCACCATAAATTGCCTTACCCGCATGGAAGAAGTGTTGGTAGTAAAATATAGTATTTTTATTCCCTCCCTTTTTCTGGGAGCATACATTGCTTTTAAATTCGGGAAACCCTCCCGGTCTATGGAACCTACATATACTACTGATTGTTTGTCAATCATATTTCCTATTGTCTTTTCAGGATCTCTCATCATTATTCTCCTCGTTTTTTTAATGTTTTCTGTCTACTGACTTCAATTGCTGTCTTTTTCGACGTCCCTTTCATAATCTTTCAGATTTTCCAGGATGCGTTTTAAATTAATCTCCAGTTCCCCCACCTCTTCTTCCTCAAATCCCCGATAAAATAACCGGTTCATTTTCTGCGAAACTTCTTCGTATTTCTTCTTCATATTCCTGGCAGTGTCCGTTAAATAGATCCTGACCTGACGGCGGTTTTTGGTATCCTGTTTGCGAATCAGTATTTCTCTGGATGCCATTCGGTCAATAATGCTGGTCAGTGTATTGTTTGCCAGAGAAGTACGCTTTCCGATCTCACTCATCGTCAACCCCTCCTCTTTCCATAGCACGAATAGTATCCTGCCCTGGGATCCATTGATTTCCAGTCCCGCCTCAGCTAATAACCTGCCAAATATCCTGTCTTGCAGCTGCTTAATCTGCGATATGTAAAATCCTCCTTTTGTCTCCATTTCTCACCTTTCTATATCGTATATTTCTATATAGAAATATTATATTCAAATGCCGGAAAAGTCAAGATATTTTATTGACTTTTATATCGGTACATGGTAAAATTTTGTCATAATTGAATATCGACAGGTGCTGCCAGAGCATGTCTGAAAATTCTTTTCAGCCACGCTCTAAAAAGCAGAGAATAGGAAAGCCGGGTGAAATGCCCGCACGGTCACGCCGCTGTATTGGAAGAGTATCCGCTCAAAATGTCACTGTTTGTTATTGGAATGGGAAGACGAGCCGATATGTTAACGCCTGAGTCAGAAGACCTGCCTGCGATAAGAGATTTACACATAGTTACGAACGATGGCTAGGTGTGCCCGGATTATTTTGTCGATGTCCATAGATTTCTATGTTCGTCCTCAAGATTTTCTGACCATACGCCTATCTTCTTAATTTGTTGAAGATCAGGCGATTTTTTATGTAGGAGGAAAGAAGAATGAGTTTGAAACAAAGAAAACTGGTTGTATTAGCCGGCGCATTTGCATTAGCCTTTGGAATTGCTCCTGTTGCTAATGCAATGCACATTATGGAAGGTTACCTTGCACCTACATACTGTATTATCTGGGGTGTGTTATGTGTTCCTTTTTTAGTGGCAGGATTTTTTTCCATTAAAAAAACCCTTGCTGAACACCGTAAAGTCCTGGTAATCCTTGCGATTGCGGGTGCATTTGCATTTGTATTGTCATCCTTAAAGATTCCATCCGTAACGGGAAGCAGTTCTCATCCCACCGGAACCGGACTGGGTGCGATCTTATTTGGACCAAGTGCTATGAGTATCATCGGCATCATCGTTTTATTATTCCAGGCAATTCTGCTGGCACATGGAGGGCTTACCACATTGGGAGCCAATACCTTTTCTATGGCGATTGCAGGTCCTTTCCTTGCATTTGGAATCTACAAGCTCTGCCGGAAATTTAATGTAAATAAATTAGTATCCGTATTCCTGGCAGCTTGCCTGGGCGATTTATTTACCTATATGATTACATCCTTTCAGCTGGCAATTGCGTATCCTTCGGAGGTTGGCGGATTTATGGCTTCCCTCACCAAATTCATGGGTATTTTCGCAGTAACCCAGGTACCCCTTGCCATTATTGAAGGTATCATTACAGCCGTTGTGATGATTGGTCTGGAATCCTATGCTAAATCTGAATTAACAGATCTTGGTTATTTTAAAGGAGGTGTCGTTAATGGGCGGTAAAGGAAAAACAGTCATTATTCTGCTTTTAATCTGTGTATTAATTGCAGTTATTCCTCTGGCTTTGAACAAAGATTCGGAATTCGGCGGTGCGGATGGTGCTGCTGAAGAAGCGATCACCCAGATCGACCCCAGTTATCAGCCTTGGGCATCTCCTATTATGGAACCGCCGGGCGGAGAAACAGAAAGTCTTCTCTTCTGTCTACAGGCTGCTCTTGGCGCAGGTGTATTTGGCTATTGTATCGGTATGCTGCGTGAACGCACAAAGCATGCGAAAAAGGATGAAGAGAACAACGGAACTTTTAACAGTTCGAAAAAAGCGAAAGCTTAATTGCCGGAATCTCTTAAATACTATATAATGGGAAGGTTCATAAAATGATCATCATAGATAAGCTATGTTATACTTCAAAATTAAGATATACAAATGCTTCTATTAAAACAGCTCTTGCAATAATTACACTTTTAGTTTGTGTAATAGATCGTTCGATTGCATTGTCTGTCTGCATTTTATTTGCAATGGGATATCTCACCATACATCTTGGAGGGATATCCCCTTCCCATTATTTCAGGCTGATGCGAATACCGCTTATCTTCTTATTTTTAAGCACCATTGCTATTATTATTAATTTTTCTAAAACTCCCCTCTCGGCTTTTGCTGTTCCGATCGGGAATATCTATATAACAAGCAGCCGGACATCCCTGCTATTTGCAGCACAGCTGATTCTAACTGCCCTGGCAAGCGTTTCCTGTTTATATTTTTTATCGCTTTCCACCCCTATTACAGACATTTTAACTGTTTTTCGGAAAATCCATTGTCCGGAAATAATGATAGAACTGATGCTGCTCATTTACCGTTTTATTTTTGTATTACTGGATATCGCAGATTCCCTGACCTGCGCACAGCGCTCCCGTCTTGGAAATGTGAATTTGAAAACTTCCTGCAAATCCATGGGAAACCTGATTTCGGCATTGTTTATCCGCGCTTTTAAAAAATCTTCCTTTTTGTTTGATGCTATGGAATCCCGTTGTTATGACGGAACGATTCATGTTCTGGAAGAAAATTATCCTGCTAAGAAAAATCATATTATTTATCTGATTGTATTTGAACTGACTTTGATTATTCTATCCGTGATACTGCGTATCTGCGGATTACATATATAGAGGAGAAAAATTATGAACGATATTATCCTGAAAGCCGAAAATGTGTGTTATGCCTATGAAGACGGTAACCAGGCATTAAATGGGATCAACCTGGAAATCCGCAAGGGCAGAAAAATTGCTTTTATGGGCGCCAATGGTTCCGGTAAATCTACTTTTTTCCTTTGCCTGAACGGCATACACCGGCCCGGGAGCGGAACGATGTACTTCTATGGAAAACCTTACAACTATAGCCGGAAAGGTCTGTTAGCCCTTCGCAGCAAAGTGGGCATTGTATTTCAGGACCCGGATAACCAGTTGTTTTCAGCCAGTGTATATCAGGAAATTTCCTTTGGGATCCTGAATCTGGGCGTAGATGAAGAAACCGCTAAAAAAGAGGTGGAAGATGTGATCGAACACCTTGAAATCACCCCTTTTCGAAGCAAACCTACCCATGCTTTAAGCGGCGGGCAGAAAAAGCAGGTATCTATCGCAGATATTCTGGTTATGCATCCAGATGTAATAATATTTGACGAACCGGCTGCAGCGCTGGACCCCAAGCACACCACCCTGGTAAACCAGATCATTGATCAATTAACCCATCAGGGAATAACCGTCATTATTTCCACTCACGACGTTGACTTTGCTCTGAAATGGGCCGATGATGTGGTATTGTTTAAAGACGGCACCGTTTATATGGAAGGAGCACCGGAAGAAGTCTTTGTAAATAAATCCGTGCTTCACCAGACAAATCTGGAACAGCCCGCTGCAATCCAGCTATTTGAAAGTCTTTGTAAGAAGGGAGTCCTTCTCCCCTCTCTCCCACTGCCAAAAAGCCTGTCCACTTTGGAAGGCTATATTGAAAAAATAAGTACAAAACCACATTATGGAGGAACGAAATTGGAAGACACGAACAAGAAACAGGCAATTCTGGTGGTTAGCTTTGGAACCAGCTATGACGAAACCAGAAAGGTTACCATTGATGCCATCGAAAATTCGATACAGGAGGCTTTTCCTGAATTCAGGGTTTACCGTGCCTGGACAAGCAAAATGATTCTGGCAAAGATTAAAAAAAGAGATGGTATCCACATTCACAATGTAAAAGAAGCAATGGAACAAATGAAAGCAGATGGGATTACGGATGTTGTCGTTCAGCCAACCCATGTGATCAACGGCATCGAGAATGACCTGATGCAGGAAGACGCCCTGGCTTTCCAGGAATCCTTTCATTCCATACGCTTTGGCAACCCGCTGCTCACTACCGAGGAAGATAACCAGACTGTGATACGAGCTGTGTCAAGTGAGTTTTCATCCCTTTCCGAAGATGAAGTGCTGGTTATGATGGGACATGGGACAACCCATTATGCCAATGCAATCTATGCTGCACTTGATTATGCTTTCAAAGATTATGGCTATGAAAATATATACCTGGGTACTGTGGAAGCATATCCTTCCATGTCTTCAATCTTAAAAATGATTGCTGCAAAAAAACCGAAAAAAGTTGTTTTGGCACCATTTATGATCGTTGCCGGAGACCATGCCAGAAATGATATGGCGGGCGATGATCCGGAATCCTGGTACTGCCAATTGAAAGAAGCGGGATATCCAGTAGAATGCGTGTTAAAAGGTCTGGGGGAATACTCCAGTATACGTAATCTGTTTATCAATCATATACGAATGACTCTAGATGAGAAATAAAGACGTACCCCTAAAAATCCGATTGTTTATGACAATCGGATTTTTATTATATCCAAATCAAATTTTGTGTGCCTTTTTCTATCTTTACAGGGTGGATACTACTTTATAATTTTTCAACCTCTTGTATTCACTATCCTTTGGTGATATAATATTCATATCCCCCCATAGGGGATATGAATAGAAAGGAAGTGCGCATTATGAAAATAACATTCCAAAAACACATTGCTGTATTTAGCGCCATCGCTGCAGCTGTTCTTTATTCCATAAGTTCCCCGGTTTCTAAACTGCTGTTATCGGAAATACCGCCTGCCCTTATGGCATCCCTGCTCTACCTGGGTGCCGGATTTGGAATGGCATCCATTAATTTGATTCAAAAAAAGGCTGTATCCCCTTCCAAAGACACGCCTTTTGTAAAACGGGATTTCCCCTACATTGCAGGTATGATTTTACTGGATATTGCGGCTCCTTTTTTATTAATGACGGGACTTTCAAAAGCCTCCGCAGCCAATGTATCTCTTTTAAATAATTTTGAGATTGTTGCTACTTCACTGATCGCTTTTACCCTGTTCCGGGAAAAAATTACGGGACGGCTCTGGTTTGGCATCGGATTGATTACGATTTCCAGCCTGATACTATCTCTGCCCGAACCTGGAAGCCTCTCCTTTTCCTACAGTTCACTTTTTGTGCTGGGCGCATGTGTATGCTGGGGATTTGAAAATAATTGTACCCGCATGCTTTCGAAAAACAGTCCTTTGAAAGTGGTTATCATCAAAGGCTTTGGTTCCGGGATCGGCTCCTTGCTCCTGTCCTTTCTCCTTCATGAGAACGGTATTCCCGCCCTTTATATCTTCTGTACCCTGATTTTAGGCTTTGTATCCTATGGTTTGAGTATTTTTTGCTATGTATATGCCCAAAGAAGCCTCGGGGCAGCAAAAACCAGTGCCTATTACTCTATATCACCATTTATTGGGGTATTTCTCTCCCTCATTATTTTCCGGGAAATACCCCATGTAAGTTTTGTTCTGGCATTTCTGGTAATGGCTGCAGGTACATACTATACCTCAACAGATGCTAAAAAGAGCCGCTTTCTGTTCTTTCGTAAAAAGCCAATTACTCATGTTCAGATTTAATCTTGTTTCACACAGAACTGTCTAAACACAATATGCTATATCCAAAAAAGAATAACCTGCTGCCGCCCGTGGATCCCAACATTCTGAGGAAACAGCTTTGTGGCAGCAGTCTGAATGCCGGGAAGATTCGAGTTGGATATGGCATTGATTATTGCCCTAATATTTTATCTACAATACCGTCTAACAGCAGATCCTGCCCTCTGGTATCCAGAACGTAGCTTGCCAGGTATTGGTTATCGGTAATAATACCATCCACGCCCATTTCTACATATTTGCGAATGGATTTTTCGTTATTTAAGGTCCAGACATAGATCGGCTTTCCGTTGGCTTTCAGGCGGCTTATCATATTTCTCGTTACAAAGGTAGCTTCCACACTGAATGCATCCGCTTCCTCCATATTTTCCAGGCTTCCATATGCAACAGCTGATATTAAACCGGTTTTAATTTCCGGGGCCAGCTCTTTTATCTTTTTTAGTATTTTACGGTCCATGGAAACCACCATACACTGCTCCTGATATTGATATTGCCGTATAAGGTCAACCGTCCTCTGTTCCAGATTCTGCTCATGTCCGGTACTTTTCAATTCAATCATTAATTTTATGTTATTTCCCGCTTCCTGAATCATTTCCTCCAGTGTGGGGATCTTTTCGTCTTTGTAGCGGTAAGCAGTGCGGATTCCCGCATCATACTGTCTTAATTCATTAAACTCAACATCCCATACATTCTTTCGGACTCCGGCTGTCCGTTCAAAATTAGCGTCATGCATAACAATCAGCTGCCCGTCTTTTGTTTCCTGCACATCAATTTCTGCATAATCTGCTTTGCTGTCTATAGCTTCATGCAGTGCCGCAATTGTATTTTCCGGGGCAAACATGGCGCCTGCACGATGGGCAACAATATCGATATGTGCGTTATCGTCCCGCAGCATGGCTGCGCTAACGGCATAAGGCGTATTATCAATATACAATCCCAGTATCAGAAATACCATAACCAGTACTACCACCTTTTTTCCCATTCTCAGCAGCAGATGCCGTTCATCTTTTTGAGGATTCACAATGCTGTATCCACTTTGTTCATAATAATACACAGAAATATATCCCAGATTGAAGACCGCCAGGCCAATGGTACTCAAAACAATTCCAAGACCGCTCCAAACCATTAGATTAAACCAGAAATAGTCCTTTGCTTCCACCCCTGTGCGGAAGAACTTAGCAACTGCCAGAAGAATTGCAATTACTGCAGCTGCTGCAATTATTTCAAAAATAATATAAAGGATATTCCACAAAATAAAAGAAAAAATTGAACCGATAAATTTATGCTTTGTTTTATGAATACTCTCTTTACATCCCAGAAAGAAACTTTTATTTTCCAGGACTACTTCATGCAGACTGAATACCAGCCTGAATACGATTATCATTACAATTAGCATAGCCGAAATAAAGAAAATGTTTAATACTCTATTCTCCACAATAAAATCCAGAATAAACCCCGGTATCTCAAAACCCTGAAACGGACCTGAGGTAAAAGGGATCCCCGCCAGAGGCATCATCAGAATGACAAAGAAAAGCAATGGCAGGTTAAACGGCTTAAATACGATAATGGCTTTTTTCATAGACTGAATCAACAGCCCCCGCACCTTAATCGGTTCGTCTCTTCGGCTGTGGTCAAAATAAATGATAATTCCTGTTATTTCCATATAAATAAAGAATGCGAGCAACAACAGTAAAAATAATAATCCCAGTATCAAAATTGGAGAAGTAAACAGGCGGCCTGCATTGTCCATGGTAATATAATATAAATCTGCCCGGGCCATCAACTCTTCTAACCCTGTCTGCAGAAAAACCAGGCCGGTCATCCAGATCATTTTATAAATCGCTTCAAAAAGAAGTAATGTTGTCCAATCCCAGCTTATTAACTGTAACGTTTTTTTATATTTTTGTATCATAACCTAGTACCTCCAGTGTAAATAAGCCATTACACATCGTTCATGTTATCTGCGTCAGGTGTTCATCTGTAGAGTGACCACATCGCGTGTGTTATGTAATGGCGTATTTACGCCGGCGTTATCGCCTCTTAAACCCGTAATTTTTTCTATAGAGAAAACTGGCATACCAAGTATTAGGCACACCAGTTAGTATTCCATTTTTAAGGATATAAACTCCTGTTATATAATTGAATTTTTACTGGACATATTCGCTTACATTCATAAGCGTCATGCCAAACTGCTCTATTCCCTGTTATCATCAATCATATATAACAGCGCATTACAGATACAGGCTGCAATATTGCTCCCGCCTTTTCTTCCCCTTGCAACAATATAAGGAACGTCACTGTCCATAATCAATTCCTTAGACTGTACTACATTTACAAATCCAACCGGAACACCGATAATTAATTCAGGATCTAACTTTTTCTCCTGAATCAATTCATAAATCCTCACTAATGCCGTAGGCGCATTTCCAATGGCAAAGATTAGTTTTTTCCCCATTGCAGCAGCTTTATCCATACTGGCTGTGGCTCTGGTACTGCCATTTTCCCTGGCTGTCTGAGCCACGTCTTCGTCTGACATAAAGCAGTATACCTCACCGCCGTACTTAGCAAGGGCTTTTTTATTAATGCCGGCTTTTGCCATCTGAGTATCGGTAACGATACAGGCACCTGACTTTATTGCACTGATTGCTTTTGCCACTGCCTCTTCTGAAAAGCACAGATTATCTGCGTAATCAAAGTCAGCACTGGTGTGGATACAGCGTTTGATAATCAGTTCCTGATCTTTTGGAAGTATCCTTTCTCCAAGCTCTTCCGTAATGATTTCAAAGCTTCTCTTTTCTATATCTCTGGGTTTTACATTTTCTAATTCTACTTTCATGATGTCCTCTCATTCCGCTTACCTGCGTTTTTTATCATATTCAACGCACGAATGCTCAAATGCTCTGTTAAATGCCTTCTTCCATAATCCGGTATATTTTCTTCATATCAAAATGCTTTCTCAGCTCTGATGCCAGAATATCATACTGGGTTTCTTTAAATGCCTGGAAGTCTACACTGGTTATCTCTGTTGCATCTATCCCTTTTATTCTGCCCAGTGACATGATCACTTCCTTTGCCACTTCTTCCTTGTCAAAAATGCCGTGTACATAGGTTCCATAGACATGAGCTCTGTATGCTCCGTCCGGTTTTTCTTTCGAATGTGTGACCCCGTCAGAGACAGCGGTTAGAGGTACACAGCCTTCTTTTAATGTACTGCTGCCCATATGGATCTCATATCCTTCCAGCTTTACACCGGAGAGGCTGTCAAGTGGACCGTCAATCCTGCCAAATGTTCCGGATACCCGGGTTCTTGTCTTTTCTTTTTCAAATACGGTATCCATAGGCAATAGACCCATTCCTTTGATCTCCCCTCCGGCTTCCACACCCTCCGGATCAGACAGTGTCTCACCCAGCATCTGGTATCCGCCGCAGACCCCAAAAATAATTTTCCCTGCTGCTGCCAGCTTTTGCACTGATGCCTCCAGACCGTTCTGGCGCATCCAAAGCAAATCTTCCATGGTATTTTTCGTACCCGGTAAAATAATCATATCCGGGTTCTTAAGCTCAGAGACGGAATGTACGTAACGAAGGGATACGCCCTCCATGCTCTCAAATGGATTAAAATCAGTAAAATTAGAGATTCTTGGCAGGCGTATGACTGCTATATCGATTAAGCCAACTTCCTGATTTCCCGAAAAACGTTCTGTCAGGCTGTCTTCGTCTTCCACCTCAATCTGAAGATAAGGCGCTACTCCCACCACGGGGATGCCAGCCCGCTCTTCCAGCATTTCAACTCCCGGTTCCAGAATGGTCTTATCTCCCCGGAACTTGTTAATGATCAGGCCCTTTATCATTGCCTTCTCATCCTCTTCCAATAACATTACCGTACCGATCAGCTGTGCAAACACACCGCCTCTGTCAATGTCTCCAACAAGGAGAACCGGGGCTTTCGCCATTTTCGCCATGCCCATATTTACAATATCTTCCTGCTTTAAATTAATTTCTGCTGGGCTCCCGGCACCCTCGATTACAATAATATCGTATTCCTCTTCCAGTTTATGATAAGCACGCAGCACATCAGGAACCAGATTCTTTTTATACGCAAAATATTCTCTTGCGCTCATATTCCCAACCACTTCTCCATTTACGATCACTTGTGAACCGATATCATTAGTGGGCTTTAAAAGTATGGGATTCATATAAACAGAAGGCTTGATACCTGCTGCTTCTGCCTGCATAACCTGTGCACGTCCCATCTCAAGCCCTTCTTCCGTAATAAATGAATTTAAAGCCATGTTCTGGGATTTAAAAGGTGCTACTTTGTAACCGTCCTGCTTAAAGATCCTGCAAAGCCCCGCCGCTAACAGACTCTTGCCTGCATTAGACATGGTCCCCTGCACCATAATTGCTTTTGCCATATTTTCCTCCTATGTGACACTTTTGCTAACCTTTTTCTGATAGAAAGCTTAACCTGCTCCCTGATTTGCTATGAACTTACTCTTTGAATTTCACTCAAACGCCAATTTAAGTCCCGGGTGCACGAAACCTCTAATGGTCTGCGTGGCTGTCCCGTGCTTTTATAATCTCCTGCATAATTTCCATTAATGTTTCATTTTCTTCATGTGTTCTTACCGCAATTCGGTAATATCCATCACTCAGTCCATAGTAATTACTGCAGTCTCGTATGAGAATACCCTTTTTTTTACATTCCTCTGCCAGATTTTCAGGTCCGTGAAAAAATAGGAAATTGGCTTTTGAATCATAAACCTGAAATCCCAGTTCCTTCATTTTGATTGATAAATACTGGCGTTCTTCCCGAATCAGTGCCTTGCTGTTTTCTACAAATCCCACCTCGCGCAGCGCTGCTGTTCCTGCCATCTGTGCCGGTATGGAAACGTTCCAGGGCTGGACGGAATCCGCCATTTTTTCTAAAAGTTCCAGATTACTGCAAAAGCCATATCCCAGGCGCAGTCCCGCCATAGCATAGAGTTTTGTAAATGCTTTTAAGATAAATAAATGATCATTTGAAGTAATTTCATTCTTCATGGTATAAACCCCGGCATCATCTAAAAAATCATTAAAGCATTCATCTACTACCATCCAGACATTGCATGCCCTGCATTTATCCAGGATCTTATCCAGAAAATCCTTTGGGCTTACCAGACCTGTCGGGTTGTTCGGAACACATAAGAATAACAAATCCAAATCCGGTGTAATGGCTTCCAGGTAATCCTCCTGCAGTTCAAAACCCAGCTCTTCTTTCAGGAGATAGTACACTATCTCACAGCCATTGATCCGCAGTGCCTGTTCATACTCTGCAAAACCCGGCGCTGCCAGTAATGCTTTTTTCGGTTTGATTGCCGCTGCCAGGGAAAAAATCAACTCTGCCGCACCATTGCCGCAGATGATATGCTCCTTCTGGATACCTTCCTTAAAAGACAGTGCTTCCCGCAGCTTCCCGCAGTGGATATCCGGATAATTCACCGAACTTAAAATCCCTTCGTATGCCGCCTGGATAACTTCTTTCGGCATCCCCAGGGGGTTGATATTCGCAGAATAATCCATTTTCACTTCCTGGGAATAGATGTCTCCGCCATGTTTATGTTTTTCGATATCCATATCTTGTCCTCTTGGGAGCTATAGACGCTCCCCTCTTCCTGATTCTTTACTTTATCGGATTAACAAAAGAGAAATCCCCATACCGCAAGCTTTATCACGGCAAATACAAACAAAGATAATATGGCAGTTGCGTAAAGCAGCACATTTGCCCGTTTAATATCTTCCGCTTCCACTGCCCGCATGGGATCTCCAATGGTTGGCTTTTTATACAGTTTTCCAAAATAGCAGGCATCACCTGCCAGTTGTATCTGCAGTGCCCCTGCCATTACCGCCTCTGTCTGCGCAGAATTGGGGCTTGCATGGTTATAACGGTCTCTTTTATAGATCCGGTATGCATCTTTTACGCAAAGACCTGCAAAAAAAGATGCCCCGATCATCAGATACGCTGAAATTCTTGCCGGTATATAATTTACAACATCATCCAGTTTTGCCGCGAATCTGCCAAAGTAAAGATATTTATCATTTTTATATCCAACCATGGAATCCATGGTATTAACCGCTTTATAAAAATATCCAAATACGGCACCGCCGATTGCCATAAAAAGCATGGGGGCGATAATTCCATCGGATGTATTCTCTGCTACGGTTTCTACTGCTGCCTTTGTTACACCGGTTTCATCCAGGCTCTTGGTATCCCGTCCCACGATCATGGACACTGCATACCTGCTGCCTTCCAGATCATGCTGCTTTAATCTGTCGTACACTTTCATACTCTCCGTTTTTAGTGATTTCGCAGCCAAAAGCTGGTAGCACATAATCGTCTGTAAAACGAATACCAGCCCGCTGCTTAGAAGACCCGCCAGATATAAGATAAGCCAGGGTACCGCTGTGGTGATGCCTGCAACGATCACAACCAGTACAACACCTGCCGCAAGCTCTCCCTTTTCCGATTTTGGAAATACACTTCGAAGTCCTCTTTCCGTAACGGAAATCAGATTCCCCACCAGCCGGATCGGATGATAGATGAAATGCGGATCTCCAATAATCAGGTCCAGCAGAAAACCTAATATTAATGCTAATATGGATGATAACATCCTTCTCTTCCTCCACTTTCACTTCGTAATTTCCTGTAGGATACACACTGTTTCAGGAACCGGTACGGCACCTCCGGATTGGAATAGTAATAGAGATGGGGAAATCCCGCAATCAGCTGCCTGCTGCCGCAGATACATTCCCACTCTCTTTTCCCTGCAGGTTTTCTTGCCAGAAAACTGCTGCCCGTATTCGTGCTGTCAAAATAATGAAATTCATGAGCCTTAATGATCCCAATATCCATTCCCAGCAGTTGATCCTTTCTGGGTGTCAAATCGATGTATCCAAATCTTCCTAATTTTTCTGTACGATATGCCCTGCCGGAAATGACTCCAGCCATTTCGTAAGTATTCCCCTCCATATCTTCCATCTGTTCATGGAGATACATGTAGCCACCGCATTCTGCCATGCAGGGAAGACCCGATTCCAATTTTTCCTTAATATCCTGCCTCATAATTTTATTTTGATGCAGTTCCCTGGCAAACAGCTCCGGGTAGCCTCCGTATAACAGCAATCCGTCTGCACCTTCCGGAACCTTCCCATCTGCAAGGGGAGAGAAATATAACAGCTTTGCACCCATTTCTTCCAAAATGCGGAGGTTGTCCTGGTAGATAAAGCAAAACGCATCATCTGAAGCTACTGCAATCACCGGATTGCCCTCCACCTTTTCAAACTCCGGCGGATTGCCGCTGATTAAAGGTGCCGTACCAGCCAGTTCTATCAATCCATCTATATCCAGCGTCTCTTCCAGAACTGCCGCCAAATTTGTAAGCTTCTCTTCCAGATCTTTGACTTCATCCGGCAGCACCAGCCCTAAATGCCTGCTTTCAATGAGACAATCTGTTATCTTTGGCACATAGCCGTACACGCTGACACCAACTTCTTCCTCTATGGCTGCCTTTATCCTGGGATAGAGCATTGGCGACATCTGATTCAGGATTACTCCTTTTATATGACTGTCCGATTTATACTCTACAAATCCTTTGATCTGAGCAAGCACCGATATGCTCATGCCCCGGCAGTTTACCACCATCACCGCCGGTGTATCTGTGGCGGCTGCAAGTTCATAGGTACTGGCGGTAACGGATGTCCCCCCCAGTCCGTCATAGAACCCCATGACGCCCTCCATAACGGAAATATCAGTGTCTTTGGCTGTTCTGGCAAACAAATATCTGGTCACTTCCGGATTGGTAAAAAACAAATCCAGATTGGCTGACTTTGCTTTAATGACCTTGCTGTGAAACATGGGATCTATATAGTCGGGACCGCTTTTGAAGGAGGAAACTTCTAGTCCCCGCTCCCGCAGTGCCTGCAAAATGCCACAGGTTATTAACGTTTTTCCGCTGCCGCTTGCTCCTGCGGTGATTAAAATTCTAGGCTGATGCATGCTATCTCCTTTCAGACAGGCTATTCCTGTACATGTAGTACCAGGCAGGCTGACAAACTATTCAGCACTGTCCGTCCTCTTTCTGCCCGGACGGACTACCTGAATGTGTTTCAAAAATCATTCCCCTGTGCAGGAAATAATATAAACCGGGTTCTGTCCCATCATCATATGATAATTACCTACTTCTTTTGATTTTCCCACCGACACGGCAGCAATATCCGTATCCTTCACCGGCAGTTCTTTCAGGCAGTTCAGTGCTTCCGCTACGGTTTCCAGGGCAATGGCATTAATCACAATCCGGGCTTTTGGATTTTTCCCCAGGATTAGTTCCATGATCTGCTTCAGATTTCCGGATGAACCGCCGATAAATGCATGGGTTGGTGCAGGGAGTTCTTCCAATGCTTCCGGTGCAAGCCCCTCCACTACATTCAGATTCGGGACAGCAAATTTCTTTTTGTTTTCCCCAATGAGCCGAACCGCTTCCTTTTTCTTCTCAATCGCATAGACAACGCCATTCCAGGACTGCAATGCCATCTCCACGGATACGGAACCGGTTCCTGCGCCAACGTCATAGATAACGGAATTCTCTTTCAACTGAAGCTTTGATAAAGAAATACTGCGTACTTCACTTTTTGTCATTGGCACCTTATCCCTTAAGAATGCTTCATCCCGGGTTCCATGGGTAACCACTATCGAAGCCTCCGGATTTTCGATCAATACTACCGACAGCTTTTCAAAGGTCTCTTCCGCCATGGAATCTGCCGTACCGCTTAGAATACGTTCATTGGAATAGGACAGGTTTTCTCCGGTATGCACTTTGACATCCGAAAGCCCGTAACTGCACAGATCCCGGCATACCTGATTTACACCATCCTGCTGCCCGATCAGGGCAAATACCTTTTTATGGCGCTTTACCGCTGCTATCAGATTCTGCTCCCTGCCATGGAGGCTCATCAGATAAACATCCTCCCAGGAAGTGTGCAATTTCCCACAGAAGTAAACAACGGAAGAGATTCCGGAATAGACCTTTGTATGGTAATCTCCAAACAAATCCAGCATTTTTTTTGCCCCGCTATAGAATCCGATATCACCGGACAGTAAAATTGCAATCTTTTTATATGCGGGATGTGCTTGTACAAAGTCTTTGATTTCATTTTCCCTGTAGGAAACAAAAACAGGTTTTCCAAGATTCTCCACTGTTTTTAAGATTCTGGCGGCTCCAATCAATACATCTGCTTCCTCACAGGCCGAAAATGCTTCTCTTGTCATATTTTCTTGCGTTCCCATACCAATCCCGATCAGTGATACCAGGCGTTTTTCTTTCTTCTCTTCCTGGTTTAAAGCCCCAAATCTCTGCTTTAGCATTTCTTTTATTTCTTCCATGGAAAATCCGGTATTTTCTACCGGTCTGCCAATCAGAACCACTCGTGCACCAGCACGTCTGGCTGCCGTTATTTTCTCTTCAAATCCTCCGGATTTTCCGGAATCTTTCGTAACCAGATAGGATGCATCAATCTGTTTTAACATGGCTATATTTAACTCTTCCGAAAATGGTCCCTGCATGCAGATCAGGTTCCTGCCCTGAAATCCCAATTCTGCACAGGCTGCTGCAACATCCGGTGTAGACAGAACCCGGGCAAAAATGCGGGACTGAAAGCCTGGGATTGCAGTAAATTTTGCCAGTTCCTTGCTGCCCGTGGTAACCAGCACATTTCCCTTTGTATTTTTAAGAAATTCCACCGCTTCCTCTATGGAAGCCACAACCGTAATATCCCGATCCACATTTAGATGACTGTTTCCTCTTAAGAGGCGTAAATATTCCGTGCCGCACCGGGTGCAGGCAAGTTGAATATTCTCGGAAACAGCAACGGCATAGGGATGTGTGGCATCAATTACCAGGTCTATCTGTTCTTCCTTCATCAAGTCTGCCATCTGCTCCGTGGTTAAACGCCCGGTATGCACCCTTATTCCCGGAGCGGATTCTTTTTCCACATCCGATGCGGCATCCAAGGAAATCAGCTGTCCGCCATACTCCGTTGCAACGCAGGCATGAATTTCCACAGCCTGATCCGCTGACTCCGGGCAAAGGTACCCGGTACAGTGCTGTACCAGTTCACGCCCTTCCGTTGTTCCGGCAAAAATCAGGATCTTATCCATGTCTGTATCCTCTTGGGGTAACCATCTTCCCGTCTATTTCTTTTGTCTGGGAATTACCGATAAACACAGTAGTAAACATGTCCACTTTGGTATCACGCAGTTCTTTTAAAGTCATGACCTCCATGGATTCTCCCTCTCTGCCGATATTCATTACAATACCGCAGATTGTTTCTCCCCCTTTATGCTGCATCATAAGATCACATGCTTTCTGCAGGTAATCGTGACGTTTTTTACTGGAGGGATTATACAGACAGATCACAAAATCTGCTTCCGAAGCCAGAACCAGCCTTTTTTCTATTTTTTCCCAGGGGGTTAAGAGATCACTTAAGCTGATTAATGCGAAGTCATGGATTAAGGGTGCTCCAAGTACGGCTGCACCGCCGGTAGCTGCAGTTACTCCCGGAATGACTTCTACTTCAATCCCGGGATACTCTGCACCAATTTCCAGCATCAGTCCCGACATACCATATACACCTGCATCCCCGCTGCAGATCATCGCAACATTTTTACCTTTTTTCGCCTCTTCAAATGCAAGGACGCAGCGATCTACTTCTTTGGTCATGGGTGTGGTCAGGAACTCTTTTCCTGCAAAATGCTCCTTTACCAGATCTACATACACCGTATAACCGATAATTGTATCACAGCCATTCAGGGCATTTGCTGCACGCATAGTCATCTGTTCATATTCTCCCGGTCCAATTCCAACTACATATATCTTATTCAAATTCAACACTCCATTCTCTTAGGGCAATGGCGGTTGTAATGCCGAGGGCTTTTTCAATGCCCTTTGCCACTTTCTTTTTTTGTATTAATCTGCCTCTCAGGCTTCCAAGTACCGCACTTCTTTCGCATACATTGGATACTCCTGTAATTTCTTTTACAAATTCCGACTCCGTAAATGTTCCCTTTACTTCTGATAATTCTTCTTTGCTGTAAGTTACAAAGGGAATCTTATATTTTTCACAGAAGTTTAAGATGCCGGGTTCTTCCGCCTTCAGATCGATACTTGCAATCTGTTCGATACCATGAATGGAAAATCCCGCCACACTTAACGACTCCATCACTGCCTGCTCAATTTCCGCTGCATCCGTTCCCCTGCGGCAACCGATTCCAACCGTGAGGATTTTGGGAATCAGATGGAGCGTATGCTTAAAGGGCTGGATATTAGGATAAAGCGTTACTGCCATTCCATTGGTTCCTTCAAATACCTGCTCTTTGGTTACCGGAATAATTTCTTCCGGAATCTGGTCCAGCACCGGGAAATCACTGTAAAATCCTACCGGCTTTTCGTCCAGTACATCTGCCGAAATTTCCTTTGCATACGTCATATTTTCAATATATAATCTGTTTTTCTTCGCAAACACGTCTACGGCAAACTTTCCGTTTACATCCGTAGCAGTGGTAATAACCGGTATGGCACCTGTTAAATTGGCAAGCACCCCAGCCAGATCATTTGCGCCTCCCAGATGCCCAGATAACAGCGAGATTGCAAATATTCCTTTTTCATCCATGACTACCACTGCCGGATCCTTTGTCTTATCACGGACAAACGGGGCAATGCTTCTGACTGCAATTCCCGACGCTCCAATAAAGCATATGGCATCACATGCTTCGAACATCTCCCCCGTCCATTCCTGAAGGGGCTTTGTCAAAGGGATCAGCTGATGTGGTTCGGCATACTTTTTCATTGCATAAGCCTCACAGCAGTACCCCTGCATTTCCAGGGCCTCTGACAAATTGCGACAGAGCCTGCTTCCACGTTCGGTAAAACTTATCATTGCTAATTTCATATAAACTCCTATCCTGTGCCGCAATTACTCTGTTGTACTAGTGCCTCCCGGCGTATTTGCTCTCCGGGCGGCACTAGCTTCCCGGAACTCTGTTGTAAATGCAGGATTGTATAATTCTGAACGGTCATAATGGCTATGGCTGACTACATCGCCAATGATCATAAGGGCTGTTTTTGTAATCTGGTTTTCTGCCGCTGTTTTCGCAAGTGTCCCTACTGTGCACACAAATGCTTTCTCGTCCTCCCAGGTAGCCTTGTATACGATTGCAGCCGGAGTATCCGCAGTATAGCCGCCCGCAATTAAACGTTCTGACAGCTTTTCCAGCATTCCGGTACTTAAGAATACAACCATGGTCGCTTGATGTGCTGCGAACGATGCAATTTCTTCTTTTTCCGGAACGGGAGTACGGCCTGCCATACGGGTAATGATAACGCTTTGTGATACATTCGGCAGCGTATATTCCAGATTTAGTGCAGATGCTGCACCACTAAAGGAGCTCACACCCGGGCAGTAATCGTACCTGATCTTTTTTTCATCCAGGACATCCATCTGTTCACGAATAGCTCCGTACAGACAGGGATCTCCCGTATGCAGCCTTACCGTAGTAAGCCCTTTTTCCTCAGTGGCAAACATAACCTCCAATACTTCTTCTAACGTCATCGTTGCACTGTTATAAACCCTGCAGTCATCCTTTTTATAATCCAGAAGCTGCGGATTCACAAGAGAACCTGCATAAATGATAACATCTGCCTCTTCCAATAATTTTTTCCCGCGGACCGTGATTAAATCTGCCGCTCCCGAACCTGCTCCTACAAAATGTACCATTTTAATTCTCCTTTGCAATAATTAATGAGTAATATCCGGCATCTTCCGGTATTTCTTCCACGGAACGGTAGATTTTTTCGTTTTCCATACCGCAGTTTTCAATCATAACTGCTCTTTCATTTCTCTTTTGCAGTTCTTCTTTTACCATCGCCATTTTTTTGCCTGCCTTCATCAGTACCTTTGTACCCGGAAGCTTCAGCGCATCTTCGATTTGATAAGATGCCGGAATGACATGTAAAGGCTCCGCTTTTTCCACCAGTCCAATATTTAAACGGGCAGCTACAGCGCAAAATGAGGTAATGCCGCTAACGATCTCTACTTCATATCCTCTGTCCTGAATCCTTTTATGTATATATAAATAAGTGGAATACACCGTTGGATCACCCAGTGTTAAGAAGGCGACATTTTTTCCTTCTTTTAAATATTTTTCTACCTGGTCAGCACCCTCATTGTGACTGCTTTCCAGCTTTTCATGATCCTTAGTCATTGGCATGTGTACGGCAATGATCTCTTTCTCATCCAGCTCTTTTACAGCCTGTTTTGTTATCTGATACGCAACGCTTTCTTCTTTTACTTTTCCCGGCACTGCAATCACATCGCTTTCCTGAATAATGCGTACTGCTTTTAAGGTGAGTAATTCCGGGTCCCCAGGTCCGATTCCTAAACCAAATAATTTACCTGCCATTTTCTTAACCTTTGCCACTTGCTTGGAAGGAACGCTTTGCTGCCTTCCCGTAGCTTCCTTTCTGCTCTGCTTATTGATTTATCTGTTATATTCTCAGCTATTGTGAATCTGATCCCTTGTTATCGAATAAATATAATGAGGCATATCTATACCATAATAATGCTTCACAAACTGTCCTTTTTGCGTCATTCCATTTCTGAGCGCTACCTTTTGGGATGGGATATTGGTATCACGTATAATGGAATATAACTCCGGTACCTCTAAAACTTCAAATGCATATTTTTTGCAGGCTGCCGCCGCTTCCGAAGCATATCCCTGATGCCAGTATGCCTTTTGAAACAGATACCCCACTTCCGGAACCTCCACGCCTTCTATGTCCTGCATGGTAATACCGCACTGCCCGATCATTTCATCGCTGTCTTTTAAAATGACGGCCCACAAGCCAAACCCGTACTGTTGATATCTCATAATCTGGCGATCCAGCCATTCGTGTGCCTCCCGGTCTGCAAATGCATGTTCGTAAGCACGCATTACTTCCTCATCCTTTAGCATTTTGCAGAGATCCGGAAAATCCTCCTGTACCATCTCCCGCAAATATAACCGGTCTGTTTCCAATATTCTTTTATGCGACCGCATAAATCGGCTCATTAGTTCTTTAACACCGCTCGTCACGCCAAGGGTACCGTATTCATTTGAAAAAAGAATAACACCTGTTTTCAGACTTCCATATGAGCGGTGATCTAAATAATAATCTATTTTTTCCAGTACATGCTCCATAACCGCTTCCATGCAGCCATAATCCTTTAAGATCCCTAAAGCCTCTTCCGTGGTAATTGTCTGCAATATTTTATGTACTGCTTCTATTGGCGCTCCGGCTCTGACCGCATTTGCAGCCATAATCTCGGCTCTGGAATCGGCGCATCTGGAATGAGTATTCATAATCCCACCCGCAACCTTAATAAATTTCCCAATATGTGCAATAAACAAAATGCCTTTCATTCCAAGCTCCACCGCCATATCAATGGTGTCGCCCACATAATTGCTGCATTTCATGGAATTGGTAAGATCGATATTCAGATGATCTTTGGAAAATGCTTCTCCATAATTACCAGGAGTAATGACCAGGTATTCTGCACCATTTGCTTTCTTCATCTCCATTTCAAGACGTATACTTGCAATTAATGCTGCTTCGCTCATGGGAACTACAATTCCGCTTGTTCCCAGTACAGAAATGCCCCCTTCAATGCCAAGCCTGGGATTAAATGTTTTTTTGGCAATTTCCACTCCTTCCGGTATGGAAATTTCCACTGCAATTCCCCCGTGATAATCCTGTTCTTCACAAATGTCTGTGACAGCTTCCCGGATCATCTGGCGGGGCACCCTGTTAATGGCAGCTGCGCCTACCGGCTGCTCCAATCCCTTCTTCGTAACCCGTCCAACACCCTTTCCGCCATCTATTGTGACACCTGCTTCTAATGTTTTCCACACTTTTGCATAGACAAGGGTGCCTGTTGTAGCGTCAGGATCGTCTCCCCCATCCTTCCTTACCGCACAGGATACCTGGCTCTCACTGCGTTTAATCTCTTCCAGGTTTAAATGTAGTAAAATTCCCTTTGGAGTCATCAAATCGACTGTACCCACATCTTTTTTCATCAGGAGCATCATCACTGCCGCCTTTGCTGCCGCTGCTGCGCAGGAGCCTGTAGTATAGCCGTATCTGAGCTTTTTATTATTTTTTATTATATAATAATCCTGTAATCCGTTATCCTGATCCATATATGATCCTTTCCATTTTGCTGGCGCTGGCAGAATGCCTTTTACACTACAACATTCTGACAGGTACAACAAAAAATCCGTTGTCAAATACACTATAAGACAACGGTTCCATACAAAAAATATACTCCCCGGTTGCCGCAGGGAAATACAATGCAAACAACATAAGCAGGTATCTGACTATACAGTAACGGACTTGTGCGGGACTTTCACCCGTCTTCCCTATTATCCTGCTAGGGCATGTCTGAAAATGCTTTCTGACAAATGTACGTCACAGTTTGCGGGAAATTTGTTCCGAATGAAGGGCACGTAGCGGGCTACGTAACCTGAATTCGAAGCAAACATGCCACAAAGTGAGGCGTGCAGATGGCGGGAATCATTTTTCAGACTCGCCTTCCAGCAGGAACTTATATTGACTCTATTTTTCTACAAATTATTATATTATTTACCTTTGATTCTGTCAACTGAAACTATAGCTTATGCCGGTATTTGTTTTTCATTATAAAAAGCCTGACATTCACCCAATCCCGGAATGCTGTTTAAAAAACACTCCAAAAAAGGTATGTAAACACCAGGCTTTCATTCCCTATTTTCATAGATTATTCTTTTTCTTCTTCATCTGCAAACTTTGTTGAAAGTATCTTCCTGGGTTTTTCTGCTTCGTCTTTATCCCAGGGCAGCACATCACCGGGATCTCTTAGATAATCCAGGATCTGCCAGATTCCTTCTCCTGTATAGGAGCTTACGCGAAATACTGTCTCACATCCTGAGAGCCGGAGCCAGCGTTCTGCCTGGTCAGGGTCTCCGGTAGGAGAATCGATCTGAGTTACAATACCGATTACCGGCCTGGTGGAACACGCTGTGACGCAAGGAGGAAACAGGGAATACGGTTCATCTGCATTGATTAAAAGTCCTACCACATCTGCCTCATAGGCATAAAGCGCAAGGGCACGTCCCAGACGGTTCGTCTCCGCGTATTCCCCTGGCGTGTCTATTACAACATCAAAGTGATTTATGTATTGCGTTTTATGGTAATGGATGGTATCACCTTTCAGTGCCTGACGAAGCGTTGTCTTGCCACACTCGCTTCTTCCCATTAATATAATTTTCTTCATATATGATATCTCTTCTCTTACAATCTGTACAATCGACACAAGTAATCAAGTAATCCACGCCTACTGTCTGACGCCCCAGAGCGTGTCTGCAAATTCATCAAGTTCTGGTTATCTCACAGATCGTAAATTTGAGCTTTTCTTCCAGATATTTATTAATTGCCTGAATTGCAGCTTCCACTTCCGAAATTCTGCCGGTAAAAATTAATGTACCGCTGAATCTGTCAATAAATCCCAGATCAATATTAGCTGTCTTTACTGCCATATCCCCAGCAATTACAGAAATTTCTGCCGGGCTCATACTCAAGATTCCAATTGCCGCACGCTGATAATCCAGTTGTGGATCTAACCCCAATTTTCGGTATACAATTGGGTCCGGGCTGGCTATTACATGTGCCAGAGTAACCTGCTTGCCAGGTACCAGTTCCTGTACGATACGCATTTTATGCTCACCGGGTGTATTAAAATCATCTAAATTCATCCTGTACCCCTTCTCTGCTTTTTACTTCCACGGCTGCACACCAAAAAACATATCTGTATGCCATTTGGCTGTTGCCCCGAGGACCAAAAACCTCGCCGCCTGGGACTGGAGCCTGTTTGAAAAAGCATTTTCCAAACACGCTCAGGTTTCTGATTTTCGCACCATTTAATACTCTAATAATACAACAAAATCCCACATAATACAAGACAATTTTAAAGTTTTTTCTTTTGTTTTTAATGGTTTTCAGAGTACATTTTTAGTTGCTATAAGATCCGTCTGTGTCCCTGCCACATTTTTTAGAATCACATCCCCAATGTGTACGGGCGCCTGTACCTCGATCCGATGAATTTCCTCCATGCATCTGAAAATTTTATCTTTGCTGATATCTGTTTTTGTTTTCACAGATACCCTTGCCATACTACCGCCTTTTACTGCTACAGTAGAAGTGACGATCCGGGTAGGATGAGTACACTCTTTCCTGCCGTATGCCTCACCCCTTTTACAGGATTGCCCTTCCACCTTAAGCACCTGATTGCCATCCATTGTCACCGTCAGAGCGCACCCCAGCGGACATCCGATACAGGTTAATTCTCTTTCTTTCACAATTATGCCTCCTCAATCTTTACGGTAATGCACTTAAGGTCTGGAAATCCGGACACATCAGCCTTTTTCAGTTTCAGTTCTTCCATTTCTCCAGGTACCATTATTTTTTTCTTTTTATGAACAATCCGTTCTTCATCAAAATACATGCTGATGTATTTATTCTGATATACATCTCTAACCCGGAAACGCAGAATCAGCATATCTTCCATATTAGCTGTATGAATAAATTGGGGGACGGTATAGCGTACACCCTGTGCCGCGGTAATTTCTATAGGGTTCGCTTCTATATGTTGATCTATATGTTGATCTATATGTTTTTCACCTTGACCTATATGTTGCTCTTCATCTTGATCTTCATATTGCACTTCAACTTGATTAACTTGTGTAGGTCTGGCTTCCATTTGTCTATCTTCCCTCAGTCCTCCCGCAAGATACTTTGCAGCTGCTTTACCGGCACAGGCAGCTTCCTGGGAAACATAATCCACCAGATCATGCACGTGCAGGACATTGCCGCATGCAAATATCCCGCTTACACATGTCTGCATACTTTCATCCACCTGAGGTCCTGCTGTTGCCGGAACCATAGTAAGCCCCAGATTCACGGACAGTTCATTTTCGGGGATTAAACCCACCGATAATAACAGGGTATCACAGGACAGATATTCATACGTATCTGCAACAGGCTTTTTATTTTCATCTACTTTTGCTATAGTGACTCCGGTCAATCGATCTTTTCCGTGAATTTTTACAACCGTAGTGCTCAAACGAAGAGGAATTCCAAAATCATCCAGGCACTGTACGATATTACGTTTTAGCCCTCCGGAATAAGGCATTAATTCTGCTACCAGTTTTACATTTGCACCTTCTAAAGTCATTCTTCTTGCCATAATCAGCCCAATGTCACCAGAGCCCAGAATTACCACTTCTTTTCCCGGCATCCGCCCCTCGATATTCACCAGCCTCTGGGCAGTGCCCGCCGAAAAGATTCCCGCCGGACGAAATCCCGGAATATTAAGCGCTCCTCTGGGTCGTTCCCGACATCCCATTGCCAAAATCACAGCTCTGGCACGCAGACGGATAATCCCTTCTTTGGGATTTACTGCCGTAACCTCTTTATCCCTGGTGACAGAAAGCACCATCGTTTCCAATTTATATGAAATATGGAAATCCATTATTTTCTCAATATATCTAGCTGCATACTCCGGTCCGGTCAGTTCTTCCTGAAAAGTGTGCAGCCCAAAACCATTGTGAATACACTGGTTTAGAATTCCGCCAAGTTCATTTTCCCGTTCCAGGATTAAGATATCCCGGATTCCATTTTCTTTGGCTGCAATTGCTGCAGCCAGACCCGCAGGGCCTCCGCCAATTACAATGATATCGTACTCCATATTATCCCTCCCTCTTGCTGTCTGCAATTAGATTGGAACCTTTCCCGGACTTGACAATGTTTTCCTGGGGTATGTCAAGTTCCCTTGCTAAAATCTCCATAACCCGGGGTGAACAAAATCCGGCCTGGCATCTTCCCATGCCTGCTCTTGTCCGGCGTTTGACACCGTCTAACGTTTGCGCTCCCAGCGGTCTGTGAATCGCATCCAGAATCTCTCCTTCTGTAATGGTCTCACAACGGCATACGACTCTTCCATAGGCAGGGTTTGCAGCGATTTTTGCATTTGCCTCCTCTATATCCATATCTCTGATAAAACGTATCCCTTTTCTTTCCGCCTGAAAATCAGTCTTTTTCTCTGCTTTTAATATTTTTGCAGCCATTTCTGAAACCATAACGCCTATGGCGGGCGCACTGGTAAGACCAGGTGAGTCAATTCCTGCCGCATTGATAAATCCCGGTGCATCTTCTGCCTCACCAATGACAAAATCCCGTTCCCTTTCATGTGCACGAAGTCCGGCAAAGGAAGTAATCACCTGACGGACTGGTACTTTTTCGGAACTTTTCAGTGCCTTGTCAATTACCTGTGCAATTCCCTCTGCCGTTGTGGCAGTATCTTCCCGGTTAATATATTTTCCGCCGTAGGCCCTATCATTAAATTACCGTGTACGGTAGGGGTAATTAATACACCTTTTCCCAGATTGGTAGGCAGCTGAAATACCGTAGTATTTACAAAATCTCCCGCTTTTTTATCCAGCAGGCAATATTCCCCTTTTCTTGGTACGATCGTAAGCTTTTTGCTGCTTACCATATTGTTAAACAGGTCTGCATTTACACCGGCGGCATTAATCACCAGCTTTGCTTCAAAATCTCCGTTGTCGGTTGCAACTCTGTACCCGTTACCCATCTTCTCAATTTCCTTAACCTGGGTATTAAAATAAAACGCCGCGCCATTGGCAAAAGCATTTTCAGCCATTGCGGCAGTCAATTCAAAGGGGCAGACAATCCCCCCTGTAGGCGCATATAAAAATGCCAGAACCTTATCTGAAATATTGGGTTCTATTTCTTTCATTTCAGAACCTGTAACAACACGCAGTCCCTTTACCCCGTTTTGCTCGCCCTGTTTCTTGAGCACTTCCAGCCTGCCAGCCTCACTCTCTGAAAAACACAGCACAATAGAACCGTTTCTTTTAAAAGGAATGTCCAGTTCCCTGGCTGTCTCCTCCATCATCTGGTTTCCCTGAACATTTAACCTTGCTTTTAACGTACCCGGTTTCGCATCATGCCCTGCATGGACTATTCCGCTGTTTGCTTTCGAGGTACCGCTGCACACATCCGGTTCTTTATCAATCACACAGATATCCAGCTGATATCTGGATAACTCCCTGGCAATGGAAGAACCAATTACCCCTGCCCCAATTATAATTACATCCATCATGCTTATACCCCTTGCAGATCACAGACACTCCTGTAATACTGCCGCCAATGTGGCTTCCTTTCTGTGTCTATTACCTTTCTGTTTTGGAATCAGCCAATACCCTTTTCATTACGTTTAATATCTGTTCCTTCGTTCCGTTTACGGAACCCTGAACCATCCCGGGCTTTCCACCGCCCTTCCCGTCCAGATCGCGGTTCATCTCACCTGAAATACTCCTTACATCCAAGGTCTCACTGCCAAGTACATACCGGTATCCATTCTGATCGTCCCCCACAAAGCATCCGCTGATCCCATCTGTTTTTCCAACGGAAAGATTAACATATTTTCGCATCATGCCGCTGTCCAGATCTTCTTCAAAGAGAAGCATTCCGATATGCCCGTCCCCGCCGTCTGGTATTCTGCCTGCTTTTTCTTCTATGTATTTCCCCTGAAAGTAGATCATCCTGTCTTTATCATGCTGCAATTCTTCTTTCTGGCGTAATACCGCCTCAGCAGACAGATCTGGTTTAGCAGACAACACTACTGATATTTGATTTATATTCCGCTCCTTGGTCCGATAGTCATGCAAAGCGCGGAATCCGCACAACATGCTGACTCTGGTTCCGCCCTTGTATTTTTGTGCATCTACAATCTTAATCATCCCAATCTCACTTGTATAATTTACATGAGGTGCACAGCAGGCGCATACATCTACACCTGGAATGGTTACAATCCTTACCTGCCCTTCAATCTCAATTTTACTGCGGTATTCCAACTTCTCCAGGTCCTCTTTTGCTGGATAAGATATTTCCACTTTTCTGTTGGAAAATGCTATTTCATTTGCCTGATATTCTATGTCCGCTAATTCATCCGCATTTAATGCCCCATCAAAATCCATTGTTACTATTTCGCTGCCAAGGTGAAATCCCACATTGTGCCAGCCAAACCTCCTGTGCACGATTCCAGAAATAATATGCTCCCCGGTATGCTGCTGCATCTTAGAAAAACGTTCCTTAAAATCTATTTCCCCCAAAACGGATGTTCCAGGATGAATAGGCTGACTTGTGATATGATACACAATCCCATTCTTTTCCCTGGCATCGGATACCGGAATCCCGTTGAGAAAACCACGGTCTGCGCTTTGTCCGCCGCCTTCCGGGAAAAATGCCGTTTTATCTAATACTATTTCATAGTAGTCTTCCTGCTTTTCGCAAGCCAGAACTTCTGCTTCAAATCTCCGTATATAACTGTTTTCGTAATATAATTTTTCTGTCATCTTCCTGTTCTCCTGCCTGTATCATTATGTTTCAAGTATAACGCAATTAGATTTCTTTTGCCAGGGGGATTGTATGAAATCATGATAAAATTGCGGAATTCACGCTCATGATGAAATCAGAAAAGCGATACCGCAGCTGCCAGAAAGCAATTTTAAAACACGCTCCAAGCCAGATGGATACATTTACAAAAGCATCTTACTTGACATTCCCCTAACATCCGGCTATACTATTTATATTACAAATGTAGTATCTAAGGAGGATCATTCATGAAAAAATTACCGCAAATATCCGAGGCTGAATATGAAGTGATGAAAATCGTATGGAAATATGCACCGATCAGTACCAACGAAGTTACGGATAAGCTGACTAAGACTACTACCTGGAGTCCAAAAACAATTCAGACATTATTAAAACGGCTGGTTCAAAAAGAAGCTTTAACCTATGAAAAAGAGAGCCGTGTTTTTGTATATACACCACTGGTTCAGGAGGACGAATATCTGGATCATGAAAATGATTCTTTCCTGAAACGGTTTTATAATGGAAATCTAACCTCTATGATGACTAACTTCCTGGAAAAAGATAACTTATCTGAAGAAGAAATCCAGGATCTGCAAAATCTGCTGAGGAAGAAATCCCAGAATGGAGGTCCCCATGATTGATACTCTTGGCATTCGCTTCTTAATCATCAGCGCAGCCATCTTAATATGTGTATCGGCGATCCTGCTGGTTAAGAAACTTTGCAAAAATCATCTGTCTCTCAGGGTTCAGTATAATCTGTGGTTTTTACTGCTGATCATACTCGCATTGCCATTTATCCCTGTAAGATCAGATGGGCCAAGCGGAATCTGGCAATGGCTTACGCAGTTTGGTGTTTCAAAAAATCCTGGGGGAACTGCCACCTTAGATACCGGTACCGCCGCAGCTGCTTCCACAGCCGCCAACTGGATGCAGGATTTTACCATTTCCGTAAAGCATGAGACTCCCGCACTTGTAAATTATCTGCTTTTGTTTGTCTGGTGTGCAGGCATTTTAATCATGGCGGTATTGACACTGCATTCCCAGTTCAGGATCAGGCAGGTTATTCAATCTGCTCTTCCTGTGCAAAACAGTCAGGTAAAAAATATTTATAACGAATGTCGGGCTTTGATTGGCATCAATAAAAATATACGCGTATACAGCAGCGCCTATATCCAGTCACCAATTTCAGTAGGATTATTAAAACCCTGTATTGTACTACCAATCCAAATGATTTCCGGATTGCAGGACAAGGATATCCGATTTATTCTGTTACACGAATTACAGCATTACAGGCACCGGGATATCGCGGTGAATTATCTGATGTGCCTTGCCCGGATCATATACTGGTTTCATCCTCTGGTTTGGCTGGCACTAAAACAAATGCGAAATGACAGGGAAGTGGCATGCGACGCTGCCGTATTACGTACTATTGACGAAAACAGTTACGCAGACTATGGTTATACCTTACTGAATTTCGCTGAAACGCTGTCTCACTCCTCATTCTCTTCAGAAGCAGGAATGGGCGGCACTAAAAAACAGATTAAAATGCGCATTATTCATATTGCATCTTTTCACCCGGAAAGCAGATGGTTAAAGTTAAAGAGCATTCTGATATTTATTCTGGCTCTGTCTATGGTAATTGGCAGTGCACCACTCCTTGCATTTGGTGCGGCAGCAGGCAATGCATATGAATTTCACAATACAAATGCTGAATATGAAGATCTCGGCTCCTATTTCCAGGATTATGAGGGCAGTTTCGTATTGTACGACCAAAATGCTGACTATTGGAATATTTATAACAAAGATGCAAGTTCCAAAAGAGTATCACCCGATTCCACTTATAAAATATATAGTGCCCTGTTTGGTTTGGAGTCTGGCAGCATCACACCAAAAGACTCCGCTATTTCCTGGAATCATACTGAATATCCTTTTGCATCCTGGAATCAGGACCATAACCTGACTTCTGCTATGTCCAACTCGGTCAACTGGTACTTCCAGGCAGTAGACCAAAAAACAGGACTACCGGCACTGCAAAACTATATTCATAAAATTGCTTATGGAAACCAGGATCTTTCCGGTGGTATTTCCCGTTACTGGATGGAGTCATCCCTGAAGATTTCTCCAATCGAACAGGTGGAACAGCTATCCGCCATGTATCGGAATGATCTGCAGTTTAAAGAGGAAAACATCCAGGCTGTTAAAAATGCACTTCATATATCCACTTCCTCAGGTACGGCTCTATATGGCAAAACAGGAACCGGCGATGTGGACGGTAAAAATGTAAATGGGTGGTTTATCGGATTTGTGGAAAAAGACGGCAATCCTTACTTCTTTGCCACAAATATTCAGGGAGAGGATTTTGCAAACGGAAGTATGGCTAGCAAAATCACACTGGAGATACTAAAATCCAAGAATTTGTATGTTGAAGAATGAGATAAAAGGTCTGTCTTGCATTTCCGACAGACCTTTTTGGTTCACCTGTTCTTACTTATTCACTTCCAATATTTTATCAAATATTCTTCTGCTACGTCTTTCTGCAATTTGAATTTTTCGATAAGTTTGTTTCGAGTCTCATCTTTTGAAATTTTGATTTCCTGGCAAAGCTCAATAAATGCTTTCATACCTTCTTTTTTTCCTTCCTTTTTTCCTTCTATAATTCCCTCTTCCCTACCCTCTTCACGCAGCGATTTTGAATAAAGATTTTCATCAAATTCTGTTAAGATCACATTTAACACCTCGCTTCTGTTTTTTTGCAGAATATCTTTTAATATTTCCTTTTGTATACATATTTCAATCGCACAATTTACTGCTGTTTCTATTTTATCACACTTATTCAAGTATTCTCTAATTATCCTGATAAAATATGCATATTCCTTTAGTTTTCTGCATTTCTCCATTAAGTCTAAATTATGGCCGTAATTAATGTTGAGCATAACTGCTATGCATTCTACTGCTGGCTGTGCGACCTTCTCCTGGGGATAAAACAACTCCGTGAGTCTGATTTCTTTCCTGTCCGGTTCTTCATCACTACCATTGTAAAAAACAATATATTGTGGTACTGGGAGTTTGATTTTTGTTGATCCATATATATTTATGTTATTTATCAGAATATATTTGCGATATAACTCCGCAAAATATACCAGCCCCCTCAATGCCATATTAGGATTAAAAGAACTTTGATGTTCATACAAGTTCATAATATCATCAATAATAAAGGAAAGATCATTTTTCATTCCCAGATATACTACATCCTCTAATGTGGTAATTTCTAATTCATTTGGATTGCCGTAATCTGTACCGTTTATTGCATTATATAGATCCAGCAAATCTTGCTTTTCTTTAAATATACATCTGAATAAGCGGTCTTTATAGTTTCTATTGACATGACCTGTTATATGATTTCTATTGGATTTATCCATTAATATACCTCCATTATACACTTTTTTTCAACTACGCAACATTCTAATTCCTTCTGTCTTCTGTGTATAAATGAAAGATAATGACCAGCGTGTATGATAAATTGTTTTGTAATAACTATGTATAATTTCAAGCGATACTTGAACACATTTTGAAACTGTATTTGACACCATGCTGTACTAACTGGTTTCGGGCAGTAGTACAACGTTGTTCAAATAATTGAGCACTACACACAGGATATTCGTATCAGGGAATTCGAACTATTCTGCAAGTGTAGCGGGCTACTTCAAAGAATAGCTCGGATTTCCTGGTGCAGATAGCCGAAGTGTATTGCTTGGTTATTTGTGCAATGCTGTACTAGCGTTGTAATAAGATAAGCGGAATCTTTGCAGGGCAACGCCATTTCATATATTTAACTGCTAATCATTTACTTTCTTTCTCTTCTGTAGATAAACATCTTTTTCTCATAAAATGGGATTATATGGTCGAAATGACCAGAACTGAAATTATTTGTAGATATTAATACTATAGCACACTCATTTCATTTTAGCAATATATTAAATTGCAAATATCAACATTACTTCAACACTCACCAATTCAAAAAAGACAAATCTTCATGCAGACCTGTCCTTTTCTTTACCATGTTTTATTAAAATCCTAAATCCTTTGCTATTTCACATCCACCGGCTGACACCTTGGACAAAAATAAATATTCCCTCCCAGATATGCCTGTCTGGAAATCCAGCCGCCGCACTTTGGACATGGCTCTTCCAGGGTTTTCTTTGAGAGATATGTCTGATAACCGCCATACTCCCCAAACAGATTTTTTTCGGTATCCCGGCCTCCATTTTCTCTCATTTCAAGCAATGTCTTCTTAAGGCTTATAAAAAGCATATCCCGTTTGGTTTCATCGATATTCCCAATCTTTTCTTTTGGGTGAATTCCTGCATGGAAAAGAATATCCTGCAGTACCCCATTTCCCAGTCCGGGTATACGCTGCTCCGTTGCCAGAAGTGCTTTTACGCTTAAATTGTCCTTTGCATTTTGATATAAGGTTTCAAAATAGGTACGGTCAAATGCTTCCATATAGGGTGTCGGTTTCTCTTTTGCCACCAGATAATAGGGATTATCATTTTGACCGTCCAGGAAAGCATGGATTCCTCCATACATCTGAACGGTACAGACAAGCGCCGTATCATCTGTAAATTCGACAAAGAGCTGATGCTTCTTAGGAGGCTTCTCCCCCTCTTTCAGATAGCGTATATTTGTCCCATCTGTAAATAACAGTCTTGCATCGCCAAGGGCTATTTCTACCTGTCCCGCCAGCGCACAGGCTTCCCCCACCTGCCTGCCGGAGAGCAGCTTGTCATATTCCTGTGGGTCTCCAAAATAAAATGTGAATTTATGTGGTGATTGATTCACCGTAACATTTTTAATCGTTTTACCTTTTATTGTTTTGTTCAGCTGATCTGCCATCACATGGCTTTCCGGTAATTCTAACATTATCTGCATCATCCTCTCTAGAAATGTATTCCAACAACACCAAAACTTGCATTATGTGGTCTGCTTACACTTATTATAAAGCATGCGCCGATAAATTAATACCTTTTCATTGCTGTTTTACTGCTCTCTTTTTTTATATTTCAAAATTAATACCGACAGTCCGAAAAAGATGACGGCTGTTATCAGAAGGATGCCGATATGAATCCATACATTGTCCTGATGGCTTCCTAATGTCATCGTGATACCCAGGGTTTCTTTAAAATCTACCGCAAATTCACCGGATACTTTTGACAGTCCTGCGTCCATTGGTTCCTTCATCATGACCTGTCTCATCAGCGCTGCCCCATGGGAAATCGGGAAACATTTAACCACTGTCTGCAGCCCCTCCGGCAGTGTTCCCACCGGAATATATATACCGGTGAGAAAACCGGACAGGGGTGCAATTACTGAAGATACCGTAGAATATGTGTCCGAATGGCTGAATAAGGAAATCAGTAAATACATCATTGCACTGGAAGCCAGTACCGTTAGCAGGATTACCCCTAACACCATTGCCATAGATAAAAGATCCAGCAGCTCTCCTCCTCTGCACACAATATATATTTCAGCTGCTATTAAGGTGAAAATACTCATCAATACACCTACGATATAGGAACTCAGCACATATCCGCCGGCAATCTGCCATTCCTTTAAAGGAGAACAGAAAAAATCTTTGATACAGCCATTTTCTTTATCCCGGATCATAAGCCCCATAGCCCCTAATGTGGTTGTCATGGATGCCACCGATATAAAGCCGGACATGATCCATGCATCTATAATATGATCTGCATTTTCAAGCTCTACCAGACTTTTTTTCATATTGTCACCCAGGAAAAATACATATAATACAATTACCACAAGCGCTGCTATCAGAGAAGAGAAAACACCTTTTTTGTTGCGGAAAAAAATTTTACAATTGCGGATCAGCAATACATTCATGCAAATACCCCCTCACTTTTGGCAACTTTTAAAAATACTTCATCCAGGGTATTTACCTGGTATTTTTCCTTTAGTTCTGCCGGTGTTCCGCTCTCAGCCACAACGCCATGATCCAGCATGACGATCCGGTCTGATACTGTGGCTTCTTCCATATAGTGTGTCGTTAAAAGGATCGTCATTTTCCGCTCCTCTTTTAAGTGCAATATCATCTTCCAAATATCCTGACGTGCCTGGGGATCAAGTCCTGCAGTGGGTTCGTCCAGAAACAATATCTTTGGCTTATGTATCAGCGCCCTGGCAATATCCACTCTTCTTCTCTGTCCTCCCGATAATTTCCCGTACGGACGGTCTATATATTCCATGGCGGAAACAGCAAGGATGGCCTCATGAACGTCCTGCTGTATCCGGGATTTTTTCTTCATGTATAACTTTGCACGCAGATTCAGGTTCTCTCTTACGGTAAGTGATCCGTCCAGTATGCTGTCCTGGAATACAATACCGATATCCTTTTTAATCTGCAGATCTTCTTTTCCAGCCATGCAGCCATTTATTTTTACCTCTCCCCCATCCGGTTTTAACAGGGTGCATAAAATATCAATCGTTGTGGATTTACCGGCACCATTTGGTCCCAGAAGCGAAAAGAGTTCTCCTTTCTTTACGTGAAAAGACAGGTCTCTGACTGCTTCCGTTTCCCGGTAAGATTTTTTTAAATGGGACACTTCCATGATATCACTCATATAACCACCATTTTATAACAGATTTCTCTGTCATACCGCCGCACATAAGCCGGAAGAAAGTTCGCACCGCGGCATTCCCTTCTGTTCTATTATTCTCCCGGGATTTCTCTATGATTTTCTATTCTATTATTTTTCTGCAAAAAAACAACAGGCCGCAAAGCGACCTGCCTAATTTAAGGTATAAGAAGTATAAAACAGAGTGTAAGCTGCTATTTATTTTTGTCATTCTCTT
>Ga0137302_10193_pt1 | contig 42189 bp, 41 predicted proteins | sample Ramsor2O_GlcNAcB_FD_97184 | JGI IMG/M metagenome (GOLD analysis project Ga0137302, IMG submission 97184) | Mouse cecal microbial communities from Vienna, Austria - N-Acetylglucosamine amended with D2O_GlcNAcB | ecosystem: Host-associated > Mammals > Digestive system > Large intestine > Cecum... | reverse complement strand
TCCTGCCGCTTCAAATTCCCGTGCCCTCCCCGGCGGCAACGGCATTTTCACGGCAACGCCGACAGAGCGTATAACACACTGCACTTTGCGTTGCAAAGTAGTGTGCCAAGGGGCAAGCCCCTTTGGAAACCCCGGACAACAAAACAGGCTGAACACCTCGCGCTTTCCTGTGCATGATGTTCAGCCTTTATTTTGTTGTCAGCAGTCCGTTTCACGGTCTGCGTGTAGTTCCTTGTAAACTGACCTAACGTATGATATAAACCACAACTTAATATTTAGTAAAAGCATACTCCCTTATACTGAACTGTCTAAATATGGGTAACCTTAATAAATTATCAAAACATCGAAGGTGAAGCTGAAAAAATAAGGCTTTATGCAATCAACGGTTTTAAACTTGGGATATATTGATGCTGATGTATCTTGTCAGCGACAACCCCTGTCAGCAGTTGGGTAATACCGGCGAGGAGCAGGTCGGCATGCAGAGTTTTTTCATTTTGGGTTTTACGTCCCGCTACGCAAAGGCTGTTGTATTCCCATTTCATCTTTGGGCATACAAACTTCATGGTAGGCAGGCCGCAGCGCAGATGGGGCCTGCTCCCTTCCTGTCTCATTGGGAGGGACGGATTTTTCGGACAGCAGGGAATGCCGTTGGTATGTTCGCAACTCTATTGTACCATAAACCATTGAGGAGATGTTTGGTTTTGTAACAAAAAGAATCCCGTATTTATACGGGTTCTGGCGTTTCGCAAACGCCTAATACCGAAAGATGCCAAATCTCAGGAAACCCGGAAGCCTTTGACTGGTTGGGATTGTATTGAACCGGGTATCTTGAAAATGCTGTCTGCCGTAACCTTTTTTCTTTATTCTGCTGGTGATTGCAGAAATGTCTGCTACAAATGAATATTGCTCTATCCGGGCGCTGTATCCTGTTTGCCGAGGATAATGAGCTTAACTGGCAGGCGGTTTTTATTAAAAATCATTGCTGGTAAAGAGTCCGTTCAACAATGTGTTTCTATGGAAAGTTCGGTTCTATAGGTTATTAGAAAGATGCATGACAAGGCAAATGTACTGTTGACAAAAAAGATAAATGTAAATAAAATAAAGTAAGAAAAACTAATATAAAGCTAAAAACAGACTAAAAAATAAATGAGGTAATGATATGGCTAAGGAGATTAAATTGTCAGATATTGCAGAGCGTTTAAATGTCAGTACGGTGACTGTTTCAAAAGCACTATCGGGACAAAGAGGAGTCAGCGAACAGCTTCGAGAAAAAATCACGAATCTCGCAGAGGAGATGGGATATAAAAAAGTACAAAAAGCCAAGAATGAGAAACAGAATTACACGATTGGCGTTATAGTTGCGGAGCGGTATTTAAAAGAGAACCAGTCATTTTACTGGACGATTTATCAGGAGATTTCGCAGAGGGCTATTACCAGAAAATGTTTCACTATGTTGGAAGTGATTAGTTATGAAGATGAAAAAAGTATAGAGTGTCCTAAAATAATTACAGAAGAAAAAGTGGAAGGATTAATTATTATGGGCGCATTTAAAAATGAGTATGCCTATATGCTGATGGATACGGTTACGGTTCCCCGGATAAATTTGGATACAACAGTAGCTGCGGATATGTGTGACGCCGTTGTCTCTAATAACATGCTTGGTGGATATCAGATGACAAATTATCTGCTGAAGATGGGACACAGAAAAATAGGTTTTGTGGGGACGAGACTTACGACCAGCAGTATAGATGACCGTTACCTTGGATATCTCAAAGCATTAATGGAGCATGGGATTCCGTGGAAGGAGGAGTGGATAATTGATGACCGTGACAGAGAGTATGGGCGGGTAGATTGTGATACGAAGTTCCAGCTTCCGCTTGGTGATATGCCAACGGCCTTTTTCTGTAACTGCGACCTTTCCGCAAGTATTCTGATTAAAAAACTTGCGGACAAAGGCTATTCGGTTCCGGGGGATATCTCGGTAGCAGGATTCGATAATTACGTCATAGACCAGTTCGGGACGGTCGGAATTACGACATACGAGATTAATACGAAGGAAATGGCCAGTCGGGTAGTGCATATCATGCTGTGCAAATTGGAAAATTCTCGCTACACAACGGGAATGTTTATGCTGCCCGGCCGTTTTATTGAGAGGGACAGTGTCCGGCAGGTGGGGATGCCTGTGCCATTCGTCTGAAAGCCTGTGGAGTTTTGCCAGTCCTTTTTTTGAATTGATTAATAAAATGAGTAACAGTTTCATATCCGATTTTGCTGCTGATTTCTTGGACGCTGTCCTTGGTGTTGAGCAGCATTTTTTTTGCAATTTCAATTCTTCTTTTATTCAGATATCTCAAAGGTGGATCACCAAAGGCCGAAGAAAATTCTCTGCACAGACGGTATTGATTAACGTTCAGTCGTTCTTCGCACACAGAAAGGGAAAAAGGTTCCATGTAGTGGTTGTCCATATAATCTTTCATTTCATTCAGATAAGCAGGGAGCTTCTGAGGGTATGGTTGAATACGCGGCAGGAAGGCATCAAGGTAAAGGACTGCCAGATTTGTGAGTGCCTGATGCATATGGAGCAGTGATGATATATCTGCCACCAACGGAATACGGATTAAATCATCAAGGACCATAGGAATTGCCGGAATGTCCCTGCATGACAAAGGAGCCAGTCCCGGAGTATGAAAAAGCGGATAAAACAGAGACTGTGGTTCCCCAAGGATAAAGAAAATCTTAAAATACCATGGAAGAACAAGGGACTGCAAGGTAAAAGGGATGCGGCAGTCATGGAGAAAAATGTTACCTTCTGTGACAGAAAAGTCCTTTTTCTGAATGCGAAGCCGTCCGCCCCCCTGTTCGGAATAGAGAAGCATCATACATTTTAATGGCGAAAAGTGAAAAGAAGAGGGGAGAACAATTTCGATATTACCGCCGCCGCCAAGATGAAGATAATGGTTTACATCAATTCCGCTGTTTGGCGTATTAAAATTATATTGATAGATATTGGGAATCAACTTGCCACAAGAAACCTCGGTATTTACCATTCTGTCTACCGTGACAGCTTTATTTAACTTGCTACAGAAGTCCATAATACCTCCCTTTCCTATATAGCTCCACATAATAAATAAGGTAATTTAAAGATAAAAAAAGACTAATTTAATTATAAGTGATAAAAAACGTATTTGAAATCAAAATAATACACAAAAAATAAAATTAAAAATTATAATTAGTGCACAAAAAATATATAAATAACAACAATGATTGATAAAAAACAAGAATGGATGATGCATGATAAAGGAAAATATGTATAATTAGAATAAAGTTAATTAACTTTTATAAAATTGAAAGTTCAGGAGGAACGGATTATGAAGTGGAAAAAAGCGGCATTAATCGGGCTTGCAGCGGTTATGGCGGCATCTCTTGTAGCATGCGGCGCAAAAGAGGGAGAAGGGTCAGGAGAAAGTACAAAGCTTAAGTATACGGATATTAAGCTAGGTGAGACGGGAACTGATATTAAGACAGAAATAAAGGTGTTAAATAACCGTACAGATTTACTCAAGGACGATTATGCCGGAAAACCGTGGAGTTCTTATATTGAAGAATTTAATAAAGAATATCCCAATATTACCGTAAATATAGAAGGTGTAACAGACTATGCGGAGGATTCCCTTCTTCGCCTGCAAGGTGGAGATTGGGGGGATATCATGATGATACCGGAAGTTGACAAATCAGATCTTCCAACTTACTTTTTGTCATACGGAAGCCTGGAGGATGTGTCAAAAGAAGCGAATTATATAAAGAAATGGAGCTTTGATGATGAAGTTTATGGAATTCCGTCAACGGCTGTAGGGCGAGGCATCGTCTATAATAAAAAGGTATTTGAACAGGCTGGGATTGCAGAACTGCCGGCGACACCTGAGGAATTTATGGCAGACTTGAAAGCCATCAAGGAAAAGACGCAGGCGATTCCGTTGTATACCAACTATTTTGCGGGCTGGACCATGGGTGCATGGGATGATTATGTAGGAAGTACAGCTACAGGTGATGAGACGTATATGAACCAGATATTGCTGCATACAAAAGCACCGTTTAAGGATCCGGGTGATGGAACCCATGCCTATAATGTATATAAGATTCTATATGATGCGGTACAGAACGGATATACGGAAGATGACTATACTACAACTGATTGGGAAAGCAGTAAAGGAATGATTAACAACGGAACAATCGGCTGCATGGTGCTGGGATCGTGGGCATATTCTCAGATGCAGCAAGCTGGTGAAAATGCAGATGATATCGGTTATATGCCATTCCCTATAACGGTTGACGGTAAACGCTACTCACAGGCTGATTCGGACTATAATTTTGCGATTAACATAGATACCGGCGCCAAGAAGCAGGAAGCATCTATGATTTTTGTAAAATGGATGGCAGAAAAATCCGGTTTTTCTTATAATGAGGGAGGGTTGCCAATCAATGCCGGTAATACTGCATTTCCGGAAGTATACCAGTCTTTCATGGATAATAATATTGTATTTTTGGAAGACGAGCTGGCAGTGAAAGGTGAAGAGGACCTGAAAAATACACTGAATGCAGACTCTGAACTGATGATTGCAGCAGGTGGAAATACTAAAATCCAGGCATTGATTGAGCATGCAGCTAACAAGGATATGTCTTTTGATGCGATTATGGAAGAATGGAACCAGAAGTGGGCAGGGGCACAGGAAGCTAACGGCGTGGAAGCAGAATAACCCTAAATAGCCCATGAACGAAAAGGCAGGAACAAGCCTTCCTGCTTTTTCGACCTTTACATGGATATGGAAGGAGTACATTTATGAGACAGGGAATTGCCGTTAACGGTAGCAGAAAGTCAGCAGGACAATGGCTCAAAAGCAGAAAAGGACAGCAGACAATCGTAATTGTTGCATTTGCAATCATACCGCTTTTGCTTTTATTTACATTTACCTATCTTCCCTTTTTACAGATGATTCAATTCAGTTTTTATAAGATGAAATATGTAGGAACCAGAACATTCGTTGGACTGGATAATTACCGGGCGATTTTTGAAAGAAATGATATTTTCAGTTCACTGAAATTAAGTCTCTATTATATGCTGGGAGCGGTGATACAGATAGTACTGGCGCTATATCTTGCGACCGTACTCAGCATGAAAGTGAAGGGCGGCAATATATTTAAGGGCTTTATTTTCTTTCCGTTTTTGATTAATGGAATTGCGATTGGATTTATTTTCAAGTTCTTCTATACAAGGGGCTTCGTATTTGATACCGTACTTCAGTGGTGCGGATTCCAATTGGATAATCTGCCATACTGGCTCAAAGATCAGTCAGTCAATAACTGGTCACTGGTGGGGTCTTCGGTGTGGAGGTACCTAGGACAGAATGTTATTCTGTTTGTAGGAGCAATTATGTCGGTCGATGATACTCTTTATGAAGCTGCGGAGCTGGATGGGGCCAACAAATTCCAGCAGTTCAGGCATATCGTTCTTCCAAGTATTAAAACAATTGTCACCTTAAATATTATATTATCTATTACCGGTGCTCTGAGTGCATTTGAAGCGCCATATGTAATAACAAGCGGAGCTAACGGAACAGGAACATTTTTTGTTGTCATGAATACCATCGCCCATACGAATCAAAAAGTAGGACTCGCATCCGCTATGGCTGTATTCCTATTGGGAATTATATTTGTCTGTACAGTTCTGCAGAAACTGTTCTTTCGGTTTGTATTTCGGAATGCAGATACGGGTGATGAAGTAAGGGCGGCAAAAAAGAAAAGACAAAGAGAAGCAAAAGCGGCAGAGAAAGGGGCGCAGGCATAATGGGAAAAACAAGAAAAAATAGAAAGCATTATTCTCCCGGCAGAATCGTATGGGGAATTGTCAAATATGCATCGTTAGTGTTTTTTTCAATCTGTGCCGTTCTTCCTATTGTGTCCTGTGTGATTACGGCCTTTAAAACAGACGCAGAGTACAGAGGAACCAATGTAATGACACTTCCGGAAAGCTGGGCTAATATTGAGAACTTTTTAAAAGCTTTTTTAAAAGCAAATATGTTCACGGCATTTCGGAATTCGGGTATCATACTTGTGTGTGTACTTACGGGAACCATTATAATCGGCACGCAGCTCGCATATGTACTGAATCGCTTCTCGTTCAGAGGAAACGCCTTAATCAGGAATTTATTTACATTCGCGGCATTGCTGCCGGCTATTGCAATGCAGGTGGCAGTGTACGAGATTATGGTGCAACTCCATTTCGTCAATACAATGTACGGATATATCATTATGATGATGGGTACTGATGTTATCTCAATTTATATATTTATTCAGTACTTTGAGAATATTCCGGTATCATTGGATGAGTCGGCAATTATTGATGGCGCTTCCTATTTTACCATATACAGTAAGATTCTGCTCCCCCTTTTGAAACCGGCCATTGTTACAGCCATGATTTTAAAGGGAGCTAATACATATAATGAATATTATTGTGCGCAGCTGTATCTTCAGGATAAAACGAGACTCTGTACCGTAGCTACCTCTCTGTACACATTTACTGGTCCGATGGGAAGTCAGTTCAATCTGATCTGTGCGGGAGTTATCATCTCCCTGCTGCCGGCTCTGATTATTTTTATTATCTGCCAGAAGCAGATATACAGCGGGGTTGCAGCGGGAGCGGTAAAGGGCTAGGAACGGCTGGAAAAGAAGGGAAGAAAATAGAATGTTAGCGGAAATAAAGGAACATCTGGCGGATAAGATCATTCCATTTTGGAGGTCCATGCGGGATGAAGCCTGCGGCGGATATTACGGATATATGGGATTTGACGGATGCATTGACAAAACGGCAGAAAAAGGCTGTATATTAAACAGCAGGATTATATGGTTTTTTGCAAATGCATATGAGATTCTTAAGATGCCTGAGCTTTTGGAGGAAGCAAGACATGGATTGGAATTTATGAAAACGCACTGTGTGGATTCCGAGTATGGCGGATTATACTGGTCCGTATCTTATGACGGGGTACCGTTGGACACGACAAAACATACCTATAATCAGGCATTTGCCATTTACGCACTTTCCTCTGTATACAGAATAACAAAAGAAACGGAATATCTTAAGATGGCGGAAGAACTCTATGATATTATAGAAAATAACTGCCGGGATTGGGAGGGATATCTGGAGGCCTTTGACAGGAAGTTCCGTCCGGTGTCTAATGAAAAGCTTTCGGAGAATGGCGTAATGGCAGAGCGGACGATGAATACACTGCTTCATGTATTTGAGGCATATACTGAATTGTACCGTGTCACCGGAAGACAGGATGTGAAGGGAAAGCTTGAATGGATGCTGGAGCTGATAGAAGAGAGAGTCTATAATTTCAGGCTAAAACGGCAGGAGGTATTTTTTGACCATGAATATAAATCATTGATTGACCTTCATTCCTATGGCCATGATATTGAGGCGGCATGGCTGATTGACAGAGGCATTGAGATTCTGAATGAAACAGTCTGCAGAGACCGGATGGAACCCATTACCAAAATGCTAACAGAGCAGGTCTACAAGACTGCCTTTGATGGCCGCTCTCTCGCAAATGAATGTGAGAATGGCGTTGTAGATGAGGACAGGGTCTGGTGGGTGCAGGCAGAAGGCGTTGTCGGCTTTATAAACGGATATCAGAAGGATAAGAATAAAAAGGAATATCTGGAAGCCGCAGCAAGGATATGGGGGTTTATCAGGGAGTATGTGACAGACAAAAGAGAAGGTATGGAATGGTTCTGGAAGGTGGATGCACAGGGAAAACCCTATCAGGACAAACCTATTGTTGAACCATGGAAATGTCCTTACCACAATGGAAGAATGTGCATAGAAGTCATAAGGAGAGGAATCAATGCTACATAAAAATTATTACATAGAGCAGGAAAAACAGGAAAGACTCCTGCGGAGAAAGAACATAAAAAGTAATTTTTATAATGGAATTTACGATAGATATGAATATCCCGTACTGACAAGGGAACATATTCCCCTTACATGGAGATATGATTTGAATCCGGCATCCAATCCCTTTTTTATGGAGCGCCTTGGCGTGAATGCGGTTATGAACTCAGGAGCGATTGAATTAAACGGGAAATATTATCTGGTGGCGAGGATTGAGGGAAATGACCGAAAATCTTTTTTTGGCGTGGCGGAAAGCGAAAGCGGAATTGACGGGTTCCGGTTCTGGGAGTATCCGATTCTTCTTGATGATATATGTCCCGAAGAGACCAATGTATATGACATGCGCCTGACCAAACATGAGGACGGATACATTTACGGGGTTTTTTGTTCGGAAAGTAAAGACACTTCGGTGTCTGACTTATCAGCGGCAATAGCGGCGGCAGGAATTGTAAGAACGAAAGATTTAAAAAACTGGGAGCGTCTGGATAATCTGAAAACGTTGCATTCACCACAGCAGAGAAATGTGGTGCTTCACCCGGAATTTGTGGAAGGGAAGTACGCATTTTATACGCGGCCGATGGAGGACTTTATTGAGACAGGTTCCGGCGGCGGAATTGGTTTCGGTCTCTGTGATGACATTGAACACGCAGTGATTGATGAAGAGAAAATGACGAGCCTTCGTAAATATCATACTATTACAGAAGCAAAAAACGGGGCCGGTGCAGTTCCGATAAAGACAGATAAGGGGTGGATTCATATTGCTCACGGAGTCCGCAATACGGCAGCAGGCCTTCGATATGTACTCTATGTTTTTGCAACAGATCTTACGGACCCGGCGAAGGTCATCGCAGAGCCTTCCGGAATGCTTCTGGGACCAAGGGAAGAGGAACGGGTAGGAGATGTATCGAATGTGGTATTTACAAATGGCGCCATTGCCACGGAAAACGGAGGGGTATTCCTATATTACGCATCAAGCGATACAAGGATGCATGTGGCTTCAACGACAATTGAAAAGCTGAAAGACTACGTGTTCAACACGCCGCAGGACCCGGGGCGAAGCGTGGAATGTGTGGCGCTAAGATGCGGGCTTATACAGAAAAATCTGGAGTATTTAAAACAGGAAAGGCAGAAAGGATTTTAAGATGGGAAAATATAAAATGAAGAGCCCCGTACTGAGGAATGTTCCATGGCAGGAGCGTCCGGCAGAGGTAAAAGGAGCTCCAATCTGGCGCTATAGCGGGAATCCGGTGATTGGACGCAATCCCATAGAAGGAGTTGCAAGAATTTTTAACAGTGCGGTAATTCCGTACAGGAACGGCTTTATCGGTGTGTTCCGCGGTGAGCAGACCAACGGAGTTCCTGATATATATCTGGGACATAGTGATGATGGGCTTCAGTGGGAGTTCCAGAAAGATAAAATTAAATTCTTAGACGAGGAAGGAAAGCCTTTTATGCCGGTGTATGCATATGATCCGAGGCTTGTGAAGGTAGAAGATACTTATTACATCATGTGGTGTCAGGATTTCTATGGGGCATCCATTGGCATGGCGAAGACATTAGACTTTCAGACATTTACAAGAATTGAGAATCCGTTTCTTCCATTTAACAGGAATGCGGTGCTCTTTCCTCGAAAAATAAATGGGAATTTTGTATTAATGTCCAGACCTTCCGACAGTGGGCATACTCCTTTTGGTGATATTTTTATAAGTGAGAGTCCAGATTTGGTTTACTGGGGAAAACACCGCCACATGATGGGCAAGAATCTGGAATGGTGGCAATCTGTAAAAGTAGGCGGAGGCGCGGCGCCCATAGAGACCAGCGAAGGATGGCTTTTATTTTACCACGGTGTGACGGGAACCTGTAATGGTTATGTGTACTCTATTGGAGGAGCGATTTTGGATATCAACCAACCCTCTAAAGTCAGATACAGATGTAAAAATTTCCTGCTTACACCGGAAGAGTGGTATGAGGAGCGAGGATTCGTGCCGAATGTGTGTTTTCCGTGCGCGACGCTGCATGATGCCGAAACAGGCAGGATTGCTATCTATTACGGTGCGGCTGACAGTTATGTGGGGCTGGCTTTCACTACATTGGATGAAATTATGGATTATATCAAAGACAACAGTGTTGTAAGGGAAGCGGATACAGAGCTCGGGAAAAGGTAAGCATATAAGTTTATTGACGCAAAAGACAATCTTTCTATTCAGGTTCATCCGAACAAGGAGGGGGATTATCTGTAAGTGCATAGGCGTTGGTGTGGGTGTGCCGGGGCCTGCTGACAAAGAAAAGGTATTGTGACATACTCAAATAATATAAAGTGGGAGGATGTCCCATTGGCAGAAATGATTGGAGATTATATCCCCCTGCCGGTCTGTATTGCCAATGATGCAGACTGTGCGGTGTTTGGCGAGACAGTGGCAGGAGCGGCGAAGGGATATGAGTATGTGGTGATGCTTACACTTGGCACAGGCGTTGGAGGCGGCATTGTTCTGGACGGAAAGATATATGAAGGAAAGCTTTTGGGAGGAACGGAGCTTGGACATTGCGTTATCGTGGAAGACGGAGAACAGTGTACGTGCGGGCGAAGAGGCTGTCTGGAAGTCTGCGCCCGGGAGCTGGTGGAAAATTCGGCAAAGATAAAACAGCTGTTCCGGACCTGCGAATTGCGAAGCTTAAAAAAGATGCGGGAATGATAGGAGCCGCAAACCTGATATAGTCTGCTTGATGCAAAGGAGCCAAAGTGAGAAAAATGGATATACACAGATGGAAGAAAATGAACAGGAATCAGCGTTGGCAGTATTTTTGTGATTACTATCTGCTGCGGACGCTTGGTGTGATTGCGGCAGCTGCCCTTGCTGTTTCTCTGCTTTGGCATTTTTTGAAACCTGCGCAGGAGTGGGCGTTGTATGTAGGTTTTGTGGATGAAAAGCTAAACCGGAAGGAAGCGGACGATATAAGCCGGCAGTTGGAAGCCCTGTACGAAAGCCATGGAAATGAAAACCCTGTAATGCTGGATGATGACTTCTATCTGGAACAGAACGGCCTTTCGAAAATGCAGGTATATTTAAGCAATCACCAGTTGGATGTGGTAGTGGCGCAAAGGGAGACTTTCAAAGTTTTGGCAGGATACGGCTTCTTTCAGGATCTGGAAGAGGCGGTCCCCGGCATAGAAAGGGAAGCGCTCATCCATGTGCCGGGATATAAGGACAGCAAAGAGATAACGATGGAAGACAGAGAAACAGGACGCGGCAAGGTGAAAGCTTATGGGATTGTGTTGTCAGGCAGCAAAGCTTACGCAATAGCAGGGAATGTCATAAAAGATCCAGTGGCCGGTATTGTGCTGGAAGCGCCGAATCAGAGGGAAGCCATTGAGTTTATTCAGTATATCAGAAGGAAATGAGGAAACGCCAAATGAAAAAGATATTTGACCAGGACAATGCATTTAATAGGATATTGACCAGAATGTTTGACCTTATGCTGCTTAATATTCTATGGTTTCTCTGCTGTATTCCGATTATTACGATTGGAGCATCCACAACGGCGCTTTATTATATGACACTGAAAATGTGCAGGGACGAGGAGGGAAAAATTGCAGAAGGTTTCTTCCGTTCTTTTTGTCAGAACCTGAAACAGTCCATTCCGATTACATTGATGCTACTGGCAGCGGTTTTTCTGCTGATTTTTGATATTCATGTATGGGGAAGTACAAAAGAAGAGGGTGCAGGCCTTTTGTACGGCAGCTGTGTGGCATTGATGATTATGGCAGCTGCAATATTCAGCTATGTATTTCCACTCCTCGCAAGATTTGACAATACAGTAAAAAATTTAATTGCCAATGCCTGCAGGTTAGCGGCAACACATCTTGTCCAGACTATTTTGATTTTAATCATCAACGGTATCCCCTTTACGTGGTTTATGATATCGCCAGGGACATTCTCTCTGGTTTTCTGGATATGGTTTTTTATTGGGACAGCCACGGAGGCTTATTTGTGTTCCTGCTTACTTGTGAAAATCTTTGACAGGCTGACAGAGTTGAAGGAATAGCCGGGGGAAAAGAAAGGAAAAAATATGAACGCAAAAGAATTATATCTGCAATGGTGCACAAAACCATACTTTGATGAGGATACAAAAAAAGAACTGCGGGCGATTGCCCATGATGAGAAAGAGATACAGGACCGGTTTTACCGTGAGCTTGCGTTTGGAACAGGCGGACTTAGGGGGGTAATGGGGGCGGGTACCAACCGTATGAATATTTACACGGTGCGCAGGGCGACACAGGGGCTTGCCAATTATATTCTGAAACAAAACGGACAGGGAAGAGGGGTTGCCATTGCGTTTGACTCCAGAAGGATGTCGCCGGAATTTGCTGAAGAGGCGGCGCTTTGCCTCAATGCCAATGGAATCAGGACGTATTCTTTTGAAACGCTTCGCCCGACGCCGGAACTGTCTTTTGCTGTGCGCAGGCTTCAGTGCGTGGCGGGAATCGTGATTACCGCCAGCCATAATCCGAGGGAATATAACGGATATAAGGTGTATTGGGAGGACGGCGCACAGATTACACCGCCCCACGATAAGAATATTCAGAAAGAAGTATCTGAAGTCCAGGATTTTGCGCAGATAAAGACTATAACGAGAAAAGAAGCAGAGGCGGAAGGCCTTTACCGGATAATCGGTCAGGAGGTGGACGATGCCTACATGGAAGAACTGAAAAAGCAAAGCATACATCCGGAAGTCATAAGAGAAATGCAGGGAGACATACGCATAGTATATACTCCTCTTCATGGGACGGGGAATCTTCCTGTCAGGCGCGTATTGAGCGAGCTGGGTTTTGAGCAGGTTCATATAGTGGAAGAGCAAGCGCTTCCGGATGGCGCGTTTCCCACGGTTGCGTATCCGAATCCGGAGGACACGGCGGCATGGACACTGGCTCTTAAACTGGCGGGAGAAGTGGATGCGGACCTTGTGCTTGCAACCGATCCGGACGCGGACCGGCTTGGGGTATATGTAAAAGACACGAAGTCAGGAGAATATATTGGATTTACCGGGAATATGTCCGGAATGCTGCTTGCAGAATATATTCTGAGAGAACGGACCAAAGCTGGGACAATGCCGGAACGTCCGGCACTGGTAGAGACGATTGTAACTACGAATATGGCAAAGGCAATTGCGAATGAATATCACACTGCGCTCATAGAAGTACTGACAGGCTTTAAGTATATTGGAGAGCAGATCCGCTTATTTGAGAAGAACCATACCTACAGCTATATATTCGGGCTGGAGGAAAGTTACGGCTGTCTGGCAGGTACTTATGCAAGAGATAAGGATGCGCCAGTTGCGGTTATGATGCTCTGCGAAGCTGCTGCATACTATAAAAAGCAGGGGAAGACTCTGTGGGACGCAATGGTGGATATGTACGAGAAATACGGATATTACCGGGAGGGACTTGCCACACGTACTCTGAAAGGAATGGATGGATCTGAGAAGATTCAGAATATAATGAAAGAAAAAAGGAAGAATCCCCCTGCGGCAATCGGTGGATTTGCAGTACAGGCAGTGAGGGATTACAAAGAGGATTTCAGAAAAGATGTCATTTCGGGAGAAGTAAGACCGACAGGACTTCCAAAATCGGATGTCCTTTACTATGAGTTGGAGGAGAACGCATGGTGTTGTGTTCGTCCATCTGGAACAGAGCCGAAGATTAAATATTACTTTGGTGTAAAGGGCACGTCTATGGAGGATGCTAAGAAAAAACTGAAAAGAATTGAGAAAGACCTTTTAAAATAAAGCACAGGGGGAACATGCGATGATACGATTTATGGAAGAACAGCAGGTCTTCTGGCTGGATACGCCAAACACCAGTTATGTGATTGGTATCTCCGATGGAAAATATGTGGGTCATATTTATTACGGGAGGAGAATAGAAGGCGGGAATCTTCGCTATCTGCTCCGTGAAGAAGAGCCACCGTTTCTCCCTTCCGGCAATGCAAGAGAGAAAGTGTCTTTCCTTGACAGCTTTCCTATGGAATATTCCTTTGGAGGCACCGGGGATTTTCGTGAAAGCTGCATTGACATCATGACAGAGGAAGGGCAGCAGGGACTGGAACTGTGGTATGTCTCCCATAGCATTTACCAAGGGAAAAAGCATCTGGAGGGGATGCCTGCCACATGGGGCGAGACCTGTGACACACTGGAAATTGTGACAAAAGATGCGGTTACAGGGATAGAGGCAGTGCTTTCTTACAGTGTATTTACAGATATGGATGTAATCACAAGAAGCGTCCGGGTAAGGAATACCGGGGAAGCCCCGGTCTGGCTGAATCGGGTACTGTCTGCCTGCATCGACATGGAGGCGGAGGACTTTGAGCTGCTTACCCTCCACGGCTCATGGGCAAGAGAACGCCATATGCAGTACCGCGATATCGGGTACGGTAGCCTTGTTGCAGAATCTCTGCGCGGTGAATCAGGACATCAGGACCATCCATTTCTTGGGCTGGTTTCTAAGGATTGTACGCAGACAAGCGGACAGGCGTATGGGATGCATCTGGTGTACTCGGGAAATTTCCTGGGAAAGGTTCAGAAAAACCAGTTTGACCGGATACGCGCTGTCATTGGGCTTCATCCAGAGTATTTTTGCTGGAAGCTAAATAGCGAAGAGTCTTTTCAGGCACCGGAGGCGGTGCTTGTGTATTCTCAATGCGGCATAGGAAAAATGACGAGGACCTTCCATGATTTGTACCGGACGCATTTAATCCGGAGTGAATGGAAAGACAGAGAAAGGCCGGTACTGATTAATAACTGGGAAGCGACTTATTTTGACTTTGACACGGATAAGCTTCTCTGCATTGCCAGAGAGGCAGCAAAAGCCGGTATTGAAATGCTGGTTATGGACGATGGGTGGTTCGGCCACCGGGATTCGGACAACAGCAGTCTGGGAGACTGGTATGTGGATGAGAGAAAAATAAAAGGCGGACTGAGGCTGTTGTCTGATGAGATTCATGAGCTTGGCCTGAAGTTCGGGATATGGTTTGAACCGGAGATGATTTCCCCGGATTCAGAGCTGTATGGGCAGCATCCGGACTGGGTCCTGCATACAAAGGGACGCACCCCCTCCTTTTGTAGGAATCAGCTGGTCCTTGACCTTAGTAGGCCGGAGGTGGTGGACTATATCTATGAAAGATTAAAAGATATACTGACTTCGGCTAAAATCGAGTATGTGAAGTGGGATATGAACCGCCCGATAACGGATATGGGGAGCACTTATCTTCCGGCCGACAGGCAGGGCGAGGTTTCCCACCGGTATATGCTGGCGGTCTATGAGCTGCAGGCGCGGCTGAACCGGGATTTCCCCGGCCTGCTTCTGGAGAACTGCTCCGGAGGCGGTGCCAGGTTTGACCCGGGCATCTTATATTACAGCCCTCAGATCTGGTGTTCGGATGATACAGATGGAGTGGAGCGCCTGAGTATTCAGGAAGGAACACAACTGTTATATCCCTTATCTGCAATAGGCGCCCACGTATCAGACTGTCCGAATCATGCCACAGGCAGGAACACTCCCTTTGATACAAGAGCGAAGGTGGCTATGGCAGGTACCTTCGGATACGAGCTGGATATTACAGAGATACCGGAATCAGACAGAAAAGAGATTTCCAGTCAAATTGCCTTGTATAAGAAATATGGAAGTCTCATCCGGGAAGGGGATTACTACCGGCTTGCATCATACCGTGAGAACCATCTCTATGATTGTATAGAAGTGGTATCAAAGGATAAAAAGACTGCCCTCCTGACATACGTGCAGGTTCTGGCAGAGCCTAATATGCCAAGTCGGAGGATTCTGCTTCAGGGGCTTGGTGCAGATAAAGTCTATGTGATTGATGAAAAAGAATACAGAGGTGATATGCTCATGTATGGAGGGCTGCTATTAAAGCGTCCGTGGGGGGACTTCAGAGCGCAAATTATAGAAATCAGGGAGAAAGAACAGGAAGGGGAAAAGGCTTAATACCTGGTGTGATTACTATTTATACGGCATGACGAAATCAGATATACGGCATGACGATTTCATAAAACTCTTTCTTATCTTATAGGGACAGCTACTGCAGAGTTTGAAGATGATATAATGAATCTGATTATCTTGGGTTGCTCTATATAGAGCTTCATCGGCATCTGCCGCAAGCCTGTGGAGCGCCGGGTTGTCTTTTAGCCGTATAGCATAACTTTATCCGGTACTCCTGCATCAGTGGGATCATGAACTGTTCCGCGTCCTTGCTGCAGTACTGGGTTCCATCCCATAGCTCTACTTTCAAAAGGTCTCCGGTAAGGCCATCAAAACACAGCAGCGGATGATATCCATGGGCCATATAATGGAAGTTGAAATCTTCCCCCTCTTGGCCGCCATAGGTGTTTAGCAAGGTGGAATCAAGGTCAAACAGTATATGCTCAGGGTGCATGATGGAGTAGACAATCTCCCTCATTTTTGCATCAATCTGGTCAAACTGAACAAGGGTATCTTCATCCATACGATTCCAAAAACGGGACAAAGTTGGCTGTGAAGCCAAAGATGCTTTACCAAGGAGAGCGGTCAGCGTAAGAGTTTAAAATATCCATTAAATAATATAACACGCAAGGGGGAAATCCAGATTTTGATTCTTTAAAATTAGTAATAAAAGAAACTGCCAGGGAATATCTTATTGGTATGAGATTGTTGGTCTAATCTTCCTTTAACACCTTTGCCCATGTCATAGAAAAGTGCGGCTTCTTCCTTATCCGCACCAAGGATGTCGCCTCCAAGGGGATGGCTGGGCGTCTCCCGCTTCCCAGCTCCGGTGTGTTTGACCTTACCGTGACGCTGAATCTGATCTGAAGGCTGACCAAGCACCACAAATCCCTCCCCGGGGAAACGAAATTCATTGGGAAAAACGTTTCCTTTGATTTCCTTGACTACAGGGCGGACGGCATATACACCATGGCACTCCGGTTCGTTCGTTTCAGACTGCCTGGGGGTGGGGATGAGTGTATCGTCACCAACCTTCCACCGGATCCGTACCCTCTGGAAAAAATCCGGGAGCTTTTTTCTTGGGCATACCAGCCGGATGTGGAAGCGCTGATCGGGAGATATCTCCTGCCGGTCAGGAGAAGCCGGCATTACAAGCGGAATATCAAATATGGACATACCGTCAGTTTCCTCTATCGGGTGGACTGAGAGACAGATCCCTTCCCTATGCAGTTTTTTAACGGCAGACATTGGTCTGTCTGTTAGTCGTGCCATCCATAACAAGTCAGCCGTATATTTAGTTTTTTTCCTTGCCCATCTGTACGACAGACGGATCTATCGTGTTTTTCATCAGTTATTACCCCTTTTTCCTCAAAATGACTTCACAGTCTATAGCAAAGCTCACTTAACTAAATGACATTGGCATCTGAATGGTAAATAAATGGATTGTCATTACTAATCCTGAATTATTCATGGCGATAGATTTCTAAATAAAGTCATCACCATAAGGATTGAAAATGTACATCCCTGAAGGAAAAATACAAAAGTTATCTACAAAAGGGTTAAAGGATTTCTAGACTAATTTGGTAAAATCATTGTGTTTGTCTCTTTTGCATGATAGAATCTTTATGTATAATTGAACAGAAGTCAGAGGATAGTCTGATGATTTCCTTCGGAAATAGTTGAAGGAGGAAATGTAACATGAATACACTTGAAGTGTTGACATTAGTGCTGGCGATTTTTGCGGCATTAACTTACATAGATAATCATCATGACAAAAAATAGCTATCCTCTACTGGCATAGAGGATAGCTCATAACTAAAAATTATGTAGTTATCCGAAGCGCAATCATCAGACGCACCAAAGCCTTTTGATTACTACTAATTAAATTATACACGGGGTACTTGATTTTTTCAAGTACCCTTTTTGACTTTTTAGATTTTGGTTTTGTCACCTTTGGCTTTGTCAGCAGTCCATTTCATGTTCTGTGTGTGGTTCCCTGTAAACCGGTCGAATGTATGATATTAGCCACAACTTAATGTTTAGTAAAAGCATACTCCCTTATACGGAACTGTCTAAATATGGATAATATCAGGGGAATGGAAATAAAGGGTATTAAAATAATATTTTTTGTAATCCGACCTGCCGCTTCATCACATAGTATATTCGGATCTGTTTCAGCTGGTGATTGCAGAAATGTTTGCTACATGCGCTGTAAATATTATGAATTTAATGTTGGTAAAGGGTAAAATCTGAGAATATTGCATATGCTATCAATCAAGGATTCCTCAAATGAAGAAAACTTAAATCAGATTGTAGAATCAGTGGGATAACTATATAAATAGGGCAATATTTTTATGTAAGCAGCAGGAGGATATTCAAATGTATGATATAATTATTATTGGAGCCGGACCAGCTGGTATCAGTGCAGCTATTTATGGAAAAAGCAGAGGAAAAAGGATTCTGATGTTGGAAAAGGGTCAGGTTGGCGGTTTAATTGGAACTGTCTCGACAGTTACGCACTATACGGCAATCATGAAAGAAGAATCTGGTAGGACATTTGCTGAACGTATGAAAGAGCAAGCACTTAGTGCCGGTGTAGAGATTCGCTATGAAGAAGTGACAGAAACAAAGTTCATGGGTAAAATTAAGAAAGTCGTTACAGATAAAGAAAGTTATGAATGTAAAACCGTAATTCTCGCCAATGGTGGTTCTGGCCGTATGCTAGGAATTCCAGGTGAAAATCTGAAAGGTGTCCGATTAAACGCACCAAAAGATGGTCCTGATTATAAGGGGAAGAATATCTATATCATTGGTGGAGCAGATGGAGCAGTAAAGGAAGCCATTTATCTGGCTGGAATTGCAAAAAAGGTAATAATCGTATGCGTGGAAGATGAACTTGTATGTATACAGGAATTCAAAGATAAGGTTGCCGCGCTCCATAACATTGAAATCATGCCACATTCAAGTCTCACAGCAGTATATGGCAACGAAAGAGTTGAGGAACTTGAATTTACGGACAACAAAACAGGAAAGAAACAGATTGTAAAAGATGCAGAGTGCGGAGTATTTGTTTATGCGGGAATTGTTCCGAACACTCAGATATACGCGGAATTGAAGTTAGAAAACGGATATATTCCAGTGGATGAATTGATGCAGACAGAAATTCCGGGAGTATTTGCTGCTGGAGATATCTGTGTAAAGAAAGTAAGGCAGGTAGCTACAGCAGTTGCTGATGGCGCAATCGCAGGAATACAGGCGGCAGCAATGTGTTAATAAAGAGCCGGGATTATCCTGCTCTGCATCCAAGCCGGCGAGGGTAAGTGCTTCCAATTCCAAAGAAGCTGTTCAATATATAAAGAAGAACAGCAATACCAGCAAATCGGTTTTCTTATCTGCCAAACCACCATTTATATACAGCTGTTTTCCGCGTGCAAAAATAATCTAAGCATAGCAGGAGCGATAATCTCACTTCGTGCCAATGGCATCATTTTGTGTATCAGTAATTGTATCAATCATTGAAATGATGACAATAAGTGAGACTGGGATTTTAGGCTGTATCATGAATATATTATCCTCCTGTTCTTTTACCGGTGTTGCTTCGGCAATCTACAAGAAGAAAAAACTTTGCAGGGGGCCATCATTGGATTGGCGGCAGGGTGTTTTACGATGATTTGCGTTATGCTTTTATGGAATTATTTGATTGCCCTCATTTATATGGGATATCCCCGAGAAGCTGTGGTGCAGTTACTGCTTCCCGCATTCCTTCCGTTCAACCTATTAAAAGGCGGATTAAATGCAGCTTTTACATTTTTGCTCTATAAGCCGATTGTTCATGCTTTAAGTAAAACGGGCTTAGTTGAAGCAAATAATTCTAAACCGGCACACAAGCACAATGGTCTGATAATACTAACCGGACTTCATGACTCATCATTAATTTTTTGTAGAGCAGGCATTATACTTATTCCATTAAGGGAAGGAGGCTTAACTATCATGGCAGTTAACAAGATGTGTGCATAGCAAAGGCTATGTTTAAAAATTAATATAGCCTTTGCTAATCCTAAAGAAATCTTAGGAGGTGCACATTGGGCTATTATAAAGCAACTGATATTCTGCCGCTAAAAATACTGGAGATCCTGCAGGACTATGTTGGATCCATTTTTCTTCATGGAAATACTGCTTCTTCCAAAATGTTTACAAATATTCTTCTGAGTGCTTTTGTGGAGGGAATGGAACTCAGCGATCTTTATCAGACTTATAGAAAGATAAAGAAAAATCAGGCAAAACCTTTTGATAAGATCCTTCTCCCTGTGGAAGAATGTGAAAATCTTTACGGGCTCAGGAGCGTCTGTCATCGGAAAGTCTCCCTTCATACCTTAAAGAGACTGCGAAAAAAGCTGTACAGGATCAGGCTGAGGAAGGGATTGTATTTGTCCATGGAACGGGACGCAGAAAAACACATCTCCAGAAATCAATTGAAACACTGGAAACCTACATAAGCAAACTCAAAGAATACAGTAAAAAACTCTATGTGTGTGGAGAACGCAATAGTTATTCCAAAACAGACCTGGATGCAACCTTTATGCGAATGAAGAAAGATGCCATGCTCAATGGGCAGTTGAAACCAGCTTATAATCTTCAGCATGGAGTAGATTCGGAATACATCACATGGCTGGATATCAGTCCCCGGCCTACCGATTCAAGGACACTGATCCCATTTCTGAAAGAGATGGAAGCGTACCTTTCGTTTAAATATTAGGAGATCGTAGCGGATGCAGGGTATGAAAGTGAGGAGAATTATCTATTTCTCAAAGGGAACGGCCAGCTGAGCTATATCAAACCCCAGAACTATGAGATTTCATGTCCTTTCATAAGTTGGGCTGTATCCGATATAGGTGGCCATGGTTTCAAGAGAAATGTCTGAATTATAATTCTCACTCATCCATTTTATCAGCTGGTCAATCTTTACTCTCCCTATATTAGCGCTGGCTGCCAGAACAAGGCCGCATACATCCTGAACAAGAGGTAGAAGAAGTTGACCAAAATCATGTACTTTGGTCATTCTGTTCAGATCCTCCAGAACCTGTTCTTGAAGTTTTACGCAGTCTGCATAAATAACAGGCATATCTTTTGTTGTCTCTTTTATTACATTGATAATTTATGATGCTGTTTCTTTTACCGATGAAACAGAGGTATTGGGATTGGTGTGGATAACGGAAAAATAGGACTTGAGAAAGTCCTCGGCCTCCGGTAATTTGCCTAGGCGGATATATCTGGAAAGAAGTTGTTGCTTGTTATAATCGAACTGTACTTCCGAACGCTGAAACTCCTCATAGCAATAGGGAACGATCAGATGATTATGGATCTTGTGATTTAAAAGTTCCGCGGCAGCGCTATAGGATTGATGAAGCTCTTCAATGGAAAAAGTGATGGTTCCAAAAGCGATTATGGGAGGTTTGTCATTGCCGGCAGCACAAACGCTTTGCAGTACAACCCCCAATTTATTCATGCCCAAAAGACGGATGTCATCTGAGTGTGTCTTAGACATATCCAATATACCAACAATTGTTCCGGGATAGCCGGGAAAAAGTTCTGGAGGCGCTTCATTGCCCGAATTTATCCACAGAAAAGGACGTACTCGGTGTTATTGCGGATCTGACCCATGAGGAGGCTGTAAAAGCGGCAATGGAACAGATTGACCGGCACTTTGGAAGAATAGACGGACTGGTAAATGCAGCAGGAATGAATATAATTGAAAGCCTGGAGAAGATGACGCTCAGTGATTTCCAGAAGGTTATGGACACAAACTTTACATCAGTGGCAATCTGCTGTAAATATGCGGGAGTCTCCAGCAAGGCCGCGGTGGACAGCTTTACCAGGGCATTGGCAATTGAATGGGCCCAACAGGACATTAATGTCAATTCAGTGGCGCCCGGAATGATAGTCACGGATATTAACAGGAAACAGATTGAAGAGAATCCAAGATCATATGAAAAGCGGATTGAGAGTATACCGCGGGGCTGCGCAGGGAGAACAGAATGGCTGGTGGCGCCTGTGATTATGCTGCTCTCACCTGGCTCCGTCCACATGACGGGACAGACTGTATTTGTGGACGGAGGCTGCACGGCCGGGGATACGTTTGTAATGGAGACAGAACGTTTCAGATAGCAATATCCTCATCCGGGATCCAGGCGCAGCGAAAGCCGATGCGCCTGCCAGCCCGGTCCCTTGGCCTGGCAACATTCTAACGCTTCATCATAGCTGATAAAATTTCTGGGACCCTGGTCCGGAAGACTGTAAGCACACTTTTTCGTGATATTCTGATATTTAGAGAGCCAGACATATTGCACTTGGCCCCGGGATGTCTGAAACATGGGGTGAACGGCATTTCCAGCATGGGGGATCACCTGTTCCAGACAAAAACAAGGAATCCTTACCATCAGGGATGGAAGACCGGCATCATCATACACCAGGGTATTTGTCCGCCCTGTAAGCTTTTCCGCGATTATTTTAGCAGGCACTTTATATTGAAGCAGGGTATGAAAAAATCTGGTCTGTCCGGTGATTTTGGCACAGCGGTCCGCGAAGCTTTCCAGGATAAGCAATTCCATTGGCGGATAGAAAGTATGATCTGGCAGCATAAAATCCCCTTACAATATTTTCAGATGATTTTTATATGTCTCCGGTGAAATGGTATTGCAGGATTCCATCGAATAAAAATAATCCAGTGCGGCACGGCGGCAGGTTTCAATATGCGTTTTCATTAATATGGCGGCTTTTTCATAATTTTTGTCAATCAAAGTGTTGATGATATCCAGATGTTCTAAACGGGCATCATGGATCTGCACTCTGTTCTGTTTACTTGCAATGACCACTTTTGTGTTATCATCAAACAATTTATGCATCATATCAATAATATATCGGTTTCCACAATACTCAATGATAAAAAGATGCATGGCCGTATCCAGGCGAAAGGCATTTTGAATGTCAGGAAAATCCCGGGAAAAGGTATTGCGGAAATGCAACAGTTCCTCTGTCGGTAAATGAGGGGCTGCCATGCCGAGCGCTACCGGCTCGATCTCAATCCTGGCCTGAAAAATCTGCAGGACATCACTGAGCTGAATATCTGACACGAAAATCCCCTTTTTAGGCATGACCTTTACAAGCCCTTCCGATTCCAGTCGGTTGATGGCTTCACGGACAGGCGTACGGCTTAAACCAAGGTCCGTTGCCAGCTGACTTTCATTTATGAAAGAACCGGGCTCATAAATACAGTTGATCAAACGCTCTTTTATTATCTGATAGGCATGATTTTTTAAATCACGATTTCCGGTTTTTGGCATAAGTAACCCCTTCTTTTCTCAAAATATGGTTTTAAAATAAGAAACAAAAAGTATACAACATGATTATTATAGGACGATTTCTACTATTATTCAAGATTGAAAATCACCATAAAAAGAGGATTTGTGAAAAGTTCCCACATCGCCTGGGATATATTTAGGTAAAAACGCATAAAAATGCATTTAAAATCTGAGCAAATATGCTATTGAAATACTAAAAACCATGTTGTATACTTTAAGCATGCAATAAGAATATATTATGCTTATCAAAAACGGGAGGAGATACAATGGTCAGAAAAAAAGAGGAAGTTCCATATGAAAGCAAACCGGCTCCTTTCCATGGGGTAGGGGAGATAACAGTGCGTTCCCTGTTAAATGGAGAGGAGGATATGTATGGTAAAGGGAGGATTTTTGCACATACTACTGTTAATCAGGGGGCAGGAATCGGCTATCATATCCACGAAAATGAATCTGAAACATACTATATTTTAAGTGGAGTCGGTAAATTTAATGATAACGGTGTCATCCGGACCGTAACAGCGGGGAATGTTACGTTTACCGGAGCCGGAGAAGGACACGCAATAGAAAATGCGGGCGATGTTCCCCTTGAGATGATAGCTTTGATTTTATACCAATAGCCGGAATGAAGAACTGCATAAAAACAGGCAGCCAGCTATTGGTGAAGAAATAAAAGACATAATAAAAGGATAAAAAGGAAAGGAAGAGACATTATGAAACAATTACTGTTAAAAAAGGTTATGGGAGTTACGATGTCACTTGTTTTAGCCATGTCATTGACAGCCTGCGGTACTTCGTCAGACAACAAGAATGATTCAACTGGAGCTTCAGCTGCGGCACAGACAGAGGCAGTGGCGCAAACAGCTGATTCAGGGGCAGCGGCCAGCACGGAAACAGTTACGCTCCGCCTGGGCCATACACAGTCTGCCGAGCATCTGCTCAACACTTCTGCGGAGAACTTTGCCGCGTTGGTGGAAGAACGATCCGGAGGCGCAATCCATATTGACGTATATCCCAGCGAGACACTTGGAACTAATACAGAACTTGCAGAAGCCTGCTCAGAGGGAGATGTGGATTTATATATTTCTGCCACGGGCCAGTATACGTCACGTTATACACCATTTACTATTGTAGAAGCCTTTTACATGTTCAGGGATTTGGATCACATGATGAAATTTTACGAAAGTGATTCCCATCAGACTTTAGTTGACGGTCTGGCAGAGGCATGTAACGTAAATATTCTTGCAGATCTGTATTATGGGGCCCGCCAGATGACCACTTCGGGAAAGGCGCTGAAAACCGCCGATGACCTGGCCGGATTAAAGATGCGCGCGGCCAATGAACCCCTTCCAATTGCTGCATTTACCCAGCTGGGTGCTTCTCCTACGCCAATTGCGTACAACGAGACCTATTTGGCGCTTCAGCAGCACACTGTGGATGGACAGGAGAATCCTCCTGCTTCCATTTCTGCAATGAAGTTCTATGAGGTTCAGGATTATCTTAACCTGACCTATCACCAGTTTCAGATGCTGAGTATTTTCATGAGCGATACGGCTATGCAGAAGCTGAGTCAGGAGCAGATTGATATTATGTATGACTGCGCCAAGGAAGTTGCCAAGGAGCATAATACCAAGGCGATCGAGCAGGAACAGGAATATATTGAAGAAATTGGAAAATACAATGAAATCGTAGAACCTGATATTGAATCCTTCCGTGAAAAGATTGCGCCTATGTACGACCAGTTTAAAGATCAGTGGGTTGACGGCATGTATGAGGCGATTCAGGCAATGTAAGCTCTGCCGGAGAAAGCCGGCCTTGTCCGGCTTTCAATTTCACAAAAAAGGAGTGCGGTATGGTAAAGAAGTTAGAAAGCATAGTTTATCATGTTCAGAGGACGTTTTTTATAGCTGTGATGACATTCATGCTGTTAGTGCTGTCCCTGCATGTGATCATGCGCTTTGCGTTCAATAATCCAATCATCTGGACAGATGAGGTAATTACTATGATGCAGGGCACGCTGGCTTTTGCGGGGATTGGCTATTGTTTTCATAAGAAGCAGCATACGGAATTATCCCTGGTCTACGACAAGGTCCCGCGTCCCGTGCAATGGCTGTTTGATCTGGCATCTAACGGCATCATGCTGTTTTGTACTTGTTACATGATTAAATATAGTTGGAAATTTACTCTTAAAAAAAATATTCAGATGAATACGATTCCCTGGATGAAACAAAGCTGGATCTACTGTTTTATTACAGTGGGGTTCATACTGGCGGCCTGTTACATCCTGCTGCGTCTGCTTGAGGTATTCCGCTGTATAAACAAGGAATTGAGGGAAAGGGGGTAATGGGGGATGGCACTGTTATTTTTATGCTTTTTTGGATTTATGATCATACGCATGCCCGTTGCCTACTGCATGCTGTGCAGCTCTATTATCTATTCCATGGTGTATGGGGAGAGCCTGAACATGATCGTGTCCCGAGCCGTACAGGGCTCCAGCGGCTTTACGCTGCTGGCCTTGAGTTTCTTTATACTGGCAGGTAATATTATGAACCGGGGCGGGGTGACGGATCGGATTTTTAACTTCTGTAAGAAGACTATAGGCTGGATTCCTGGAGGTCTGGGTCATGCCAATGTACTGGCGTCTGTGGTTTTTGCAGGAATGTCCGGTTCGGCGGTGGCTGATGCCGGAGGCCTGGGAGCCATCGAAATTAAAGCTATGAAGGATAATGGCTATGATGAGGAGTTCGCAGTGGCTATTACTGGAGCATCTTCCTGCATTGGGCCGATTATTCCTCCTACCATATCGGGGGTGGTCTACTGTGTGGCCAGTGGCGTATCTGTAGGAAAAATGTTTATTGCGGGTATTTTGCCAGGATGTTGTCTGGCGGTTGTGCAAATGATATATGTGTATATAGCGGCTAAGAAGCGGGAATATCCCCGTACACCCTTTGGTGGATTCCGGGATTTGAGCAGATCCTTCGTCACATCTTTCCCTGCGCTGCTGACGCCAATTATTATTTTGGGAGGGATCATAACAGGTATCTGTACTCCTACAGAGGCTTCGGTGGTAGCTGTGTTATACGCGCTTCTCCAGGGCTTTTTGACACGGGATCTGAAGTGGAAAGATCTGCCCGGAATCATGGACGATACTCTTACCAGCGCTATGAGCGTACTCTTTATTGTGAGTTGTGCCAATGCATTTGGATACATTATTACTGCGCAGCAAATACCAGGCAAGCTGGCAGCCGTGTTCCTGAGCGTAGTTACAAATAAATTCATCGCCCTTCTGGTTATTAATATTTTTTTACTTTTGGTGGGAATGGTTATGGAGAGCCTTGCTGCTCTTGTGATCCTGGTACCGATTTTGATGCCGGTCATTGCATCCTTTGGTATTGATCCGCTGCATTTTGGAATTGTCTGCATCCTGAATATTACAATAGGTATGCTGACTCCGCCCGTAGGTATGGTGTTGTTTGCTCTGTCAAATGTGAGCAGTCTTTCATTTGAAAGGATTACAAAGGCAATGCTTCCGCTGCTGGCAGTTAATTTTATTGCGCTGCTGATAGTGACCTATTGTCCTCCGCTTACCACATGGCTACCTAATTTGATTATGTAAATAGAATAAAATATTTATTAAAGGAAAGGAAGTTGTGATATGATACCGATTGAACTTGATCAGGAAATAAGGGAGGGTGTTTTTAAGACACTTCCTCAGATTATGGATATTCAGAATGAGGAACTGCGAAACAAGACCGCGGATGCATGGACGTATGCGTTACAGATCAACGGCTTTAAACATATTGAGGAAATGCCAGGCTCCGGTATGCCCGAGGCCAGTGCGCTGGGAGACCAGAGTATGCACATCCGCGCGGTTGGATACAATGCGATAAGTCTGTATGAAAACCTATCCAGGGCTTATGAAATGGATTTAGGATTGGACAAAGACATATTAATAGCCAGCGCACTCCTTCACGATGTAGGCAAGCCGTATGAATATAATCCTGAGAACAGAAAGCGCTGGGGAGAAAACCACAAGACAACAGGAGCCCCCAATGTGCGTCATCCGGCTTATGGAACTTACATCGCAATCACCTGTGGACTGCCTGAAGAAGTGGTGCATGTGTGCGCGAATCATTCGCCTGAAGGGCGTTTTGTAACAAGAAGTGCTTACGCTACCCTTGTTCACTATGCGGATGACGGTTCTTGGTTTTCATTGGCGAGTATGTTTGATTTGAATATTCCAAAGCTATAGAAAAAAGTGTTAAAGAGAGGGGGCTGTCCCATCTATGATTCCCTAATCATTGATGCGACAGCTTCCTCAAGGTACTGCATAAGATTTTATTGCGCGCTGATTGTGTCTATGATAGACATTTTCTGGATTGTTTGAATCGGTCTATACACAGCCAGAGCAACAGACAGCAGCATCACCAAAAGGATAATTCCCAACTCTGTCCACGGAATGGTCCAAATATCTCCCCAGTGGGAACTTATCATCATATTAAAGAGAAGCTTGTTGCAGAACAACCCCAATATTGTTCCAATTATACTGCCGCTCAAGGTGTAGGTACACGCCTCAGAAACAATCATGTTCCCGAGCTGCCTTCTACTTAGTCCAATGGCTTGAAACACACCATACTGCCTTGTCCTTGAGGATACACTCATGGAAATGCTGTTGATAATATTGAAAATTGTGATTATTGCGATTAACACTAAAAATCCATAGATAAACAGCCACAGGCAATAGTAGGTTCCCATTGTGCTTTGACTGCTCATCCGTTTATCAGAAAATGTATAGGAAGTTCCTGCCATTTGCTGAATGGCATGGACATCCTCAGCCGTTGCTTTTTTTGTCAACTGTATGTCCAAAATAGTATAGTCCATGGCTCCTGTAATCTGCTGAAACGTACGCTCTGAGCAGATGATTATTCCTGTATCATTGGCGTTTTTAAAAGGGGAAGTAGAGAGCATACCGGAAATTTTCATTTCCTGCGATTGTCCATTTTTATGGATTGTTACCACATCGCCAACCTGTATCTTGTTTTCTGGCTCAAAGACAATGAAGCCGGTTGATTCTTCGTTTTGGACCTCGGCAATGGATCCGCTTAACAAATATTCTTTTGCCCAGCCAAACTGCCGCTGCTCATAGGAAATCAAATCCACCTTTGTCTCCATGCCATTCACAGTAACCGGAACATCGTATGCAAACTTTCGGCCATAAGCAGCTTTGACCACGGGGCTTTCCTGCAATTCCTCTAATAAATGGCTTCCTACAGAACAGGAAAAGTCAGAACTAATAATAGATAAATCCGCAGTCCAGGGACGGAGTGGAGTTAGGGAATGGTTCATAAATTCTACAGTAACGGAGAAAGACAAAAACAGGATAATACTCAAGGCAAAGGAGCCGGACATTAAAATCAGATTTTTTTTGCTGCCTTTTGCGTGATAGATGCCAAGAGCGGTGTCGATTTTGAACCATTTTGTATTTGCCGCCTTTTTAGCGGACTGAAAGCTGTTTGTAATACCTGAAACAGCCGCCAGAGGTGACACTTTAGCTGCCTTTTTTGCAGGAGAACCCGCCGCCAATAAAACAGTCAAAAATCCAATCAGGACTCCGGCAAGAATACTGGGAATGCTAAGGCCAAACACAGGCATTTCCCTAAAGTATTCCGGACTGAGTATCCGCAGCACAGCACATAAGCTCCAGATTACCACAATGCCGACAAGAATTCCCAGTGGAACCGCAAGCCGGCACCAACCAAGAGCCTCTTTACGGACCAGCTTCATGACCTGTTTCGGAGTTGCGCCGATACAGCGCATTAGGCCGAAAAATTCAAATCGCTGGGCCACATGACAGTTTAAACTGCTGGCAATCATCATAATGCCTGCAAGCAGTACTAATACAAACAGGACATCGGCCGCGGCATAGGTATAGAGCATAAAGGAACTGTCACTCTGCCCGTACATTCCAAGCAGCTTGGTATTTTCTGAAACCTGTTTGTCCAAAAGACCGTAGGCAGCTTTTAATTCAGCGATTGCCTGCCGCGCCGTCCAGGGGTTTGTGAATTGAATATACAGCATCATGCCGTAATCTTCCAGCTTATCACTGTTTACACCAGTGAATAGGGCACGGAAAGCGTCTGTTGTGAGGCAGATTCCATAAGAGTCCTCGCTCATTGTTTTAGAGGCATCTTTACAGAACCCAGAAATCGTATAATGCAGTTGGCTGCCCGCAGACGTATCTATGGTAATTTGGTCTCCAAGCTGAAACCCCAGCCGCTTTTTGGTGTTCTCTGTGACCATGGCCTCTGTTATAGTCTGAGGGAAATTTCCCTCTACGACATTATTTACCTGCATATCCGTAATCCAGGCTTCATCGCTTCCCATCACAATGGCGTTTTTTCCGGATAAAAGATATCCGTCCTTGCCCCGGTAATTAAGGACACCATAACGTGCGGTACTTTTTATATCAGGGCGCATTGCAATCAGTGCTGCATCTTCCGCAGTAAGGTTGCGGATGCCAATATGGAAGTTCCCGCCGTCTATTTGAGCCTGTAAAATCTGGCTGCGCACGAACATATCGGCCATGCCGAATATGGCAGTTACCAGGAATACGGATAAAACGATGCAAAAAATAGACATCCGATTTTGCTTCCGATGAATTTTTGCGGATATAGGAACCAGATCATGATAATGTTTCATTCATGCTCCCTCCCAAATCCGTAAGAATGCCATCCGATACCTGGAACACCCGGTTATGCTTCGGATTTTTGTTGTGAGTTATCATCAAAATTGTCTGGTGATAGAGCCGGGCCGCCTGTAGAAGTAAGTCCATGACATCCTGGCTGTTTTTGCTGTCCAAATTTCCCGTTGGTTCATCAGCTAAAATCAGCTTGGGTCTGGTAATTAAGGCCCGTCCAATCGCAACGCGCTGCTGTTGGCCACCGGAAAGCTGGTTCGGCAGATGGTAGCGGCGCTCTGTCAAGCCGAGCAAGTCCAAAAGATTACTAATGACGGCGGAATCAGGCTTGCGGTAATCCAGAAGGAGCGGGAACATGATATTTTGCTCTACATTTAACTCTGAGACGAGCTGAAAGGACTGGAATATAAATCCGATATTGCGCCGCCGAAAAATCGTGCGCTGTTCCTCTTTCATGGAAAACAGATCTTGTCCGTCCACTAAAATATGACCAGAAGATGGAGCGTCCAATGCTCCGATACAGTTCAGCAAGGTACTCTTGCCAGAGCCGGATTCTCCTAATACAGCGGCAAACTCGCCCTTTTCCAACGAAAAAGACACATTTTTTAGGGCATCTACTTTCGCTTCGCCTTTTCCGTATGTCTTGCACAAATCATGCACGTTCAGAATTTCCATGGTATCAATACCTCCTTTCCCTTAAGGATAGCAGGGATAGCTTACAATGAGGTGAATTTGACCTTACATTTCCGTAAGAAAGGAGAGGGTAAAGGTCGTGCCCTTGTATAATTCACTTTTTGCAGAGATGATGCCGCCTTGCCCTTCAATAATTGACTTGGCGAGGGGAAGCCCCAGTCCAATCCCCTGTGTATCCAGTGAATGTTTACTACGGTAAAAACGCTTAAAAATATGGTGTATATCCTCTGGTGCAATACCATCGCCATTGTCGGAAATAAAAATCCGAAGCATAACCGGAGTGCGCTCCCATGAAATTTCAATTGTTCCACCTGGTTGCGTGTGCTCCATCGCATTTTTAACAAGATTCCCGATGGCTTCTCCCGTCCATTCCATATCACAGACCAGCGTTTGGCTGCTGTCACCGGCCAGCACAATTTTCTTGTCTTCATTTCTGGCCCTGGTGGTCAGGTCATTGATGGAGTGTGCAATCAGCTTTGATACAACACAAGCATTCTTTTCAAATATAATCGTTCCTGTATCTAAACGGGTTATTTTGAGCATGGATTGTATCAACTGCTCCATGCGTTTTAAAGATACCCCCATCTTAGCAACAAACTGTCTCACTGTATCGGTATTTTCCGGTTCTGCTTCAATGATTTCCTGGTACAGGGCAAGAGCGGACAGAGGTGTTTTTAATTGGTGTGATATATCGGATATAGTGCCCTTCAAAAACTCCTTTGTTTGATGCTCTGTTTCACTCTTGGACTGTAACATCGTGGCAAGCTGTTCCACTGAAGAAAAAATCTGGAAAATTGTGCCTTCGTGATTTTGCGGCAAATGGCAGGAGTAATCCCCATTGATATAGTTGGTCAACACCTGCTCTGCTCGCAGATACAGGTTATTCCTTTTCCAAAAGAAAATGAATGTCCCAACAGCGAGCATCAGTATAAAAAAAGCAACAGCCGCCAAAATGGAACCAAACATATCCTTTTGCAGGCGGCTGACAAAAGGTGACATACGATTTTGAACCGGATTGTCCATACCAACAGAGACCAGCAGGCTCCGTCCAGCCTCGCTGATTTCTGAATTATTGAGTGCAGCAGCAATCACACCCCGGGATACGCCCTGTTCTAAAAGGGAAGATGCCATTGCTTCATCATGCGTAAGATACAATGATTTTACATGATGAATCTGGCTCATGCCCAAAGAAAATCCTGCGATAAGAAGTAATAGAGAGTATATGATTAAGAAAGAACAAAAGCCTTTAATCTGTTTATCGCGGTAAAAGCTCATATAGATACCTCTTTCCATTGGTAGCCGAATCCACGAACCGTTATTAAATGCTCTGGGTGGGAGGGCTCTGTTTCCACCTTTTCACGGAGCCGCCGCACATACACTGACAGGGTATTGTCATCTACAAAGTTTCCTGTGGCATCCCACAACTCGTTAAGAATAACTTCTCTGGTAACAATGCGGTTCGCATTCCGAATCATTAGACAAAGCAGACGATATTCAGCGCTTGTTAAATCAAGGTTTTTTCCTTTTAAGGATACACGGCTGCCCAAAAGATCAATCGAAATGTCTCCGCAGGCGATAGTAGAACCGTTCTCTCCGTCAGATACTCTGGCTCTGCGTAGCAGGGCGCGAATACGGGAACATAGCTCCCCTAATTTAAAAGGTTTTGTGACATAATCATCTCCGCCGCTGTCCAGTCCGCGGATGATACTGACTTCTTCATCGGATGCGGTTAAAAAGATAATTGGTATCTGCTGATTTTCTTTTCTCACTTTTTCACAGACATCAAATCCTGTTCCGTCTGGGAGCGTTACATCCAAAATGAGCAGGTCGTATTGGTTTAACTCATATTGGAATGCTTCACGCACAGTACGGGCGACTTCAATATCAAATCCATTCTTTTTCAAAGAGTAGACTAAACCATCAATCAGACTTACATCATCTTCCAGCAAAAGTATTTTATTCATGCTTTTGCTCCTTTCCTTGCTTTGTCCTGCCGTCAACCGGCTTTTTGGCCTCTTTGGGTATTAACCAGATTGTCGCTATTTTCATGGCACCGGGAATACGGCCTGCGGCACAGTAATAATTTATCCATCTCGGGGTAACACCCCATTTTTCGCCTGCTTCTTTCAATGTCATATAATCCATAGTATACCTCCACAAATTGCATTATAATTCTTTTGTTCGAATAAAACAAGATTATCAGATTGTAAATCAATATACCCAATCTGTAAAGGCGCCTCTAAGGAACCATTCTTGTTGAAAGCCGGGGTGAAAAAGGAAAATTTTATAACCCCAACCATAGTTTTAAGAGAGTCGTTTACGTGTTAACAAATCTTCATTTCTCAAACTATTTGGCTCCATTCCAACCCGCCCCAAGGCTGGAGGGGGTGTGGATATGCCTTATGACTTTACAGCAGGGAACGAGCCGCACCTTGCTGAAAATTCAAATCCACAGCAGAGACGGAGGGAAAGAAGAGTATCCACTTTCTTCAGGAAGGTGTAAAAAAAGTGGGGCTGGCGGAATGTGTGCACGATCAATCTGGCTGAAGCATTGCGGGATGATACAATGATGTAAATCGAAGCCGCCGCTATATAATGATAAATAATTTTTTGCGGCACAAGGAGGACGCCATGTACCGGGAGTCTATGATTCGTATCTATTATAAACTGACTTTCCCTTATGAATGAGGGACTAGGAGAGCTGAGTTGTCTAAGACACTTTATTAGTTCAGCACATTTGACTTTAGTTTCCGGTACAGCAGGGGCTTCATCTGATAAAGGGCTTCAAACTTTCGATAGAAATGCCCCAGATTGTCGTATCCTACCCGGCTGGCAATTTCATAAATTGGCAGATTTGTGTTAATCAGATAAAAGCTGGCCTGAAACATTTTCTGCATGATGACCAATTCTTTGAAGGAGTGGCCAGTATTTTTCCGGATATAGCTGCTCAGATAATTGGGGTGGAAGCCGAAGTGGGCGGCAGTGTCCTGGAGAGACGTAGTGGCGTAGTTGTTTTCTATATAGTTTAAAATTTCTATAATATTCTGGCTGCCCTTCTGTGCGGAGGAAACCTGCTGATGCCGGTATTGGCGCAAAATCTCACAGAATAGTAAAACCATATATGCATCAATGAACTTGTCACTGCAAAATTGGGAATCATAGTATTCGCAGAGGATATTTTGAAGAATTGAGTGAATCTGATTTTCTTTCTGCTTTTTAAACAGAAGGTACTGATCGTGGGCAGCGTTCATGGAGAGGGCGTTGGCAAGAAAACGGTTGATAATTCCATCGTCCCCAAGCCTTAAGAGAAATCCGCGAGTCAGATACTCCTTCTGCATCTCAATAGAGATGATGATATCGTCCTTGTTTAGGTACTCCACGCTGTGGGGAACGCTGGTATCCAGCATGCAGATATCGCCCTGAGTGATAGTCACCCGCTTTCCGTTTATGACCTGAGTGCAACTCCCCGAGTACACGTAGACTAATTCAATAACAGTGTGAATGTGCTCCGGGATGTAGGTTAAGCGGGATTCTTTATTGACGCAGACATATTTACCCTCAAACAATTTATTGAAGGTAAATAGATATACCTCCCGGCCTTGAAATAAAACTTTTGGAATCGAATTATAACGCTTGGATAAAACCTGCCGGTTGGTTAACATGTGCCGTTTTTCGGAGTCCGTGTATTTAAATAAAAAGGTATCTAATTCCTGTTTGTCCATAGCATTCCTCCCATGTCCATCATATTAGATTAAGTTTGGTAAGTCAATATGTTTTGTTCAGGAATTGCAGCATAGGCAGAGAATCGGTATTATATAGACAAAAGAATTCTTTTGATAAAAAAAGAAGAAGGAAGGACAGCTATATGGGTCAGGAAAATGGGTTAAGTGAACGTATTTACGCTCCGGCTTCTGGGATGTATGCTGCCCTCGGGGATATCAATGATTCAACATTTAATAGCAGCCTTATGGGGAGCGGATTTGGGATTAATCCGGAAAATGGGCAGATTTTTGCACCTGTAAATGGGACAGTCTCCATGATATTTCCGACGGGTCATGCGTTTGGGATTACAATGGAGTGTGGCCTGGAGGTGTTGATTCACATCGGGATTGATACAGTAAACCTGCAGGGGGAGGGATTTAAGGTATTAAAAAAGGCAGGTGACAAAGTACTTGCTGGAGAAGAAATTGTCCAGTTCAATCTGGAATTTGTAAAAGCGAAGGGGCTGGACCCTGTTGTCATCACGATTTTTCCGAACCGGACTGAGCGGGATGTAGTGTTTCATAAAGTGGAGAGAGTGACGAAGAATTCAGAGATTGCCGTGGTGAAGATGGGTAAGGCGGATGAAACGGATATGGCAAGCTATGAGTATGGAAGCATGTGCCTGGAAGTCCTGGAGGCGGTGGGGGGAAAACAGAATATTAAGAATGTGTATCACTGTATCACGCGCCTGAGGATTGTCCCTGCGAACCGTGAACTGGTAAATATGAAAAAACTAAACAGCGTGAAGGGTCTGCTGAAGGTAATCGAATCCAGCGGTCAATTACAGTGTGTAGTTGGTACAACTGTGCCGGAGGTGTACGCAGAATTTTTGGAGATAGGCGGCATTAAAACGGGAGGGGAGGCGAACCCGGATCCGGTGGGGGATGAGGTGCAGGAAAAGAAGATGAATCTGATCACGCAGGGACTTAACACGCTGGCCTCCTGTGTGACACCCGGATTGTATGCAATTGTGGCTGGAGGTATGATTAAGGGAATTATCTCACTGATTACCGCCATTGGTCTGTTTTCCTCAAAATCGGATATTATCACTGTACTGAATGCAGTGGGGGATGCTCCGTTCTATTTCATGCCGTTTATCATCGGGTACGCAGCGGCCAAGCGTTTTAAGGTGAAAGAGATTTTTGGCATTATGACCGCAGGTATCCTGATGTACTCCACCTTTCTGTCGCCAGCGGAGGGCGTCAAAGAATATGTGTTTGGGTTCTTCCATATTCCGGCGTACAATTACAAAGGTTCCATCTTCCCAGTAATCTTGTCAGTGTGGATTTTTTCGGTGATTTACCACTTTATTGACAAGCGGATGCCGAAAAACCTCCGTATCGTGTTCTCAGGCGCACTGTCGTTTTTGATTGCAGCACCACTGTTTCTGGGATTTGCAGCAACCTTGGGTAACTGGATTGCCATCGGCATGACGGGAGGTTTTGCGTGGCTGTTCAACCATGCGGGGCCATTTGCGGGCGCGCTGTTCTGCGGGATTATCCCCCTGACAATCATCTTCGGCATCAAGGGCTGGTCCGCGGTGGAACTGCAGAACCTCTCCACATTGGGCTGTGATTACATGTTGCCCAATTTCTTCTATTCGAACCTGGCGGTTTCGGGTGCAGTCCTGGGGCATGCATTGAAAATGAAACCGGGTGAGCAGAAGTCAGAAGCCATCTCCACCGGGCTGGTATGTATTCTGGGAATCACAGAGCCGGCGCTTTATGGAATTGCACTGCCGGAAAAAAGACCTCTGTATGCGGCCATGGCTGGAGGCGCCATCGCTGGAGCGACCGCAATGTTGCTGGGAGTGGTCACTTATGCGTTTTCAATGCCGGGAATCACGAGTATTGCGACTTATATGGATACCGGAAATAACTTTATGCTGCTCTTACTTGTCATGCCAGTTGCATGGGTGTCTGCATTTGTTATTTCGTACGTATTATCCAAAAAAGAGAATTGATTGGGAGGATGAATCGAATGTATACAGGATTTCCAAAGGACTTTTTATGGGGCGGCGCCATTGCAGCCTCTCAGGCGGACGGAGCCTACAATGAGGGGGGAAAGGGATTAGATACCCAGGACCTCAGATATTTTGATGCCTCATGGACCAAAGAAGATCGGTCTATGTTCAAGAACCGCCGTATGAACAATGAAAAATTTAAGAGAGCGCTGACCGATAAGGATGCGGTTCACTACCCATTCCGGTGGGGGATTGACTTTTATCACAATTATAAGGAGGATATCAAACTGTTTCACGAGCTGGGCATAAAGGTGCTCAGAACCTCCATCAATTGGGCAAGAATTTATCCAAACGGCGATGACGAGATGCCCAACGAGGAGGGAATTCGGTTTTACAGCAATTTGTTTGGGGAATGCCACAAATATGGGATTAAAGTATTTGCAACCATACTCCACTACAATATTCCAGTGAATCTGGTGCTCAAGTACGGCGGGTGGAAGAGCCGCAGAACCATCGACTTTTATGTCCGGTATGCGACCACTCTGTTCGAGAGACTGGGGACGCTGGTGGATTATTGGCTCCCGTTCAATGAATTCAATGCGGGGAGATTTAATCCTTATAACGGTGTCTGTCTGGTGGAGGACCAGGAGGAGGACTATGCAAATGCCATCTTCCAGTGTCTGCACCACCAGTTTATTGCCAATGCGCTGACAATCAAGGCAGGACATGAAATTCTTCCCGGTTCTCTGATTGGCGGCATGATTGCACGGTTCACTACATACCCGGCCACCTGCCATCCGGACGATGTGATGCAGATGATTTTGGATGATCAGTACTCCAACTGGTTTTATCTGGACGTAATGGCGAGGGGAAAATACCCGGCATATATGGAACGGTACTTTGAGAGAGAGAATATACACATCCAGAAAGAGCCGGAGGACGATGAGATACTTAAGGACAATACCATTGATTTCACCGCGTTCTCCTATTATTTCTCGCAGGTATCTACCATTAAGCAGGGCTGGGAGAAGACCAGCGGCAACATGGTCATGGCCAACAAGAATCCGTATCTGGAATCCAGCGGGTGGGGATGGCAAAAGGATCCGGTGGGACTGCGCGTGACGCTAAACCAGATATATGACCGCTACCAGCTTCCAGTCTTTATCGCGGAGAACGGGCTGGGTGCTGTTGATACACTGGAACGTGATGGGAAGGTCCATGACCCGTACCGGATTGACTACCTGAAAACTCATGTGGAACAGATGCGGGAAGCGGTGCGGGACGGAGTAAATCTGCTTGGCTACACCATGTGGGGATTTATTGACATTGTGTCCTGCGGCCCCATGGAGATGAGCAAGCGCTACGGCGTGATTTATGTGGACCAGGACGATGAGGGGAAGGGGAGCAAGAAACGGTATAAAAAGGATTCCTTTTACTGGTACAAGAAGTGTATTGAGAGCAACGGGGAAGTTCTGGGATAAGAATTGTGAAATAGTAGAAGGGGAGCCGATGGGAATTAAATCCGGCTCCCCTTTATGTCAGGAGGAATCCCTTCAAAAACTCATAAATGTCCATGATAGAAAGCAGCAAAATTATATCTAAAAATACTGAAAATATCCAAATTAGCCGAATAGAGATATTTTTAAGAAGTATATTGCAGTATAATAATCGTATGCCAGCTGGGGACTGCTGACAGTTACGGTGAATATTTCATTATATAAGAGCCTGACAGTTTTTAGCATCAGGCTCTACCCCTTTTGAAAGGAAAATATAATGGATTTGGATTCAAAAATTGCAGAAATCCAAATACAGTAATTCGGTAAAGATATTTACTGAAATACCAGCTTGAAACTATCCAGTCTGTTCTCTCTCCCGTATTATCTTATCCGGGACTGGAAATCAGGCTACATTAACGCCGGGTACTCCGGGACGGACAGGACATGAACCTTACCCGTCTTGAATACGGAACACTCTGCTATCTGGCTTCCAGCCCAGGCAGAGTGTTCACACAAAAGCAGATTTTTGAAGCTGTCTGGTACATAGACAGTGAGAGTTGTCAATCAAGTGTTGTGAGTACCATTTGCAACCTGCGAAGAAAGATTGAGCCGGACAGTAAAAACCCTACCTGCATAAAAACCGTGTTAGGCGTTAATTCCGCCTTTTATAATGTCACGGCAGGAGCGCGGGTGCGAGGTCAGCGGCGGCTTTTGTGTGATAAATCGCGGCAAATCGTGGCAGAACGGACAGTACCCTACTTCGGTTTTACTACTATTCATGGACTTAAAGAGCCGGAAGTCACTGATTATGCAGCAAAAGGTGACAGCGGAGCCTTTTTTGTTTGATGCCGTATCTGCGGAAGAACCGACAGAGTTTCAGATATTCTTCCGGACAGATGAGTATGAGTACCGTTATTATCTGGGTGTTTTGAAGGATGAAATATCAGCAGAGACGCTGGACAGAAAAAAAATTGGCGGAAAGAAGCCGGCTCATATTTTTTATCATGAAGGCGAAGAAATCAGTCTCGGCACAATTTTGCAGAAGGAAAATGTAAACACCAACATCAATGCCAAGATGCCGTTTTTATCTTTCCTTGCTATTAACTATAATATTCCGGTGATTGCAGAAGTTCAGGAGTGGTTTGAGTCTTGTATCATCCGCAGTTATGCAAACCCTATGGCAGAGATGAAGATCATGGTTTCAGATGACACTGAATTTAAGAAGCAGATACTTTTGCTCTTAAATGATATGGGAATTGATGTGGACGATTATCGGTTTGATGAAAAGGAAAAGCAGTTATATTTGAAGCGCAGGATTGGAGAAAAAGTGTATGAACTGCCGTTTGACCATGAATCAGACGGAACCAAAAAGTTGATTGCCGCTCTTCCTGTGCTGTTGATTGCACTGCAGGAAGGAAGACTGGTTATCATAGATGAGCTGGATACGAAGCTGCATCCGAAGTTGCTCCGGTATGAATTTCCATGTTTAAGAATCGAAAGATTAACAAGCACGGAGCGCAGCTTTTGTTTACTTCCCATGATATGGCTACTATGAAGAATACGGTATTTCGCAGAGATGAGATCTGGTTTGCTGCACTGAACGCAAGTCACAGCAGTGAAATATATTTTCTATATGAAATCCGCCGGGAAGATAATGAAAGAGTCAACAGTACAGCAGCTTTTGATAAGCAGTATATGGAAGGAAGATATGGTGCGGATCCATATCTGCAGAATATCTTGAACGGAGGCGATTGGAAATGAGCCTGAAACCTCCGAAGAAAAGTGATCTGAATAAATCATGGATGAAACCGAAGCCGGATAGAGGGATGAAAATCCAGACGGAATACCATTTGATTGTATCGGAAGGAACAGACACGGAGTCTGCATATTTCGAAGCAATCAGGGATATTATCAACAGCCGGTACCGAAAAAAGATACAGCATGAAGTTTTCGGAGAAGGAGACAATACAATTAATTTATTTTGGAAAGCAAAACAGAGGGAATCGGATAGTGCTTATGGATTTCGTCATGTCTGGGTTGTTTATGATACGGATGATTTTCCTGCTGAGCACATTGATCGTGTTGTGGAACTGTGCAAAGAAAATAGTACAGAGGACACGGAGTATCATGCAGTCTGGTCAAATCAGTGTGTGGAATTATGGTATCTGCTGCATTTCGGTTATATGCAGTCGGATATTCACCGGACAGCATATTGTAAAGCTTCAGAAGACGGACGTCATCTTTGGATACCTTTAACAGCCGGACTAAGTCCACGGCGACTCCTGAAGCTTGTGACCTTAGTCATGAGAGGTTCACTGAAACAGATAGTATAATAAAATGAAAAAAAGTTTATAAGTTTGCCAATTGCGTGGAAAAAACTCAAGAAACAGAGGTGTTCCTTCAGAAAGAGGACTAGCTGGAAATAGCCCGCAGACATTATCACCAAATCACTGCCTTACATGAGGGACATTCATTTCTATGTACGCAGAGTGTTTGACCGCAGACAGGGCAGCGAAACGCCTCTTCCTGCTGCTGTAAAAAGAACTGCATGCCCTGGTCCCGGATTGTGGCGAGGTTTTCAATCATGCTCATATGGTATTTTGAACGATACCGCTTGTCCAAATCCTTTAAACGGCGGCAGGGTGTATCACAGAGAGCGCAGGTCTGCCACTGGTTTTGATTACGTTTTGCACATCCTGCAATCCTGCAGTTTGTACATGATTTCGGCTTGCTGTCATCGGACGAGCGGCACCCCGGACATTGATTGCGGGGCCGGATATATCCATAACACAACCGGCAGTTCATGCCGCATGGAGCTATCCATTCAGCTTTCATTTTCTCTCCTCCTCATAATGGTATTTGGGAACAAGTGGTCCCCTGACGGATTGGCTGCTTTTCTGTTATTGTATCACATGTAGCAGTCTCTTGGAAAGCGTATTCTGCCGCCGTTTAAAATGCGCCGTTTTAAAATGAGAATTTCCCGCCGTTACGAAAGCAACGGATATTGGGATTTCTGGCAGAAATATACGCAAGCAAAGTGGGGTCACGGGCAGTTCGGGTGACGCCGTAGATTGTGTAACGAAACCCTATATAGGAGTTGTTTACACCGAGGCGCCGAAGCGGGTTACTGATTTCTCTTTCGTAGTTTATGTTAATCCCTCCTTGGTTTTTGTTACCTATGTTACGTTATACGCAGAGGAGTGAATTGACAAGGGAGAACGGACGACAAAATTGATATAAATAAGTCGAAAAAAGCGAATATCCTGGCGGCACCATCCTATTTTGCAGGAACAGTTGGGCCGGCCCGCCTTTTCAGCCTTTCAGAGACAGGATGTGATTCGGCACGCCCTGTGTATACATCACCGCCGGTCACGGTTCCCAGTGATTTGAATTCATCCGTCGTTTTATGGACCATTTCCAGAATATCTTCTGCCCGTTTTCTGAGCAGTATCCCTTCATCGGTCAATTTTATGCTGTAGTTGCCGCGCACAAATAATTTTCTGCCCAGTTCCCGCTCTAAATCCTTTAGCTGTTTTGACAGTGTGGGCTGGGAGATATGCAGATAGGCAGCAGCTTTTGTTATGTTTTCCTCCCTGGCCGCCGCGCGGGGAAAGGTGCCGGAGACTGTTAGGAAACATTATGAACTGCTGGGACATTATGGGGGAGAATGTATCCGGTGCGGCTCATGCGGGACAAGATGTTCCTTTGGCGTACCAATCATGGAACATGAAACGGACGGAAGCGGTTTTCGGCAAATAGGATACGGCTTTGAAAATTATCTGCGGCAGAGACGCCGTTACCAAGATGTACATTAGATTTTATTGTTTCAAAGGCAGTAACTATTTCACGATGAAAATACAGCCGCGGCATCCTTCCTCATGCCATGAAAAATAACCCCCAAGTTTTTTGATGAATAAATATGAAAGGAAAATACAGGGTAATCATTTTTCCAAGGAAGCTGGTTAAACAGCTTAAAGAGTATACCAGAGACGCAAACATAAAAAGCGGATGTATTTTCAGGACAAAGAGCGGCAGGTGCCTGGACAGAAGCAATATTTGTCATTCCATGAAGAAAATATGCCGGGAGGCAAGGGTGGACCAGTCAAAGGTATTTCCTCATAATTTCCGGCATCTGTTTGCAGATGGTGAGCTGTTCCTTGTTAGAGTATCTGGCCTTGAAGGCAAAATGTGAGTATCTGTCAGATTTACGGTTCATGCGCATGGACGAACCGTGGATGAGGGAATTCATACTGCGTAACAGAGACGATTTCACACAGGAGGAGTG
>Ga0137302_10191_pt1 | contig 43114 bp, 44 predicted proteins | sample Ramsor2O_GlcNAcB_FD_97184 | JGI IMG/M metagenome (GOLD analysis project Ga0137302, IMG submission 97184) | Mouse cecal microbial communities from Vienna, Austria - N-Acetylglucosamine amended with D2O_GlcNAcB | ecosystem: Host-associated > Mammals > Digestive system > Large intestine > Cecum... | reverse complement strand
GATTTAGTAGCTTTTCTCTTCGGCAGCATGACGATGCTTTCAAGGCTCGTCTATGATCTGGTCGGCATCTGCGGACTTTATCTTTTAACCTTTTACGGCCGCTGTGGTAGAGATCTCTAATACCAATGATCCTCATATTCGTTTGACAAAAGACTGCTGCAAAACCCGATATTCTGTTTCAAACAGAAACACTCATGCGCGTTTTGCAGCAGTCTCTTTAATTGGAATTAACTTGTATGGCCGGACGAAAATCAAACAGACGGTAAGGACTGATCCTCATGACTCCCGCCAGCTTTTCGATTTCCTCCAACGTGGGACTGACCAGCCCTCTTTCAATATCATAGATATGCATATGGCTGATGCCCGTATATTTTTCAAGATTTCTCAAACTGTAACCCTGTTCTTCCCTGATTTCCCATAAAAAAATTCTCATATTTAAAATACCTCGTTTGGTTTGTATATTTATCTGCTTTCGTATTTCTATTAGAAAATTTTTTTGCCTTAGCGGTATTATTTTTTTGAAAATGTTACTTTTGTAATATTGTTCTTGTTCTCCAGCTGCATGCCCGGGATGCTCCGCACATATGAGCTGAACCGGTTGTATCCAAAGTCCTGCACCTTAAAGTTCTCATATTCTGCATAAATTTTATTTGCAAGATCAGACAGATCAAGCCCCTTCTTTCCTGTATTTTTCACCAGCGCCGTCACATAGTGGTCCAGCTGTTCTTTCATGTCAATATCTTCTCTCAGAGAAACAGTGACAATATTGCCATCCTTTATCAGCCTGAAATGATCGAATTCTTCCAGAAATTTAGAGAGCAGACTGTAGCCATAGCTCCTCACATCAAAGTCCGGATATCTCTTTAACAGCCTTGTCCCGATCTCTCCCAGCGTCGTCTCTTTATCGCTGTTCTGATTGTCAGTGATGATAGAATGGATCGCTGCCTCGATATCCTTGCGGCCAATAGGTTTGCTTTCCTTTTCCTCTTTGTCCTCGATCAGGAGTTCCAGGTTTGTAAAAACATCACACGCTTTACGGAAAGCCGGGGGAGTCTTCCCCTCACCCATGCCGATCACAGTGAGTCCTGTCTCTCTGATCCTACTGGCAAGCCTCGTAAAGTCGCTGTCACTGGAGACGATACAGAAGCCGTCCACCCGGTTGGTGTAAAGGATATCCATGGCATCAATAATCATTGCTGAATCCGTCGCATTTTTCCCCTGTGTATAAGAAAACTGCTGGATCGGCGTGATGGAGTTGGCCAGCAGTTCCTCTTTCCAGCTGGCATGAAGCGTACTTGTCCAGTCGCCGTAGATTCTCTTGTATGTAATGTTGCCGTACTGGGACAGCTCGTCCAAAATCGGCTTGATATATTTTGCTGATATGTTGTCAGCGTCGATTAAAAGAGCAAATCTTTTTTCCTTCTTTTCCATACTTATATTTCTTTCTCCCTTTTCAGTAATACCGTTTTATATACTGCAGTGCCATATAATCCATGATCCGGATCGTGAGCAGTTTCCCCCGTTTCATGATCGTTTCCACGTTCTGCCGGCTTTTCTTTGCGGTCACCGCAATGTTGCTGGAAACATTTTTAAGAATGACAGCTTCTTCTCCTTCCTTTTTTTCGCCAGTGATGAAGATCGGTTCCTGGACATAAACGTTCTTCTTCCAGGAGATCGTCTGTTCCGGCACTTTTGCGATCTTATCAACCATCTGTTTCGCAGGCCCAAAATTCTCCTTCAATGTCAGCAGCCTGAGACCATGATTTTCAAATCGTATCCACGTCCTGTTCTCAACAAACGGGTACAGGATCTCTGCGATCAGCTGGAGACGATTCTGGATAGAATTCTGTGCGCTCAGCATGTCCTTGGAGACATTCAGAAGATAGTTTGCCATGCCGTCTTCTCTGGAAGAATGGATCCGCAGCCTCTGTGTCTTCTTCTTTGCAGCAGTCTTCATGGCCTCTTCTGCCCGGTCATAGGCTGGTCCCTGCTGCTGCGCAGAAGTCCCTTCCTCTATCCGTACCGTCCACTCGCCGATTCCGATCCCTCCGGTAACGGCGACCGGATAACACATGATCTCAAAAAGCCGGAAATAAGAGGCAGCGGACATTGAAGATGTAAACAGGCCCTGAAGTTCGTCATGCCTTCCGAAGATCACCGGAAATATCATGCTGTCCACAAAAAGGCTGTTCAGCTGCTCCGCCACTTTGGTCAGATAAATCTGAAGATTCTGCTCCTCTGCGGGCTCATACCTCATTCTCTTTTTTATATGTATCATCAACGCTGAATATTCATCCAATTTATAACTCCCATCATTTTACATGCAAACAAATCTGTTTTCATTTATTATAACATAATAAATCTGTTTTAACTAGAAAATTTTCTATCATTTCCAATGAAATCCTTACCAAAAATCAGACAACAATCAATATATCTCGTTTTTTCTGGAATACTAAAACAAATACAAAAAGGAGAACTGCTTATGAGATTATTTACCGCCGTATATCATGAACCAGGAATCTTTGATTATCCCCTCGGCCGAAAATTAAAAAGAGATTTTGCGGATCTGCCCTGGCATGAGATCAAAAGCCATAACCGGATCGAAGAGATGACCCAAAGGCCCAACAGCGATTTTCCAAAAATGAAACGCTTCCTGATCATCGGCACAAGAAAAACCCACCGATATACGGAAAACCATAAGATATCCGATTATCTGGTCCCATTCACCTCGTCCGGATGCACTGCCATGTGCCTTTATTGTTATTTGGTATGCAATTATAATAAATGCGCCTATTTAAGGCTTTTCGTAAACCGGGAAGAGATGATGGAACGGTTGATAAAGAACTCAAAAAAAGGAGCTGATCCCCAGACATTTGAGATAGGCTCCAACAGCGATCTTGTCTTAGAAAATATGATCACAGGCAATCTGGAATGGGTCATACCTGCTTTCGCCCGTGAAGGGAGAGGACAGATTACGTTTCCGACCAAATTTGCATCTGTAAAACCTTTGCTCGGCCTTGACCATCAGGGAAAAACCATTTTTCGAATGAGCGTCAACCCTCAGGAGGTCATCGACCACATCGAACTTGGAACCTCACCTCTGGATCAGAGAATACGGGCAGTCAACGATATGTGTGAGGCCGGATATCCCGTAGGAATACTAATCGCTCCCATCATTCTTAATGATGGATGGAAAGAAAAATACATGGATTTGATCGATCAGCTGGCCGACGGGCTTACAGAAAAAACAAAAAAGGCGATGACTATAGAGATGATTTTTATGACTTACAGTTTTGTACAGAATGCTATTAACAAAGAGGCATTTCCGGAGGTCCCGGACCTCTATGACAATCAGTCTATGTCCGGAGGCGGAAGAGGAAAATACCGCTACCGGAAGGAACTGCGTCTGGAAGCAGAGTCGGTGCTGACAGACTATGTGAGTCTGCGTCTTCCGGAAGCAAGACTGGTCTATGTCTGCTGAGGCAGTTTACTTGTTTTTAATTTTACACAGTTTCTTCCGCAGCGTTTTGCTTCGTAGAGGGCGCTGTCTGCCAGAGTAATAAATTCTTTGAATAAAGTCTCTGCGGACGGACATTCTTTATAAACCCCTATACTGACCGTGACAGGGCTGTTGCCCGGCCCGTCGCAGATGTATCCGCCGGACTCCACGGACCGGCGCATATGCTCTGCGATTTCTTCCGCCTCCTCAGCATCCTGCCCAAATAAGAATACGAGAAATTCTTCTCCGCCATAACGGATCAGATATCAATCATCATACATGCATTGTTTCCGAGCTTCTCTTGTACGGTCTGGAACTGTTCTTTTAGGGAAGTTTCCAGATAACTGCGGTTAAAAAGCCCGGTCAGACGGTCACGGATCACCTGTTGATTCAATTCCTTATTGATCTCGGCGATTTTTTGATACTGTTCTCCGATAATAATACGGTCATATTATTAAAGCTTTGGTCCGCCCCATAAGGATCAGGAAAAAACGGGAGGAGAGCATTCAAAATCAAATAATTGCATCCGAACAGCAGGACGCTCTGCCAAGGTTTCAGAAGGCCTGCTGCCGCCGCAATCAGGCTCATATAAATAAAAACATTCAGGCCGTTGCCCCCAAGCTGATCATTCAGCGTGACCGCGGTGCCCCAAAAACACATCATAATCGTATAAAGAAGCTCTATGCGGTCAAACATCTGGTAATGCTCCATGATCTTTTGCCTGAAGACTGCCTTAACTGCCAGACTGAGAACCGTAAATATGATCAACAGGATGTACATACAGAAATATGCGGTTCTTCTCGGTTTCAAAAAAACGCCTCCCGGAAGTGTCGATATCGAATAGAGCATCAAAATCTGACAGCCCAAAATAAGCAGTTGAAAAATCGTATGAGTTTTAAAAATATTGGCGGTCAGGTTCTGTTCAATTTGAATCCGGTAAGCAGAATCTGCCGGAAACCCCAGATATTTTTTATCTTATTCATAAGTTCTCCCTGTCTCTTCAGATAAATATGAACTTCTGAACACTGCAGATACCATCTCTGACAGTCTCTGTGTGTCAAACATGTCTGAAAACAAAATTTGTTCATTGACTGCTTCCATATTTTCTTCCGAGTATTCTATTTCTTTTGAGTACAGACGGGCAATTTCCAAAGACGTCAGGCTCCCCTCTCCCGAAGCCGCAGCCTCTGTCCCCCGGACAGCCAAACAACTGAAAACCGCAAATTTAACCTTATCCAACAGCTGAAAATCATAAACGGATCTTAAAAAATATCGGTATATAAAATAGACCATCAGATGTTCATAATAGATCCCGTCAAAATCCGAAAAACGGACGGCTCCCTCCCGAATCATTAAAGATGCCTGCTTTAAAGCCTGCTTCCACTCAGGGGTCAGAATCTCCAGACCCAGGAGAAATTCCAGACATTCCGTGAACCATTCCCTCAGACCGGTCCGCGGCTCCTGTTCTCTTTCTTCCGTCTCTCGTTTATGTATATGCAGATACATGGACTCCATATCATCGCGGCAGTAATCTTCCTGAAAGATTACTGCCGCCGACAATATTTGTTTTAAACGTCTCTCCAATGGCTGCTCCCTGTCCTGAAGCAGCTGGATCATAGACTCTCTTGCCAGAATAAGGGGCTCCAGCCACGGCTCCTCTTCTTCTGTTTTTTCATTCAAAACTTTATCAAAAAACCGGACCTTTTTCTGATTGGTTAAAATCAGCCTTGCCGCCTCTTCGCACACGAGCCCCAGCCCCGCTTCCTGCCGGTTGCCATAAACTTCATAGAACCGTGGATGGTCTGTACAGATCTGACAGAGGAATTCTTCTCCCAAACAAATATAAATGTCGCATAAATTCTTTTCATTTAAGAAAGGACATCTCCCCTCCTCCATGAGAAAATGATAAGGCCGCGAAGGGCTGACAGATCTCATAAGACGGTCTCCGAACGCTCCTTTCACGCGGGCGTACTTTCTACAGGTCTCATCATCCACAGCAATCTCCCATCCTGCGCAGCAGCTGTCTGAACAGGCAGAACCTATACATTTAAATTTGTCATAATAATCCGGTATCCGAAGCTTCATTTCTCCTCCTGACATTTTCTATCCTCTATTATATCATATATTTAAACTCGTTTAATTGTAGGTTTTTCCTTGATTTCACGGTACGTCATGGATTTCTCAGACTTTCTATCTGTTAATCTCTGCATTTCTTTCTCCGCATCTTCAAATCCTACATGTGTATAAACATTCAGTGTTACCGAAATCACTATGCCCCATAATATATTGAAGCGTCTTGGGGTTCATTCCCGACTTGGCCATATTGCTGCAAAAGGTATGCCTACAGACATAAGGTGTAACAAGAGGCATCTGTACTCTGTAAATTTTGTTGTACTTCTCACGAATATGCTGAAAGTATTTTTCCCCGTGCAATGCCACCATAGGCTTCCCATTTTTGTCCAGGTACAGAAAGCCACTATACCCATCGACCATCGGCTCAATCCTTGGTTTCTTTCTGTTTTGGTATCCTCAAGGAGATACTTCATATCTCTTGTCCTTTGCAGCTAATGATGCTTATCATTCTTTACAAACTCTAAAAAATCTCTCTCTTGTTTTCGTGTCAGGGCATCTCTTGTGACACTGTCATTCACGACAACCGTGTTAAGCTGAAGCTCAAAAGGATTCTTTATCAGTAAATTATCATCCACCGCCATCTGAAAAGCTGGTCTTACAACGCCTCGGATTGTGTGTATGGAGCTATAGCCTCGTCCGTCCACCTGCTACATTTTAATCAGCCACTCTTTCAAACCTCGATAATAGAACAGTTTCAGGTTATCCTCGATGATGAATGGAACAATATTATATTTCAGGCACTCTTTAAACATAATCAATCTGCCCACACGCCCGTTACCGTCTCTGAACGGATGAGCAACATTCATTTCTACATATTTTTCAATAATCTCATCAAAAGTTGACTGAGGCATTTTATCAATACTCTGTAATGCTGCTTCCAGATACAACAGAGGCACAAATCTGAAATTGCCTTTGGACAGGTTTACCTTATGAAATTTACCGGCATAATTATAAATTTCATTAAAAAATTTTATGAATGGCCGCAAGACTTTTATATGTCCCTGGCTCCGATTTTTCCAGAAATCCGTTTTCAAACATTTCTATGACTTTTTGCTTGCTAATTTTTTCTTCCGCTCTTGCCAATTCTGTCGAATCAGTAATATCAAATTTATTTTCAAGCATATCTTAACCTCGCATTCATCTACGCTCAGATTTTTAAGTATTATATTATTATATCATAGACTCGGCAATAAACCCAAACATTCTTTTGTTCTTATTTATTATTATTGCCGATTACGGAAATTTTAGATGAACAGCGGATATTCGCAATCCACTTCGCTACATCATTGTATCATCTCGCAAAACTTCAGCCAGATTTATTATTCGCATATTTCTCCAACCAAGATAATATGCCAAAGACACAATTCCCAAAATGGCTAACATAAAAACAGCAATCGGAACAAAAGGTGCTTCAGTAAGAAAGATTTCAACTTCAAGATAGCTCGCCCGCAGCATAGCGCCAACTACAAAAATTGCCAGCGGAACCGTCAGTAAGATTGGGCGTCCGGCAATGACCAATGCCTCAATACAGAACATATTCCTGATTTCCTGTGGTGTCATTCCGACGGACATATATCTGGCAAATTCTCTCTTTCTCTGACGTACAAAACCAAGCGTATTAGAAAATACATTACCAATACCAATGATTGCAAGAAGAATACAAACCCCTCCCAAAATCGTCATCATTCCCTGTATCTGCTTGTCATTCGCTTCCCGTTCCTGAATACGATTCTCACTTTCTACCGTATATGTTTTTCCTATTACTTGAGTAATTGCTTTTTGTAGTTCATTTAGTTCCTCTGATGTGCTATTTTTATTGCCAAGAATACTAATATACGTATCTTCTTCGCATCCTGCAATCTGTCCTTTTATCTTTTTCCACAAAGATGCTGGAACGAAATGAACCAGCTGATAATAATCGGTTTTCCCATATTCCTCTCTCAAAGCAGGAACTTCTTCTGTATAAGATAAAACAGGAATTTCCTTCATCATTTCTTCTTTACCGGCCTGCCTTAATATACTGGCAGCATTTTCACCTTTTAGATACGGCATATACTCTGAATGCCGAAAATCCGGGTTTGTCACATCACGAATCTGATTTCGGATAATTACCCCGTCAAGCTGCGGTGGAATCCCAATCTGTTCACAGTACGCATGAAAACTTGCATCGTCCAAAATGACAATCGGAGCGTTTACCATCCATCCACCATCTGTTTGTGCTACATGATTACCGGAAGCATGAGAAAAACCGCCAAAGCGTTTCATTTCTTCACTCATCTCATTTTCTGTGACGATTCTTTTCGCTGTTGCTTTTTGATATGCAATCGCATTTTTCACACCGGGAAGATCTTGTATTTCCTTTGCCTCTTCAAAAGAATCCACCTCCGTATCTTTCACAGTAACCATCACATCCCATACATTCTGATAACGTTCAAAATACGTTTCCCTGGTACTAATCCCCGACAATGTAAAAAAGCACTGCATGATTGTAAATGCCATAAAAGAGAGTATTAGACTAAACGACGCTGTTCGCAGAGCTTTTCGCTGTGCTTTCAAAGCATTCCCGGCCAGCTCTCCTTTCATTCCAAACAACAAAGTGAGGAACGGTGATTTTTTCTTACATTTTAACTGTAATTCGTCTGCATTTTTAATTGCCTCAAGCGGCGTGAGTCTGCTTAATTTTCGGGCAGGCAGCCAGGCAGAAATCCATATCGTCAGAATCGTTACACCAAGCGTGATAACCAGCACAAACGGATGATAGCCGAAAACAGCTTCATGTCTGCCTGCTATGCCACTGCCCAAGAGGATATTTGTCATATGTAAAAGGCCCATACAAATTGCAATACCCAATAAATTTCCGATCATAACCGGTACAGCACACAACACTGCTGCCTCCTGTAAAAGGCATGACCGTATTTGTTTCGGAGTGGCTCCGATACTGGACAAAATACCAAACTGGTGGATTCGTGCATTCATAGATACTGCAAAAGAATTATGTATGATAACAATCAGTGAACATGATGCCATAACCATTATCAGTATGAACAGTGGAAATAACAGTCTCGGTGCCGTATCCTGCGGGTCGCGTATCAAATACATTGCCAAAAGTGCATGGTTATAGGTAACCGTCTCTGGTGTAGTTTCCACCAATTCGACAATTCGGGAAGTATCTTTCAAAACAGTTCCCATATCATCAAAATAAATATCTATGACCTTTTCCTGACTTTTGCTTTCTTTTTCATTTATCACTACATCTTTTACATTCGCAAAGCTTTTTATAGTTTCTATATCTTCTTTATTAAATTCTCCTGCAATACGACTCTGCCAACCGCCTTCTTCCAGTTCGATTCTCTCAACTTCGTACTTCCATGCGTTGTAAAACAGTCCGCATAATAATGATAAAAGCAATGCCGAAATAAATGCAGCTAACATAATAGAAATGCCAGACGAACGGTTGTTTTTAATATAGCCTGATGAATAATCTTTCCACATGTAAATTACCTCCGCCGTTCATCACTTTTGATTGTGCCATCCTCTATCGTTATGATACGGTCCGCCTCTAAAGCTACCTTTTCATCATGCGTAATCAATAAAATAGTCTGCTCCAGATTTCGATTGGAGAGCTTCAGCATATCAATAATCTCTTTGGAATTTTTCTGATCCAGATTTCCAGTCGGTTCATCAGCCAAAAGCAACGCCGGACGATAAATTAAAGAACGTGCAATCGCAACTCTTTGCTGCTGTCCCCCTGACAACTGATTCGGTAAAACCTCTAGTTTGTCAGAAATTCTAAGAGAATGAACCACTTTCTCAAAATACTCATTGTTTGGTTTCTTCTTATCAAGTGCAAGCGGCATGAGAATATTTTTCCGTACCGTAAGCGTAGGGATTAAGTTATAAAACTGATATACCAAACCAACTTTTCTTCTTCTAAAGATTGCAGCCTGTGTCGGACTCAGTTTAGAAAGATCTGTGCCGTCTATTATAACTGTTCCGCTTGTAGGTTTGTCTACGCTTCCTAAAATATGCAGCAACGTAGATTTTCCTGAACCGGATGCTCCGACAATCGCTACAAATTCCCCCTTACTGACTGTCAGGTCGATTCCATCCAATGCGGTCACCTGATTATTACCGGAACTGTATGTTTTGCAAATTTTTTCGCACACTAAAATATTCATTCCGTTGTTTCCTCCTTCTGTGGTCTTTTGATATTCCATATCATTACTATATCAAATGAAAGTTACAACTTAGTGACAGTAAAAGCGAATCTCAAAACAAGCGCCACCATCCGGCATATTTTTAGCATGTATTGTTCCGTTTTGTCTTTCTATAATCTCTTTTGCCAGCGCCAATCCTATACCTATCCCTCCCGTACAGGCATTTTTTCCCCGATAAAATCTTTCAAAAAGATGTGGAATATCCTCTTGGTCAAATCCATTTCCTTCATCCCAGAGCAGAATTTCCGTATATAATGGATTCTGCCCATAGGTACAATGTATCGTTCCTCCCCTGTTATGTTCCATACAATTTTTCATCAGATTGATGACCGCCTCCATTGTCCACTCCAAATCGGCTGTGATCGCCATTTCTCCTAACTCTGGAATGTCAATAGACGTTCCGGACTCCACTAATAATTCCTGCAGATTATCTGCTGCAAGAACAATTACTGTCAAAACATCTATTTCTGATTTTTGAAGAACCAGTGTTCCTGCATCAAACCGGGACAGCAGAAGCAGGCCTTCCTCCAAGCGGGTTAGCCTTAAAAGCTGCTTTTGTATTTTTTCTGACTTATCCCGTTCATTTTCTTTTCCCATTGTCTGCAAAGACAAAGAAATTGCAGTGATTGGTGTCTTTATTTGATGCGCAATATTGTATAAATTTTCAGCAAAGTCATTTTTCACCTGAACTGCTTTATCCTTTGTCTGATATAAGAATGTTACCGTTTTGTAAATTTCATCTTCCAGTTTGGAAAAATCATCTTCCCCGGAAACAGACAGAATTTCCGCTTTTCCTGTATTCACCCGCTCCAAATAATCAGTCAATGCTCGAATACGTAAAGTTTCCATCCTGCTCCGATATAAAAAAGTACTGACAAACAAAACGGCCCCCACCAGAAATCCTATAAGCGCAAAATATACGTTTTTCATATAAGGAAAAACAGAAAAATCAGCGATACCATACCCCCATTCAAATAAAATATTACGTCCCAATACATTGGTAACATTTCCGCTTGTATATTCTTTTAATGCCACAGAAATTAGTTTCTCTGATTCCGGTTCCTTTTTGAGCATCACACCGCAGATTTCATTTAATGTATCAAATTGAAGCCGGCTGTAATACCTGGATGTCAACAGCACGGCAATCACAGCAGCAATAAGGCTGACAGACAGAACAAACCCTATTGTTGTCAATATATTCTTTCTCCCACTCATATTGTGTCCTCAATACGATACCCGATACTCCTAATTGTTTTCAGACAAGAAGGCTGATGAAGTTTATCACGTAAACGCTTCATCGTAACCGTTAATGTGTTGTCATTCACATAATTTCCATTCACATCCCATACCTGCTCCAAAATTTTCTCCCGTGTAACAGTCTTTCCCTTATTTTGTATCAAGTACAAGAGTACCTGATACTCTGCCGCGCTTACATTTATTTCTTCTGAATGATAAGAAACTGTATGCCGGCTCTGATCTATTCTGATTCCGTCACAAGTAAGATATCGTTCTGCAACATTACCGCTTCTGCGAAGCAATGCCAATATCCGCGAATGAAGCACTTCTAAGTCAAATGGTTTTACCACATAATCATCGGCACCGCTTTGAAAGCCCGAAACAATATCGTTAGACTCTCCTCTGACTGTAATAAAAATAACCGGAAGCTCCCTCCAATTCCTGCGTATCCACTGGCACAGGTTATCTCCTCGTCCGTCCGGCATATTCCAGTCCACTAAAACAATACTGGGAATATGATCTCTCAACATCTGCTTCGTAACTGCGATTGTTTCTAATATTCTCACCTTGCATCCTTGCAGCTCAAGATAGCCTTTTACTGCCTGTGCAATATTTTCATCATCCTCAACATAATAAACTTCTGTCATTTTATCGTACCTCCGCTCTATCTATTATATTTTTTGCAGCTCTATTTCGCAAGACACAAAAGCAGGATAGACGCTTCACAAATATTGTGAAATTTCTATCCTGCATGATCAGTGATTTTATAATTTGACTTTCTAGTCATGGTTTGCAATTTTTACATAAATTCTTTCATTGATTTATTAAATCTGTCATTTCAAGGCTCTTTCAAAAATGGTGTAGCAGTGATGTAGTAAGCACCCCTTTGCTTCATAGAACCATTGATTTTACTAGCTTTTCCGGGACTTTTCAAGATACTGCCATGACAATGTCCTTCTTAAAAAACAGAAACTATAATTTGTAATCTTTTGAATCATACCCTATAATGAAGTCCAGCAGATTAAAAAATCCCGCACAAAAAGGAGTACAGGAAATGATGAAACGCAATATCCGCCTGAAAATAGAATATGACGGCACCCGCTATCAAGGCTGGCAGAAGCTTGGCAAAAATGTAAACGCCAACACGATCCAGGGAAAATTGGAGTCGGTCCTCTCGAAAATGACCGGGGAATCCATCCAGGTTATCGGTTCCGGCCGCACAGATGCCGGCGTACACGCCTGCGGACAAGTCGCCAATTTCCATACAGACTGCGGCTTCTCCTGCCAGGAGATCAAAGAGTACCTCACGAAATATCTGCCTTCCGATATCGGACTTCTGACGGCAGATGAAGTCTCAGAGCGCTTCCACAGCCGGCTGAATTCAAAACAAAAGACATATCAGTACCGCATCGCTGTCCCCGGCACCGTGAATGTTTTTGAAAGAAAATATCTGTGGAAGTATCCAAAAACACTCGACATAGAAAAAATGAACAAGGCAGCCTCCTTCTGTCTAGGCACCCACGACTTTTTAGGATTCTCTTCTGTCAAAAAGACAAAGAAATCAACTGTGAGAACGATCTCTTCTATTGTGATTGAAGAAGGTCACCGGGAAGTCCGGATCAGTTTCACAGGCGACGGCTTCCTTTATAATATGGTCCGGATTCTGACCGGAACACTGGCTGAGGTCGGTGCAGGAACCAGAGATCCTGAATCTATCCTTCATGTCTTTCAGTCAAAAGACCGGAAAGATGCAGGTATCACCGCCCCGCCCCAGGGTCTGTTCCTGATGAATGTTGAGTATTAAGAACACTTAATAGTGGATAAACACCGGATCTCCGCTCTCCACAAGTTTATATATGGCCGCGGCGTCTGAGAGCTGAAGGTTTACACACCCGTGGGAACCGGTCACTTTATATCTGCTCGGAGACCAGAGACCCCAGTCACTCCTCTTGCTCCAGTGGTATCCGGTTCCGGTCCACATGATCCTGACCCAATACTTCGTGTCTACACTGTAATCTGCACCAACCAGGGTTTTGGTCAGCCGTTTTTCCTTCACGTAGTAAGTTCCGGTCCTTGTTATGCGGTCAGGAGTCGGTTTCCCCGTAATACAGTTTGCAGAAAATACTCTCTTGCCGTTTTTATATACAAATACTTCCTGGGCGGACAGATCCACCTCACTGTAATTTTTATGATCCCAGTCATTCTGGGGATTTTGATAATCTTTCCGATAGGCCTTATTAAAATAAACAGGTTTTAATTTTGCAGTCATAGCTTCCTGATTTTTATCCGACGGATCTTTTTGGTAAGCCTCAATCAATTCCTTTGACGGCACTTTCTTCAGCAATTTCAGGACTCTGGCGATCTCCTTGTCGTAATCGATCCTCCATCCGTAATCTCCGCCTTCTACTTTTATTTTCTTGCCTGAATGAGTCGTAAATTTTCTGGCAATACCTACCGTTTTATACTTAAGACAGAATTTTTCCACCCAGTCTTCCACGGCAGTTTTGTTAAGCTTCACCGTATGTTTTTTCGTGTTGACCTTGATACAGTCTTTCAAAACCTCAGGTGTCATCGTCTCTTTTGTATTGTCTCCCATGTCCCATTGGATCCAGTGCAGCAAATACTGATTATATTTCTCCTGCATCCTGGTAAGTTCGGCGTCATCGATTCTGAGTCCGGGTTCTTGATACACACCGGGATATGTCTTTTGGTCCATCAGGTCCATAGAAGGTTTCAGCCCCTTTATGGCTTCCGATAACTGTCCCAGAAAGGCCTTCTGATCCAAAATATTTCCTTCTAATTCTTTTTTCAGCACACCATACTTTTTCTCTTTGGAGTATTCGATCGCTGCATCTTCGGGCTTCATCAGCTTATAGCCGTCATCCCCGGTCACCAAAACCGATTTTTTTACAAGAGCCGAGAGCTTCTTCTCTGAAAAATCAATCGTGTCCTTTAAATTTCTCTGTTCCTTCTTCATAAAAGAAAAAATGACACTCTGTTTATGCTGCTTTTGATACAGTTTTTCCACCGACTCCAGAGACTTTACCTTTAAGTCAATATCCCTGCCTGTGATCGTTAAGGTTCCTTTTTCCCTGCCTTTTACAGTAAGTCTGTAACGGTCTGCAGTCTGTTTGAGCTCATCCAGCGACTCTTCATAGGTCATTCCGGATACTTTGAGGCCGTCGATTCTGCTTCCTGGATACCACCGGTCTTTATAATAAATATGTACTGCTGTGAGTGCTGCAATGACGACCACCGCCGCTGCACCCATTATATATAAATATTTTTGTTTCATTTTTGCCATATTTTTCTCCTGTCTTTAAGCTGCATTTACCTTTTATGGCCTGTTTTTGCTTGCCACGTATAAGGATAACGAACATTTTATTTAGTGTCAACATGTTATGTATCCTTTTTTAGATTAAGGAGATACTAAGGTTGTATCATAAATTGAAAGGAGCTTTGTTATGAAATCAAATGAAAAAAACGATTGTATCGAGTGTACAATAAATAACTGTGCCTACCATGCAGGCGACGTTGACTACTGTACTTTAGAGACAATCAAAATCGGAACTCATGAGCCTAATCCAACAACAAAAGAATGCACTGACTGTGAATCTTTCGCAAACAAATCAGGATGCTAAGATGATAACATCCACCAACTCATTTTCTTTATTCCTTTAAGTTCGGAAACAGCAGAAATTTTAAATCTAAAATTTCTGCTGTTTTTCATTACGCATCTGTGCACAGCCCGCGGAGAGTTTTTATTTTTCAGGAAAAGCTTTCACACATCAGCGTGACAAGATCTTTCTTAAAAAATAAAAAGAGGGCCTGCCCGGTTTTCTATAAAAGGAAATATTCGAACAAACTCTCTCCTGGCAGTTTATCAGGTCTCTGCTGCTTCGCTGCTTTCTTCTTCGATACTGTCAGAGTCATTTTCACTATCTTTTTGAATTCCCCTCTCTGTGCATAACGATAGAATCTGCCTTGGATAAAGGTTCGGCAATGCTCTTGACAACTTCCGAATAAGCTTTAAAGTACATTTCAAGGATAGTTCTTTTCATCCTTATATGATTCTTTTGCCCATTGTTTCAGGTCATTCAGATCGTTGCTTGTATGTTTTACCTGATTTAAAACACTTATTGTTCCTAAAAATGCCGAAGCATCACATATTCCTCCCAGTTCTCTCCCCGTTTCCAGGCACTTCGCCGCCAGGGGCTCAATCTGCCCTGCATTTTCATCTCTCCACGCCATCCCGCCGATCAGGATCAAAGCCTCATATTCATCCCGGACGGAACAAATATCATAATCAGGCAGAACATGAAAACCTCCGATAGATGAAACCTTGTCTTTCATCAGGGATACTGTTTTAACCTCATACCTGCTGTCTCCCAGCATATAGAGAGCAGAGGACAGATAGGCAGACTCCCAGTCAGCATATTGATCCAATAAAACAAATAATACCGCCTATTTCATAAAACCTTCTCCTTAAATTCATCGATTTCTCAACTTATATCCGTTGTATATGGAATGCAGTCGTCTGAGGTATCACAGAAGGCGTCTGAAAATTTGCATGAGTCACTTTCACCATATTTCCGGGCTGCAGATCACGCAGTCTGATCGGCAAACCGAATTGGTTAGTAAATGTAGTTGAATTTGTGATCAAAAATCTGTTTTGACTGTTGATATTCCTTGGATTTTCCGTAACGATATAATTATTGTCAAAATCAATTAAAACAATCCTTCCTGTTGTCACCGAGGAAGGACGCTGAGGCGGCAATGGTGGCCGCGGCGGCAAAGAGGTCCTTTGTACAATCACAGAGACCGCATTGGACTGAGGCGGTATGCTTCTTGTCATGCGTGATGAAAATATGACATTCACCCACATTCCCCTCTGAATACAGCATATACACATGCTCTGTCCAAAAGAATTTAAGATCACCGTATTCCTATTTAAATTTAAACGTATATAATGAATTGAATCAGACCGATTTCTTTCCGGGACAGAATAAGATATCAAAATACTTCCAACTGAATTATTAACACAAGAAGTCTCTTCCACGAAAGCGTTGTTGATCCGCATCAGATTTCCTTGTTGAATCACTCTCCCACGAGTATTGTTATCCATAAAAGTTTCCAACTACTGTTTTACTGTATTATATTCATAATTTGTCGGGTTGTTCAAATAGTATTATAAAAACAAATTATGCCTCAATGTTTACTAATCCAACAGAGTTCATCACTACATCAAATGGTGCAGTATTAGAAATATACAATATAAAAGATCACTACCTGTACCGCGCCCGGCAGGAGGAAAAAGAAATACATCTGTCCGGGGATGACAGCATTTCATTATTATGCGACCGTAACTGGCTGATTGAGGGCATCGGCAATCTTGTTAAGAATGCTTTTGACCATACAAAAAAAGGCGATAGGATCTGTATAGAATGGAAACAGTTCCCGTCGGTTGTTCAAATTTCCATAAAAGATAATGGCAGCGGTATCCACCCGGAAGATCTGCACCACATTTTTAAAAGATTTTACCGCAGCCGCTTTTCTAAAGATACACAGGGCATCGGGCTGGGCCTTCCGCTTGCGAAAGCGATTGTTGAGGCACACAGTGGAACCATCGAGGCTGGCAGTGAATTAGGGGTTGGAACAACCTTTACGATCAATTTCTTAATTCCTACAAAATTGTAGGCTGTGTGTCATCTTCCGGTAGTATTGGAGTGATATTCTATCTATTACAAGATGATAGGAAGAGGAAAAAATACAATGTAGCAAAGACAGCAGTAGCAAGAGAATTGGCGTGTTTTGTGTGGGGAATTATGACAGATAACATTGAATTGTATAAATAGTTTAAAATTGTGAACATTATATTAAAGAATAGTAGGAAGAGTCCGGCTCCGGAAAAAGTACACTTTTGAATATGATAGGAGCACTTGACACACCAACCTCCGGGAAAGTATTGATTGACGGTAAAGATATTTTTGCAATGAAAGAACGCAGCCTGACAATTTTTCGCCGCAGAAATATCGGATTTATTTTCCAAAGTTTTAATTTTTTTCAGCATGGCAGACATGGGTGTCAGGATGGAACAGACAAGACTGATGAAGAAACATGGCGGACTGTCACTTCAAGATTTAAGCGGCAGTGCCATGGGACAAACGATCTATCTGGCAGCTGCAGTATTATTTGTCCTGATTCTGATAGCCGGAGTGCTGATGATCTCAAGCAGCATCAACAGCAACGTAGCTCAAAGAACAAAATTTTTCGGAATGATGCGCTGCATCGGAATGAGCAAACGTCAGATCATCCGTTTTGTCCGGCTGGAAGCACTGAACTGGTGTAAAACTGCAGTTCCGGCAGGACTTATACTTGGAACCGTGTCTGCTTGGGGTTTGTGTGCCGTTCTGCGTTTTATTGTCGGAGAGGAATTTTCTGATATCCCTCTGTTTGGTATCAGCATCATTGGAATTATCAGCGGGATTATTGTAGGAATCGTCACAGTACTTCTTGCTGCAAGATCCCCTGCGAAACGGGCAGCGAAGGTATCCCCTGTTACTGCTGTTTCCGGAAATTCTGAAAGTACAAAAAACATACACCGTGCAGTAAATACACGTTTTTTTAAAATCGAAACTGCCTTGGGCATCCATCACGCAGTATCAGCCAAGAAAAATCTTATACTCATGACAGGCTCCTTTGCCCTCAGCATCATTCTCTTTTTAAGTTTTTCGGTTCTTATTGATTTTGTCGGCTGTCTTATGCCTCAGTTATCCAGCACCCCTGATCTCCAGATTTCAAGCAGCAGTTCTAATTCAATAGACGAAAAATTGCTTGACAGAATCAGCGGTATGGAAGGAGTAAAGCACGTTTATGGACGCAGAAGCATTTTTGATATTCCCGCAGAATTAGACAGGGAAACAAAACTTTCAGACAAAACTGATATAATTTCTTATGATAACTTTGATTTAGACTGCCTTACAAAAGATGATGTATTAAAAAAGGGCAGCGATATTTCAAAAGTATACGGAGACAGTCATTATGTTTTGGCAACCTGGGATAAAAAAAGTCCTTTAAAAATCGGTGATAAAATACAGGTAGGGGCATCAAAATTAGAGATCGCAGGCTTGTTAAAATATGATCCGTTCAACAGTGGAGGCAGTACAAATAAAAAAATAACGCTAATTACTTCCGGAAAAACCTTTCAGCGGCTAACCGGTGTTTCAGATTATTCTCTTGTAATGATACAGACCACAAAAGACGCAACCGATGACAATATCAAAGCCATCCGCAATATAGCAGGCAGCAAATATAAATTCAGTGATCAGCGCAGCCAGAGCACTTCCGGCACTTATACTGCGTTCGTGCTGTGCATCTACGCATTTTTGGCAATCATTACTTTAGTGACAGTATTGAATATTGTAAACAGCATTTCTATGAGTGTCTCTGCAAGAATCAAACAATACGGAGCAATGCGGGCAGTTGGCATGGATGAACGACAGCTGACGAAAATGATCGCTGCCGAATCGTTTACTTATGCTTTATCCGGCTGTATTGCCGGATGTGCGTTCGGCCTGCTTCTCAGCAAAACAATGTACGATATGCTCATCACTTCACATTTCGGTTATGCTGTCCGGAGCCTGCCTGTCAAATCTCTGATCCTATACTTCTGCTCGTTTCGTTTTCAGCCGCTGCCGCAGTTTATGGGCCGGCAAAAAGGATTCGGAATATATCTGTTACGGAGACGATTAATGAGCTGTAAGATCACCGCGGCCTGTTATGCAGAAAGTTAAACAATAAAAAAATTTATCCAGCAGGAGGCCCCTGCTGGATATTTTTGCTGAATCATCAGTGAATATTTCCATCATCATCTCTATTCCAGATTGCATGTGCTGGTCTATGCATAAAGGTCATAAGGGTTCATTTTGGGTTCTGCTAGCGCCGGAAAGTCCACAGGCAATATATAACTTCGCGTGGTTACATGGCATTTCCTGTGCCTAACATCACTAATTTTGTTGTGTCCATCCTTGGCCTTCTCCTTCTTTTAAATATGCTTCATATTTTTTTCGTTTTCGTACAAAGGTTGATGGATTCATCCCTAAACTCTTAGCTGCGTCTCTTACATTTCCGCACTTTTCATAAGCTTGATTCATATATTCGGCTTCAATTTCAAGCAAAGTTTGAGCAAGATTATTCACTGGCTTTAACATCTTTCCTTCCGGCTGTGCAGCTTCTCTTTGGCTTACGATCGGAATGGCATCCGGCTCGATTTCATCTCCATTACTAATTATAATGGCTCGCTCAACGATATTCTTTAATTCTCGAATATTCCCAGGCCAAGCATACTCATTTAAAATATATTTACTGCTATCTGAAAACTTTTTTTGAAAGTTATACTTTTTATTTAATTTATCCAAAAAAGATTCTGCCAGTGCCATAATATCATTTTTTCGTTCCCTAAGCGGAGGAATATAAATTGGAAATACCATCAATCGATAATATAGATCCGCACGGAATGTTTCTTGCCGCATCATCTCTTCAAGATTTCTGTTCGTTGCAGCAATGATTCTTACATTGATCTTTATCGGCTTACTTCCACCAATTCTTGTAATCTCTTGTTCTTGAATGGCACGAAGCAGCTTCACCTGCATCGCCAAAGGAAGTTCTCCAATCTCATCTAAGAAAATAGTTCCTTTATCTGCCAATTCAAATAATCCAATCTTTCCCGTTCGGTTGGCACCTGTAAATGCACCTTTTTCATATCCAAACAATTCACTTTCTAATAAATTTTCTGGAATGGCTCCGCAATTAACTTTGATAAAGTTCTCATCTTTTCTGGAACTATTTTGAAAGATATAGGTCGCAAATACTTCTTTTCCAACTCCGGTTTCTCCTTGCAGCATCACGGTCACATCAAGTGGTGCTACTTTATCCGCCTTAAAAATGGCATTCAATGTATTCTCATCTTGTGCGATGATATCCTTTTTCAAAAGTCTATCCTGCATATGCTCCAGATTTCGACGCAAACGCTCCTCTTGCTGCTGCTGTTCTTCTACCTGTTCTTTTAAATAGTGTATTTCCGTCAAATCACGTACATTGGTCACTACCATAACAATATTTCCATGTTCATCATAGATTGGGGAGCTTGTAATAATTGCTTTTTTCCCAGTCTTAAATTCCTGTGGCAACGTTACCACTCGATTCTCTCGAATAGCCCTTAAGGAACCTGAGATCGATATGAGCCCTTCTTTCTCAAGATCCTTCATATTGCGACCCATAACCTCTTCCTTTTTTAATCCAGAAATCTGTCCGTAGGCACGATTAATCATCACGGTATTCGCATGTCCATCTGTAATATAAATTCCATCAAAAGAATGTTCAATGATCGCTTCTAAGCGTTCCAAAGTTTCTTCTTTTGTCCGAAATAAATTAATTTTTTTCATTATAGCATCTCCTTCCTATTTTTCTCTTCTGTCTAATTATTTCAACCCTATTATCTACGTATTGATCCATTTTTGCAACACGTTTCAAAAATGATTCGTATTTTGTTTTAATTTTAACACAAAACCAAGGTTCTAAGGTTGGCACCTTTTTTGCTTCTTATATCATTAGCAAATAAATTTTATTATACGAAGAGGAGGAATATTATATGGCATTAAAACGTAAAGAGGGTATGGAACAGCCATACATACCCGCTGGTATTTTTAAGATCAGACTTCCATTCATTCACTATCGTTGGGAACTTTCTGAATGTCTTCAAGCTATTTTAATGTGTGCAACCTGTCTTGGGGCGATCCCAATCCTGGAGCAAGTCTTAGGCGTTCCATATGAAATCGCATGGAGCATGGTTATTCTTAACGGTTTTTTATACAATCTACACACTCTGCTTGGTGACCCGGTGGTTCCAGGTTGGATTACACCGGCACTTCCCTTGATTACTGCATTTTTGACCCAATCTCAACAAGGGCCTGAGCGAATCAAAACATTGATTGCACTTCAAATTGTAGTTGGACTTATATTCTTAAGTATGGGTCTGAGTGGAATGGCAGGAAAGATCATTGGATTGATTCCAAATGCGATTAAAGCTGGTATCTTATTGGGTGCTGGATTTTCTGCGATAATGGGTGAATTCCAAACAGGAGGAAGATTTGGATTATACCCTATCACTGTTGGTATTGGCTCTTTGATTGCTTATTTCTTGCTCTTTTCCTTGCTATTCCGACGAACGAAGGAAAAAAGTAAGTTTTGGCACACAATTGGAAACTTTGGGATGTTACCAGCGATCATCATCGCTGTTATCATTGGACCTTTATCTGGAGAATTACCAGCACCAAACTTTGTGCTTGGATCTATCATCAAGATTCCGGATATCGGAACGATTTTCCAAACTTTGAGTCCATTTGGAATTGGATTCCCTTCCGTCCAAACCTTTATCTCTGTGATTCCAACAGCAATTGCTGTTTACATCATTGCATTCGGTGATTTCGTTTCGAGTGAACAGTTGATTCGTGAGGCAGATGAAATTCGTACCGATGAGAAGATTGACTTCAATTCAAACCGTTCAAATGTCATCAGTGCATTACGTAACTTAGTGGAAGGATTCTTCTGTCCTTATGTTGTATTAAGCGGCCCATTGTGGGCAGCTGTTACCGCAGCCATTTCTGAACGCTACAAAGAAGGCCGTGAATCTATGGATTCCATCTACAGTGGAGTCGGTACCTTCCGTTGGATGACATTTATCTGTGTCGCATTGGTTCCTGTTGCATCTTTTGTACAGCCAATCCTCCCGGCTGCATTGTCACTTACATTAATTGTTCAAGGTTATGTATGTTGTAAGATTGGCCTTAGTATGATCGGCACTGATATGGAACGTGGTATCGCAGGAGTTATGGCTGCTATCCTTGCCATCAAGGGTGCTAGCTGGGGACTTTGCATTGGTATCATTGTTTACATCTTAGTCAATGGAAACTTCAAGAACCCTGTTCTTGAAGAAAATTCACCAGACGCAATCGAAGAAACAGACTAGATAATCTTCATTTTCAAATTCAAGATAAGGTAGAATCGCCAAGGTTATAATCAATTCATGACCTTGACGATTTTTCCTTTTATGGTCCCAAGTCTTAATCGATGAGCTAAAAAGCTCTACCATCCGAAACTTTCACTATCTTTCCTCGAATACGTCCCCAAGATCCCCATCTCTTTTCGATACTTCGCCACCGTTCTTCTCGAGATCTTCATCTCTTTTTCCAACAACAACTGAGATATCTTAAGATCACTATATGGCTTTTTGGGATCTTCCGACTGGATCAACTTCCAAATTGCCTCCTTGATATCATCTGCTGTATTCCACTGATTCCCGAACGAATAGGAAGATGTAAATAAGTCCTTGATCGAGACGGTTCCAAATGGGGATTGAATATATTTCCCTTTGGAAGCACGGCTGACAGTAGAGACATGCATCTGTGTCTCATCTGCAACATCCTGCATACACATGGGTTTTAACTTTCCGCCCTTAGTAAAGTATTCTTTTTGCTTCTTAAAAACAGCCCATACAATCTTTGTAATAGTCTGTCTTCTCTGTTCGATACTTGCGATGATAAAGCGGCTTCTCTCATACTTTTTCTGAAAATATTCTTTCAATTCCGGATCTTCGATTTCCTTCATCATCTTTAGATAATAGTCATTCAAAGAATAATTTCCTATCCAGTTATCGTTAAGTTCAATCTTCCACTCATCTCCATTTCTCTGGATGATGATATCAGGAACAATGTACTCTGCCTTTTCATATGAATATCCACTAAAAGGTCTTGGATTGAGTTGCTGGATCTGTTGAATATACTTTCTTGCCTGCACCGTTGAAAGACCCAAAGTTCTTGTGATCGAAGCAATATGCCCCGTCGCCACATCGCTTAAATGTTCTAGGATAATTTTCTCAAGATCATCATCTAACAATCCTTTTCGTTCCAACTGCAGCATCAAACATTCTTCTAGGTTTCTTGCAAAAACACCAGCTGGCTCTAGATTGATCAATGCATCATGACACGCTTTGATCTCTTCTAAAGGGACACCAAGATTATCACTGATTTCTTCTAAAGAAACATGCAATAACCCTGAATCTTCAAGACAGTCTATCAGATATGTCATAATATCCAGTTCCTTTCTTGTAAATTGTACAAGATGCAATTGCTCCATAAAAAATGTTTTTTTGTCTCTGGGAGATTCGTCTTTGATCTCTGGTCTCTCAGTCTCTCGGTAGCCGCCTGCATTTCCACTTAACATCTGTGGACTTTCACTTTGTGGTTTATACTCTAGCAATGGGTTTTCTGCAAATTCATTTTGCAAAAATTCATCCAACTCATAATTATCCAACGACAATATATTCAATGATTGTAATTGAAATTGATTCAGTTGTTGTGATAACCCCTGTTGGAGTTCCAACCCATATGCCATCTACATTTCCTCCAATTCTCTATAATGTATCTTTCCAGAATGATTCAACGGGATACTGTCGATCTGCCTCACTTGAAGCACTCCATCATTCATCTTTATTTTTTTACTAATAAAGTCAACGATTTCTTCTGAACAAAGACCAGCTCCTTTTTCCACAAAGATATCTAATCGATCATCCACACCAGTACAAGCAAAACAAACATCCTTATATCTTCCTTTTAAAATCTGCTCAATTTCATCAAGATTGACCCTGCTGCCAAGGATCTTTAAAAATCGTTTTTTCCGCCCGGTTATATAGTAAAATCCATCGTCATCTTTTCTTGCCAGATCCCCTGTGTATAGAACGCCATGACGCTCATCTTTTTTTGCCAGATCCTCCTTACACTTTGCATAACCTAAAGTTACATTTTTCCCTTCATAAACAAGTTCACCATCCACAATAGAGAATGCTCCACCTGGAATCGGTATTCCAATGCTTCCTGCTTTTTCCAGAACACATTCTGGCGGAAGCCAGGACATTCTAGCCGTAGCTTCTGTCTGACCATACATAATCACGAATTTAACGCCTGCTTTTTTCGCATATAACGCAAATTCCTTTTGCAAAGCCCTCGAAAGTTTTCCTCCAGCCTGTGTCATTGTTCTAAGAGACGGTAAATCCATATGAAAAAATTGAATTCGCTTTAACATCTCATAAGTAAACGGAACTCCTCCGAAGGAAGTTGCCTCTTCTGCCTTAAAATACTCCCAAAATTCATGTTCAAACATGGTATGTTCGGTTAATAAGATCGTTGCCCCACAAAGAGTATGACTATTTATAATCGACAAGCCATAAGTGTAATTCATAGGAAGTGTCGAGATTGGACGCTCTTTTTCATTTAACTCTAAGTATTCCACGATGGATTCTGCATTGGACTGAATATTTTCATAGCTTTGACGGACTAATTTGGGACTTCCAGTACTTCCTGACGTCGTCAGTAAAAGAGCTAAATCCTCATTTAACTTCGTCTCCGTTTCCTTTGAAATATCGTACAGGTTATATCCATATGCCTCATATACCAATTGTGTCCTTTCATCTGGAGAATACCCCTGATGTCCTTTTGGTGCAAACACATAGTCTGGTTCATAATGGCAGATTAAATCTTTTAACATATTATAATCCATTTTGCAATCTAACAAAAGAGGGACCACTCGATTTCGAAGACATGCTATGTATCCAAGAACAGAACCTACGGTATTTTGACATAGAAGAAACACCAGCGTTCTTTTCTCCATATGTGTTCCCATCTCCTTGCAAAAGCAATCCAACTCTCCATATGTCACTGATCCTTCCTTCTCTGATCTTAAATAGATCCGATCCTTATCTAATACTTGTTCTTCAAAAAAATACATTTAGTCTCCCCTTCTTTCTACTGTACAAATCACGCGTGACAGATGCTCTATCACATTTATTCCATCCCACATATAGTCTAAAGAAAGTGCTTGTCCCAATGGAACGATACGGTCTCCACCTTTAGCTCCAAATTCTACAATCCTATCTTGCAATTCCTTTGGCGAAACACCAGCATACTCTATAGTTTGAATCTTTCGATTTAAGCTTGGCATCAATTCCTCTAGATTTTGAATGATACATTGATAAAAGCAACCAAATCTCCCATCATACTGTTCTGGATTTCTAGGACATTCTTGCAAATCTGCCACATAGATTCGATTATCATAAAAACGAACCTTCTCTATTTGATCGGTTTCCATGATGTTTAGACAGACTTCTTCATATTTACGACTAACTTTCCATGGACTTAATTCATATCGTTTTGCGGTTTCCATACATTGCTCCCACCACGTTTCAAAACACTTTCTGTCTTCCCCTTTCCAAACGATCAACCTTGGACTAGAGCATGCATTTTGATCCATAGCAAAGGTATCATTATAAAACTGATAAGAAAGCTGCTGAAGCTCTTCTTCTGATCGTTGTTTCATCCATTCTGTGTCAATAACTGCAATGGAATATCGGTCTGCAAATTCAAGTTCTGTCACACCAGGCCTCACTGGAATCTTGCGAAGTTCTTCAATGGCTTTATCTCCACCCCAAATAATCCTTCCATCACAAAGATTTGTATAGGTTTCAATACAGCCATCTCCTCGTTCACAAGTAAACAGTAACGTATTTTCATAAATATCCTGATACCTTTTCTGCTGCATTACCTGCTCGATCATCTGGCACAATGGAAGACTATCTTCCATGACTCGACTTGAAATCCGAATGACATTTCCATTTCCAGCCAACATACCAAACACCATGCTATACGCAAACAGCGTTGGTATATTTGACGGTGCAATGTGAAATATCATTCCCCATCCAAGTCTGCTTTCTCTATCATTCAGTGCTTCTTTCCATGACTCTAAATGTTTTCTTCGACACCAGAATGCAAAAGCCGCGCAGTCTTCTCGATTTCTTGTCATGGGATTGCTGCGAATTTCCCTGGATAAATCCTCCAAAAAGCATAACACACTTTCTTCTAAAAGGGTTCTCCCAACGATTTCAGATCCTTTCCAGCCTCCTGCTAATCTAATGATTGTTTCATCCTTCATATGTATCGCTGCACCCCCTGACCTCTGCGTGCTGCATTCTTCCAGTCACTTTAAAATATTTTCCCTTTTTCCCACAAGGACAATCATCGATTCCAAGTAAGATTCCCTGATCTTCTGTTAAGATCGAATGCCCTGGATATGATCTAGCCATCGGTGACAGTACCTGGATCGTTCCTTCCGTTCCAATTTCACAAACCGAAAAATCCTGCATGTTTCGAATCAAAATATCTGAATATGTGCTTGCATGGAGATGACCATATTCACATTCTAAGTAAATACATCCCGTCTGCTCTGCCATTCCATAATAGTCATATACCTGTTTGATCTCACTGACTTCCTGAATACCTTTTTTAAAATCCTCCATTGATACCGCTTGTGCCTGCAACTTCTTCCAACCGCCTCCATGGATCATGATCCCATTGGGAATCGAAAGTTTTTTTTCACTTTCTTTTAACGCACCATAAAAATACTTCCAGATCATATAGGTAAAGCCAAAGACTAAAATGGGACCATTCTTATATTTTTCTAAAAATGCTTCGATTCCTTTGACATCTAGATTCATATCCTTGTTAAAGGCATACTGGTGTCTGGAAGATACAATGGAAAATCCTAAGATTCCAGCTCCTCTTGCAGAAAACATATTCCGATCTTGCAGCACCTCTGGAGAGTCTGCGATCAGCATTGGAATTCGCCTCTTTCCAATCACTTCTTCCATAATTCGGACTAACGTTTTTTGTTGGTTCGCTGCTGTTTCCTCATCTAAATAGATTTCCGACACCTTCTTACCTGTTGTTCCTGAAGATGTAATTATCTTAAAAACATCCTCTTCCTCCACACTTCGAAGTTTCATATCCTTAAATGCAGATACTGGCATCATAGGGATTTGACTCATCGATGAAAATGCCTCTGGAACCTGAAGGACGCTTAACAACTTTGCATAGGCTGGACAATGTTCTTTATGGTATGCAGTCAATTCTGTAAAATAGTTATAAAACCACACCTCTTTTTCTTTTTGTGAAACACCAAATGGTTCCTGTTTTAATAGCTCTTCATATTCCACATTTTCACCTCTTTTCTTTTTTTAAGATATAATCTGTTCCGTGTCCGGGATAAATATGAATTCCATCTTCTAACGCCTCGATCCAAGGCTTTGCATAAGTTTCATATGCCTCTTCATTTCCTCCTGGCAATCTGGTTATGTCTTCTTCCCCCATAATCAAATAATCTCCTGAAAATAAAATCGTTTCATCCATTCTTATACAACAGCTTCCCATGGTATGTCCTGGTACAAGTTCCATTTGAATCATATGCCCTTTCCAATGAAACTCATATTCTTGATCAAACGTAAGATTTGCAGGATTACATAAAATCGATGAATAAACATACTTTTTGTCACCTCCATACTTGAAGTGTAAATAAGTACCCATCATACCACTCATATTTTTGATCCGGTTTCCAAGATTCTCACTACATACAGCGGTTGCGATGACTAATGCTTCCGGGTATCCTCTACGCACCCCATTTAATCCTTGTATATGGTCACAATGTTCATGAGTCAATAAAATATAATCTATGTTCCATTGATGTTCTCTTATGATTTTTAGGATTCGTTCATGGTCATTTGGATCAATGATCAGAACGCTTCCATTATCTTCCATCAGATAACAATTACTCTGTGTCAAACGATCTTCTAAGACAAATAGTCTAGGCATCCTCTTTCTCAATTTCAACCCCATACTTTTTTAAAATTTCTTTTCCTTTTTCGTAAGAACTAAAGGCTAACATATCTGGTGTATCTAGCATAATATCAAACTTCTCCTCCAGTTCTCCTACCAAATTCATATGTCCCATGGAGTCCCATTCCGGAACTCCTCGATAACGAAGTTCCTTTAATTCTTCTCCTTCTTTTTTTAAAATTACTTGAAATACTTTGTTGTATTTTTCTAAGTTTGTCATTTTCATTCTCCTTTTTCTTTTACCTGAAATAAATGTTTCATCATCATTTGTTTTGCTTTCATTTCGGTGATAATCTCACCATTTTGATTGGTGCATACTCCATGGAATGTTCCAATATAAAATACACGTTCCTCCTGATAGGAATGAAATGTGATCTTTGCTGTAATGTTATCTCCAAGGTACACTGGTTTTTGAAATTGGCTAGATTCCTCCATCAAGATCGTTCCATCTCCAGGAAGCTTCATTCCCATAACAGACGAAAGAAGACTTGATGAAAACATCCCATGAGCAACTGGTTTTTGAAACCACTGTCTAGACGCAAATTCTGTATCCATATGCATCTTATTATAGTCACCTGTTAAACTTGCAAATGCTTCTACCACCTCTTTGGTCACTTTCTTTTCCATGGCTGCTTCATCTCCAACGGTAAGAGCCTTTCGTTCCTGCTTTCCTCTGGATCTTTGATCCTTTTTAATCTGTTTCACTGCCTTTTGAAAATCTATAGGACTTTCTAGTAATAAGATTTTCTTTCGCACTAACAATTCTTGCGTGGCTATACATCTTCTTGAACACCCGCAAATGACCAACCAATAATCACATACTTGATCTGAACTTCCACAAACCCAAGTCACATCTGGAAACTTTCCTTTGAGTGCAGTTAATTCTCGTCCACGATCATATCTTGGATTACAGCCACCACAAAACTTGACCCCAATTTCCATAATAAGCTCCTTATCTTCCGTGACTTAGGATCTTCTTTGCCATATCGATCAAATCTTGACTTACCTGATTGACTAAGACAACATCCTTGATCTCTGGAATCCGACTTTTCATTGCTTCTGCAATTAATTCTTCTGTCGTTAGTGTAGCAGATGGACATCCAGAACATTGTCCTAGCAATCTGACTTTTAAGACTCCATCTGTAACATCTACAACTTCTACATTTCCTTCATGAGATAATAATTGTGGTCTTACGTCCTCTTCTAATACCTTTTCTATTTCATGTAACATTTCTGTTTCCTCCTACTATAATTCTTTTCATTTTATTTATTATAGCAAAACTTATGCCATCCTCATTTCGTGTGGATTCAGATACCTTTTAAATTCTATCCTTCTTTCTCGTTGCATTTTTGCAACAAATATTTTCTTGTTGCATTTTTGAATCGTAGATTTGTTGCATTTCTGCATTTATTGCATTCATTTTTCAGAATCTTAACATTTTTTAAGTTGGCACGGCTTTTGCTTTTTATTCAATCATAATTTCAGTACGCTATATGTACTTGGAACATTTGAACTATTCATGATTCAAGAAAGGAAGGATACAATTATGGCTTTAATGACAGGAAATGAATATGTGGAAAGTATGAGGAAGTTAAATCTTCAAGTTTATATGTTTGGAGAGAAAATCGAAAACCCAGTCGATGACCCAATCTTACGTCCATCATTAAATTCAGTCAAAGCAACTTATGACTTAGCAGGAAATCCAGAATACGAAGAGTTAATGACAACAAAATCTCCATATACAGGAGAAATCGTAAACCGTTTTACTCACATTCATGAAAGCACTGCCGACTTAGTAAAGAAAGTTAAGATGCAACGTTTATGCGGACAAAAGACAGCTGCTTGTTTCCAAAGATGTGTAGGAATGGATGCATTTAACGCAGTTTATAGTACGACGTTTGAAACAGATGAAGCTCACGGAACGAACTACCACGAAAACTTCTTAAGCTTCTTAAAGTATGTACAAGAAAAGGATTTAACAGTCGATGGAGCCATGACAGATCCAAAGGGAGATCGTTCTTTAGCACCTCATGCACAAGCTGATCCAGATCTGTATCTTCATGTAGTCGAAAGACGTCCAGATGGAATCGTTGTTCGCGGAGCAAAAGCTCATCAAACTGGTATCATCAACTCCCACGAAGTGATCGTAATGCCTACCATCGCCATGGGGGAAGATGACAAAGATTATGCAGTTTCATTTGCAGTACCAACTGACTCTGAAGGAATCTTCATGATCGTTGGACGTCAATCTTGTGACACAAGAAAACTAGAAGGAAGCCAAATCGACGTTGGTAACTCTCAATTTGGTGGAATGGAAGCTTTGGTCGTATTTGATAACGTATTCGTACCAAATGATAGAATCTTCTTAAATGGAGAATATGAATTTGCTGGAGTATTAGTAGAACGTTTTGCCGGATACCACAGACAATCTTACGGTGGATGTAAAGTAGGTGTTGGTGACGTCTTGATTGGTGCTACTGCTGTTGCTGCAGAATACAACGGAGCTCAAAGAGCCTCTCATGTCAAAGACAAATTAATCGAAATGACTCACTTAAATGAAACTTTATACTGCTGTGGTATTGCCTGTTCAGCAGAAGGTACAAAGACAAAATCAGGAAACTACATGATCGACTTACTATTGGCAAATGTATGCAAGCAAAATGTCACTCGTTTCCCTTATGAAATCGCTCGTCTTGCAGAAGATATTGCTGGTGGATTAATGGTAACTGCACCATCTGAAAAGGACTTAAAAAATCCTAAATTAGGAGGATACATAGACAAATACCTTCGTGGCGTGGAGGATGTTTCTACTGAAAATCGTCTACGTATCTTACGTTTGATTGAAAACTTAACCCTTGGAAGTGCTGCTGTTGGATATCGTACAGAGTCTATGCACGGAGCCGGATCACCTCAGGCACAAAGAATCATGATTGCTCGTCAAGGTAACCTTCCTATGAAGAAAAAACTTGCTAAGACAATTGCAAAAATCGAAGAATAAGATTCTTTAGGAGGAAACGATGGACTGGAAAAAGATTTATGAAGAAAGATCAACTTCAGCTGAAGTTGCTTTAAAAAATATTCCTGATGGCGGACGTGTCGTAACGGGACACGCTGCAGGGGAACCTTCTTATCTTCTTACCGTAATGGCGGAAAATAAAGAATGGTTTCACAACGTAGAGATCTGCCATATGGTTTCACTTGGAAAAAGTGAATATGCACAGGAAGGAATGGAAAAACATTTCCGTCACAATGCTCTGTTTATTGGTGCAAATACCAAAAAGACAGTTGCTGAGGGACGTGGAGATTATACTCCTTGTTTCTTCCATGAAATCCCAAGATTGTTTGAAGAAGAACTTCCAGTAGATGTGGCACTGATTTCTGTCACACCTCCAGATGAAAACGGAAGAGTCAGTCTTGGCGTTTCTATAGACTATACAAAAGGCGCTGCCCAAAATGCTAAAATCGTTATAGCTCAAGTAAACGACCAAATGCCTTTTACTTATGGTGACAGTTTAATGGACGTTTCTGAAATCGACTACTTTGTAGAACATTCAACACCTCTTCCAGAATTAAAGCCAGCAGTGCTATCTGATGTGGAAAAAGCCATCGGAGCTAACTGTGCATCTTTGATCCAGGATGGAGACACACTTCAATTAGGAATCGGAGCAATCCCAGATGCGGTACTTCTTTGCCTAAAAGACAAAAAGGATCTTGGAATTCACTCTGAGATGTTTTCAGATGGTGTGGTTGAATTAGCAGAAGCCGGAGTTATTACAAACGCAAAAAAAGAACTACTTCCTGGAAAAATGGTAGCAAACTTTCTTATGGGAACAAAACGTCTTTATGATTTTGTAGATCACAATGAAAATGTTGCTATGTACCCTGCGGACTTTACCAATGACCCAGTAATCGTTGCAAAAAATGACCATATTATCTGTATCAATTCTAGCGTTCAAGTTGATTTAATGGGACAGGCTTGTTCAGAATCCGTTGGATTGACTCAGATCAGTGGAGTTGGTGGACAAGTAGACTTCGTTCGAGGTGCTTCTATGGCAAAACACGGCATATCGATCCTTGCTATGCCTTCTACTGCAAGAAAAGGAACAATCTCAAAGATTGTTCCGCTACTAGATGAAGGAGCTGCTGTGACAACTTCAAGAAATGATGTTGACTACGTAGTCACAGAATATGGTATCGCTCACTTGAAGGGAAAAACACTTCGAGCAAGAGCAAAAGCATTGATTGAGATTGCACATCCTGACTTTAGAGATGATTTGATCAAAGTTTATGAAGAACGATTTCACTCATTAACACCACTATAATTGCTTTTATAATCAACAAACGAGAGTATCACATAGTTTTTGTAAACCTCCAAACTGATGTAAGATAAGATTAGTCAGTTTGGAGGTTTTATTTATGGCAGGGGAGAATGACAGCCCACAAAAAGCAGCAATGAGGGAAATGATGCATGATTATTTGAAGTTAAATGATATCAGCATCGAAACCGGCACGGATGTTAACTCCGTCATGCGTGACATGATGTCAGTGCTTCTGGAAGGTGCACTGGATAAGGAACTTAACAAAGAATTCGGTTATTCAAAATATGATCACCGGAATAAGGATACTGACAACAGCCATAACGGACATTCACAAAAGACCGAGCATACCAGCTATGGTGATATTCATGTAGGTGAAAATGAAAGTGCAAAACTTTGGTTATCTTTTAGGATTAGTCTTAAGAACCGGGGCGTTGATGGACTTACCGGCTTTCCGCAGGCGATAGAAGCTGTTTAATCAAAGACAGAGATACAACAGTATATTATTCATGAGATTCGGAATTCCACAAAATTTGTATCATACAAGGATATCAAGAAACTGATAGCAGATCTGAAAGGTGTATATGCTGCACCAACCGAAGAAATTGCCTAAAACGAACTGGAGCTGTTCAAGGACAAATGGGACGCTAAATACCCTAAAATCTATAAATCCTGGCACGATAACTGGGCAGCGCTTTTGACTTATTTCAAATACCCGGAAGCAGTCAGACGGCTGATATAACAACCAATGCCATTGAAGGCTTCAACCGGCAGCTTCGGAAAGTGACAAAATCCAAGACGGTCTTTCCGACGGATGACAGCCTTCTGAAAATGCTGTATCTGGCCTGGACACAGTGATGGTTCCGCCAAGGAGAGCTTTTAGGGCATCTTGAATGTCTTCAGCAGTTTGGATATCGTATTCCTCCAGGAGCTGATGGATTATGCTGCGTTTCCCTTCCGTCATTTGTACTCTGTGTACGGGTTTCTTTTCTCTTGCCATAATAAAAGGCCCTCCTATGATTTTTATTTTATCATAGAAAAACCTTATGAGTTCTATTTTACAGAAAAAGTTTCACACACTCTTTAATTTATTTTTCACTCTTATTCCTTCGTTTTTATTTGTTACATTTTTGTTACGTCATATTGAATATTATCATATTTACAGCATTATATAAAGTATTTTTGTAATCTTTTAGTTACAAGTTAGCAGCACCAATGATTCCTGCATCATTCCCCAGCTTCATCTGCATAACTTCCGGAATATATGTCCTGTTGCCTCCAAAACAATATTTTTTCACATATTCATTGACCGGCTGAATCAAACGATCTCCTGCATGACTTATGCCGCCGCCGAGAAGCACCTTTTCCGGGCGAAAGATATTTACAAAATTTACAATTCCCTCTGCCAAATACATTACATATTCATCAATTGCCTCATTGGCTGCCCGATCATTATTTTTCGCTGCCTCAAAAATTGCAACTCCATCAATTTCATTGTATTCATGAAGCAGAGATTCTTTTTCTTGTTCCATTTTCTTCTTTGCAATTCGTATGATTGCCGTTGCAGACGCATACGCTTCCAAACAGCCTTTTCTACCACAAGTACAAGGTTCTCCTCCTGCAATCAATGTGGTATGTCCAAGTTCTGCCCCACCGGCATAATATCCGTCAAACACTTTTCCATCCAAAATGATTCCGCCTCCTACTCCGGTTCCAAGAGTCAATAAAATCATATTGTTACAATCCTTTGCTGCTCCGGCAACTGTTTCCCCAAGAGCTGCACAATCCGCATCATTATATACTTTTACCGGAAGCTGCAGACTATTTTCCATTATTGCTCCAAGTTCAATATTTTCCCATACGATATTATTGGAATAGATGACAGTCCCGGTTTTCGAATCAATGGTTCCCGGACAGCCAATCCCAACTTTTTCTACCTGCTCTTTGGAAATATGATGTTCTTCAAGCAACTCTTCTACCAGTTTTTCCATATCTTTCATAATTTCTTCTGCAGAACGTTGTGCAAAGGTCTTCTTCTGACCTTTTGCAATGATTTCATTCTCTTCATTCACAATTCCTGCCTTGATATTTGTTCCACCTAAATCAATTCCTACTTTTGACATCAATTTCTCCTTTTCAATATTCTAAGAAAAAAACATACCTTAAATCAAAAGATATGTTTTTTTTCATGTAATTTTTATTTATTGATCATTTTACAGATGTCGATAAATTCTCCTGCAAGTACTTTAAATGTCTCAGCAGACATCATCTGGTCTTCTGCATGCACTAACAACAAACAAACTTCTGTTGGCTGTCCGCTTGCTTCCTTCTGAATCATTTCTACATGGGCTTTATGACCTTCTGAATAATAAGTGTCACCTTCTTTGATGCAATTTTGTGCTTCTTCATAGGCACCTTCTTTTGCTTTCTGAATCGCATTAATGTAGCATGATTTTGCTGCTCCTACGTTTGAAATGATTTCAAAACAAATTAATTCAATACCTTCCATCTTTCTATTCCCCTATTAAATCTAATGCAAACTGAAGTACTTTCTGTCCGTTCATTGTTCCATAATCTCTCATATTGATAACTTCTACCGGAATTTTCCCCGCTGCAAGTTTTTCCATTTCTGCTTTCTGGTAACCAACCTGAGGTCCTAATAACAGAACGTCTACATGATCGATTTCATTGATTGCTTCCGTTACAGATTTTGCATTAATGTTTGCTTCAATACCCATCTCTTTTGCAGCTGCACTCATCTTCTGTACTAACATACTAGTTGACATTCCTGCGTTACACACTAATAAAATATTTTTCATGTTAAATTTCTCCTATAATACAATATTAATTTTCTGTTCCTTCATCCATCTGTTTTTCCATGATACTATCATTGATTTTAACAAATGGAAGGTATAATAATACACCGATTGCGATAACAATCAACTGTACAAGTACGGCTTTCCAGTCACCTGCTGTTGCAAGATAAGCATTGATCAATGGTGGAGTTGTCCAAGGGATGTACACAACGCAAGGATCGATAAATCCGATGGATGTTGCAACATATCCTATGATTAACCCGATTGCCGGAAGCAGTACGAATGGAATCATCAATGCCAGGTTGTAAACGATTGGGTATCCGAAGATAACCGGCTCATTAATGTTAAAGATTCCAGGTGCAAGTCCTAATTTTGCAATACTCTTAGATGCTTTGTTTCTACTGAATAAAAATGTTACAAGGATTAATACGATTGTACTTCCTGAACCACCGATCATTCCAAATGTTGGAACAAATGCTACATTCATGATATGTGGAACTGCCTGATGATTTGCAAATGCAAGCATATTTTCGTTGATATTTGCAATTAAAAGCGGTTCAAGTAAAGTTCCGTAAATAACCGTCTGATGAATTCCGAGTGTAAATAATAAATTTCCAAGGCTATAAAGAATAATGACACCTGCAAGGCTTGTATTCACTTTTCTTAATGGTTCCTGGATGAACATAGAAATCAGTGCTACCAAGTTCGTGTCAAATACGACATATAAAACGGTTGAAATGATTCCCCAGAATGATAAAACAATAATTACAGGAATTAATACATTGAAAGATTTTGATACTGCCGGTGGAATATTATCACCAAGCTTAATCTGCAGTTTATCAATGTGTGAAATTGATATGAATAATTCAGTTGTAATCAATCCAATGATGATTCCTGCAAATAACCCTGTTGTTCCAATATTGCTGAATCCGAGAATTCCCGTTGCTGCAACTGCTTTATCTGCATTTAATGGTGTTACTTCCATAACGTTTGGCATCATAACAACCAAACTTGCCAATGCGATTATCGCTGCTGCCAGCGGATTTTCAAATCGTTTACTTGATGATAACATAAATGCCACAATTGGTGCTACTAACAATCCTGAAATATTCAGTGTACCGTTTGTAATTACAGTTCCCCAATACTGTGCATTTACCAATGCATCACCTTTTAACAAAAATGGAAATAACACATTGTTAATTAATACTGCAACACCTGCTAAGATATATAGCGGCATAAGCGTTGCAAAAGTATCTCTTAATGCTTTCAGATGAATCTGTCCCCCAACACGCATCGCCACGTTGGAAAACTTGTCAATAAACTTGTTTCCTCCCATAAAATCCTCCTTGGGTGCTTTGTTTGTTGAAATGTTATATCTTATTTATAATTTAACATATCTTTTTCAATCATTCAACATACTTTTCGATTTTGGGTAATTTATACAATATATTATTGATTTTTTAGTATATATCCATAAAAAATAGGCTTTGCCTATTCAACTCCCCTGCCCCTCAATCGAGGGCACTGAAAAAGTAGATAATACCGCCTGTGTTTGCTATAATGCATATATCAAATATAGGCGGTGTTTTTATGATCGAACAACAGCAGAGATTGGTGTTAAGTCCATACATGGAAATATATGAATTAGTAATCCCGAAAGATAATCTTCTTCGACAGATAAAAGAATTGGTTGATTTTAGCTTTATTTACGATGAACTACTTGATAAATATTGTCTGAATAACGGACGAAATGCAGCTCCGCCTATCCGAATGTTTAAATATCTGCTTTTAAAATCAATTTATGATTTATCTGATGTTGATGTTGTAGAGCGTTCTAAATATGATATGTCTTTTAAATATTTTCTGGACATGGCGCCAGAAGATGAGGTCATAAACCCCAGTTCATTGACTAAGTTTCGCAAGCTGCGCTTAAAAGATATGAATCTTTTAGATAGGCTGATTGCTAAAACGGTTCAGATTGCATTGGATAAAGGAATCATAAGATCAAAATCTATTATTGTGGATGCCACTCATACAAAATCAAGATATAACCAAAAAACACCGCGTCAGGCACTTCAGGATCAGTCTAAGAAACTGCGATGTACCATCTATGAAATAGATGAAACAATGAAAGATAAATTCCCCAATAAAAACACCGAAGATTCTTTAGAAAAAGAATTAGAATACTGTAAACAGCTTATCTCAGTCATAAAAGGAAATGAAGAATTATGCAGTTATCCGAAAGTGCAGGAAAAATTAAATCTATTAGAGGAATCGGTCAGTGATGATATGGAACATTTGGAAACTTCAAAGGATGGAGATGCAAAAATCGGTCATAAAACAGCCGATACTTCTTTCTTTGGATATAAGACCCATATCGCCATGACAGAAGAACGGATCATTACGGCTGCAACTGTTACCAGCGGAGAAAAAACAGACGGAAAAGAATTACCTGCGCTGATTCAGAAAAGCCGGGAGGCAGGGATGGAAATTGAAACCGTAATTGGAGACAAAGCGTATTCAAGCAAAGAAAATATAGATGCAGCTAAAGATGGAGATTATGAACTCGTATCCAGATTAAACAGTCTTGTTACCCAAGGGAACCGTACAAAGCCAGATGGTATGTACCAATGCAAGGCAGGACATCTGGCAATACGAAAAGCAAAAGACAGCAGGAAATCAGAGGGCAAAAATCCAAGAGTCGTATATTTTTTCGATGTTGAGAAATGTAAAAGATGTCCGTATCGGGAGGGTTGCTATAAAGAAGGTGCGAAATCAAAGCAATATACGGAAACCCTTATCTGTGACAGCCATAGTGAACAGGCACAATTTCAGGAAACGGAATATTTCAAAAGCAAGGCAAAAGAGCGATATAAAATAGAAGCCAAGAATAGCGAATTAAAACATAGACATGGTTATGACGTTGCGTCATCGTCAGGTCTTATTGGCATGGAAATGCAGGGAGCTATGGCTATATTTGCGGTAAACCTTAAAAGAATCATAAAGTTAATGGGAGAAAAATAATCAGGTTTAGCATATAAATTCAATCAAATAGAATCCAGAATTCAGAAAATCCGCCAGAACTCAATCTGAGACTAGTGGATTTCTTATGTCCTTAAAAATAAAATTTGAAAGACCTGTGTTTTTCAGTGCCCTCCCTCAATCTTGAGGGGTAAGGAGTTTCTTTTTGTTACTTTTTCCTGCATAATAGTCTTATGAATATCTTACAGACAATCTTTACCGACTATTATGAAGAAATTATATATACTCTTCATCCCAGAGATACTCAGATGGAAAATATCGATAAGATGTTAGGCTGTGGGGATCCTTCTTTCGGCGGCTCCATGTACGCCTGCACTCATTGCGGAAATTTTAAATTTGTTCCTTTCCGCTGCCATAGCCGTTTTTGCCCTACTTGTGGTAATAAATACTCCATGGAACGCACTACCACTATGGCTTTTAAACTAGTAAATGTCTCTCACCGTCATTGTGTTTTTACCATTGATGAAAATCTTCGTAACTTCTTCCTCAGGGACCGTTCTCTGCTTAACTGCCTTTTCCATTCCGTTAACAGGGTTGTTTCCCGTATGTTTCATCAGATAAACAAATCAAAAAACTTTACCCCTGGTTTCATTATGGTTTTACATACCTTCGGCAGGGATCTCAAATGGAACCCTCATATCCACTGCCTTATCTCCGAAGGCGGTTTTAGTGATGACGGCTTCTGGCGTCATGTGAAACACTTTCATTACAATTTTCTCCGTAATGCTTTCCGCACGGCTCTCCTGAACGAAATGGAATCTATCATTGGGCCATCCTTTAAGAAGATAAAATCAAAATGTTATACCGATCATAAACAGGGCTTTTATGTTTATGCTAAGCCCAATCTCTGTGACCCCAAAACAGTTATCAAATATATTGGGCGTTATCTTGGACGCCCTGTTATCGCCACCTCCAGAATCGATAAATATGATGGCGATAATGTCACTTTCCACTACAACCGCCATGAAGATGGCAAATATATAGAGGAAACAATTCCCGCAATTGACTTCATCAAGCGGTTGATTCGCCACATCCCTGAAAAACATTTTAAAATGATTCGATATGGCGGCTTATACGCCAGACACCGCGAAATTGATTCCAAACTTTACCGTGCCGTTTCTAAAAGTAAACACCGTATCTATCGGAGTTTTAATCAATGGAGAACTGCCATTTTGACTTCCTTCGGTTACGATCCTTTGGAATGTCCTAACTGCAAGCACAAAATGGCTGTTTTAGAAATCTATTACAATCACAAATGCGTATCCCTTGAAGAATTATACGAGAAAGCAATGTCCAAATCTCGTGGAAAGCGTTCTTCTGCATGATTCCTTTTTTCACATTCTATGCTATAATCCTCTAAAAGGAGGAGATACACCCATGAAACCTAATATCGAGGAATTACGCAAAAAATATATCGATAATCCGCCAGAAGGAATGACATCTAAGGACATTCGCCACATGAGCGAAGATGAACTTCTGGATATGGATTATTTCTTAAATGAAGACGACCTGTTTGATGACGAGGCTGGTGTAGAAGGTTTTTATATCTTCTGACCAATGTCGTCCTCTCTCTTTGCCCGCCTCTGTGCGGGCTATTTTCATTCAAGAGTTCGACAAAAGCCGATCTTTCCTATAAAGCAAAAAAAAGAAGAGATTAAAACCTCTTCTCTTTTATTTACTGTACACTTACTGTTTTTAATTCTAGTTTATCACCGCGGTGTCTTGATTTTGAATATTCAAAAATTCTTCCATCATCTAAAAAAGCAACCTGTTCTACCTCAAGAATCGGAAAACAATGCTCAATCTCAAGGTATTCTTCTTCTTGTACCGTTGGAAGCGTAGCCCGAACTGTTCGATGGGCACTTTTGATTTTTAATCCAAGCCCTTCCGATATATATTCATATATGGATTTTTCTAATATATCTTTCTTGATTCCAGGAATCACATCAATCGGCATATAGGTGTACTCCACAACATTTGGAACCCCTTCTGAATATCGAATTCTCTCAATATAATAAACAAAATCTTCTTCTGTGATTTTCAGACGCTGGGCAACAATTTCCGGTGGATTAATGATCTGAAACTCTTTAATCTCGGAACGTACATCTTTATGTCCTTCCGTATGAAAGAACCCGGAAAACTGATTGGACGTGGAAAAAGAATATTCATCATTGGCTGGCAAAGTAATATTCTTTACGAATGTTCCTGATCCTCTTCTTTTTATAACCATTCCACGCATAACAAGCAAATCCATCGCTTTCTTTACTGTGATGCGGCTAACACCATATGTCTCACACATTTCGGCTTCAAATGGCAGCTGGTCATTTGGTTTATAGATGCCTTGTTCTATCTTTTCCTGTATATCTTTTGCTATACTTTCATATTTTACCAAAATTTGCCTCCTAATTATTTTATTCCGCAATAACAGATGTCTTTTCTTTCAAAAAATATACTCTTATTATACACTATAAAGATTCTTTGTGCAAAAAGACATGGCAAAAAACACAGGAAGTTTGCAAAAAAGACATTATATCATCCTTTTTTGTTTGTTATTTTACAGATTTTTTTAAAAAGTTCTTCTGCAAGACGTTTTTGTGATATGATTGATGGATGTCCATCTGCTGAATATCCATCGCTATCGGAATGTGGCTGAATATCTGCACAGTGTATATGAGCATCTTTCGTTTTCTCCTTATATTGTTCCACGGCTTTTTCCACAAATGGATACAGCCGGTCTCCCATGAGTCCATAGATGCATAGAATTTCTGCTATTGGATTCAACGTTCTTACCTTTTTTATGAACTTTGTGTATAATTCGGCATACTGTAGCTGCCGGTCTACCTGATCCTGACAGAAACTATCGTCATTGGTCCCTAAATTGATGACAACAACATCTGCTTTGAATCGGTCAAAATCCCATAAAATATCATCCAGCCGTGTACCGTCCGGTAATTTCCCATCCGAATGTGCGACTTTTTCATAATATTGTGGCAATGTTTCCCTGACATTGGCAGCATTTTCTTCTGTATAGCCTGAAAGAACCCCATATCCACTATAAGACACAAGGCTGTAATCTGCGTCAAGCTTTTGTGCAGCCAAATAAGCGTATGCCTTTGTGGCATCCTCTGTTTGGGTCTGAAAGGAATGTTCCGCATGTGGATCATCAATCCCATACCCACAGGTAATGGAATCCCCTATGACTTCTATATGAAAGGCTTTTTCTTTTGTTGGTTCTATAATGCCTTCCTTTTCGCATTTTAGCGGACCAATTCCCACAAGTGACATGGCTGCTTCCGAAATTTTTATAATTTTTACACGTACCGTCGTTTCTTCCGCCGAATCCCAAAGAATCAAGTGCTTTTTTGGCTCGGTCATACAAAAACATTGTGTTCGTTTTCCGTTAATCTCCACTGCAATACGAGCGCGGTGCCGCAACGCCTTTTCATCGGTATCTTTTATTAGGCTGTCTCCCCATACCATTGTCTCTAATCTTTTCCCGTGAAAAATAAATTCAATTCCTGTTCCTGAAAGTCCAAGCCATACGATTCCATCTTTTTGCCACGTTCTTCCCAGATGCTTTACACTTTTCATTGCTAAATTATCCTTCGACAAAAAAACCATGTTGATCTGTTATTTTCTTTAACCACTCTCCTGATTTTTTCACTGTACGTTTCTGTGTTTCTAAATCAAGAGCAATGAATCCATAACGGTTTTTGTATGCATTATTCCAAGACCAGCAATCAATTCCGGTCCATGCATGGTATCCAAAGCAATTGCTTCCTTCTTCCATCGCTTTTGCAAGTAATTCTAAATGCTCTTCATAAAATTCGATTCGGTAATCATCTTCAATTTTTCCTTCGGCATTGATGTATTGTTCTTCTCCTTCTACACCCATCCCGTTTTCAGAAATAAACCATGGAATATTCCCATAATTTTCTTGTACATTTTTGGCAATATCATAGATTGCTTTCGGATAAATTTCCCATCCACGATACGGATTTACACGTTTTCCAGGCATATCGTATTCTTCATAATACTGTTCTGGAGTCCATACATCACAATCTAACGGTGTTTCTCTGATCATGACACGTTTTGGATGATAATAATTTACACCAAGGAAGTCTACGGTATTTTCTTTTATAATCTGTAATTCTTCTTCCGTCTGTTCCCACAAAACATCATTTTCTTTTAATATTTGAATAACTTCTTCCGGGAATACTCCATTAACTGCAGGATCCAGAAAACTGCGGTTATAAAATGCATCAACAATCCTGGATGCTTCCAAATCTTCTTTAGAATTTGATCTTGGATATGTCGGTGTAAGATTCAAAATACTTCCGATTTTTCCTTTACATATTTTATGGAAAATCTCGATAGTTTTTGCTGATGCAAGATTCAGATTATAAATCACCTGCATTGCTTCTTTTCCTTTGTTTACATATTTCGGATAGTGGAATCCACATAAGTACCCTGCTTCAGGAATTACCATAGGTTCATTGAATGTTGTCCAATATTTCACTTGATCCCCAAACAGACGGAATGCTGTCTCTGCAAATTTGACAAACAAATCAACCACATGTTTACTTACCCATCCTCCATATTTTTGGAATAATTCAATTGGCATATCAAAATGGTGTAAATTCAGTACGAGAATGATATCATTCTTTTTGCATTCTTCAATCATATCTCTATAAAATTCTACTGCTTTTTCATCCGCTTCCCCCGTTTCGAAATCCTTAATCAATCTTGACCACTGAATGGATGTACGGAAAGAATTCATTCCAATTGATTTCATCATTTTAATATCTTCTTTATAATGATGATAAAAATCTGTCGCTGTGTTTGGACCTATTTCATTAAAAAATTCTTCTTTGCTTGTACGGTACCAGTAATCCATTACATTTTCATGTGCTTTTTCAAAGGTTCCTTCCATCTGAGGTCCACTCATTGCAGCTCCCCACCAAAAATTTTCCGGAAAACTAATTTTTCTGCTCATTGCCACATTCCTTTCTTTACTAATGATTCAACGTATCTTCTCTTGTATTATATAATTTTATTTTATAAATATCCACACTTTTA
>Ga0137302_10190_pt1 | contig 43928 bp, 52 predicted proteins | sample Ramsor2O_GlcNAcB_FD_97184 | JGI IMG/M metagenome (GOLD analysis project Ga0137302, IMG submission 97184) | Mouse cecal microbial communities from Vienna, Austria - N-Acetylglucosamine amended with D2O_GlcNAcB | ecosystem: Host-associated > Mammals > Digestive system > Large intestine > Cecum... | reverse complement strand
GTTTGCTGGCACACAGCCGTTGGTAGCAATTTCTGATGCTTCTTTACCGCCAATCTCTTGCCGCATCCATTCCTGTGCAGCTTCTGGCGACAGAACCAGCGGGCGGCGGTCATGAATATCTACCAGACCCTGGTCTGCTGCTGCAGTGACAATTAAAAATCCTTCGGCTTCGTCACCGCGCTCAAACGGTGTGCTACCTATCGCGGCCATAAAAACAGGTTGTCCATCAGCGCGATAGATAAAATAAGGCTGTTTTTTGTCGCCTTCTTTTTTCCACTCAAACCAGCCATCGGCAAAACAGATTGCCCGACCATGTTGCCAGAGCGGTTTAAACATACGACTGGTGGCCGCAGTTTCTACGCGGACGTTAATCAGCGGCGGTTTATCCCACCATCCGGGAGCATATCCCCAGAAAACCGGATCCAGATGAAGGTGTTCATCACGTTCACTGAGCAGAAGAACTTTGGTTCCCGGCGCGACGTTGTATCTGCCAATGGGTTCGGGATCGTAGGGAATATCGCGTTCAATATCTTCCGCGAGAAGCGCAAGGTAATCTTCACGCGTTTGGGATTGGGCAAAGCGTCCACACATAGAAACCTCCTGAGATCATACTGAAAAGAATAGGAGAGGGGGCGGGTAAAATCTATGTGTCAGAGGCAACGATGTTCCCGCTGTGGGCCACAGCGGGAATGAGGGATTACTTCTGAATTAAATAACGAATGGTCGGCCCGTCTTGCTGAATATCCAGCACCGTATAGCCGTGATTACGCGCATCCAGTGGAATATTATTGATCGACTGTGGACAGTCGCTCACCACTTCCAGGATTTCCCCTTTTTTTAACTGCGGCATCGCCTCAAGAGTTGCGACTGCCGGATAAGGGCAGGGTTCACCCACCATATCAAGGCGGTAATCAGGAACGATATTTTTCATGCGATCTCCTTAGCAGTCTGCGGTGCCGCACGGCGGAAGAAGCGTTTTTCCCAGCCGATAATCAACATCAGCGCAGTAAACAACAGCAAATATGTCACCAGCAGGCCACCCATCGGGCCAAAGGTTTTCAGCAGGTTGATTTTGTCCCAGTCGGTGGCCAGCGCCGGAGCGAAATCATCCCAGTAATACGCCAGAATCGTTGAGCCGATCACGTTGCCCAGACCGACCCACCAGTAGTGCACCTGGCCTTCTACCGCGCGGTACATCCAGCCGGTTTCGCAGCCGCCTGCCAGCACGATGCCAAAACCAAACAGTAAACCACCAATTACCGCGTTTGGTCCCGCCCACATGATTTTGGGTTCAACGCCTAACTGTACGTAACTGAAGATCCCGATGGCACTCACCGCCATACCAATAATGATTGCTTTCGCCATATGGGTACGTCCGGTGATCCACATATCGCGGAACGCTGAAGTAAAGCAGATTTGCGCACGTTCAATCAGTAAACCAAAGCCGACGCCAAACAGCATTGCCAGCCCCAGTTTGGGTTGGTTCATCGCCGTGAGCAGCGCCCAGCCCAGCATGCCGAAAAAGACCAGCATCCCGAGACGAAAACGACGCCGCGCCTGATCCGGTTTTTGCGTCAGCGGTGAGGCGGCAGAAACTTTCTGCATTTTCACGGGAATACGGAAGATGGGCAGCAGGGTAAAGCGTGCGCCAAACCATGAACCAATGGCAGTGGCGATGGCAAAGAACCAGGCATGCAGCGAGAACTGAGGAATACCGGTAAAGAACGCCGCCAGGTTACAGCCCATTGCCAGACGCGCGCCAAAACCAGCGATAATACCGCCAATAATGGCCTGCATAATGCGGATACGGCTGCGTGGCATGCGCAGTTTGACATTGTTGGCCCACAGCGCTGCGGCAAAGCAGCCGCCAAACATGCCGAGGATCATCATCCCGTCGCTGCGGGTTAATGGCGATCCTTCCAGATGGATAATTTTAAAATAACCCCACTCTTCAGCATGGACGCCAAACAGCTGCAGGAGCTGACCGCCCCAACGGGTAAATTCACCCGTGACAGCCCAAAAGGTGCCAGTAATGCCAAAATAGTAAGTGGAGAGAATACCCGCCGCGATGACCGCAGGGATGGGTGCCCAGAATTTAATCAACCAAGCGTGTTTGAATTGCTGCCATGACATGAATGTAGCCTCTGAACTCAGAAGGTTTGAAACAAGAATCGCGAATCATACATCATGCAAATTTATTTTCGGGGTAATAATTCACAAAAATAATAGTTAGATCAAATTTCTCTCTGAACCTGGAAAGGCTGGCGACATCAGGGCTTTAATGCCACAATCCTCTTTTCTTCTCATGCAGGACGAATGATGAAAAAACTCGCAATTGCAGGCGCGCTCATGTTGCTGGCGGGCTGTGCCGAAGTCGAAAACTATAACAATGTCGTGAAAACCCCCGCGCCGGACTGGCTGGCGGGCTACTGGCAGACCAAAGGGCCGCAACGTGCGCTGGTCAGTCCGGAAGCGATAGGCAGCCTGATTGTCACTAAAGAGGGCGATACCCTGGATTGCCGTCAGTGGCAGCGGGTGATTGCCGTGCCGGGCAAGTTGACATTGATGTCTGATGATCTCACTAACGTTACCGTAAAACGTGAGCTGTACGAGGTTGAGCGTGACGGTAACACCATTGAGTACGATGGTATGACGATGGAGCGTGTGGATCGCCCGACGGCAGAGTGTGCCGCCGCGCTGGATAAAGCGCCGTTACCGACGCCACTGCCGTAATGAAATCTCCCCGGCTTGCCGCCGGGGATGAATTTAAATCACCTCTTCGATAACCCACACGCTGACGCTGCCGCCGTTGCAAAAGAAGGTCGCTTCACCGTTTTCGTCGGTTACTACGCTCTCTTGCCGGTTCCCCAGAAAATCACGCCAGGTTTTATTGCCGTAATTCTCTCCCAGATTAATGGTTTTTTCGCCATCATCCCCGTTCGACATGACCACCACGCAGCCGGGATATTCGTCAGTGCCACTGCGGCTAAAGGCAATGCAGTTCGGATGGTCGAAAAATAATGTCTGTACACCGTGGGCGAAACGCTGACGGGCGAGAATTAACTCATCAAGCTGTTCGATTATTGGCATATCTATCGGTTAGGTTTGCCCGTCACCGCCGACATCTTCGTAATGCGCACCGTAGAGGTCCGGATAGAATACCGAAGGAACGCCATTTTCCCGCAACAAAATTAAGGCATATGCCAGCGGTTTAAACCACGGTTCGACCGGCGCTTCGAGGGCTTGCAACGGTTGGGTGTCGTGATTGGCAACGAGCGTCACGGCGTGGAAAGGATCGGCTTCCACTAATGTACCCGTGAAAATCTGCGTCATGTCGTAGTCACGCCCCATGCGCGATGCTTCATGGAATTTCATCTGCAGCGGCGCATCGAACAGCATGGTTTTGCCTTCCACCTGATCAATATACGTTTGCAGTTTATCGACTTCATGCGACCAGTACTCCGCCACAATAAACAGCGGCTTTGGCGCAACTTCCTGTACGTGTTCGATCCACTCTTTATAAAACCACGCCGGAATATGTTTGACCGCATCAAGACGAAAACCGTCGCATTGCGTTTGTTCCATCACCCAGCGCGCCCAGTATTTAATCTCTTCCGTCACGGCATGATTGCGAAAATCGATATTCTCGCCCATCAGATAATCGAAATTACCTAATTCATCATCAACCTGATCGTTCCAGCCTTCGCCGGTGTAGTCGTTAACAATTTTAAATATGCCATCTTCATCAGGGTTTTCGATATGGTCGATACCGCTAAAACATTTGAAATCCCAGATAAACTTCGAGTATTGCCCGGCACGCGCGGGGAAGGTGTAACGCGTCCAGCCTTCACACTCAATGATTTCTTCGTCAATTTGCGTACGGTCATCAGCATTTACACGCTGCACGCGAATAGCTTCTTTTTCATCCGCGCCCATTTTGTGGTTGACTACCACGTCCAACAGCACCGCAATGTCATTACGTTTCAGGGCGTCAATGGCGGCCAGCAGTTGTGCTTTATCGCCATATTTAGTAGGGATGCTGCCTTTCTGATCAAACTCGCCTAAATCAAATAAATCATAGGAGTCGTAGCCGACCGAATACCCGCCCGATGCGCCTTTATAGGCGGGCGGCAACCAGACCATATTGATACCAATATCATTAAAACCGTCGGCGCGCTCGGCCAGTTCAGGCCAGAGCTTACCGCCTTCCGGGTAATACCAGTGAAAACATTGTAACAGCGTGGGATTACGCATTCTTCGACTCCATTCAAGGGGAACATTAGAAGCCTAGCCGCAATCAGATTATTCGCGAACCATTAGCTTGTCAAGATTCACAAGAAGTTATCTTGCGGAGCCAGCACAAAGCCGCCCTGATCGCCATAGGCACTTAACACCGATTTTTGCACCGATGACTGACCGACCAGTTTCGCCAGTTCATCCATCCGAATCTGTAATAACTGCTTTACCTTGCTTTCGTTGTCGAGAATCAGGCGCAGCATCGGGCGGAGCTGCTCCTGCATCGTGGTGGATGGGTTAATCTCTTCAGTCAGATGTGCAATCTCCTGCACCGCATTCACATACGCCATTTCGCTGGCGATGAGTTCGTCCCATTGTTCTTCCGTTGCCAGGCGTAACATGAGCTGGCTTTTTTCGACGAGTTGTTGCCAGGCGAAATACAAATGCGGTGCATGGTTCATCAGACTGGGTCCTGAATCAAAGAAGGGGAGAGTAAAGACTCTTTCCAGGCATCGGCAATATTGCGCATTAATGCTTCCACTTCTTCGACTGCGGAGACATCGTTGCGTAAATTGGCTTGCAGCAAGCGCCTGACCATATAGCTATAAAGAGCAATCAAGTTTTGGGTTAATTCGTCTTTGCTCTCTTCATCAAGACTCACCCGCAGTCCGTTCTCAATGATGTTGATCGCTTTTGACAAAGAGACGCCTTTGCCTTGCTGATTGTTGTCCTGCATAAACAGGCGCGCTCTAACCAGTGCGCTCAGCACTCCATCAAATAGCATGGTGACCAGCTGCTGCTGGCTGGCGCTCATTACGGCGCTTTCGACGCCAATTTGTGCATAGGCTTTTGAGCCGCTCGCGGTATACATGCTGACCTCCGTGATCAGGAATTACTCATTGCAGTAAATTGTTGGCTGAGATAGGTACTGGTGTTATTCAGTTTGCTCATCATGGTATCTAATTGCGTAAACTGTGCAGTGTAACGCGCCACGGTGTCATCAATGCTGGCACTGACGGATAGATACTGTTTGGTCAGTTTTTTCAGTGTGGCGTTAATACTGTCCTGTGCGCTATCAATAATGCCATCATCGGCAAGGTAACCTTTTACCTCGGTGGCAATTTTGGTGGTAATTCCTGTTTCTTTACCATCGCCTACCAGCAATTCACGTACGGATGCTGTATTTTCATTCAGGACTTTTTTGAGTTTATCATCATCAATTTTCAGCTTACCCGTCGTGCCGTCCTGCTTAATCCCGAGCTCGTTTAATGTTTTGAAGGCACCGTCGCTGGCACCGTTTGCAAATTGTGCGCGGATGCCGCTTTGAATTGTACGTACAACGCTGTCTCCGAGAAGTGCACCATTATTTTTATCTTGTGCTTCAGCACCTGGGTCTACTTCTTTATATTTTGTCAGGGTGTTAAAGGTGTCAATGAGGGAGTTATATGAATCCACCCAGCCTTTAATTGCTTCGGTTGCTTTATCGTTGCTTTTTGTCACCGTGACCCGGACGTCAGTGACTTTTTGGGTCAAATCGAGAGTAACTCCCTGAGGAGCATCGGTAATTTTGTTACTTGAACGTTCAATATCGATACCGTTAACGTTTAGCTGTGCATTTTGCGCGTTAACCAGTTCCTTCATATTCCCGGTGTTGGTCTTGCTGTCATAAGCCAGCAGATCATTTAATTTACTGTCACCCTCAACAGATATGGTCATTTTATTGGCCAGACCTTCACTGGCGGTCAATACCAATTGATAGTCACCATCTTTGACTTTAACGATACTAGCGGAAATTCCACTATCGGCATCGTTAATGGCTTTGCTGATCTCATCCAATGACGTCTGATCTTTATTGAGCTTGATTTCCAGCGGCTCTTTACGGCCGTCTTGGGTAATTTTTATTGTGCGTGTATCTGATGACTCATCACCCAGTGCATCTTTTGTTGATGCAATGATTGTCGGGGAATCAGTTCGTAAAGATTGCGCCTGCGCCAGTTGGGTTACGCTGATGGTATAGATACCGGGGGCAGCACCTGCTTCGGTGGAAACTTTAAGGTCTTCATTGCTACTGGTAACGGTAGTGCTTTTGAACAGATCGGCTTTATTTAACGCAGTATTTGCAGTCTGGAATTTTTCTAATGCACTTTTTAATGTGCCATAGGCTGTCAGACGTGCGGTATTGTCACTCTGTTGCTGAGTAATTGGATTTAAGCGTTTTTTTTTCAGCGATGGTCAGGTTGTTTAGCAATGTATCCAGCGGCAGATTCGAACCAACGCCAAGAGATGTAAATGAAGCCATACCTAATTCCTTTTGATTGCAAACAGTAGATAAGCGGGTTATCGGCAATTTGTGCGCAAAGTTTAATAGTTGATTCACGAAGATGATGCGCAGAGTAGAGTTGTATATTACGGATATTTCAGCCGTTAAGAAAAAACAGGAGAGAAACTAAAATTTTCTAAAGTTCGAAATTCAGGTGCCGATACAAGGGGTACGGTGAGAAACCGTGGGCAACAGCCCAATAACATCAAGTTGTAATTGATAAGGAAAAGATCATGGCACAAGTCATTAATACAAACAGCCTGTCGCTGTTGACCCAGAATAACCTGAACAAATCTCAGTCTTCTCTGAGCTCCGCCATTGAACGTCTCTCTTCTGGCCTGCGTATTAACAGTGCTAAAGATGACGCAGCAGGTCAGGCGATTGCTAACCGTTTTACAGCAAATATTAAAGGTCTGACTCAGGCTTCCCGTAACGCGAATGATGGTATTTCTGTTGCGCAGACCACTGAAGGTGCGCTGAATGAAATTAACAACAACCTGCAGCGTATTCGTGAACTTTCTGTTCAGGCAACTAACGGTACTAACTCTGACAGCGATCTTTCTTCTATCCAGGCTGAAATTACTCAACGTCTGGAAGAAATTGACCGTGTATCTGAGCAAACTCAGTTTAACGGCGTGAAAGTCCTTGCTGAAAATAATGAAATGAAAATTCAGGTTGGTGCTAATGATGGTGAAACCATCACTATCAATCTGGCAAAAATTGATGCGAAAACTCTCGGCCTGGACGGTTTTAATATCGATGGCGCGCAGAAAGCAACCGGCAGTGACCTGATTTCTAAATTTAAAGCGACAGGTACTGATAATTATCAAATTAACGGTACTGATAACTATACTGTTAATGTAGATAGTGGCGTAGTACAGGATAAAGATGGCAAACAAGTTTATGTGAGTACTGCGGATGGTTCACTTACGACCAGCAGTGATACTCAATTCAAGATTGATGCAACTAAGCTTGCAGTGGCTGCTAAAGATTTAGCTCAAGGGAATAAGATTGTCTACGAAGGTATCGAATTTACAAATACCGGCACTGTCGCTATAGATGCCAAAGGTAATGGTAAATTAACCGCCAATGTTGATGGTAAGGCTGTTGAATTCACTATTTCGGGGAGTACTGATACATCAGGTACTAGTGCAACCGTTGCCCCTACGACAGCCCTATACAAAAATAGTGCAGGGCAATTGACTGCAACAAAAGTTGAAAATAAAGCAGCGACACTATCTGATCTTGATCTGAACGCTGCCAAGAAAACAGGAAGCACGTTAGTTGTTAACGGTGCAACTTACGATGTTAGTGCAGATGGTAAAACGATAACGGAGACTGCTTCTGGTAACAATAAAGTCATGTATCTGAGCAAATCAGAAGGTGGTAGCCCGATTCTGGTAAACGAAGATGCAGCAAAATCGTTGCAATCTACCACCAACCCGCTCGAAACTATCGACAAAGCATTGGCTAAAGTTGACAATCTGCGTTCTGACCTCGGTGCAGTACAAAACCGTTTCGACTCTGCCATCACCAACCTTGGCAACACCGTAAACAACCTGTCTTCTGCCCGTAGCCGTATCGAAGATGCTGACTACGCGACCGAAGTGTCTAACATGTCTCGTGCGCAGATCCTGCAACAAGCGGGTACCTCTGTTCTGGCACAGGCTAACCAGACCACGCAGAACGTACTGTCTCTGCTGCGTTAATTTACACTTATCGCTCAAACCCCGCCACCGGCGGGGTTTTTTCTGTCCGCAATTTACCGGTAACCCCCAAATAACCCCTCATTTCACCCACTAATCGTCCGATTAAAAACCCTGCAGAAACGGATAATCATGCCGATAACTCATATAACGCAGGGCTGTTTATCGTGAATTCACTCTATACCGCTGAAGGTGTAATGGATAAACACTCGCTGTGGCAGCGTTATGTCCCGCTGGTGCGTCACGAAGCATTGCGCCTGCAGGTTCGACTGCCCGCGAGCGTGGAACTTGACGATCTGCTACAGGCGGGCGGCATTGGGTTACTTAATGCCGTCGAACGCTATGACGCCCTACAAGGAACGGCATTTACAACTTACGCAGTGCAGCGTATCCGTGGCGCTATGCTGGATGAACTTCGCAGCCGTGACTGGGTGCCGCGCAGCGTGCGACGCAACGCGCGTGAAGTGGCACAGGCAATAGGGCAACTGGAGCAGGAACTTGGCCGCAACGCCACGGAAACTGAGGTAGCGGAACGTTTAGGGATCGATATTGCCGATTATCGCCAAATGTTGCTCGACACCAATAACAGCCAGCTCTTCTCCTACGATGAGTGGCGCGAAGAGCACGGCGATAGCATCGAACTGGTTACTGATGATCATCAGCGAGAAAACCCGCTACAACAACTGCTGGACAGTAATCTGCGCCAGCGGGTGATGGAAGCCATCGAAACGTTGCCGGAGCGCGAAAAACTGGTATTAACCCTCTATTACCAGGAAGAGCTGAATCTCAAAGAGATTGGCGCGGTGCTGGAGGTCGGGGAATCGCGGGTCAGTCAGTTACACAGCCAGGCCATTAAACGGTTACGCACTAAACTGGGTAAGTTATAACGTCAGTAAATGCCGCACTTTAATTTTGACTACCAGGAGTTCTTAATGATGGTGCAGCACCTGAAAAGACGGCCATTAAGCCGCTATCTTAAAGACTTTAAACACAGCCAGACCCATTGCGCGCATTGCCGTAAATTACTCGACCGCATTACCCTCGTTCGCGACGGCAAAATAGTGAATAAAATCGAGATTTCCCGCCTGGACATGCTGCTTGATGAAAATGGCTGGCAAACGGAACAAAAATCATGGGCGGCATTGTGCCGATTCTGCGGTGATTTACATTGCAAAACGCAGAGTGATTTTTTCGATATTATCGGCTTTAAGCAATTTCTTTTTGAGCAAACTGAAATGAGCCCTGGTACGGTGCGTGAATATGTCGTTCGTCTGCGCCGTTTGGGGAATCATCTACACGAGCAAAATATTTCCCTCGATCCGCTGCAGGACGGTTTCCTTGATGAAATCCTCGCCCCGTGGCTGCCCACCACCAGCACCAACAATTACCGCATCGCATTACGGAAGTATCAACACTATCAGCGTCAAACGTGTACCGGACTTGTGCAGAAATCCTCCAGCCTGCCTGCTTCTGATATATATTAAATAAGAATAAGATGTAGCGGAGTTGTTTTTGTGTTTACAAACAATGGCTCTACACTGCAAACAGACATAACAACATTCGGGGTAAATATGAAATTAGCACATCTGGGACGTCAGGCATTGATGGGTGTGATGGCCGTAGCGCTGGTTGCGGGCATGAGCGTTAAAAGTTTTGCAGATGAAGGTCTGCTTAATAAAGTTAAAGAGCGCGGCACGCTGCTGGTAGGGCTGGAAGGCACTTATCCGCCGTTCAGTTTTCAGGGAGATGACGGCAAATTAACCGGTTTTGAAGTGGAATTTGCCCAACAGCTGGCAAAACATCTTGGCGTTGAGGCGTCACTAAAACCGACCAAATGGGACGGTATGCTGGCGTCGCTGGACTCTAAACGCATTGATGTGGTGATTAATCAGGTCACCATTTCTGACGAGCGCAAGAAAAAATACGATTTCTCTACCCCTTACACCATTTCCGGTATTCAGGCGCTGGTGAAAAAAGGTAACGAAGGCACCATTAAAACGGCTGCTGATCTGAAAGGCAAAAAAGTGGGTGTCGGTCTGGGCACCAACTATGAAGAGTGGCTGCGGCAGAATGTTCAGGGCGTCGATGTGCGTACCTATGATGATGACCCGACCAAATATCAGGATCTGCGCGTAGGCCGTATCGATGCGATCCTCGTTGATCGTCTGGCGGCGCTGGATCTGGTGAAGAAAACCAACGATACGCTGGCAGTAACCGGTGAAGCATTCTCCCGTCAGGAGTCTGGCGTGGCGCTGCGTAAAGGAAATGAAGACCTGCTGAAAGCGGTGAATGATGCAATTGCGGAAATGCAAAAAGACGGCACTCTGCAAGCTCTTTCCGAAAAATGGTTTGGTGCTGATGTGACCAAATAATCAGCATAATGACAAAAAAGGGCGCTTTCACTAGCGCCTTTTTTATTTACGCGTTTTCAGCGTGCATAATAAGAAAATCACAACAACACACATCGGAGGCTGTTATGCCACTGCATAATTTAACCCGTTTTCCACGGTTGGAGTTTATCGGCGCGCCAACGCCGCTCGAATATCTGCCGCGCTTTTCTGATTATCTTGGACGGGAAATTTTCATCAAACGGGATGACGTCACACCCATGGCAATGGGCGGCAATAAATTACGTAAGCTGGAATTTCTCGCGGCAGATGCCCTGCGCGAAGGTGCCGATACGCTGATTACTGCCGGCGCGATCCAGTCTAACCATGTGCGCCAGACTGCCGCAGTCGCGGCGAAACTCGGTCTGCACTGCGTGGCGCTGCTGGAAAATCCTATTGGCACAACCGCAGAAAACTATTTAACCAACGGCAATCGTTTGTTGCTGGATCTGTTCAATACCCAGATTGAAATGTGCGATGCACTGACCGATCCCAATGCCCAACTGGAAGAGCTGGCGACGCGAGTCGAAGCACAAGGCTTTCGCCCGTATGTCATTCCGGTTGGCGGTTCTAATGCTCTTGGCGCGCTAGGTTATGTGGAGAGTGCGCTGGAAATCGCGCAACAGTGTGAAGGGGCGGTTAATATTTCGTCGGTGGTAGTCGCATCGGGCAGTGCCGGAACTCACGCCGGACTGGCTGTTGGGCTGGAACACCTGATGCCTGAAAGCGAACTGATTGGCGTGACCGTGTCGCGTTCCGTTGCCGATCAATTGCCGAAAGTGGTTAACCTACAACAGGCGATTGCGAAAGAACTGGAGCTGACCGCATCAGCGGAAATTTTACTCTGGGATGACTATTTTGCACCTGGCTACGGCGTGCCGAACGACGAAGGCATGGAAGCAGTGAAATTGCTGGCGCGGCTGGAAGGCATTCTGCTTGATCCTGTGTATACCGGAAAAGCGATGGCGGGGCTGATTGGCGGTATCAGTCAGAAACGCTTCAAAGATGAAGGGCCGATTCTGTTTATTCATACCGGCGGTGCGCCTGCGCTGTTCGCCTATCATCCCCACGTTTAGCTCCGGGAACGCTCATGCAAGAAAGTATACAACTGGTTATTGATTCCTTGCCGTTCCTGTTGAAAGGGGCTGGGTATACGCTGCAACTCAGTATCGGCGGCATGTTTTTTGGCTTACTGCTCGGGTTTATTCTCGCGCTGATGCGCCTGTCGCCAATCTGGCCCGTGCGCTGGCTGGCGCGCTTTTATATCTCTATTTTTCGTGGTACGCCGCTCATCGCACAACTGTTTATGATCTATTACGGCCTGCCGCAGTTTGGTATCGAATTAGATCCCATTCCGTCAGCAATGATTGGTCTGTCGCTGAACACTGCCGCCTATGCCGCCGAAACACTGCGCGCCGCCATTTCTTCTATTGATAAAGGTCAGTGGGAAGCGGCAGCCAGTATTGGTATGACGCCGTGGCAGACCATGCGTCGCGCGATTTTGCCACAGGCGGCGCGGGTGGCGTTGCCGCCGCTGTCGAACAGCTTTATCAGTCTGGTAAAAGATACGTCGCTGGCCGCGACAATCCAGGTGCCGGAGCTGTTCCGTCAGGCGCAGTTGATTACCTCGCGCACGCTGGAGGTGTTCACCATGTACCTGGCGGCTTCGCTCATCTACTGGATCATGGCGACAGTATTATCGACGTTGCAGAACCATTTTGAGAATCAACTTAATCGCCAGGAGAGAGAACCAAAATGAGTGCCATTGAAGTTAAGAACCTGGTGAAAAAATTTCACGGTCAGACGGTGCTGCACGGTATCGACCTCGAGGTAAAGCCTGGCGAAGTGGTGGCAATTATCGGTCCGAGTGGTTCCGGCAAAACCACGTTGCTACGCAGCATAAATCTGCTGGAACAACCGGAAGCGGGAACGATCACCGTTGGCGATATCACTATTGATACTGCACGTTCATTAAGTCAGCAAAAATCGCTGATTCGCCAGTTGCGTCAGCACGTCGGGTTTGTCTTCCAGAACTTTAATTTGTTTCCGCATCGTACGGTGCTGGAAAACATTATTGAAGGGCCGGTGATCGTCAAAGGCGAACCGAAAGAAGAGGCCACGGCGCGCGCTCGCGAGCTGGTGGCGAAAGTTGGGCTGGCCGGTAAAGAAACCAGCTATCCACGTCGTTTGTCTGGCGGTCAACAGCAGCGTGTTGCGATTGCGCGTGCGCTGGCAATGCGTCCTGAGGTGATTTTGTTTGACGAGCCAACGTCAGCGCTGGATCCAGAGCTGGTGGGCGAAGTCCTGAACACAATCCGCCAGCTGGCGCAGGAAAAGCGCACGATGGTGATTGTGACGCACGAAATGAGCTTTGCCCGGGATGTTGCGGACCGGGCGATTTTTATGGACCAGGGGCGGATAGTCGAGCAGGGGGCAGCAAAAGCGTTATTTGCTGATCCCCAGCAGCCTCGCACCCGCCAGTTCCTCGAGAAGTTTCTGCTGCAATAATAAGAAAAAATCAGCCCCGACGATTCACCTGTCGGGGCGGGACGCCATTTCAAGCGTGATAAAACTGCTTAACAAATCAGCATAACTCATTAATAACATAAGAGAATGCGATGGCTTGCAAAAGTAATTCATTGCCTGAATAATATAAATTATATATAAATCTTATTTATGTGATAGTTTGAATTATCATTATAAATGATACTCACTCTCAGGGGCGTTGCGGTTTACTATGCAGGATACGGATTTTTTCAGCTGGCGTCGCACGATGCTGTTGCGTTTTCAGAGGATGGAGGCCGCAGAAGAGGTCTACCATGAAATAGAGCTTCAGGCTCAGCAGCTGGAGTACGATTACTATTCGTTATGTGTTCGCCACCCGGTACCATTCACGCGACCTAAAGTGGCTTTCTACACCAATTACCCTGAGTCGTGGGTTAGTTATTATCAGGCAAAAAATTTTCTCGCAATTGATCCGGTGCTGAACCCTGAAAACTTTAGTCAGGGCCATTTAATGTGGAATGATGACTTATTCAGCGAAGCACAGCCGTTATGGGAAGCCGCGCGCGCACATGGTTTACGCCGCGGTGTCACTCAGTATTTAATGCTGCCAAATCGGGCGTTGGGCTTTTTGTCCTTTTCCCGTTGCAGCGCTCGCGAAATACCCATTCTTAGTGATGAACTGCAATTAAAAATGCAGTTACTGGTGCGCGAAAGTCTGATGGCTCTGATGCGTTTAAATGATGAAATAGTGATGACGCCAGAGATGAATTTCAGCAAGCGCGAAAAAGAAATTCTGAAATGGACGGCGGAAGGGAAGACATCAGCAGAGATAGCGATGATTTTGTCAATCTCTGAGAATACGGTCAATTTCCATCAGAAAAACATGCAGAAAAAAATCAATGCACCAAATAAGACCCAGGTGGCCTGTTACGCGGCCGCTACTGGCTTAATTTGATCGCTTTTCTTTCTGCGTGCCAGATGCAAAAACCGGCTGAAAGGCACGCTCTCAGCCGGTTTTATATTACTGACGGTAGGCTTGTTTAATTTGCTTAACCGTTTTGGAAAATACTGCAGCCTGGGTTTCGTCTTCGATCAGCGCAAGCTGTTTTTCCATCTTTAACATCACGCGGCCCGCGTCAGCTTGTCCCATCGCCTGCAGCATCAGCGTCAGCATCGCTTTCAGGCAGGAGACTTCATTTGCCAGTTCTTGATTATTCTCGGCAGTAGAAAAATCAGGCGTACTCATTTATTTTCCTCGTCATGTTGCAATGAAAATTTGCGGTGAAAAATGTTAAGGCGGCGGAGTATACCATAAGCTTTGCTAAAAATAGCAGTGGTTGTTTTTTGAGCGTGATATCGGCAGTGCTATAAAATACGTTAATATAATGACCAATAAATATTTTTATCATGAATGTTTTTTGCCCGTATTGTTCGGGTTAATTAATGTTACATATTCAGCGGGCTGATTTTCATTTTTGCTGAATAAAGTCAATTTTTGTCACATTTCATCGTAGGGCTTACTGTGAAACGATCCGGTAAGCCGTTGGTGACGGGCGTGACCATAACTGTGGACAATCGAATTGACAAAAACGAGAGAAAAATCGAATACCCACCATTTTTAACGTTTCAAAGTTGCAATAAAAACCGCTAATATACGAATGACTAACTATCAGTAGCGTTATCCCTATTTCTGGAGATATTCCTTTGATCAACGTTCTACTTGTTGATGACCACGAACTGGTGCGCGCAGGGATACGACGCATTCTGGAAGATATAAAGGGTATAAGAGTCGTCGGTGAGGCATCGTGCGGTGAAGACGCCGTTAAGTGGTGCCGGACAAATGCCGTTGACGTGGTGCTAATGGACATGAGTATGCCGGGCATTGGCGGTCTTGAGGCGACGCGTAAAATCGCGCGTTCCACAGCTGATGTCAAAATCATCATGCTTACCGTCCATACAGAAAACCCTTTACCAGCGAAAGTCATGCAGGCCGGTGCTGCGGGCTACCTCAGCAAAGGCGCGGCTCCGCAGGAAGTCGTGAGTGCGATTCGTTCTGTCTATTCAGGGCAGCGTTACATTGCTTCTGACATCGCTCAACAAATGGCGTTAAGCCAGATCGAACCAGAAAAAACAGAAAGCCCATTTGCCAGTTTGTCTGAACGTGAATTGCAGATTATGCTGATGATCACCAAGGGCCAGAAGGTCAATGAGATCTCAGAACAGCTCAATCTCAGTCCGAAAACGGTGAACAGCTACCGCTATCGTATGTTCAGTAAACTAAACATTCATGGCGATGTTGAGCTGACTCACCTGGCAATTCGCCATGGTCTGTGTAATGCGGAGACATTATCAAGTCAGTGAGTGATCAGTTTGACGCAAAAGCGTTTTTAAAAACCGTAACCAGCCAGCCAGGCGTTTATCGCATGTACGATGCTGGTGGTACGGTTATCTATGTCGGCAAAGCGAAAGACCTGAAAAAACGGCTTTCCAGCTATTTCCGTAGCAACCTCGCTTCGCGCAAAACCGAAGCGCTGGTCGCCCAGATCCAGCAAATTGATGTAACGGTTACTCACACAGAAACCGAAGCGCTGTTGCTGGAACACAACTACATCAAACTCTATCAGCCGCGTTACAACGTTTTGCTACGCGATGATAAATCATATCCTTTTATCTTCCTGAGTGGTGATACCCACCCGCGTCTGGCGATGCATCGTGGTGCGAAGCATGCCAAAGGTGAATATTTCGGCCCGTTCCCGAATGGCTATGCCGTACGTGAAACTCTGGCGCTACTGCAAAAGATTTTCCCCATTCGCCAGTGCGAAAATAGTGTTTATCGCAATCGCTCGCGTCCGTGTCTGCAATACCAGATAGGGCGCTGTCTGGGACCGTGCGTTGAAGGACTGGTGAGTGAAGAAGAATACGCTCAGCAGGTCGAGTATGTGCGCCTGTTTTTGTCTGGCAAAGATGATCAGGTGCTTACGCAACTCATTAGTCGTATGGAAACTGCCAGCCAGAATCTGGAGTTTGAAGAAGCTGCACGTATTCGCGACCAAATTCAGGCGGTGCGACGCGTCACCGAAAAACAATTCGTTTCCAATACCGGCGACGACCTCGACGTTATTGGTGTGGCGTTCGATGCGGGCATGGCTTGTGTCCACGTATTGTTCATTCGTCAGGGCAAAGTGCTCGGCAGCCGCAGCTATTTCCCGAAAGTGCCTGGCGGTACGGAACTGAGCGAGGTGGTAGAAACCTTCGTAGGCCAGTTCTATTTACAAGGCAGCCAGATGCGCACCTTACCGGGTGAGATCCTGCTCGATTTTAATCTTAGCGATAAAACGCTGCTCGCCGATTCCCTTTCAGAACTGGCGGGACGCAAGATTAATGTTCAAACCAAACCTCGCGGCGATAGGGCGCGTTATCTGAAACTCGCGCGCACCAATGCGGCGACGGCCTTAACCAGCAAACTTTCGCAGCAATCTACCGTTCACCAGCGACTGACCGCGCTTGCCAGCGTGTTGAAATTGCCGGAAGTGAAGCGGATGGAGTGCTTTGACATCAGCCATACCATGGGCGAACAAACCGTCGCTTCCTGTGTGGTGTTTGATGCTAACGGCCCGCTGCGTGCGGAGTATCGGCGCTATAACATTACAGGCATCACGCCGGGCGATGATTATGCGGCGATGAATCAGGTGCTGCGTCGGCGTTATGGTAAAGCCATTGACGACAGTAAGATCCCGGATGTGATCCTTATCGACGGCGGCAAAGGCCAGCTTGCGCAGGCGAAAAATGTCTTCGCCGAACTGGATGTCTCATGGGATAAAAATCATCCGCTGCTACTTGGCGTTGCCAAAGGAGCAGATCGTAAGGCTGGACTGGAAACGCTGTTCTTTGAGCCGGAAGGTGAGGGATTTAGTTTGCCGCCAGATTCACCCGCGCTGCATGTTATCCAGCATATTCGCGATGAATCACATGATCACGCGATTGGCGGGCACCGTAAAAAACGGGCGAAGGTCAAAAATACCAGTTCCCTGGAAACCATTGAAGGCGTCGGGCCAAAACGTCGGCAAATGTTGTTGAAATATATGGGCGGTTTGCAAGGTTTACGTAACGCCAGCGTCGAGGAAATTGCAAAAGTGCCGGGTATTTCGCAAGGTCTGGCAGAAAAGATCTTCTGGTCGTTGAAACATTGATGTCTCTGTAGCAACATAGGGGTAATCTTACTGACAACAGATAGTTACCCGTCATTATGCAATTTAATATCCCTACGTTGCTTACACTGTTCCGTGTCATCCTTATCCCATTCTTTGTATTGGTCTTTTATCTGCCTGTCACCTGGTCGCCGTTTGCCGCCGCGCTCATTTTCTGCGTCGCGGCGGTGACTGACTGGTTCGATGGTTTTCTGGCACGCCGCTGGAACCAGAGTACCCGGTTTGGTGCTTTCCTTGACCCTGTGGCAGATAAAGTTCTCGTGGCTATCGCCATGGTGCTGGTAACCGAGCATTATCACAGCTGGTGGGTGACATTACCGGCGGCAACGATGATCGCCCGTGAAATTATTATTTCTGCGCTACGCGAATGGATGGCGGAGTTGGGTAAACGCAGTAGCGTGGCCGTCTCCTGGATTGGGAAAGTGAAAACCACTGCCCAGATGGTGGCGTTGGCATGGCTGCTGTGGCGTCCGAACATTTGGGTTGAGTACGCCGGTATTGCACTTTTCTTTGTGGCTGCGGTACTGACTCTGTGGTCAATGTTGCAATATTTGAGCGCTGCGCGTGCAGATTTGCTTGATCAGTGATCGTTTCGGCGTAATTTTCAGCAAACGATCAAAAGTGGTGAAAAATATCGTTGACTCATCGCGCCAGGTAAGTAGAATGCAACGCATCGAACGGCGGCACTGATTGCCAGACGATAATAAAATCAAGTGATTAACTGATTGCTTGATGAATGCGGGAATAGCTCAGTTGGTAGAGCACGACCTTGCCAAGGTCGGGGTCGCGAGTTCGAGTCTCGTTTCCCGCTCCAGTTTAAAAGACATCGGCGTCAAGCGGATGTCTGGCTGAAAGGCCTGAAGAATTTGGCGCGTTAACAAAGCGGTTATGTAGCGGATTGCAAATCCGTCTAGTCCGGTTCGACTCCGGAACGCGCCTCCACTTTCTTCCCGAGCCCGGATGGTGGAATCGGTAGACACAAGGGATTTAAAATCCCTCGGCGTTCGCGCTGTGCGGGTTCAAGTCCCGCTCCGGGTACCATGGGAAAGATAAGAATAAAATCAAAGCAATAAGCAGTGTCGTGAAACCACCTTCGGGTGGTTTTTTTGTATTTGTATTTTGTTAAATGGCGGTAAAGTGGCGATGGTGTGGCGATATGCAGAAATAATGATAGTACACGTCTGTTTAAACTCTAAGGGTGAAGCAAAACTCTCCTGCAACTCATCTGCATTTCGCATATTGAACTAGGGCCTTGGTTAAACCAAAGTTTTTTCTGGGATCTTCCCACTCAACTTCATTTTTCCTCCTACCATCCACCAAAAGGTGTCTACGCTACTCTATCTTTTTTAATCTGAGAACATCCTGAGAAAAAGACAAATTCGTTAGATTTACTGTCTTTCTGCTGCCTCGAATGCTGATGTCTGCAGCACTGATAATAACTCTATCTCTTTGATATAGATCTTTTTTTTGATGAATTGCACGGCATATTATCGTGATGGCACCTTCTTGTTAAAGGTGCTGTACTCCTCATCTCGATTTTATGATGTGGGCTATGATTGGTTAGTAATAGAGTGTATCGGTATGCGATGTGGTTTATTAATGGCAATCTGCCTGTGTTTGGTATCTTTTAGTGGGTATGCAGCAACAGGAAAGTCAGACGCTCAGATCAAGAAAGAAATAATTAAAGAATCCATTGAATCTTATCCAGGCAATTGTGCGTGTCCGTATAATCATGCAAGGAATGGTAGTAGATGTGGTGGACGCAGTGCATATAGCCGTACTGGAGGGTATGACGTGGTATGTTATGAAAGTGATGTTACCGATGAAATGATCCGGCAATGGAAGCAGGAGAATGCTGAGTAATCTCTTTTAAATGATTTGTTGTGCGAGCATTATGTGCAGTTAACAGCTCACTAGCTAGTGAGAGTCCCAAAAAGAAATCCCGCAGTTTTTACGCTGTGGGGTTGTTATTCATGCCTATGAGATAGGGTGCCTTATCGGCCTTACCCTGGCAACCGATTGACGGGGAGTTGCCTCCCCGTCGCGGTTTCCTTACTGCTTACACTGTAAGAACGCCGCAAACTCCGCTCCCCAGAAGCTCATCCGTATTTCACACAGCGAACCGTGCAGCATCCAGATGATGAGGATTACCGTCACGCAGAACGTGATGGCCGTAAGCGATTTTTGCGACATAGCGCTTGCTCCTTTGTTGGAGAGGCGCTAACCTATCACTTGCTAGGTTGACGGGTTAGGGCCTCGGTTAAACAGAAATGTTTTCCGGGGCCTTTCCACATCCGGCCTTCGGGTATTCCCTCCGACCATCAGCCGAAAGGCACCCGCACGTAATCTATCGCTTTTTTGTTACTCCGGCAATTCTGCCTGTTAATTCTGAGGTAAAGGCAAACTCATCTGATTGTTTCCCCTGTGTGAAGCTGGCAGCTCATGCCACGGGATACCTTCTGAAGAGTGAACGCCGGAGGCGTGTTTTGATGTGAATTTATGGAAAGCTTCCAGTGTTGAGAAGCATACGCCGCATTCCAGGTTGTTACACTGGTAATACTTTTGCCGCACGGTGTTTGAATCATTTTCCGGACGACTGGTGCGGATACGGGCAGATGCGCCACAAAGCGGACAACGAAACATAGCGACCTCCCTTAATGTGCTGCTATCGTGATTTTAAATTGTACTAGTGAATATGCCAATCAACAATCAGGTCAGATTGAGGCATGGACGTTTATCTATTAATAAAAATTAACCCTGATGCATATTTAGTATGTCATTTATTATCAAGTGATAATTTACTAATTATGATAAAAGAGATTGTTCATTATGTATGTGTTTTGATAAAAAATGTTCTTATAAGTTTATAGATTTTAAATATTTCATAAAATGTGTGCTATAAAATCATCTAATTTGAGTAAAAGAGCAGGAGGTAAATTTGCCCTGCTCTTTGATAATATGATGTTGGTGGAAACAATATCTATGTATAGGTTATTTTACTTTCTATAAAATTCTGTATGTAAAATTGAGGCCAGTGCTGATGGATTTTCCCATGACATGGAGTGTCCAGCGTTTGGCACTATTGCAACAGATATTCCAGATTCTTTTATTTGCTGGAAATCATTGTCTGGCAATGATTGTTCGCCAAAAATTAGTGTACGTGAACAGGGCAGATTAAGGAATATATCTCTCCATGATGGAGTGGTTCCATCAACCAGACTTTTGGCTCCTCGCCATATTGCCCATGGGGCTGCATTCTGGAGTTCACCTTTCCATGGGGATGTTTCACACTCCAGTAATTCATTATATATATGCGAAATAAACTCTGCTTCTGGTTTCTCTATTATCTTACGGCTATAGGTACCTCCACCAGAGTGAAAATTAGGCTCAGAAACCACAAGCTTTCTTGTTCTCTCATGTAGTTGTCTGGCCACTTCAATCGCAATACTTCCCCCCATACTGTGACCATAAATATGGAACTGTGAGAGATTTAAGGTTTCTACTACTTCAATAACAACTTTAGCTTGATGGGATATGCTGTAATCGAATCCTTTAGGCTTATCACTGAATCCATATCCAGGGAGATCTATCAATATCGCTCGTTGTCCACCAAATGCAGGATCTGCAACAACCCGTGGATATTCATAAGAAGAGGAACAGCCAAGCCCATGAATAAAAACAACAGGAATACCTTTACCAGGTAAATCATGCCAGCGCACATTTGCTCCGGCAGTTAACGAAAATAAACTGAACATAATATATGCCTTTGTTTTTGCTTACAGGTATAACCTGTAACTCTGACAGTAAAGGATCTTTTACCCTTGTTCTTGCCTTACCGTGTCCAGAAGGCTATTGTATATTAAGTAAAACGTCGAGGTTGTTCACTCTGTTTCTGCTATCCATTCCGGGATTTTTGCTTCAAGCTCAAGCTGTGTGGTAAAACCACTGTTATCAATGGTGTGCTCGGCTTTTGCAATAATCCAGTCCTGATTATCAATCTCGCTTTTAAATCCTGTTACCGTGCCATGCATTTCGGGGTAGAGTTCTGCTCGTCCACGTGCCAGCGTGATGGAGAATGATGCGGCTCCGCGTTGTAGCTGCTGCCACTTCGCCGCCGCTGCGCGTCTTGCTGCCTGCTCGTTCTGATAAGTCTTGCGTAACACAAACACATTGCCTTCCGCGCCTTCCATATAATCACCTTCACGGCTGCTGCTTTTCTCCTTTTTGGGTTTTGGCGGTTTGCGGCGTTTCACGCTGACTTTTTTCTTTTTCCCGTAATTAAGATCAAGCCAGTAAGCGCGTACCCCCGTATACGCTTCGCGGTCAGCAATGCGGAACTGATGGCGATCGCCACTGCTGCGTGTGATGGCGAATGAGGGCAACGGCTGGCCCTGTGCGTTCACGCCACCGCCAGGCATGATGAATAACAGATTACCGCTTTTTACCGTGGTGATTGCGCCCAGCATTTCCGCCATGCGCGTAAGGAAGGACATGTCGCTTTCTTCGGTCTGGTCGGCGTGGTCGATTTCAATATCCATCAGTATTTCGCTGATTTGTGGTTTCAGACCGTACCGATGAGCGATGGCGGATACCACACGCTCAACGGTCACATCATGCCAGGACACCTCACGTTTAACGTTAAATTCATCCCGAAAATCTGCGCTTCTGGCTGAAACAGTCAGCCTGTCCGGCGGTCCTTCGTGAGCGATTTCATCAACAATGTAAGTGCCTTTTTCTGTCAGCGGTTCTCCTTTCCAGCCAATGAGAACCGTCAGGCGCGCGCCCCGTGGCGGTAGCTGCAACTGACCATCCGCATCATCCAGCGTGATGGTGAGCTGGTCCGCCTCAAATCCACGGTTGTCGGTCAGTGACAGGCTCATCAGGCGCTCTGCCACGCCTGACAGCGTTTTACCCTCCGCGAGAATATCAAAATCCGGCATTTTTACAGGGTCTGTGCCCTGACTGAGCAATTGCATGGTGGTGTCGGTCATCTGTTCCCTCCCTGTGCGGCATGGTCGCATGTGCGTGCGGAGGGGGTTACTGCTTTTTGTTGTCGCCGTGGCGGGAGAATGGCGCAGGGGTGAGATTACGCGCGTGGTGGGTGATGATTGTTGCCTAATCATTTAACGGATACAAGGGGCTGAAGCTATGAGTGAAACTCGTTTTCATGGTGCCCGTGTTACGGAAAATACCGACCTGGTAACAGCGATTAACGATGTTGATTCCAGTGTTATCGGTATCGTGGCAACGGCGGATGATGCGGACGCGAAGCTGTTCCCGCTGAACAAGCCCACACTGCTGACCCGCGTCAATGACGTGCTGGGAAAATGCGGAACAACGGGGACGCTTTATCGTGCGCTTAAGGCTATCGCAGACCAGGTGAGCACAAAGGTGATCGTCGTTCGCGTGGCTGAACACAAAGAAGAGGGCGGTAAGACGCAGGATCAACTGGTTATCGGTGGTTCTGAATCTGACGGCAGCTATACGGGGATGTATGCGCTGCTTGTTGCAGAGCAGGAGGAAAGCATCGGATACCGTCCGCGTATTCTGGCCGCGCCGGAGCTGGACACGGAGGCGGTAACAAAATCCCTGTGCGTGATTGCGGGTAAACTGCGCGCGTTTGTGTATGCCTCATGTCACGGCTGTAACACGATGGCTGAGGCAATTACCTACCGCCAGAAATTCAACGAACGTGAGGTGATGCTCTTATGGCCGGACTTCATCGCCTGGAACCCGAAAAGTGGCAAAAACGAAGTGTTCCCCGCGCCTGCCTATGCGTGCGGCCTTCGTGCGTACATTGACCATGAGCAGGGCTGGCACAAATCGCTGTCCAACGTTCCGGTTAAAAATGTGCTGGGAATGTCCAGACATGTGTTCTGGTCGTTGCAGGCCGAAGGCAGTGATGCCAACAGCCTCAACAACCAGGAAATCACGACCATTATTCGTCGCAACGGGTTCCGCTTCTGGGGCAACCGCACACCGGAAACAAAAGCCTACATCTTTGAGGTGTATACCCGTACCGCACAGGTCCTGGCTGACACGATTGCGGAAGCGCAGTTTGAAACCATTGACAGCCCATTAACACCCGTGAATGTGAAGGATGTTATCAGTGCCGTCAGGGCAAAACTGGATTCACTGGTTACTGCCGGGAAACTGATTGGGGCGTCGTGCTGGTATGACGTGGTGGATAACGGCACCACGGATTTACGTCAGGGGCGGGTGCGTATTCGCTACAAATATACGCCAGCTCCTCCACTGGAAGACATGGAACTTTACCAGTCGTTTACTGATGAATTCTTTGGACCCGCATTTGCGGTTCTGGGAGGTGCCTGATGGCTGTACCAAAACATCTTCGCTTTTTTACGCTGTTTGTGGATGGTGAAAACGAAGTGGGTAAGGTGACGTCTGTCACCCTGCCTAAACTGACGCGCAAAACCGACAGCTACCGGGGTGGTGGCATGATGGGCGCGGTAAGTATTGATCTCGGTCTGGACGACTCCGCGCTTGATGCGAGCTTTGTCATGGGGGGCGCAGTTCGTGAGCTGTTCCTTAAGTATGGCGGCACGATTGACGGCACGCTGCTGCGTTTTGCGGGCGAATACTACACCGATGCAGAAAGCGACCTGTATGAAGTCGAAATGCGCGGACGTGTGACGGAAATTGATATGGGGGAAGCCAAGCAGGGCGAAGCCACGTCGCACACTTACGCCATTAAAAACACCTACTACAAGCTGAGCGTTAACGATCGTCCGTTGTGGGAGATTGACCTGCTGAACTTCATTTACCGGAAGGACGGTAAGGACATTGTGCCCGATCGCATCCGTTCCGCACTTGGGCTTGGCTGATAAGTAATATGCAGGCGGCGCAGTGCGTCGCCTCTGACTGAAAGGAGTTTCCTGATGAAAGAGACGAAAAACATCGATACCGAAAACACGGTAGTTGCTGATACTGTGAAAGAAACCAGTGAGCGTGGCGTAAAACTTACCCAACCCATTGAGCGTGGCGGCGAAAAAATCACGTTTGTGGAGATCACCGGGGCTATTGAGCAGGCTGGATCTCTGCGAGATTTGTCGCTGTCTGATGTGCTGAATCTGAAAGCGGAATCCATGTTTACGCTGCTGTCACGCGTGACATCACCGCGACTGGATGAAGTGACGATCAAAAAAATGGCATCCCGTGACTTTATTCAGTTATGCGTGGTTGCCGTAAATTTTTTGAGCGGTGCGGACTCTGGCGGGAAGAACGAACAGGCGACGGAAGCCTGATCACAGTTTTGTGCTTTGAGCACATAGAAGACTTTGTGGCAGATATTGCCGTTATTTTTAACTGGTCGCCCGCCGAAATCTTCATGATGACGCCCGGCGAAGTGGTTAGCTGGCGTGAGCGGGCGGCACTTCGCAGCGGGAATGCAGACAATGAAGACTCTTGATATCCGGGTCGCTTTCAGCGCCGTTGACAGGCTGACCCGGCCTGTCGAAAGCGCCCGCCGTCTGATGGGACAGTTTGGTGACTCCATCCAGCGAACGCAGGGGGCGATCAAAAATCTTGAGCGTCAGGCGCGTTCATTTGAGCGCGCCCGTGACGCTGTCAGTAAAGCGGATGCGGGCATCGTGAAAGCACGACGCCAGCTTAACGCCCTTCAACAGTTACAACGCTCGGGGACAGTGCTCAGCGAAAAACAACAAAAGCTGATGCAGCAGTTAAGCACCCGGCTTGAACGCCTGAACGAATCGCGCACACGGGAAATTCAGAAAATGCGGGAACTTGGCGGAGAGCTGAAACGCCACGGCATTTCCCTGACAGGTAGCGATAACACCATCCAGCAGGCCATCAGACGCACCGAACAATACAACAACCAGCTTGAACGCGAACGGCAGGCGCTTGCGCGTGTAACACGGGCGCGTGAGCGGTATTCGCGCGCGCAGGAAACAGCGGGAAAACTGAAAACGGGTGGTGCGCTGGCAATTGGCGCGGCAGCGGCTGGCGGCTATGCTGCCGGGCGTTTTTTACAGCCTGCCATCGGGTTCGGGAAAGAGATGTCCCGCGTTCAGGCACTGACGCGAATCGACAAAAACAGCCCGCAGTTTAAGGCGCTGCGTGAGCAGGCGTTAAAACTTGGCTCTGAAACACAGTTCACCGCAGGCGATGCCGCCAGTGGACAGAGCTTTCTGGCAATGGCTGGCTTCACACCAGAAGCCATTCAGGCTGCGCTTCCCGGCGTGCTGAACATGGCAACGGCTGGCGGTATGGACCTCGGCGAGACGGCGGATATTGGCTCAAATATCCTGACGCAGTTCGGCCTTTCTGCTGACCAGATGGACCGGGTCGGTGACACACTCACCGCAGCGTTTACCCGAACCAACACTGACCTTCGCGCACTGGGTGAAACCATGAAATATGCAGGTCCGGTGGCGGGCAAGCTGGGAATATCGCTGGAGCAGGCCGCAGCAATGGCGGGTGTGCTGGCGAATATGGGGATCAGGGGGAGTGATGCCGGGACGGCAATGCGTGCCAGCCTGGCTCGTCTGGTAACACAGCCAAAGGCAACCGCTGATGCTTTGAAAGAACTGGGTGTGGCCGTCTCTGACGCGAACGGCAAAATGCGCCCGATGGAGAATGTGCTGGCCGACCTTTATAAAGCCACCCGCAAATACGGGGAAGTTGACCGGGTATCGTTCTTTAAGGACATTGCCGGAGAAGAGGCTTTCACATCGTTTATGGCGCTCGTTGATGCGGCGGGTAACGGTTCCTTACCCAAACTGAGAAAAGAGCTTGAAGCTGCGCGCGGTGAGGCAGAGCGTACAGCAAAGGTTATGGCCGACAACCTTGACGGCGACCTGAAATCACTCGGCAGCGCATGGGAAGGGCTGCGTATTCGCATCAGTGATCTGATTGATGGGCCGCTGCGTTCTGTCACACAGTGGCTCACGCGTGTGGTCACAAAGGTGACGGCGCTGGCACAGGCCCATCCGGTACTGACGCGCCAGTTGCTGATTGCAGGCGGTGCGCTGCTGGCATTGACAGCAACCGTAGGCTCGTTATCGCTGGTTGTTGGGGTGCTTTACGGGAAGCTGGCCACGTTGCGTCTTGGTTTTTCTCTTCTGACCAGTTCCATGAATGTTGTCAGGGTGTTGCCTGCACTATGGGGAATGGTGACGGGTTCCGTCTCTTTGCTGGGCGGTGCTCTCGGGACGCTGTTCAGTCCGGTTGGTCTGGTTGCTGCTGCACTTGTGGCTGCGGCGGTTCTCATCTGGAAATACTGGGACCCGATTAAGGCATTTTTTGCCGGGGTGTTCAGCGGAATTATGGAAAAGCTGGCTCCGCTGCGTGAAACCTTTGAACGGTTTGGCCCTGTTTTTGACATAATCGGAAGCGGGATCAGCCAGGTGTTTAACTGGTTTAAATCGCTGCTGTCACCGATGGAGTCCAGCAAGGAAACACTGGATAAGTGCACCAGTGCTGGCGAGGTATTTGGTAACGTTCTTGGTGGTGCGCTACAGCTTGTTCTGACGCCTGCAAAAATGCTGCTGGATACGCTGGCGTGGATACTTGAAAAGCTCGGTGTGCTTCCGGATGAAGCGGAAAGGGCGAGAAAGAAAATCGAAGACGCACAGCGTGCGGCCATTCTTCAGGATAAGGTTGCCTTGCTTCAGGGGGATCTGGCGAAAATCAATCCGCCGAAGCCAGCGGAAAATGGCACCGGAGGCGATAAACCCAAAGACAACAAACCGCTCACAGACAGCAATACCGGTACGCAACGCAGACTCAGCAAAATTGCTGATAACACAGGTAAGCTGGTTGATGAGACGAAAAAACGCATTGGCCCCGGCGATATTGTCTTTAAGAACCTGCCACGCGCACTTGCCGTTCGTGGGGAGTGGCAGGAGCGGAAGATTGCGCAGGTCAGTAAGCCTGCCCCCGCAATCAATATCACACCCGTGGTCCCGGCTCCGCTGCCTCCGGCGCTGGTCCCTGTTGTTGCTGCCAGCTCCCGCCCGGTGGCGGAGGCCATACGATCGCCAGTGGCATCTGTTCCTGCTCCTCCCCGTAACCGGGAGCCTGTTGCCTCCGGATTTGGTGGTGAAATTCATGTTCATCTGCATAACGTTGTTACGCAGAATCCCCGCGAACTGGCGAAACTGGTCGGTGAAATGGTCAGGACAGAAATGGAACGACGTGACCGTGCCGGACGTGGCCGTTTTTACGATAAAGATTAAGGATTCATGGTCATGATGATGATTTACGGTATGTTTGTTTTTGAGTTGCGCACATTGCCGCATCAGCAGTTGCAGCAAAACAAAAGCTGGCGGCATGTGAAAAATGAACGCGTTAACCGTTCTGCAAGCTGGCAGTATATCGGTGCAGGTGATGATCGCATCGTTCTTTCCGGCGTGCTTTATCCTGAAATTACAGGTGGCGAAGTGTCACTGTCGCTGCTGACCACACAGGCGTATACAGGGCGACCCTGGCCTCTGATTGATGGTGTCGGACATATTTATGGCATGTATGTTCTGACCGAAACGAATACGACCCGTTCTGAGTTAGATCGCTACGGGAAAGCGAAGAAAATAGAATTTTCCCTGACGCTGGAGCGATGCGACGAAGATCTGCGGGAACGCCTTCAGTCCTCCTCATTCAGCGATATGGTGTCAGAGCTAAAGGGAAAAGTGACCGCATCCCTGAATAATACGACAAGTTCAGTTAAAGCACTGTTCTGATATGAAGTGAACCGCTGATAACCAGTCTGGTCACAGCGGTAAGTTTTTATAAAAAGAAACTGTCGGAATTGCCGGGGCTGGTTTTATCCGGTTATCCGATAGATTGCCGGAAACATTAATTATTCTGGCTTCTCCGGCAGTTTAATATCCGTTGTTATTTCAGGATTGATATCATCGAGTTTTATTGTGTAGATTTCCCATGCTTTCAGCAGTTCTTTTTCTTCATCTGATGCAAGTTCCAGACGAACTTTTCGCTCAAGCTGAGCGATGCGTGTTTCCGCTTCTTCTGATAACGCTGCTTTGTGTTTTCTGACAGCATCAATCCTGGCTTTTCTGGCTGCTTCTTTGTCCTCCACCCAGCGATGGCCATCCCATCTGTCAAATTCGCTTGTGGGTTTGTGCATTGTTAATATTTCGGGCAATGGACCAATAAAATTAATGGTTACGGACTCTCTGGTTTGTGTATTAAAGGCTTCCATCCCACGATAATCGTCGACAATTTCCCAGGCTGTTCCATCTTCCGTGCGTCGAACCGCCTGACTGGCTTTTACTGGTAACTGAGGTTCATCCAGATATGCACCTTCTGACAGGGACACATCGAACATGACATATTCCATGGTGGACCCCATGTATTCGCGTGTTACAGGATTAGCAAGGTAGCACTTAACCCATCCGGCCACGCTGGCCAGACCGTTCTCACCAATTTTTCCTTCCTGAATATTGACGTTATATTTTTGCATTATTTAGCCCTCACGATATATAAAAAAGCGATATTTCGCGGACGCGTTTCATTTGCACCTTCATCATTTCCTACAGTGCGAATCGTTACCGAAAAACCACTGCCTACCGGATATTCATAATCCATAACTGGGGTATTGCCGAATTGCTGACTGAGGATGCGTCTTCCTGTATCCACACCACGACCATTATCCCAGCCACGAATAAATTCACCGCGCAAATCCGGCAGGACACCACCTGGATAGGCAGAAGCCAGCCCGGGGTAGGTGGACGGGTTAAATCGCTGTCCGTTACAGATTAAGTAACCCGATGGCGGTGTGGCTAATGGCCAGGGAAGTGGTGCTCCCACAGGATATATGTCCAGACCGTCCAGAAGCGAAGTTAAATCAGATTTTAATGCCAGCTCCCCATCCTTATCCGGGAAGCTGTAATAAGTCCATTTTCCTCTGCGTTTCAGTCCAATGTTATTTTTTAGTCCCGGTTCGAGCCTGAGACCGTTTACATCATTTAATGTGTAGATACTGAAAATATCCCTGACTTCAATACTTCCCTGAAAACGCTGAATTGTACTTTTCGTCAGGTATGCAACACTTCCTGAATCCGGATACCTGGTATCTGATTCGGCTTTTGTATAGCAGTCAACGGGCTGGTTATTATCTAATTTTGACTGCAGATCAGCGATTGCCCCTTTTACAAATTTTGTCGTGGCCAGCTTATTGCTGTTATCCGCTTTATCCGCAGTTGGTGCAGTCGGGGTGCCGCTAAACGCCGGGGATTCTTTGTGGGCATATTGGGTATGCGGATCCTCTGCATTGATGTGTTTCTCTATTAATTTGTCCAGTTGCAAGGATGCACCAGACATCCTGTCGTCCACATATTTGCGGGTTGCCAGGACTACTGACGGGTCAATTTTCAGTGTGACAGACTCTGTATTGCTGACAATAAGGAGCATTCGGATGGTCTGTGTACGACCACTCCCTTCCTGCAATCGTGGTTTGTAGGTTTCCGGGCAGTTCGCCACTGCAATAAGGATCCCTTCATCATCGTAAAGACCAATCTCACGGATCCAGAAACCTCCTTCATTTTCAGGAATGATTTGTTCCGCAATAATCTGGCCCGGATTAGAGGGGTCGATATCCAGCATATTCAGCGGAGCAATGCGTTTCTGGTTAATCAGTCTGGTTTGTGTCGGATCTGGCGTTGGTAATATGCCGTTTGCATCACCCACGGCCATTTGCGTCAGATTCAGCTTGCTGCCGAGCATGGTCGCGTTTGCCAGCCTTGCTGCGCCCTGGCTGGTCAGTATGGCATAGTATTTTGATGTCATGGGTTTACTCTCAGATTATCAATTAAATGAATGGCCGGGGCAGGGAAATAATCCCCTTCGACAATAATGGACTCCGGGGTGTAGGGATAAACCGTCAGGGCATCGCCGTGATAGCATCCCGTACCAACGAAAATCTTTCCGTTCACACTCAGGCTGATCGCCAGCCCCGTCAGATGGCGACTTACTGGTTTTGCATCCGCAATAAGGCGCTCAAGTTCCTGATACATTTCATCGGTGATGCCCTGATCAAGTACTCCGACAACAATGCGAAATGTTCCCGGCTCCTCGTTGAGTTGCCACCACTCCTTTACTTCAATCAGGTAGCCGAGAGGCTCCACGGCTCTTCGCAGTGCGCTGATGGTCCCTTTGTGTCGGTGTATCAGCCATGCATCACGAATCACCTGTCGCTTTGTCTCTTCCGGCCAGTTGCGATCCCAGCGGTCAACGGAAAATGCCCAGGCGAGATAAGGCAGCAGATGCACCGGGCAGGTGTCCGGTGACCACAGCGTGTTGAGGTCTACCGGGATGTCTGTAATGCGCGCTCCGACAGCTTCGGCGCAACGCATGAAACTGCTGGCTGATGGCGGTAACAGTGAATTACTCATTACGCCCACCTTCGCTGATGGTGAATGACTCACAGCGCGCCGCCTGTATGTCGCTGATGGCCATATTCTGTGTGGGTTCGATTATCTCCACGCGTTGCACACCGTGCACATGCAGTGCGGCAGCAATGGCGGACAACGCCACGTCCTGACCGATAAGCCCCTGCTCAGCCAGCCACTTCCTGAACGACGATTCAGCCGCCGCCAGAATAGGTTCGGATTCCGGACCGGGGTAAAAGTACAGTTTTGCATTCAGCCGCCATGTCACGATTCTGGCGCTCTGTACGGTCAGGCGGTCGGCCACCGGGCGGGTATCCTCTGCATTCAGAACGGCGCGAACGGTATTAAGCAACGCCTCCGTTGCTGTGCCGTCGCCTTCAGTGGACAGGATGGAAACCGTCACACAGGCCGGAGACGGACTGATGGCCCGCGCATCACGCACCAGACCGCTGGCGCTGCGGGCAAAATACTCGTATGCACCTGACGGGCCAGCAACACTCAGGCCGTCGTACGCCCGCTGCGCCCGCAGTCTCAGCGAGGTGTCGCTCTCCATCACCGCGTCGGTGGTATCCGTTGCCGGAGTGATAACCAGGCGCTTTGTGTTCATATTGCCCGCGAGGTTGTCCAGGTCTGTTCCGGCGCTGTGGCTTAACATGCAGGCGCGTGCCCCCTCGTTAACCCGCTGGCGTAACAGCATTTCACGAAAAGACATGGTTTGAGCGATAACGTTCAGGGGTTCCGATTCCAGCTCCAGCGCGGCGGAGACGGCTTCACGCTGTTCGGCAGGATAGGACGCAATCATCATGGCCTTTGTGTCAGCCAGAATTGCCTCAAAGTCAGGCTCCGCTATGATGGCGGGTTCCGGTAACTGGGAAAGGTCAACGGCAGGCATGATTTACTCTCTCAGCGTGATGGTTAATTCAACATTCTGCATGGTCTGCATGACAGTGCCCGACAGCGTCACCCCAGCGCGGCCTCCTGCTTTCCAGACAACATCGATGGCATCCAGGGCAATGCGGGGTTCCCATCGTGTCAGTGCAATCACGGCAGCACTCATGCATTGCAGACGCGTGGTGTTATTCATGGGTTCGTCAATCAAATCAGGCACAAGGCTGCCATATTCCCGTCGCATAACCCGGCTTGCCAGCGGGGTGGTCAGGATGTCCCTGACTGACTGTTTCAGGTGGTCCATATCGTTCAGGTTTCCCGTCCCGTCCGGGTTCATTCCTGTGTAGCGGGTTGTCACTGCGGGCCTCCTGTCGAATCGCTGCCACCTTTAACACCACCGTGCTTATGCGTATGCACTGTGATGCCGTTTGAGGTGAAATCGCCGCCGCTGTGCGTGATATTGCCGCTCATCTTTCCCCCTTTTGTGACGTCAAGCGTCGCCGTTCTCAGAAGGTCTGTGCATTCCACGACGGGCGTATCCAGTGTCACGCTGACGGATGCCTGCAGGGTGGCTGTTTTCATGCCGCTGGCGCTCAGTGCGCCTGCGTCCGCGTCGTAGCGGAACACCGCGCCATCCGGCGCACTGACCACGATTTCTTTCAGGCTTTTTCCGGGGGCCGGACTGGCATCACTCCACAGGCTGCCAATTATCATGGCGGTTTCCGGGTTGCCGCCAATGCAGGCAATTACCACCTGTTCGCCTGGTGATGGCGGCAGCCACACATTGAAGGCTCCCGCGCGCGTGGTGTTCCAGCGCAACCATCCTGTTTCCAGTTCGCCGCTGCGAACGCGCACGCGCCAGGACTTCTCATCAACTTCAGAGATGATCCCGGTGCGGATGATATTGCTCAGCAGTCGCATGAGTTCTGCGCTCACCGTACAGCCTCCGCAATCCGGCCCAGCACCGTGTTATAAATCAGGCGCTCATCTGCCTGGCTGATACCCAGCAGCTCACGTACCGGGTAATCGGTGAAAATGCCCGGCGCAACCTGATCGCGCTCACCGAACTGATGAACGCGGGCAATACGTGCGGCCACGCCGCTGTAACCCACCGTCACACCGGAAGCATCTGCACGGGCTTTCAGGTAGCGGGCGGTGCGCAGTTTTACGAACATGGGGACGCGCTTTGTGCTGTCCTGGTTGATGCGCCGGGTGCGTATTTCCAGAAAACGGTCGATGTCATCCCGGTAAAACGTGCGGATATTGTTTTTATCCTCATCCCACCCGGTAATGGTTCGCCCGTATTTCCCCGTGTCGTGATGCCAGTTTTTCAGCGTGCGTGCTTCGTTATTCCAGATAAAGCGAATGCGTTCCTGTATCCGGGTTACGCGGCGTCTGCGTGGTGTCCACGCGGTCCCGTCCGGCGCTTTCTGTGACCGGATACGCGCCTGCTGGGCGCGGCGTAAATCCTGTGCCAGCTTTCTGGCGATGTTATTGATGGCCTGCTGATTCAGGCTGTTGCGGATGGCCTCAAAGGTTTCATCCACGCGGGTGAATGCCTTATCCATCGCTTTCACCCCACGTCACATCCTGGAATACATGCGACCAGTCGCCTTCGGAAGAGGGCAGACGGGGTTTTGGCTCCGGCAGGTGTTCTGCCTGCGGTGTGCCCTGACTGTTGCGCGTGATGCGAACGCGTTCCCGCAGGGGGAGCGTAAACAGGAGGTCGGCGCTGTCATCGTCATTGATAACGGCGGAGAATTTGATGTCCTGATTACGCTCAGGGTTGAGCAACAACTGTGGCTGATTTTCGGATAACCACGCCAGCAGCGGCAGCGTGAGGTCATCCAGCTCCCCGGCGTAATCCATGACAAACATCACCATCTGATAGCGGTAAACAAACGATGGGGTTTCTCCTGTCGTTTCAATGTTGCCGCTCTCCACGAAAATGGTGAATTTTTCCGGGTTGGCCTGACACCATCGGCATGAACGGGTCATGGCTTCACGCAGGGAATCAGTTTTCAGCATGGTTGTTGTCCTCGTTGTTCAGTCGTTGCAGCCTGCGCTGTTCCAGTAATTCAATGGCCCGTTTATCCGCGTTACAGGTTTCCAGTGCATCCAGAAGGCGGTCGCCCCATATACCGAGATTTCCCCATGTGGGAGGGTCAGGGAAGGGGGGCGGCGTTACCGGAATGGTCAGCGTCTGCGGTATAAGCCGGACTGACGGCGCTGGCAGTGGCGCGTTCTGCGTGCCTGCGCAGCCTGTCAGTAAAACGAGCGTCAGGCAAAGCGTGGGCGCATTCATCTTTTGCAATATCGTTGCGTAGCTGTTCACGTCTTACCTCTCCGTCCTGATTGCGTTGCTGATTTTCCACGCGGAGTTGCGCCAGCACCTGCTGCATATCCTGTACCCCGGCGCTGATGATATTCAGGGTGTCGGCGGTACTTTTCAGGGTGCTGGCCTGCGCTTCGTTTCTGGCGTTCTCCCGGCCCAGCGACCACGACAGACGCATGGATGTTCCCCATCCGGCAATCAGAAGGAAAGCGACGCCAAGCGTGGGCCAGAGCTTCATGCCGGATAGGCTCCGTGTGGTAACTGAAAATGCGGTCCGTCTTTCAGGGTCTTCCAGTCGCCGCCCCATTCCACCGGAATATTCAGCTCCCGGCTGGCCTGTCTGAATGCTGCTGCGATTTTTTCGTACAGCGGCCATTCCCATGACACCTGGCTGCCGACATACGCCACAACATCCACGGCATGCCCCGTAAGGTGGCGGCTGTTCATGGTCTGGCTCTTACCTGTGGCCACAAGTTGCTTCTGGCGGTAACGGCTGCGCAATCCTTCGGTGATACCAAAATCCACTTCCGAGATTTCCAGTGCCCGTCGGGTCACTTTCACCAGATCAGGATTTACACCCTGTAAATTCTTTTCGCTCCGGCTGCTGAATTTAAATGTGTCGCTCATTCGTCCTTCTCCTTCACCCTGCGATTAAAGGCCGCAATAACCTTGTCGCGTGCTTTCTCTGCACCCATAAAACCGATAGATGCGCCGAAAAACGTCACGGCATCCTCAGGAACTCCGAAGAAGCGCAACGACCCGGCCACGGCCATGGCAAGAACGCCGCACGCCAGCGATCCCGTTACGGTCTGAACCAGTGTTCGTCCGTCATAAAGACTCATCAGCGCGGAAATGCTGACCGCCGCGCCTACTGCATACACCGTTGGCAGGTGGTCAAAGAGCCACGCAATAACCTGCTCTGTGATCCCTGTTTGAATGGTGCTCACTGCTACTCCCCCCACAACTGAATCATTTCTCGTTTCTTCTTCTCCGGCTCCGGCATCTCCACTTCCTGCCCGGCGTCCAGAAATACCTGCTGACAGAGTCCGGGGTTGGCATCCAGCACCTTTTCGGTGACGCCCTGCGTCGTGCCGTAGTACCGGAAACAGAGCGAATCCACGGTGTCGCCTTCCAGTGCCTTCACTTTCATCAGCACAACTCCGCAAAGATTCGCGGGCGGCGCAGAATGTCAGAGATGGCCCAGCTCACATCGCGCCACAAATCCGATGTCTGTATATCCAGTGCGTCCGCGCGGCGGTCGCCCTTATCCGTTGTGTCCGCATCGCGGTAACGCTCCAGAATCAGGGCGCGTGTGGCGGTATAAACGGCATTGCGCCAGTGCCAGAGATTGACGCTTTCTCCGTTAATTACGGGTGCCGGAACATCGGCCAGCGTCTGATGGCCAGCCGCCTGTTGTTCCTGCTGCCACGCTTCCAGCTCGCGGGTAACGTGTGCCACGGCCCCGGTGGCGGTATGCAGCAGGCGGGAGGTGGTCACACGGCCCGGCAGTCGTATCGCCAGACGCAGCTCACGCAGCACAATATCCGGCCAGAATGCGCCCGCTGAAATACGGGTATCACCATCATCGGTATCGGTGATGTCGTCCTCTGCGGGGCCGGGGTTGGTTCTGGCAACCATACTCATGGGGTTCACTCCTGAAAAAATCGGGCGGTGGGTGCGCGGTGTAAACGGTCACGGAGTCAAACCGGAACACCGCGCACGCCGCCCGCTGACGGGGTCAGTCGTTAACCGCGCTTCGCCTTCTGCGTCGCGGTGGTTTTTCGTGTTGCAGGCTTCCGCGTTGTCTTTTTACTTTTGCTGCTTTCGTCCTGCGTCTGCTGTGCGCTGGCGTCTTCTGGTGCGGCTGCGGAATCGGCTTTTTTCAGGGCGCGGGAAAGGGTTGCAATCTCGCGTTTCACACCTGCGTTCGGGTTCAGGTGCATCGCTTCGCGCAGCAGCTTCAGTGATAAGGCCATGTTGTCTGCATCGGTCAGACCACGACGGGCAAAGGCGCACGCCTTGCATAATTTGGCGCGCACTTCGTCCGGCATATCCTGGTTGGCGACAATTTCCCAAAGTGTGTCCAGTGGTTCGATAAAGGTGGACAAATCCGCGTCGGCATCCGTCCCGGCCTGCGTCAGTACCGGGTTGCAGATTTCTTCGGTCAGTACCGTGGCAGCAGTACGGCCAAAGTTATCCGGCATGATGAGGTTGTGACGGACCACATACGCACCAATACGCAGCGCAAGCGGAAGATCGCCGCAGTCAATCGCCCACACCATCAGCGTGGCAATCACTTCGTCCTGCTGCCCGCCGTCAGCCTCCAGCGTTCCCTCAATCCAGCCGGAAAAATCCGGCAACAACTCTTTTTTGATGGCGGCTTTCGCGCTTCTTGCCTGTACGCCCTTAAGCCGGGCCTGTGCCAGACGCAGACGATACAGCACCTCTTCATGCGCGGTACGCGCGGCGTGGTCCACGCCTTCATTCGCCCGGCCTGCGCGCTGTGCCATCACGTTCTGCCAGTGTTGCTGTGCAGGAGTAATCATTCTTTCTCTCCGTTACAGGCGGGCATGATGCCCGCCGTGAGTTGATTAGCTGTCGGCGAACTTCAGGCCAGTGACCATCGCGCACTTGCCATAGTCTTCAACGACATAAGCGTCATTGATGGACTGGTAGGTGGCGATGCGGTTGTATTCCGGTTCGTCTTTCATCAGACGACGCATTGAACCTTTCTGCCAGTAAATCGACAGGTTGTTGAACGAGGTGATCAGCATCGTTGAATCCGGGAAGAACGGCGCAAGGAACACGCCCAGCCCGCCAATGGTGCGCGATGACAGAATGAGCTGCCCGGCGAGTAATTCCGCATTGGGATTCTGGCCGCTGATGCTGTTCAGCACGGGCAGACGCAGCGAGTTAAACAGGTTGCGCCCCATAATCACCACGAGGTCGTCAGCTTCCTTGTGCCATTCATCCAGCAGGGATGAGCGCGCGTCCTGTACCAGTGCATCAGCGTTCGCATACTTACCCGCGTGCGCCACGGTGTTGTCCATGTTACGGGAGGTCAGCGTCACGTCATTCATAACGCGTTCGCTGGCGTCGGTTCTGATGTGCTCCAGCCAGCCCACGTTAACGTCCTGAAGCAACTTGTTGGTGCTGAAGTTAGACTCATCCGCGTGAGACGTGCCGTTGAAACCGATCATGATGCGGTCAAGTGCCACCTGTCGGGCAATCTGTGCGCTGATGCGGGACTGAAAATCAGGGTGTGCCGCCCAGGCATCAAGCTGCGGATATGAAATAAACGTGTCGTAGTTCACCTGTTCGCACTGGTATTTGCGGTTTTTCAGATCAACCACGTTATTCGGGTTACGGCGTTTTGTGCCGTCATAACTGGTATTCGTGCGCGCAATCGGCCCGGTGGTATCCGGGAGGATTTTTTCGCCTTTCTGGTCGGTCACGCCGATCACGTTAATTCTTTTTGTAAATTCGGTGCTTTCCTTTGAGGCGTTTTCAAAACGCTGCTGTACCGAGGGTTCCACGGTAAATCGCGATACCAGTGCGGAAACCGGGATATTGTTAAGCGACGCCTGCTGCGCCATATAGCAACCCAGCTTGTTGCGGGTAATATCTGACATCACCAGATTCATAAAAAATTTGCTCCTTTGTCTTATCAGAAGTCAGCCAGCTGGTCGGAGGCTGCGCCCGTTGCGGTGAAGCGGTTCTGCGGATCGCCGTCCTGCGTGCGCAGTTTTTCCTTCAGTGCTGTCAGCTCTGTGGTCAGTGACGTGATTTTCTGGCGGTCCTGCTGATGGCGGGTTTCCAGCACATTAAAACGGTCGATAATGTCGGCCTGTGACGTTGCGACGCCTTCCACCGCTTCCTGAATGCGGGAGAAACTGGCGTCATCCGCTTTGCGGCCACGGCCAATAATCCCCATTACGCGGTTAAACCACTGGGTGCCTTCTTCCTGGCGTTGTTCTGCCATTTCGATGATTTCAGACTCGATGGCTTCGGAGATAAGCGGTGCTTCACCCTGGACACTGTTGAACGTCATCACCGCCTGACGTTGCTGTGCCGTGAATTTCAGGCGCTCAGTGCCCAGGCTTGCCGGGGTGTCGGTCATCGCCAGCCCGACCAGATAGGCGCGCCCGTTAACGGAGAACTGCGGGTGCAGTTCGATACTGGAATAGATTTTCTTGCCGTCAGCGACAAGCTGCTTCATGCGCTCGGTCGGTTCGATTTCTGCATACAGCGCAGTACGTCCGGCCAGCGGGCCTTCCGTAATATCTTCCGTACTCAGCGCGGTGACATCGCCCATTGCGGAAAATTCGCTTGACGGGCATGGCGAGAGATAGTGCTCAACGTTCACGCGGGCAGCGTAAACATCCGGGTTGAAGTTCTCGGCGGCTTCACGCAGATGTACCGGACTGATTTCGCGGCCATCAACAGTTGATCCGGAGACAGCCACGCGAAACTTTTTGCGGGATGTCTTTTTTTCATTAGCCATAGTTTTTGCCCCTCTGACTGGTTCTTCAGTCATGATGGCAAAGCGTAACAGGCTGATACAAAGGGCTTTTGTTGTAAGAAAACGGCCAGAACAGGGGGTTAAGGAGAACGGTTTCGCGCGCGGGTAATCTTCCTGTAATTACTCAGGGGGAGCAATGATTCAGGACGCTTTTGTGCGCCAGCGTGCGCGGCAACTTTACTGGCAGGGTTATCCGCCCGCAGAAATATCACGTCTGATGGGAATAAACCCGAACACGATTTATGCGTGGAAAAAACGCGACCAGTGGGATGAAACGCCACCCGTGCAGCGTGTCACGCAGTCCATCGATGCGCGCCTCATCCAGCTTACTGAAAAACAGAATAAAACAGGCGGTGACTTTAAGGAAATAGACCTGCTGACCCGGCAGCTTAAAAAACTGCATGATGGCCAGCCGGATGTGACGGCCACAGGAAAGAAAGGCCGGGCGAAAAAACTTAAAAATCATTTCACGCCGGAGCAGATTGCCGCACTGCGGGAAAAAATCATCAGCAGGCTGGAGTGGCATCAGCGGGGCTGGTTTGACTCCCTGACCCTTTGCAGTGAAGCCGGGATACGTAACAGGATGATCCTGAAATCCCGACAGATTGGGGCGACCTGGTATTTTGCACAGGAAGCACTGCTGATGGCGCTGCGTGACGATGTGGCGCAACCTTACCAGCGTAACCAGATTTTTTTGTCTGCGTCGCGTCGTCAGGCGTTCCAGTTTAAAAGCATTATTCAGAAGGCTGCATCTGAAGTTGATGTGGAGCTGAAAGGGGGCGATAAAATCATCCTCTCCAACGGCGCAGAGCTGCATTTTCTTGGTACTTCTGCTGCGACGGCACAGTCCTACACGGGCAATTTTTATTTTGATGAATTTTTCTGGGTCAGTCGCTTTGCTGAACTGCGCAAGGTGGCTGGCGCTATGGCAACCCTCAGCGGACTGCGGCGCACCTACTTCTCCACGCCATCCACCGAAACGCACGAGGCATACGCCTACTGGAACGGCGACCGCTGGAACGAGAAAAAGGCCACGCATAAACGTCAGCGTTTTTCTGTGGACTGGAAAACGCTGCATAACGGGCTTATCTGCCCTGACCGGACGTGGCGGCAAATTGTCACGCTGGAAGATGTGGTTAATCACGGCTGGAAACACACCGATATTGACGAAATTCGTGATGAAAACACCGAAGACGAGTTCCGCAATCTCTATATGTGTGAGTTTGTCCGCGAAGGGGAATCGGCATTTAACCTGAATATACTGATTGGCTGCGGTGTTGACGGATACGACGACTGGAAAGACTGGAAACCTTTTGCTCCCCGCCCGATGGGGAATCGTCCGGTATGGATTGGGTATGACGCAAACGGCAGCAGTGGAAACGGCGACAGCGGCGCTGTGTCCGTAGTGGTTCCTCCGGCTGTTCCTGGAGGCCGTTTTCGAACGGTGGAGACGCGACGCGTTCAGGGGCTGGAGTTTGAAGAACAGGCCAGAGTCATTGAAGAGTTCACGTGTCGCTACAACGTGGAACACATCGGCATTGATGTGACGGGCGGGAACGGGGAGGCTGTTTATCAGATAGTGAAACGGTTTTTCCCTGCTGCTATTCCGTACACCTTCACGCTGTCATCAAAACGGTCGCTGGTACTGAAAATGCTGCAAATAATGCGTGCCGGGCGGTGGGAATACGATCGCGCCGAACGCGAGCTGGTCGCGGCCTTTAACGCCGTGCGTAAGGTGAAAACACCGGGCGGCTTTATCACTTACGAAACGGACCGCGCGAGGGGGATCAGCCACGGCGACCTTGCGTGGGCAACCATGCTTGCTGTCATTAACGAACCGATTGGCGGCGAAGGAGAAAACGAGCGTTTCACGGTTATGGAGTTCTGATGAGCAGAAAAAATAAAAAAGTGCGCATGAGTTCACGCATTGATCTCGCTGATGCGCTCAGGAAAGAATCATCGCTCAGTGCATTCACATTTGATGGTCCTTATCGCCTGACCGGGCATGACCTGCTGGACAACATGTACTGTGCTGATAACGGGCGGTGGTATGAAACCCCGGTGGACTGGTACGGTCTGGCAAGAGCTGCCCGGCAAACGTCCTGGCATCAGTCTGCGCTTTACTTTAAGCGTAATGTATTGCTCGGTTGCTACATTCCGCACCCGCTGCTTTCCCGGCAGGATTTCTCGGCGCTGGCGCTGGACTGGTTTGTGTTCGGTAACGCATTCCTTGAGCTTCGGAGCAATATGCTCGGCGAACCGCTTAAATTACGGCACGCCCTGGCGAAATACATGCGACGCGGAAGCGATCTTGAATCATGGTGGTATGTGCAGGATGGCAAGGATGCGTTTCAGTTTCGCCCTGGTAAAGTGTGCCACCTGATGAATCCTGACATTAACCAGGAAATTTACGGCATGCCGGAATATCTTGGCGCATTACTCTCGGCCAGCCTGTCTCATTCGGCGGACATGTTCAGAAAACTGTATTACGACAACGGATCCCACGCCGGGTGCATCATCTACATCGGTGCAGCGCAGGTAAACCGCGAAAGCATGGACTCCCTGAAAGAAACGCTACAGGGGGGCACGTGGTGGTGGTGCGTTTAAAAACGTGCTCATTCATGCGCCCAACGGGGCAAAGAGGGGGTGCAAATTTTGCCGTTCCAGCAGATCACCGCAAAGGATGAGTTCATGAATGTTAAGGCGGCATCCCGTGATGATGTGCTGGCTGCGCACCGCGTTCCGCCGCAACTGATGGGGGCGATGCCGGGTGAAAAAAGTGCGTTTGGTGATGTGGAGAAGGCCGCGCGGGTTTACGCAATTAACGAGCTGATGCCCGTCATGGAGGCCATGAAGCACATCAATGACTGGCTTGGCGAAGAGGTGATCCGTTTTAACTCTTATGCACTTCTTGATGAAAAAACAGCCCCGTGATGGGGCTGTCCTTATTACCAGAGTTGAACCATTTTCTGGGTGCCGTCAGGCTTGAGATTATCAATTTCAGAGAGAACGTAATATTGAATGGCTTCACAAACGGTGGTGTAGGGTGAATTACCTTCTTTAAGTGGCACGATATTATTATTAACGCGAACCTGTATTTCATCGTTATACATTGCGATCGAAAGAGGAGTATGCACGAACGCGACTTCGCCAGGTGTGTCGTCAACCACTGTCTCAATGCTAAAAATCAGTTTTCGCTCATCATTGCCGCCCCTTGCTTTGGGGGTAGCGGCAGGAATCTGAGATAAAGGCATTCTGCGAAACCCTTCAGTTGTTTCCAGTCCGCATGAAACGTAATGCTGGCGATTACCGTCGCTATCCGTCCATGTCTGTGATGGCAGCTCCAGAGAGATTTCATAAGCATCAACAATTCCCTGGGCAAGGTGTACAAGCGGGGTCAGATCTTCATTGCGGCGAAAACTTTCCTTTACCTGCTCTCGTTTTTCTCGTAACTGCTTGTAATTAATGACCATAAAACAGCCTCCATTGATTTCTTTGCTCGTATTTTGCACTTATGGAGTGTGGTCGGCAAGGTGCCGCATCACTGACGCGCTTCGCTTGTCTGCTGCTTCGCCGGGGCATAAAAAATTTATGCCCCGACTCTCCAGCTCCCGTATCAATCAGATAATTTCACGACGTCTTCCAACTTATCGCCATCATCGATGGCCAGACTCTTACGCAATCCCATCGAGCTGACAGCATGTTCTCGCCGTCTCATTGCGATTTGACGGCCTTACCTTTCACCCCATCAAATCAGAACCCCTTACGTATTTTTCACGCTCAGCGTGAGCGATACAGCCATTCTGTTGTGTCGCTGCGACATCGTTCAGGGAATGCTATTTACCCCCTGAAACGCGGGCTGTTCCCCCGTCACCTGCGCGCAGAAAAAACGCGTTTTTTTGTGCACGCACGGATCCTTGGCGGATCCAGCCGCCACGCGGGCCGGAAGGGCAAAAAGTCGTTCAAAAAAATTGTGCAAATTTGTGCACAATCTTGCATTAAAATCAACGTTCAGTGGATGTATTTAAGCGAAAAAAAGATCTTTGTATAATTTCGTTCGGTTACGTTGGTGAGAGGTTCTGAGTGAAAGACATCACATATTGGAATGATAAAATTCAGAAACAAATTGATAGTTATCCTGAAGCTGTTCGAGAAAGGATAAATTTTGAGCTTGTTGCACTGCAGAGCGATTGTCCTCATTCTTTCGACAGTTTCGATTTTCCAGTGGATGGTGATGATGCCTTGGGGGTTCCACCTGCTCAAAAAAAATCAATGCGGGAAACGATTGGTCGCTACGCAATGCAATTAACCATCAAGAGTAGTGATTCTTATCGTATGATTTACGTTGCGAAATTTGCGGAGTCTGTTTACATACTTCATACATTTAAGAAAAAGACAAATGGTGTGTCAAAAAAAGAATATGAGACAGCTGCCGCAAGATACAAACAATTAGTGGAGTATCGTCGTAAAAATGGCTTAAGATAGCTTGCAGGTATCTCAAATCTGATATAACATAATCAATGTCAGCAACATCGCTGATTAAGGCTGGAGAGTTATGGAATTCGTCGTAGTCAAAAACCCTTATGCGTCATCAAGTAGCTCTGTAAATGAAGCTAGTGATAAACACATCCGGGCCCAATTAATGGTTATTATCCGAAAAATGATTCAGGAGCGCGGTCTTACCCAGCGAGAAGCTGCTGAATTGCTGGAAACAACCCAACCAAGAGTAAGCGAAATCATTAATGGTAAGTTAGATAATCATACCATTGATCGACTGTTTATCATGCTAAACATCCTGGGGTGGGATTTTAAGTTTGGGTATTCCGGTGGGGTTGTTACTGCGACGGCAGAACATTCCTGTCAGGTTGCATAAATATTAAGCCCCTGACGGGGCCAACCGTCAGGGGCTTTTCAACACAAAGGAATGATAGTCTGAGAAATATCATCACCTTGATGTTTTGCATGTACAACTGTGATTCTAGTCAATCCAGGCAGATAATCAAGGTAAAAATCATTCTCAGTAAGGAGGTGATTATGGATGGCTTTGAAATCAATTGTAAAAAAACCGGCTCCGAAAGGATTTCGTTGGCAGTTTTGCCGATACCGTAAGGTTCGTGGTGATTCTGGTCGAAAGCTGGATGCTCATGAGTATGGCTGGAAAGCTTGGGCGTTTCTAGTGCGAAGCTGATATTTGATATTTAAAAGCATGGCGAAAGCCATGCTTTTTGTGATCATTCAGGAAAAAATTCCTGAATATTCTTTTTTATTTGACTTATATTCTGATTTTTGCAACCAACAGGCTCGCTGTTATGCCAGCCCCATATGTGATTGTTGGCAGGCATATTTTCCCCCTCTGACCATTCAGCCAGCCAGTAAGCAAAGGCAGGATCGTTTTTAATGAGTGCCAGTCCAGCCAGAAATGCCGCGCGTTGCGCG
>Ga0137302_10189_pt1 | contig 44447 bp, 35 predicted proteins | sample Ramsor2O_GlcNAcB_FD_97184 | JGI IMG/M metagenome (GOLD analysis project Ga0137302, IMG submission 97184) | Mouse cecal microbial communities from Vienna, Austria - N-Acetylglucosamine amended with D2O_GlcNAcB | ecosystem: Host-associated > Mammals > Digestive system > Large intestine > Cecum... | reverse complement strand
AGATCATTGAACGTACCTATAGAGAAGAGCCACCATATGAGGATAAAGATCAGTATAAGTATGCCGAGCCACAACCAGAGACGGTTGGTTTTTCTTGTACTATTGTTTTTCCGTATCTTGCCATTGGCTTTGAGACCTTCGGCCATGGGATTGACATAGCCTTCGCGTGCTTCACGAATCTCTCTTTTGAGTTCGGATTCGTTTTCCCTGATGTGTTTTTCCTTCGTATCCATAACCTTAACGATTTCTGTTTATTTACTAAATAAACAACAGGGGTATGTAAAAAGTTTTTATAAACTGTTTAAAATTCCCGGATAATCCAGTTAAGGTTGAGCATCAGCGTTGAAGCTGATTTGTGAGGCATCGCATAGGAGACGCCGAAGCCGAAGCTTCGCACGCGTATGCCGCCGCCAAGGGTGAATCCTGACAGAAAATTCCGTTGATATGCCGACATGTCCGTTCTCGTCTTGTAGTTATATCCTATGCCGAGATAGAAGCGTTCGGATGGAGAATATTGCAGACCGAACACAAGATGCCTGAACAGATCCGAGAAAAAGCCTGATTTTATCTCCTGTCTCTTTTCCGTATCGTTTTTGTCGTGTGAATAATAGGGAAGTTTCCAGCGTGTCAGATGCCAGGCGTTTATAGAGATCTGGAAAGGAGACGATCCGATTGTCTGCATGTAACCGAGACGGAAATCAAACGGCAGGCGGTTATATTCCGAGTCGAAACGTTTTATCTGTCCTCCCATATTGGTGAGTACGGCGGAAAAAGAGAGGTCTTTCTCCTCGTTATAATAGTTTATGCCCAGATCCACAGCCATTGCGAATGCATTGTACTGCTCGTAATTGCTGTATATCATGCGGTAGTTTATGCCGCCACGGAGTCTGTCGGTGATGTCATGTGAATATGAACCTTCAAACACGATGTCGGCAGGAGTGAAAGATCCAGTGGCTGTTCCGTCGGGCATGTATCCGTCGAACGCACCATAGTTGAGATAACGAATGCCTGCCGCCCATGCTCCGCGCTCTCCTGCCGGCATCCCGAAACGAGCACCGCCGAAATTTCCGGAACCGATATAGTGCATATATGAAACGGCAGCCTGCGTTCCGATTTCCGGACCCAGCAGAGCCGGATTCTGGTCAACGAGCATGATGTCATTGTCGATTATCGCGCTGTTTACCCCGCCCAGAGCGTGCACATGTGAAGATACCGGTATGTCAAGAAAGCCATAACCGGAAGACGTCAGCTGGGCTCCTGCCGTAAAAGACAGTCCCGAAGCAATCAGTGCGGTAGCGTATATTTTCAGTTTGTCCGCGGATTTCATCTTTCTATTAACGTCAAAACCCTCTTTCTTCGTATAATCTTCCGCCATATTTACCGATGAAACGGCTTTCGGTGTCTCGTTACGGGATGTCCGGATGCTGAACAGCGTTTCATGATATGCCGCGTCTCCGGCATACGTTTAAAAATTATTAACGATATTTAAGTGTATGGCGGTTGATTTATTGAATCTAACATTTTAAATTTGCATCCGAATAATATACATTTCACGCAAATTTAAACTGAATGACACGAATCCATCTATATATATCGCTTTTGTTTGGTTTTATATCGCTGATGTGGGCGGGAGAATGCAATGCGCAGACATGCCGTGTCAAGGCTGGCAACGGTGCCTCCGGAGCCAAAGTCTACATGGAGGTGTACGAATATGATTATGTGAAAAAAAAACCGAGTTTTCCCGGCGGTGACGCCAAGCTTGTGGCATTTATAAATGAAAACAGGCAGTATCCTGCCGAGGCATATAAAAAAGGGATACAGGGCAGGGTTACATGTTCGTTTGTTGTCAATACCGATGGTTCCGTAAGCCATATCTCCATTCTCAAAGGTGTGGAGCATTCCCTTAACCAGGAGGCGATAAGGATTATGAGCAAGATGCCGGAATGGACTCCGGGCATGCACGAAGGGCAACTTGTGCCTGTCAGGGTAATCTGGTCGGTGCCTTTCAGAAAATGACAGTTGCCGCAGACACAGGCACGGATGAATATGCCAACCGGATAACAGATACGGCGGAGTTTTAAAACTCCGCCGTATCTGTTATCCGGTTGGCATGCAGGATAGTCATCCTGCATACTTTGATTGTTTCAGACTAAAGTGATAACGATGTCTTCGTCATTCTGGGCGATTACAATCTTTCCTTCGCGTCCGAGCCAGCCGAGGGCTGCCATGATTTCATCTTTCTTGAGCTTGGTCGCTTTCTTTACGGCTTTGAAACCAAGCATGCGGGTATCAGACGAGTCAAGTGCCTTATACACCTCGCCTGCCCATGTTCCAATTGATTCAATGTTCATTTCCTCTTATAATTTAAATTAGTGTTTTACGATTGCAAAGTTGGCTAATTTTTGTCAAACTGCAAAATTTATAACGTTTTTGACGGTCAATTTATCTTAATTTGCTATATTTTTAACAACCTATTGACTGAAATTGTTAAGAAATAAGTTAATTTTGTGTTATGAAATCAAAAAATAGAGATGTTTCTTCAATTATAAAAGGAGAGGGAACAGTGATCAGGAACACAGGTTCTTCCTATGTGGTCAGGCTCGATTCCGGCGAGGAGACTTCCTGCCGGGTGAAAGGCAATTTCAGGATCAGGGGTATACGGACCACAAACCCCGTTGCCGTAGGGGATCGCGTCACAGTAGCGGGTTCGGCGGAGGATGCAGATTATATAACAGCTATTTCTCCACGTCGCAACTATATCATAAGACGTGCGTCGAATCTTTCAAAGGAATCCCATATTCTTGCCGCTAATCTCGATTGCGCGGCTTTGGTTGCGACATTGCGTGACCCGCAGACCCCCACAACCTTCATAGACCGTTTTCTTGCCACAGCCGAGGCATATTCCGTTCCGGCGATGATAGTTCTCAACAAGACAGACCTCTGGGATGAAGACGACCGTATGCTCGGTGATCTTGTGGCGGGTCTTTACCGCTCGATCGGTTATCCTGTATTCGAGGTTTCCGCGCAGACCGGTTATGGTCTTGGATCTCTTGTGGAAGAATTGAGAGGTAAGACAACACTCTTTGCCGGAAACAGCGGTGTGGGCAAGTCATCCCTCATCAACGCGATAGTGCCGGGAACCTGTCTGAAGACCGGAAAGATTTCAGACATGCACCGCACCGGCATGCACACCACTACCTTCTCGGAGATGATATCTGTTCCCGGCGGAGGAGAAATCATAGACATTCCCGGTGTCAAAGGATTCGGAACCATAGACTTTAAGCCTGAGGAGGTGTCTCATTTCTTCCCCGAGATCTTCCGTATAGGATGTGGATGCCGTTATTCAGACTGTAAACACATCGGAGAACCAGGTTGCGCGGTGATTCCCGCCGTGGAGCAAAGCATAATCTCTGAGAGCCGTTACGCCTCCTATCTATCCATCCTTGAAGAACTCAATGATCCCACCAAATATCGCAAACCCTACTGATTTCAGATAATTTATATATCATATTCTAAAAGACAAGAGAGAAATCTTAAGATTTCCCTCTTCAGATGTTTTCACAACGGAATAATCCTTATTGTGATCAGCTTCGAATTATTTTTGCATTACAAATTTATATGCAATTGTTGAATTGTGCAAATTTTTAACAAAAATATTTTATTTCAAGAAATATTTTTATAGATTTGTAACAAATTATAAAGCTTTATGAAAATACTCGGACTTGACCTTGGAACGGCTTCAATAGGATGGGCTCTTATAGAATGCAATGATGAGCTTAATGGAAATAATCTGCTTGGATTGGGAAGCAGAATCATACAATATGAAAATAAGGAGGAATCCGATTTCACTGCCGGTCGCGGTGAGACAGCATGTGCAAAACGCACGGCGATGCGCACGGCACGCAAGTTACTTGACCGCTATCAACTCAGAAGGGCATCTTTGAGAGAGAATCTGATTGAGCTTGGCATGATGAAGGATAATGAAAAATTTCCATCATTGTCGCCGGTTGAGGTGTGGAAGCTCAGGAGTGACGCCGCTTCTTCCGGTAATAAGTTGTCACTTGCTGACATAGCAAGAGTATTGTTGCATCTTAACCAAAAGCGTGGATATAAACACGCCAAGTCTGATTTGAATGATTCAAAACAGACTGAATATGTGCAAAAAGTTAATTCACGTTTTGCAGAAATAAAGGAGTTGGGGTTGACTGCAGGTCAGTATTTCTATAGAAAGCTGAAAGAATCTGAAGAAATCACGGCAAAAGGTAATAAGTTTTATACTTATCGTATTAAAAATAATGTGCTTCCGCGTGTCGCTTATACTGAAGAGTTTGATCAGATAATGAGTTCGCAACGGGGGTTTTATCCAGAGATCTTGACAGAGGGGAATATAAATAACTTGAAACAGGCAATATTCTTTCAGCGTCCATTAAAATCATGCAAGCACTTGGTTTCTTTTTGTGAATTTGAAAGGAAGCTATTCAAGGACCTGAATGGGAAGGAGGTTGAAAGTGGTCCTAAAGTTGCTCCGCGCACATCTCCTTTGGCGCAAGTGTGTAAAATATATGAATCCATCAACAATATAAGACTATATAACCCAAGGCATAAGGAGCAGAAAAATTTGTTTGATGACATCTCTGACGGGCCTCGGGATGCGAAGAAACTGGGTTATGAATATGAGATGAATAAAGAGGAGAGGGAAAGGGTGTTTGACTATCTTAATACTAACGAAAAACTTACCGAAACAAAGTTGCTCAGTATTTTGGGACTGCAAAAATCCAACGGTTTCAAATCGGATAAGGCTCTTGGCAAAGGGATACAAGGTAATATCACTTATTGTAAAATAGCTGCTGCGCTTGAAGGCTATGACCGTAAGGATGAACTTTTGAGGTTTGAACTCAAGGAATTGGATACAGAATTAGTGGATGCGGACACAGGAGAAATTATCATGAAAGTGTCTGATGAGTATCGTGAAGAGCCGCTTTATAAGTTGTGGCATACATTATATTCCATCTCTGACAAAAAGGAACTTTTTCATTGCCTGAAATCTAAATTTGGAATAGATAATGAATCCGTGTTGGAAAAGTTGTATGCTATAGATCTGGTATCACCGGGATATTCAAACAAGTCGGCTAAATTTATGCGTAAGCTGATTCCTAATCTGAGACGCGGTTACAAATATAGTGAAGCTTGCACTCGCGTGAATGTTAATCACAGCGATTCATTGACGAAGGAAGAAAACAATAAGCGTATTCTGAAGTCGCGGTTGGATATCCTGCCCAAGGGGACACTGCGTCAGCCGATAGTGGAAAAAATAATAAACCAGACAATAAACCTTGTTAATGCCATACTGGATGAATATGGAGAGATTGACGAGGTTAGGGTTGAACTTGCGCGAGAATTGAAGATGAGTCGCGAAGAGAGGACTGAAATATCTAACAGAAACAATAAGCAGGAGAGGGAGAATAATAAATTGTCTGAGCGGATTGCCGAGATGGGGATAATGCCGTCAAGGCGGCGCATACAGAAAATGCGTATGCTTCAGGAAACAGGCAATAAATGCGTGTACTGTGGAAAAACTGTTACACCGACGCAATTTATCGAGGGACATGGTTATGAAATAGAGCATATAATACCTCGTTCCCGCTTGTTTGATGACAGCTTTTCCAATAAAGTGTGTTCTTGTCGCGAATGCAATCAGGCGAAGGGTGCGTTGACTGCATATGATTTCATGAAGGGTCGTTCGGAGCAGGATTTTAATTCTTATTGCGACAGGGTGGAAAATCTTTATAAGGATAATAAAATCTCCAGAACGAAAAGAAACAAACTCATGATGGAGGCAAAAGATATTCCCCAAGACTTTATTGAACGTGATCTCCGGGAAAGTCAATATATAGCGAAGAAGACCAGAGAGGTTTTGAGAGAGGCTATACGTAACGTTCATGCGTCATCGGGGGCTGTTACAAGCTATTTCAGGCATGTATGGGGTTATGATAATATTCTTCATGACATTAATTTCCAGAAATATAAAGATGCCGGTCAGATTGAATCCGTGAAATATGAAAGTCATGGACAGATACACCATAGAGACAGAATAAAGAATTGGTCAAAAAGAAAAGACCATCGTCATCATGCACTTGATGCGTTGGTTATTGCCTTGACGCGTCAAGGTTATATTCAGAGACTCAATACATTGAACGCCTCTTCAGAAGAGGAGGGAGGTAAGGATAACCTGGACAAATGGGCAGCAAAGCAACCTCATTTCAGTGTGGAGGAAGTATGCAAGGCTTTGGATAATGTGTCAGTTTCCTTTAAAGCCGGTAAAAAATTGACAACACCGGGTAAGAGGTCTGTTAAGAAGAATGGCAAGAGGGTATGTGTGCAGACTGGAATACTCGTGCCCAGAGGTCCCCTTACAAAAGAATCTGTATATGGCGAGATTTTGGTATATGACGGGAAGAAAAGCATAAAGCAGGCACTAAAGATCATTGACCTTGTTGTCAACCCGGAAATTCGTGATATGCTGAAGATGCGTCTTGAACAATATGGTGGGGATGAATCAAAAGTGCTGAAATCACTGAAAAAGGATCCAATGAAAGTTGGAGGTAAGGAAGTGTCTGATATAGGGTGTTACAGGAGGGAGATTGTTATGAATTACGATTTGTCAACTTTTAATAAATTGAAAGAGGCAGAATCGATTGTAGATCCGAGAATAAGGAAGATTGTAAAAGATCGTTTCAAAGAAGTTGGCGAAAAGGATTTTGCAAAAAGTCTTGTGGAGTCTCCACTATATTCAGATAAGAATGTGGAGATTAAGCGTGTCAGGTGCTTTACAGGTATTAGTGCGGAATCCTTGGCGTGTGTTCGTCATGACAGTGATGGGAACCCTATTGGATATTCACAAACACGAAATAACCATCATGTCGCTTTATATCGTAATCCTGACGGTTCTATAGAAGAATCTATTGTGAGTTTCTGGGATTGCATATTGAGGAAAAGATATGGTTTGCCTATCATTATTACGAACCCGTCTGATGCCTGGGATAAAATTTCATGTATGGAGGACAATGAAGACATACAGAGATTGGCAAATGGGTTTCCGCCGGTGGATTCTGAATTATATATGACATTACGTAGGAATGAGATGTTTGTTCTTGGGATGTCTGATGATGAATGGCATGATGCAGTTGAATCCGGGAATGTTTCGGAAATTAACAGGCATCTGTATCGTGTCTGGAAATTGAGTTCAAATAATTATTGTTTTAAGTTTCATACAGATACAACAGCTAAGATTGAGGATGGAGATAAGGAAATGAAACAATATTATAATGTACGGTCTATTAACGCTTTTTCAGAATTATATCCGCGCAAGGTAACTGTTACTATGCTTGGTAACTTAAGATTTAATTAGCCATTATGATAAAGAAGACGTTGTGTTTTTCAAACAAGGCATACTTGTCTTTGAAATTGAATCAGTTAGTGATCAAAACTGTTGATCCGGTTTCGGGTTGTGAACAAGTTTTGACGCGTCCAATTGAAGATATAGGAGTCTTGATAATAGAAAGTCATCAGGTAACTGTCACGTCAGCGTTGATGTCATTTTTGCTTGACGCTAATGTTGCGGTTGTATTCTGTGATGACAAACACATGCCTTCAGGTTTGTTTCTTCCGCTTAATGGTAACACATTGCAGTCGGAACGTTTTTCGAATCAGATTTCTGCGTCAATGCCTCTTAAAAAACAGTTATGGCAGCAGACTATTTCTGCAAAAATCAGGAATCAAGCAGCTGTATTGAAATTGGTAAACAATACCGAAATCGGAAATATGCGGAAATGGTCAACATTGGTTAAAAGTGGTGATACTGATAATCTTGAAGGAAGGGCGGCAGCTTATTATTGGAAAAATTTATTTCAATGTTTTCCCGGATTTGTCAGGAGACAGGAAGGGGAATACCCCAATGCATGGTTAAATTATGGCTATGCTATATTGCGTGCCGTGATTGCACGAAGTCTGGTTGGAAGTGGATTGTTACCAACTTTGGGGATTCATCATTCCAACAAGTATAATGCATATTGTCTGGCTGATGATATAATGGAGCCATACAGACCTTATGTTGATTTGTTGGTGGTTGACATGATGAAGAATCATGAATTGTCACCGGAGATTACGTCAGCTTCTAAGAAAGTGCTTTTGACAGTTCCGGCATTGGATGTAAGGTTGAATAACCTGAACAGACCGCTTATGGTAGCTGCGTCAATGACAACGGCATCTCTTGCCAAATGTTATTCTGGAGAGAGTCGTAAACTTATTTATCCGGAACTTGCTTTGGATTAGATTATCTGTTATGTTTGAGTTATGTTCATACGAAAGGATCAGTGCCTATCAGCTTATGTGGATATTGGTTATGTTTGATTTGCCTACTGAGACAAAGTTTCAGCGAAAGATGGCATCTGATTTTAGAAAGCGGTTGCAATCAGATGGCTTTACGATGTTTCAATTTTCTATATATGTTAGGAATTGTGCTTCGAGAGAAAATACGCATGTTCATGTTGATCGAATTAAAAAATTTCTTCCACCTGAAGGCAAAGTTTGTATAATATCAATAACAGAGCGTCAATTTAACGATATATTGTTATTTGAAGGTCCGAAAAAAACAGATCCTATGCCTGCTGCTATTCAACTTGAATTGTTTTAATATATCTTGATAATCAAAAACCTCGGTATCATTACCGAGGTTTTTTGATCCTATCAATTCTTGTAAGATGCTTAATATTAGCAATTTAGCAATATCGTGCTGTGATTGATAGTGCAAAAATAATAAATTCGAAGCAAATCACAACACCTCTGAGAATAATTTCGAGATTTTCGAAGCTGTGATTGATAGTGCAAAAATAATAAATTCGAAGCAAATCACAACTTTCTTCCGGTGTAAATGCTTTTACTGCAAGCTGTGATTGATAGTGCAAAAATAATAAATTCGAAGCAAATCACAACAGATCAAGGATGAAGAGTATAACAAGTTGGGCTGTGATTGATAGTGCAAAAATAATAAATTCGAAGCAAATCACAACTTCCTTTGAAGTATTATGCTTTTGTTGATAGCTGTGATTGATAGTGCAAAAATAATAAATTCGAAGCAAATCACAACCTCTCTTGCTATTATACGAAGGACACTGACGCTGTGATTGATAGTGCAAAAATAATAAATTCGAAGCAAATCACAACACAGAGCATGTCGTGAGTTGTAATAGTATAGCTGTGATTGATAGTGCAAAAATAATAAATTCGAAGCAAATCACAACTAATCCGGATGGTATTCTCTCAGGTTACCAGCTGTGATTGATAGTGCAAAAATAATAAATTCGAAGCAAATCACAACTCTACATATTGCGGGGAATGGTTTAATTTAGCTGTGATTGATAGTGCAAAAATAATAAATTCGAAGCAAATCACAACACGCCCTGCATCAGCGGAGACTTCCGCATAGCTGTGATTGATAGTGCAAAAATAATAAATTCGAAGCAAATCACAACCATCTGCGACCACTCCGCCATCTGCGGAATGCTGTGATTGATAGTGCAAAAATAATAAATTCGAAGCAAATCACAACTATGATTCGGGTATTACTTCACAATCTGAAGCTGTGATTGATAGTGCAAAAATAATAAATTCGAAGCAAATCACAACCTGCTTCTCCTCGTGGAAAGGAAATTATCCGCTGTGATTGATAGTGCAAAAATAATAAATTCGAAGCAAATCACAACGATGATTGTGTAAATTCTGGTGGTAAGGTTGCTGTGATTGATAGTGCAAAAATAATAAATTCGAAGCAAATCACAACTCTAAAAAGAATAATTCTAAGGATTAAACAGCTGTGATTGATAGTGCAAAAATAATAAATTCGAAGCAAATCACAACTTCCTCAATTCTTTGCCTCTTCTATGATGCGCTGTGATTGATAGTGCAAAAATAATAAATTCGAAGCAAATCACAACGGGACAACAAAAATACAGAAGAAAATGAAAGCTGTGATTGATAGTGCAAAAATAATAAATTCGAAGCAAATCACAACAGTTTTAAGATTAGAACGATTAGGTCAAATGCTGTGATTGATAGTGCAAAAATAATAAATTCGAAGCAAATCACAACGGAATTTCTCTTCAGCCTACCAACACCCCTGCTGTGATTGATAGTGCAAAAATAATAAATTCGAAGCAAATCACAACAAAAAACGAACACGATTAGAAAGATTTACCGCTGTGATTGATAGTGCAAAAATAATAAATTCGAAGCAAATCACAACGCTTCGCCTGCGGCTTTAAACTCTCTAACAGCTGTGATTGATAGTGCAAAAATAATAAATTCGAAGCAAATCACAACTGAACGATTTTGAATTTTTCGAAGATTTTAGCTGTGATTGATAGTGCAAAAATAATAAATTCGAAGCAAATCACAACCAACCCTTATTTTGCCCATCTTGGCGAACAGCTGTGATTGATAGTGCAAAAATAATAAATTCGAAGCAAATCACAACAAGAGAAACAACACGGAGAGCAGTGTCAGAGCTGTGATTGATAGTGCAAAAATAATAAATTCGAAGCAAATCACAACGGCAGAGTGGCTGCCAAAGTCGAGCCGTCGCGCCTCTCGTGGTTTCCAGGCGATTTTGTGATGTATGGCAAATAAAATTGTGGTTTCACTCCGTTTTGTTTGGTATGATTAACGAAATTTATTACCTTTACAGGCATGAAGATAATAGCAAGGCAACAGTATATTGAGCATATTCGGAGATTTATCGGCAAGGGGATGATAATCGCCCTTACCGGACAGCGACGCGTAGGCAAGAGTTATATAATCCGTCAACTCGTCACGGAGATTGAAGCCGGCAATCCGGATGCCAATATCATATATATCAATAAGGAAAAGACAAAGTATGCCGATATAAGAAATGCAGATGATCTCTCGCGATACCTTGACAGCAAACTGAAAGAAGATGCGGAGAATTATTTGCTCATTGACGAAGTGCAGGACATAGATGGGTTTGAGAATGTCCTCCGTAGTCTGAATGCTGACGAGGAATGTCAGATTGTCGTGACCGGAAGTAACGCCAAGATGCTTTCGTCTGAGCTTTCCACATACCTCGGCGGTCGATATATTGAGATTCATATCCTGAGTCTTTCATACCGGGAGTTTCTGACCTTTCACGGTCTTGATGATTCTGATGACAGTCTCCTGAAATATCTCGGATTCGGCGGTCTTCCTCACCTGTACCGTCTCGGACTTGAAAACGAGGATATGGTATGGGAATATATACAGAATATCTACAATACCATTGTTTTGAAAGATGTAGTGCAACGGGAAGGATTGCGTAATGTGACACTGTTTGAAAACCTGATGTCATACGTCAGCGACAACGCAGGGCAACTTGTGTCGGCTACGTCATTGTCGAAATATCTCAAATCACAACGAGTGGAATTGACCCCGTTGTCGGCGATAAATTATCTGAAAGCGGCCTCAAACGCATACATCATCAATAAGGTGCCGAGATATGACATACATGGAAAGCGTCTGTTGGAGACAAATGACAAATACTATTTCGAGGACTTGGGGCTGCGCAATATGCTTGCCGGACCCAACCGTACCGGCGACATGGAGAAAGTAATAGAAAACGCCGTCTATCTACACCTCAAAAATCTTGGATACAAGATCAGCGTCGGAACACTTCCCAATGGTGAGATTGACTTCGTTGCCGAAAAAGGCGGCACATCGGTCTATATACAGGTGGCGTATCTCATTGCTGACGACAAGACAATGGAACGGGAGTTCGGAAATCTACTGAAGATACAAGACAACTATCCCAAGTATGTCATATCCATGAATCCGATGTCACGTCCTCAGAACTACGAAGGCATAAAACATCTGACCTTACGACAGTTCCTGATGTCAGACAACTTATAACCAATGGCAGTTCATTTTCGGAACTTTTCTTTTTCGTCCACCACTGTAAGATCCGGCAAAATAAGGCATTTCGCGTTGGAATAAATATTGGACTAAAAAAATCCAGAAAAGTCTAACGGATAGCGAATAACTCACTGATTTTGGGCAAATTTCTTTTCAAAAGTGGGTGTATATAGGACTTAAACAATATGGAGCGGTTCGATATCGAACCGCTCCATATTGTTTGGGAATCCTTTTTCCCCGACAATCGTTGGGATTACTTGCCGGCGATGTGGTCGGAAACTGTGAGCGAAGCGCGACCTTTGGCGCGACGACGAGCCAAAACCTTACGGCCATCTTTGGTAGCCATTCTCTCGCGGAAGCCATGTTTGTTGACTCTGCGACGGTTGGAGGGTTGAAAAGTTCTTTTCATTTTATGATTATTTTAATTTTTTTTCGGTAAAGAATGTGTAGTTCGCATTCGGAGTGCAAAATTAACTAATCATTTTCGAATAGCCAAATTTTAGGAATCAAAAATCAGGTAAAACACAAATTTACGTCATTTTTTATGTTAATTTTCCATGTTGTCCGGCGGTCAGTTTCGGCGTGTGAAAAAAAATTACTAAATTTGCGGCATAATTATAAACATAACAACAGACATAAAAGATATGATGAACGCTCAGGACATCAAGAACGGCACCTGCATCCGTCTCGACGGCCGTCTCTATTTCTGCGTGGAGTTTCTTCACGTAAAGCCCGGAAAGGGAAACACATTCATGCGCACAAAACTAAAAGACGTGGTTGACGGACGCGTGATCGAACGCCGTTTCAACATCGGCGAGAAACTTGAAGACGTACGTGTGGAGCGTCGTCCCTACCAGTATCTTTATGCCGATGGCGAAGACGATATCTTCATGAACAACGAGACTTTCGAGCAGATTCCAATCAGCAAGGATCTCGTGACAGGCGCTGCTTTCATGAAAGAAGGTGACACTGTGGAGGTTGTAAGCGATTCTTCAACCAATACCGTTCTCTATGCCGAAATGCCTATGAAGACGGTTCTCAAGATCACATACACAGAGCCAGGACTTAAAGGCGATACGGCAACAAATACACTCAAGCCGGCTACAGTCGAGACCGGTGCTACCGTAAGAGTGCCTCTCTTCATCAACGAAGGCGAGCTTATCGAGATCGATACCCGCGACGGCAGCTACGTTGGCCGCGTCAAGGCGTAACACCTGCATAGCGACTCATGAAAGAGGCAAAGGAGATATTGTTTTCAATTATCGTGCCTGTGTATAACAGGCGTGAAGAGGTTGCTGACCTCCTCCGAAGCCTTGAATGCCAGACCGACAAAGGATTCGAGATAATACTTGTCGAGGATGGCTCAACCCAGCTTTCACTTCCCGATGGCAAAGGTCCGGAGGGGCTGAGGCTCAAATATTGGAAAAAATCTAACGAAGGGCGCAGCATCGCCCGGAATTACGGAATAGCCGGAGCCGACGGAGACTTTTTTGTCTTTGTCGACTCCGACTGCATTTTACCCCCCGGCTATATTGCCGGACTCAGAAAAAGCATCGCGGAGAATCCTGTTGACTGTTTCGGAGGTCCGGATGCCGCCCATGATTCATTCTCGGATACGCAGAAAGCGATAAATTACGCAATGACCTCATTCCTTACCACCGGCGGTATACGCGGCGGCAAAGTCTCGATGGAGAAATTCACTCCGCGCACCTTCAATATGGGCTTCTCCCGCGAGGTCTATGAAAAGGTCGGTGGCTTCCGGGAGATGTTCAGTGAAGATATAGACATGAGTACGCGCATACGTAACGCCGGATTCAGAATCTCTCTCTATCCTGATGTCTATGTCTATCACAAAAGGCGTGTGGACATGAAGAAATTCTGGAAGCAGGTCCATGTATTCGGCATGTCTCGAATAACTCTTGAATTGCTTTATCCCGGTTCCATGAAGCTTGTGCATTGGCTGCCCGCCGTGTTCACGACAGGCGCGGCACTTCTTGTCATAGGCTCTTTTTTCTGCAAATGGCTATTGTTGCCTTTGTTGCTCTATATAATCGCATTGTGGATCGGTGGCATTATCGCCACGCGTAGTCTGAAAATAGCCTCGATGGGTGTAGGCGCCGCGATGGTGCAGCTTACAGGTTATGGCAGCGGTTTTATAAAGGCATACTTTTCCAAGATAATACTTGGCAAAGGACGCGATGTTTCCAAGGAAATTGAAATCAGAAAGGGAAGCAATGAAGGATTATGATTCGTCATGTCCGGTGGCGCATACGCTAACCGTCAAGGAGATGTCGCCGGATGACCAGCCGCGGGAGCGCGCGTTGAAGCATGGTTGCAAAGTGCTTCCGACAGCCGATCTCTGGGCTATTGTCCTTCGCACGGGACTCCCCGGCAAACCTGTCACGGAAATGTGCAGGGATCTGATGCGTTCCTGCGACAACAAGCTCTTCAACCTCGAAAGAATGGAGCGCGGCAGCTTTATGAAAGTCAAAGGAATCGGCACTACAAAAGCCCTTCAGATCGAAGCTGTCATGGAGCTTATACGCCGTTATTGCGGCGAGACGGTAGGAAATCGCGTGAAAATCGGTTGCTCCCGCGATGTATATGATGTAATGCGCCATGAAATCGGCAATCTTCCGCATGAGGAGATATGGGCGATATATCTGAATCGCCGAAATGAAATAATCTCAAAAGAGAAGATGACCCGCGGGAGTGCGGTCGCTTCGGTCTTCGATCTTAAAAAGATAATAAAAGAGGCATTGCTACGCGATGCGCAAGGTGTGATGCTGTGTCACAACCATCCTTCGGGCAATACGATGCCGAGTGTGGACGATGACCGTATTACGGAGAAACTCCGCAAAGGATGCGAGTCAATGGATCTAAGGTTTCTCGACCATCTTATAATCACGGCTTCCGGTTTTTATTCATATCGGGATCAAGGCAGGTTCTGAATCATCAGTCTTTTGCGGATACGCTCTGCTTCCGGTGAGTTAAGAACCTTGTTGACGCTGTCGGGCATCGCCGTTTCTGGCTTGTATCCGGCTTTCAGTAGAAATTTCCTGAACAGTATTCTGCGTAGATGCATGTCTATGTCCGGTTCGGTTATGTCTCCGCGTTCCATTGCGGCAATTATGTTTTTAATCTCCCGCCGCGTGTCTTTGGGCGCAAGAATAATATCTGCACCCGCTTCCACAGCCTTGTCTGCGCCATATCCTTCGGCACCAAGCATGTTCATGGCGTCTGTCAGCACGAGTCCGTCAAATCCGAGGTCTGTTCTGAGCAGGTCTGTGATTACGGGGCGCGATACAGCAGCGGGGAGCATCTGAGGGTCAATTGCAGGAAACGCGAGATGTCCGATCATGATTCCTGACAACTGTTGTTCGATATATCTGCGGAAGGGCTGGAGATCTACGCTGTCGAGACTCTGCAGACTGCGGTCGATATTCGCTTTCATGCGGTGGGTGTCCACGCTTGCGGCTCCGTGTCCGGGAAAATGTTTTGCGACACTCATCACATTTCCGCTTTCCAGTCCGCGTGCATATGATATGGAGAGAACAGAGACACGATCCGGATCCGGACCGAATGATCTTCTGCCGATGTAGGTTCCCTCTGTAGTGATGTCAAGCACCGGACCGAGAACCATGTTTATTCCTATTCTGCGACACTCTCTCGCCATTTCTCTTCCGTATTCGTATAATGTTTCCTCATCCGCGTCTTCGGAAATTCTTGAGTTTACCGGAAACTCCGGCGCGTCTTTCAGTCTCATGGCGAGTCCCCATTCGGCATCGATCGCGATAAACGGAGGTGTCTCGCACCAGTGTGCGAGAGAGTCGGCTATAATCGCCGCCGATCTCGTGTCTCCTTTCAGCAGAATCAGTCCTCCTACACCGATATGGGCATATTCGCGTATCCGCGCCAGAGTGTATGGATCAGACGAAGCATAGACGGCTGGCATAAAAAGCTGCGCCGCTTTCCGCTCCGGATTCATTGTCCGGATGACGGAGTCGGCGCAGCTGTATGCGGATTCGGTAAGATCGCTTTTTTCGACGGGTGCGATCTGTTTCTGCTCTTCCTGTTGCCGTTTCGCAGTGCATCCGCTTCCCGAAAGAAGCAGAGCCGTTATTGCCGGAACTGCAAGCAAGAGCTTTTTCATGATTCAGTTATTGTTACGGTTGGTTCTTTTCGCTCAGAAACCGGTCGATTTCAATTTTCACATTCTCAACAAATCTGCTTTCCGGATCCGAGCTTACAGGAATTCCGAGTTCAGTGAGGTGTTTGAGGTATCCGAGCACATATACGCACATTTCATGTTTACTCTGCCATAGCATGCGGTTGTTTGCCATGGACACAAGGTCATCGTTGCCGTTTGCCACATAGTCGATGGTTGCCAGTGTGTACATTTTTTCCGGATTCATCTCCTCTCCATCGATAATCACCTTCTGCAGATTTCCTTTCCCGTCGGTGACAACGCGTATGTTGGCACTTACCGCCTCACCCCCCTTGGCGGTTGCGATCTTAAGTGCGTTTATAATGTCCTTCCCCTTGATTTCTATGATTGTCATATGGTTTGAGAACGGGAATGTAGACAGGATCTGACCTTCTGTCACAGCACCTTTCTTCATCGGCTGGCGTATTCCTCCGACATTCATTATCGACAGATCTATCTGCGGGAAATCACCTTTTGCCGAACGGATGCTGTCGGCTATATGTCTTCCGAAATCCAGACCGAAATCAGCTGTCCAGTTCGGGTAGGCACCGGTGCGTCCGCTGTTCGACATATCCTGTAGGCTCCACGCCACGATGTTGGAGTTTACCGAATCAACGGCGTGTTTGAAAGGCGCAAGGAAACGCTCGATATTCTTGTCGTATGCATCGGGTGAGAAGCGGTCGGTCACCGGGATATACTCGTAATCGAACTTCCGGTCCTTTATGTCGTCAAGGTCGATATTGATATATCCTACATTACGGCCGTATTTCCCTGTCTGTGTCACCAGCACGGGCTTGCCGACGGCATTGTTGATCCAGTATGGTGTCGCTTCGGGAGTGGCGGGGTCTACAAACGTATGTGAATGACCGCCAATTATAATGTCTATATCCTTGCTGCGGCGCGCCATTTCCATATCTGAGGCTTTGCCGGGAATAGCTTCGTACCCGATGTGTGTCACAGCCACAACGAGGTCGCATTTTTCTTTGTCGCGCAACATTGCCGCAGTTTTGTTGGCTGTCTCGATGGCATCGTAATATTTCATTCCTTCGTAGTTCTCTTTCGATATAAGACTTTCAGGATCTACATTTATGCCGAAGAAACCGATTTTCTTTTTCCCGACTTTCTTGATTACATATGGCTTGAACAGTCCCCTGGCAGGGGTCTTGCTGAAATCGTAGTTTGCCGAGAGGCGTGTGGCTTTTACATCTTTCCAATATTTGGCAAGTTCCTCAAGTCCGTTGTCAAATTCATGGTTTCCGAGAATCCTGATGTCATAATCCATCATGTTGAAAATCGGGTATTCCACGTCACCCTTGAAATATTTGAAATAGAGTGTTCCCTGAACCATGTCGCCGGCATCGACGAGTATCACATTCTTTTCCGCCTTGCGCACGGAGTCTATGATGGCTTTGCGCGGGAGTATTCCACCGCGTCCGTTATTGTCGAAATCAATGTTTGAATGGGTGTCGTTGGTCGTGAGGATCACAAGGTTTTCTGCGGAAGACGCGAATACGCCTGCCGTCAGAAGGAAGAGTGATATAAAAGCTTTCTTCATAGAATTTTGAAATTAATGACTTCGCTTTAAGTTGAAAATATTAGGGTCTTTAGGGTCTTTAGGGTCTTTAGGGTCTTTAGGGACTTTAGGGACTTTAGGGTCTTTAAGGACTTTAAGGACTTTAAGGACTTTAGGGTCTTTAAGGACTTTAGGGTCTTTAGGGTCTTTAAGGACTTTAAGGACTTTAGAGTCTTTAGGGTCTTTAAAGACTTTAAGGTCTTTAAGGACTTTAGGGTCTTTAGGGACTTTAAGGACTTTAGGGACTTTAGGGACTTTAGGGTCTTTAGGGTCTTTAAAGACTTTAAGGTCTTTAAGGTCTTTAAGGTCTTTAAGGTCTTTAGGGACTTTAAGGACTTTAGGGACTTTAGGGACTTTAGGGACTTTAGGGTCTTTAAGGACTTAAGTACTTTAGGGACTTTAAGGACTTTAAGGACTTTAGGGTCTTTAAGGACTTTAGGGTCTTTAGGGACTTTAGGGACTTTAGGGTCTTTAAAGACTTTAAGGTCTTTAAGGACTTTTAGAGACCTTAAAGACCTTAAATATTATTGAATCAAGTTCTGGGTTTAATATGAGATCAAGTCTTCTCCGGTCATGTCTTTAGGCTGGGGAAGTTCCATGAGTTTGAGCAGAGATGGAGCCACGTCTGCCAGAATGCCGTTTTTCACCTTGGCGTCTTTGTGTGAGCCGATGTAGATGAAAGGCACTGGGTTCAGAGAGTGTGCCGTGTTCGGGGAGCCGTCTTCGTTGAGAGCGTGGTCGGCGTTGCCGTGGTCAGCGATGATGATGGTCTCATAGCCATGTCTCTTGGCTGCTTCCACTGTTTTCTCAACGCATTTGTCGAGAGTGGCGATCGCTTTCTCGATAGCTGAATACACACCTGTGTGTCCCACCATATCGCCGTTGGCGAAGTTCACGACGATAAAGTCGTATTTCTCGCTGTCGATCTGCTCTACGAGTTTGTCGGTCACTTCCGGCGCGCTCATTTCCGGCTGCAGGTCGTAGGTGGCGACCTTCGGCGAGGGCACAAGAATTCGGTCTTCGCCGGGGAACGGTTCCTCCTTGCCTCCGTTGAAGAAGAATGTAACGTGTGCGTATTTTTCAGTCTCCGCTATGTGAAGCTGTTTCTTTCCTTCTCTTGAAAGGAATTCACCCAAAGTGTCTGGCACATCCGATTTGGTGAAGAGGATATGCACGCCTTTGAAAGAATCGTCATAGGGAGTCATGCAGTAATACTGAAGATCCGGTATCGGATTCATTCCGTCTTCGGAATGCTGGGTGAGCACTGTGGTAAGTTCCTTTGCGCGGTCATTGCGGTAATTGAAGAAAATCACCACATGTCCTGCGCCTATGCGGCCGTCTACACGGTCGTTGACTATAGGCTTGATAAATTCGTCGGTAACGCCCTCTGCGTATGATTCCTCAACAGCCTTGACCATATTGTCGGCGTGTTTACCTTCTCCGTAAACGAGCAGGTTGTAGGCGTCTTTTATGCGTTCCCAGCGGTGGTCACGGTCCATTGCGTAGTAGCGGCCCACGACACTCGCGATTGTTCCGGTGCTTTGTTTGCAGTGATCCTGGATTTCCTGAAGGAATCCTGCACCGCTTTTGGGGTCAGTGTCACGACCGTCCATGAAGGCGTGGATGAACACCTTGTCCAGACCATAAGCCTTTGCTGTGTCGCAAAGAGCGTAGAGATGACCTAAAGAGGAATGCACGCCGCCGGCAGATGCCAGACCCATGAAGTGGATAGGCACACCGTTTTTCTGGGCATATGTGAATGCGTTCTTGATTTCCTGATTCTCTGCGAATGAACCGTCTGCTATGGCGCGGTTGATTTTTACGAGATCCTGATAGACTACGCGTCCTGCACCGATGTTGAGGTGTCCGACCTCGGAGTTGCCCATCTGTCCGTCAGGCAGACCTACGTTTTCTCCGCTTGCCTGAAGCTGGGAATGGGGATATTCAGCCACGAGGCTGTCCATGTAGGGAGTGGGAGTGTTGAAGATGACATCGTCTTTCTTGTGGTCACCGATGCCGTATCCGTCGAGGATAATCAGTAATGCTTTTTTAGACATGATATATAGTTTTCTTTTCTTACTTTCCGGCCCATATGCGGGCATGACGGGAGAGTATGAGAACCCTCCTTGAGATATAACGCAAAATTAGCTATTTTTTCTCAAAATAACAACCCGCCCTGAAAAAGGACGGGTTGCATATTCGTTTTTTTTACCGGGGAGAAAATTAGTTGTTCTCCTTGTTTTTCTTGACATAGCGCTCTTTGATGCGTGCTTTCTTACCTGTGAGGTTGCGGAGGTAATAAAGTTTGGCACGGCGCACTTTGCCGTATTTCATAACTGTGATTGACTCGATGAAAGGAGATTCCATCGGGAAGATACGCTCAACGCCGATACCGTCTGAAATCTTGCGTACAGTGAAACGCTTCTTGTCGCCCTGGCCGTTGATTTTGATCACGACACCGCGATACTGCTGGATACGCTCCTTGTTACCCTCTTTGATACGATATGCCACAGTCACTGTGTCGCCGGGGCCGAATGAGTCGAATTCTTTCTTGGGAGTGGCAAATGCCTCCTCTGCAATTTTGATTAAATCCATTTTTGTTATGACGTTTAAATTATTTGCAATATAAATAAGCTTCTTTCAGGGAAGCGGGGGACAACCCCTTGAAATAACCCTTTGCAGGGTTATTCTTTATCCCGTCTTATCAGAGATTGCAAAACCGACTGCAAAATTACAACTTATTTTTTAATTATGAAAGTTTTTTGTTAATTTCGCTAAAGTTTCTGTCCGGACTTCTGATATCGGAGACTGATCATTATGTATGTCTCTCGGCAATGAGTTGCCAAATAGGCATAGGACCTGCCGGATGTGCAAAGTGAAAGTGTGGAAACAGAATAAATTTAAGAGGAATAAATCAATGAATCCGCATATAACACCTTCAATAAATGCAGGGGGGCGTCTGCTTTCTTTTGACGTGCCGAAAGTGATGGGAATTTTGAACGTGACTCCCGACAGCTTCTACAGCGGCAGCCGTGTTTCGGGCAGCAAGGCGATTGCGGAACGCGTGGCAGGCATGCGTGAGCAGGGTGCGGACATTCTGGATATCGGAGGTTATTCTTCGCGTCCCGGAGCGGAAGAAGTCTCGCCGGAAGAGGAATACTCCCGTCTTGCCTCCGGTCTTGAGGTCGTTCGTTCCGTCTGGCAGGAGGCTATAGTGTCGGTGGATACTTTCCGCGCCGAGGTTGCACGGCGCTGTGTCGAGGAGTGGGGAGTCAGTATTGTCAATGATATTGGAGGCGGCACTCTTGACCCGGCGATGTGGGACACTGTGGCTGATCTGAGGGTGGCATATGTCCTGATGCATATGCGGGGAACGCCGAAGACAATGGGAACTCTGACCGATTACAATGATGTTTCTGCAGACACATTGACAGATCTTGCGTTCAGGATTTCCGAGCTGCGTTCGAAAGGTGTGTCGGATGTGATAATAGACCCCGGTTTCGGATTTGCCAAGACCGTGGAGCAGAATTACCGTCTTCTTGTCGATCTTCGCGAGTTCCGGATTACCGGTGCTCCCGTGCTTGCCGGAATCTCAAGGAAAACCATGATATGGAAGCCTTTGGGTATCACGCCGACGGAGGCTGCCAACGGCACAACGGCACTCAACACGGTTGCCTTGCTCAATGGCGCGGACATTCTGCGTGTGCATGATGTCCGCAATGCCGTAGAGACTGTGAAGCTCATGGGACTGCTAAAAAACGATAAATAATGCTTTCTTTCGGAATCAAGGATATAGTTGATATATTGATAGTGGCGCTGATGCTCTACTATCTCTACAGGCTGATGAAAAACAGCGGCACACTGTCGCTCTTCTATGGCGTTCTTGCCTTTATCGCCATCTGGGTGATCTCTTTCGAGATATTCAACATGCGCCTCACCGGCACAATAGTCGACAAGTTCATGAGCATAGGTCTCATTGTTCTTGTGATTCTGTTTCAGGATCAGATCAAACGTTTCCTTATAGATATCGGCAGCCGTGGAAGATGGACAGTGTTCCGGAAGTTGTTCCGTCATCATGAGGATAACGAGGAGCAGGAGCATTCGCGTGTTATGAGTGTTGTCTATGCCTGCATGTCTATGGCGAAATCGAAGACAGGCGCGCTGATTGTTTTCCAGCGCAAGGTGCCTCTTGCGGATTATGAGAACACCGGCGATATTATCGACGCGGATATCAACGTGCGTCTGATAGAGAACATCTTTTTCAAGAACTCACCGCTGCACGACGGTGCGATGATAATAGCCGACCGTCGCATCAAGTCAGTAGGCTGCATCCTTCCGGTGAGCCACGACATGAATATTCCTAAGAGCCTCGGTCTGCGTCACCGTGCGGCTTTGGGTATGAGTCAGGTCACTGATGCCATCTGTGTCATAGTCAGCGAGGAGACAGGGGGGATCTCCGTTGCCCGCGATGGCTCGCTCAGCGTGAAAATCTCCCCTATGGATCTTGAGCATATCCTCTCTTCCGCCTTGAAATGACTGACTCCGCCTTGAAATGACCTGCAAGTGTCGTTAAGTCGACCGGTATCTGTCAGAATGGCACCGGACTTTCTCCCGGTCCCGGCATTATGTCGGGCATCGGTGAAGAGAATGAATTGCCGGAAGAGGGTCCGAATGTAAAGCCGTCGGTGCCGAAAGAGTCTCCACCCGGTTTTTCTTCATTCGATTCGGAATTCATTCTTGATTCGAGACGGCGCGTGGTGTTTACCTCGTCAAGAGTCTCGCGCATCATCTGATAACCCTCCTCCCAGTTTTCGAATCTTGCGAATTTAGATACGAAACGGAGGTCGACAGTACCAACCGCACCGCTTCGGTGCTTGGCGATGATAAGCTCCGCCTTGCCTCGGATGTCGTTTCCTTCGGCATCTTCCGTGCTTCTTGTGTAATATTCCGGACGGTGGATAAAGCATACCATATCCGCATCCTGCTCGATGGCTCCGGATTCACGGAGGTCTGAGAGTACAGGGCGTTTGTCTTCGCGTGTTTCTGTGCTTCGGTTAAGCTGCGAGAGTGCGATAATCGGTATATTAAGCTCCTTGGCGAGTGCCTTCAGAGATCGGGATATTGTGGACACCTCCTGCTCGCGGCTTCCGAATTTCATGCCGGTGGCGTTCATAAGCTGGAGGTAGTCGATCATTATCATTTTCACACCGTGTTCCCTTACGAGTCTTCTTGCCTTGGTGCGCAGCTCGGTTATTGAGAGTCCCGGCGTCTCGTCAAGATAGAGTGGTGCGCCATAGACTCCACGGAGACGTGTGTTCAGGCGATTCCATTCCTCGTCGGTAAGGTTACCTGCTTTGATTTTCTCACCCTCAAGGTCCGCCACGTTACTGAGCAAACGTTTAAGAAGTTGCACATTAGCCATCTCAAGGGTGAATATGGCAATCGGAATGCTGTAGTCTACCGACATGTTTTTTGCCATCGAGAGCACAAACGCGGTCTTACCCATTGCCGGACGTGCGGCGATGATGATAAGGTCTGACGCCTGCCATCCTGAAGTCATCTTGTCGAGACCGTGGTATCCTGTCTGAAGTCCGGAGAGACCGCTTTCGGCATTGGCGGCTGTCTGTATCTGTTCTATGGCAAGGTTGATGACCGGGTCGATCTGTGTGACTTCTCTCTTAAGGTGAGTCTGGGAGATCTCAAAAAGCTGTCCTTCCGCCGCCTGCAGGAGATCATCGACGTCATTGCTCTCGTCGAAAGCGTCAGCTTCGATTTTCGAGGCAAAGGATATAAGGCGTCTCGCAAGATATTTCTGAGCAATTATCTTGGCGTGATATTCGATATTTGCCGCCGAATAGACGCGTGCGGTAAGTTCCGTTATATGCACCGCGCCGCCTACATTCTCAAGCTCGCCGTTCTGGCGAAGCTGTTCTGTCACGGTCATCATGTCGATGGGACGCTGGTTGAAACCGAGCGTGCATATCGCGTCATATATCTTGGCGTTGACAGGATCGTAGAAAGCGTCAGGTGTGAGAATGTCACTTACGTTCATGTATGCGTCCTTCTCAAGCATAAGGGCACCTATCACAACCTCTTCAAGGTCCGTGTCGCGAGGAGGAAGTTTTCCGGTGGGATCCTGGCGGATCGGTTCGTATGCGGGTCTTTTCTTATATTTTTGTTGTTGTTCGGGCATAATTATGTATGATATATATTAAACGGTTTCTACATATCGATGTGTTTTATCGGCTACATTATCACAAGGCGTTTATGCCTAAGGCAAGAGTCAGCCACAACGACAGTGCGAACATCAGCATCGCCGTCTGTCCGAGCACGGGATTCAGCTGAGAACCTTCGAGATGAGTCAGTTTCACCCATAGCATATAGTGCAGGTTGGCATAGAGCAGCGCGCCTGCCTGCCAGACCAAAGGCATTCGTGAGATAGTGGCAATAACGATGAGCACCGTAGCGATTATTCCGTTGATGAAATATACCTTCCCCATGACTCCTCTTCCAAAAATCACGGCTGTTGTCTTTTTGTTGACAGCCCTGTCGTCATCGGCGTCACGGTAGTTGTTTACGATAAGCACATTTGCTCCCATCAGTCCTATTGCCACCGACACCGGAAGCGCTACAGGCAGTGTCATCCATGACTGAGCCTGCACATAAGCCGTCAGAGTAACCGGCACTATGCCGAAAAAGATAATCACCGCCACTTCTCCGAGACCGTGGTGTGACAGAGGCAAAGGGCCAGCCGAATATGCCATCGCGAAGACAGCTATTGCCGCCCCTGCGGCAATAAGCCACCAGCCGCCCCAGATGATGAGCGTACATCCTACGGCACATGCGAATGCCAGCAATGCGAAAGTGGCGGCAAGCATGGCGCGAGGCGAAATATCACCTTCTGTCACACCCCGACGGAAACCTTCGCGTCCCTTGCGGTCGAGTCCATTTTTGAAATCGAAGTATTCGTTGGCGAAATTCGATGCAATCTGCGCCATGACGGCGAAAAGAAGGCATATGGTAAACGGAAGCGGTCTGAAGCAATGGTAATATGCTGCGCATCCCCCGCCGGCAACGACGCCGGCAACGGAAACCGGGAGTGTCCGGAGTCTCATTGCCTCTATCCAAGCTTTTGCTTTGCGGCTCATTTACAGTTATTCTCTATATAGTTTATGAAACGGGAAGACACATCTTCCATTCTTTTGTAATCGATAAGGTCGTTGACAATATCCGGAAGCGCGGCGTAACCGTGTTGAAGTCCGGCGAGTCCCATGGCAAGCGCGGCGTTGGTGTCGGCGTCACCTCCGGCATCTACGATACGGTACAGCACTTCCTCGGCGGAATTGCAATGCCATATCGCCCACAGCGCGGAAGCCATCGTCTTTCTTGCGAACCACAAGGAATTCTCGTCATCAATCTCCAAATCCTCAAACTCTCCCTCATGCGCTATCTCAAGATATTTGAGGGTGCGCGGATCTATCATGTTTGCGATTTCCACCAGTTGCGCGTAATCGGCTGGCTTCCCGGTGCACAGGAGGGAGTCTGCCATGACTGCTATGATCGCGCTGCATGCGCTGCAACGTGTGTCGTCATGAGTGATTGCGGAAATATCCACGGCATTGTCTGTCAGATGGGGATTTCCCAGCATCCCGATTATCACAGCACGCAGCAAAGCTTCGTTCGATGCCCTGTATACACCGTTGTTTTTCCATATTCTGTGTGTCACCTCCTTCGGGTGCTCCGCCCAGTCCTCATTCGCAAAAAGGGAGTGGTAGAAATCCGTCATGTCTGCCGGATTCTCCGTGCCCCATTTTTTCAGTCTTGCCGCGAAATCATTCAGATGCAGTTTTCCTTTCTCCATTATAGATTCGGCAAGCATGACCACGATATGAGTGTCGTTGGTCCATTCTCCGCGTTTCCACAAGCATCTGTGACCATCGCGTATAATCTGCGAGAAGTGTCTCAACCCCCCGGGATAATAATATTTTACTTCCTCGGCAGACATGAATTCAGTTCCGAGTCCGAGCGCGTCTCCAAGCGCTATGCCGAAAAACGCCCCTTTTATTCTGTCTCTAAAGTTCATTAAGATTCAGATAAGTCCATTAAGATAAAACAGTTCCTAAGATCATCTGCGCAATTTCTTGAAAAATGTCTGCATCAGTTCCCGGCATTCATCCTCAAGAACACCAGATGTTATTTCAGTTTTCGGATGTATCGGTGAACGTCCGGGTGAATAGTAGGAGAAGAAACCGCGTTTTGTATCAGCCGCGCCATATACGATACGGCCTATCTGGCTCCAGCCCAGTGCGCCGGCACACATGGGGCATGGCTCCACCGTGACGTAGAGCGTGCAGTCGGGTAGATATTTCCCGCCCAGATACTCCGCAGCCGAAGTGATCGCCTGCATTTCCGCGTGAGCGGTCACATCGTTCAGAGCCTCCGTGCGGTTGTGCGCCCGGGCAATTATCTTGCCGTTTACGGTTATCACCGCCCCGATTGGGATTTCTCCCGCCTCATATGCCTCTGCTGCCTCGGCAAGTGCAATTCTCATGTAATATTCATCTATCTGTCCGAACATGTTCAGGATTCTTTTTCGAGATTGTTTTTGATAAGTTCAGCAATGTCTGCCATCAGCCAGCGCGGGGTAGATGTGGCTCCGCATATCCCTATCGAGTCCGCACCCTCAAGAAGACTCATGTCCAGCCCTGAACCGTCACTCACGAGATATGACCTCGCGTTTACTTTGCGGCATTCCTCGAAAAGTACCTTGCCGTTGGAACTTTTGGCTCCGCTGACAAAGACAATGGCATCATGGGATGCGGCGAACTCGCGTAGCTTGGAGAGACGGTTGGCGACTTGCCGGCATATAGTGTCGAAATATTCGAAACCTCCGGTCTGTTTTCTCGCTTTGATTTCTTCAACTATATGACGGAAACCGTCGAGAGATTTTGTTGTCTGTGAATAAAGCAGAATATCACGCGAAAGATCTATGGAATCGAGATCGTCTGCATTCTGTATCACTATCGCTTCTCCGTTTGTCTGCCCAACAAGACCGTTGACTTCTGCGTGCCCCTCTTTGCCGTAGATAAGAATAAGAGGCATTTCTGTCGTCTCGCCCGATTCACGGCGGCGAAGGTTTTCCGCATACGCCTCCTTGATGCGTCGTTGCAGCTGAAGCACCACGGGGCATGTGGCGTCTATGACCCGGATGTTGTTCTCTTCGGCAACAGAATAGGTTGAAGGCGGCTCGCCGTGAGCCCTCAGCAGCACCGTGGCGTCTTTCAGTGTCCTGAGTTCAGCATGCGTGATTGTCATCAGACCGCGCACGCGGAGACGTTCAACTTCCGAGGCGTTGTGCACGATATCACCCAGGCAATACAGAGTCCCGGACTTCTCAAGCTGTTCTTCGGCTTTCTCTATCGCGGTGACGACACCGAAACAGAACCCCGAATTGTCATCTACTTCTATCCTCATACAGTCTAAGCAGCCAGTCCATCTGTTGTGGGATCGTCATGTTGTCATTGTCAAGGAGAACTGCATCATCCGCCTTCCGCAGAGGTGATTCTTTTCTTGTGGTGTCGATATGATCCCGCTCTTTAATATTTTCGAGCACCTCCTCATATGTGACTTTTTCTCCTTTCTCCGTCAGTTCCTTGACGCGACGGCGAGCCCGTTCCTCTGCCGAGGCGTTTACGAACACTTTCATCTCGGCGTCGGGGAAAACTGTGGTTCCAATGTCTCGTCCGTCCATCACGATCCCTTTGTCTCTGCCATATTCCTGTTGTATGGCGGTAAGTCTGTGACGCACTTCCGGAATCACGGCAACCGGACTTACAAGAGAACTGACCTTCATGTCGCGTATCTCTTTCTCCACATCCTCTCCGTTGAGCAGTGTATGCTGTGTGCCGTCAGCTCCGGCAGGTGTGAATGAAATTCCGATTTCGGGAAGAGATCTTACAAGAGTCTCGGTGTCCACACCGCTGTCTGTATCGGCGATGCCGTGTCGTATCGCATATAATGTTACGGCACGGTACATCGCTCCGGAATCTACATATACATATCCGATACGGCGCGCAAGATCACGCGCCATAGTGGATTTGCCTGACGATGAATACCCGTCGATTGCTATGATTATTTTTTTCATTTTTCACTTTTCTTTCTTGCCGCCGTTTTCTTTGTAGCTGCGGCAGTCTCTTTTTTTGTTGCCTTTGTTGTCTTCCTTGTTCCTGCAGGTTTGTTTTTTACCATTCTGAGCACCTGCGCTGTTCTTGCGGGCAGATAGAGCTTGAGCCACCCTTTCCCTGAAGGTGAATACAAGGGGTCGGGTTGTGTGAAGTGGTGTATCGAGTCATCGATATTGCCGAAGCCTCCGAACCCCGCGGCATCGCTGTCAAGCACGACTTCGTATTCTCCGGCAGGAGCGAGGAATCCGTAATCGCTGAAAGATTTTACAGGACTCCAGTTGAACACGAATATCAGCTCGCCGCGGCGGAATGCAAGCACTTGGTCGTCATCTTTCTCCCAGAGCTTTTCCACCGGCAGTGCCTGGAAATTAAAATGTTTCGAGACAAGTTCCACCATCGCATTGTCGAATGCGTTGAGATATTTGTATTTCAGATCTTCACGGTCCACAAGATCCCACTGTCTGCGTGCGTATTTGTAGCTCCATCCGTTTCCTTCACGTGGGAAGTCGATCCATTCTGGATGTCCGAACTCATTTCCCATGAAATTGAGATATCCCCCGTTGATGGAAGCCAAAGTCACGAGTCGTATCATTTTATGCAACGCCATTCCGCGACCTACTGTGCCGTCGGTGTCGTCAGCCATCATGTGCCAGTACATCTCCTTGTCGATAAGGCGGAAAATGATTGTCTTGTCACCTACGAGTGCCTGGTCATGGCTTTCACAGTAGGAAATCGTCTTCTCGTCGGCACGCCGGTTCGTCAGCTCCCAGAATATGGATGTCGGATGCCAGTCTTCGTCTTTCTTCTCCTTGATCATTTTAATCCAGTAATCCGGTATGCCCATCGCCATGCGATAGTCGAACCCTAAGCCTCCTTCTTCAAACTTCACGGCGAGACCTGGCATTCCGCTCATCTCTTCAGCAATTGTGATTGCCTTGGGATTGATTTCGTGGATCAGTATATTCGCAAGCGAAAGGTAGACGATGGCGTTGATGTCTTCGTTTCCGTCATAATAATCGTCGTAGCTTCCGAAAGCCTTTCCCAGACCGTGGTTGTAATACAGCATTGATGTGACTCCGTCGAAGCGGAACCCGTCGAATTTGTATTCCTCAAGCCAGAACTTGCAGTTCGACAGCAGGAAATGAATGACGGAGTTTTTGCCGTAGTCAAAGCAAAGCGAGTCCCATGCCGGATGTTCGCGTCGCCAGTCACCATAGAAATACAGGTCATGAGAACCATCGAGTCTGCCCAGCCCTTCCACTTCGTTTTTCACAGCATGTGAATGTACGATGTCCATTATCACTGCTATTCCCCTTTGGTGCGCGTCATCGATAAGGCGTTTGAGGTCATCGGGTGTGCCGAAGCGGGAGGATGCGGCGTAGAAGCTGCTGACGTGATATCCGAAAGACCCGTAATACGGGTGTTCCTGGATCGCCATTATCTGGATCGCGTTATATCCGTCGGCAGCGATGCGGGGAAGTGTCTTGGTGCGGAACTCCTCGTATGTGCCGACCTTCTCCTCTTCCTGTGCCATGCCTATGTGGCATTCATAAATAAGAAGAGGTTTTGTGTCGGGATTGAATTTCTTTATCTTGAATTTGTAAGGCATCTCCGGCGCGTAGACTTCTGCAGAGAAAATATGGGTGTCCGGATCCTGTACCACTCGTGTTGCATACGCCGGGATTCTCTCGCCGCTTCCGCCTTCCCATTCGACTCTCATTTTATAAAGGTCGCCGTTCCGGATGAAATCGGCAGGGAAATGCGCTTCCCAGACTCCTCCTCCGATAGGGGAGAGTGAATAGCGCTCGTCATCTTTCCAGTCGGAGAATGTCCCGATGAGCCATATCTGTGTCGCGTTCGGTGCGTATTCACGGAAGATCCATTCGCCGTTTTTCTCACGATGAAGGCCGAAATATTTATAAGCGTTGGCGAACTGGGAGAGAGAGCCGCCGGTTTCTGCGGTCAGTTCCTCCATTTTTCGGATCACGTCTTCGTGGCGTCCTGTTATGGCTTCGGCATAAGGCTCAAGCCACGGGTCATTGCGAAGAATCTCAAGTTTCTTTTCCATATCTATCGGGTTATATTTTCAAATTGGTCATCGTCTGCAAGAAGACAATGTCTTACGGCATTGCGTAGAGTGTCGGCGTCTTTGCCGCCTTGCCTCAGCGCGTCAAGCACGCCGTTTACATATTCATCTCGCGAACGGTAGCCTAAAAGCTGGTGCACTCCCGAATCGGGAAGCATCGGTTTGTGGTTGAATACTTTGAGTATGGCATCATAATCGTTGTCGCGTACCATTGCCGCGAACTGCTCCCGGAGCCGGTTGTAGTTTCTTCTCGGTTCCAGTTTGAATACGAGTGATTTAAGATGGGTTTCAAGTGCTGTGATGCAGGAGAAGCGGGCGTCGATCTTGCATTCAACATCCCGTTTTACCTTGTGTCTGACATGTTGCAGAGCCTGCTGGTCGGCTTTCTGTTTAAAAGTGTGTATCACCTCTTTTTTCACACGTCTCACAATCTTTTCCGCATCGCGTCCGCGTCGGCGCGCCATCACTCTGATAACGCTTTCGAGGAGGAAGATGTTTTCAACTTCCGCCACTTCCGGCACCATGATTTCTTTCTTGCGTAGATAACCTACTTCTATGTCGGTTCGCCTGTCGCGGTCAACGATTCCGCGGCTGCGCAGATGATGCATGCTCTTTAGGTCATTGAACGTGCGGGTGGTCTCTATAACCTTGTCGCAAGAGCCGAGAGGGCGCACGTTCCAGTCGCGGAATACGAGCGAATAGAGCTTGAAATCTATGCTGTGCTGCGTGTCACCCTCTATGAAAATCACCGGCTTGCGGCTGCCTGCCAGTTCAAGGAATATATCTTCGTTGAGCGGCGTGTCGCGGATTATCTCGTAGTTCCATACACTCTGTTTGGAATCGAAGCTTTTGACCCATATACAGGTGCTGTTGTTGCGGGAACTTACGAAATCAATGTCGACGGAATCGTATACGAACGTGCAGTCGGGGCGCAACGACTCGATTGAATCCCAAAGCGACGAGATAAGCGAAGGGTGGATGAACAGCGAGGGAGAGTCTATGAATATCACCGCATCCGGCATGGCGTAGAGCACGGCGGCGATATAATAGAGCACAGTTTTCTCACCCTGGCTGAGAGAGGATACAGTGATAAGGTCATCTCCCGCCTGGGTGGCGAACATCAGGGAGCCTTTGTTGCGCATTATCCTGTTGCCGGGGAAGTTCTGCTCCCAGAGTCTTTTGATAATGTCGAGTTTGGTGGTCTGCAGCTTGATGCGTTTGCCGGCACCTATCTCCCTGTCTTTGAGTTCGAGGAGATATTCCAGCTCGTCGGCGAAGACCATGTATATGAGTTTGTCAAGTTCGCTTACTGCATCGGTGCGCATGTAGGTGTGGCGCGAAGCCGCCTTGCGGTACAGGCTGTCGACCGATCCCTCCTTGTGCGATTCTTCCCGTTCGGGGAACGATGCCGACAGTGCCGACAGACAATATGCGCGGTTTCCTGCGAGCCTTATCATCTCTTGCATGAAACGGCTCTTGCCGGCTCCGTTGCCGCCGATCAGAGAGACACGGCGTGTGCCCGACAGCACACGCGTGTCTTTGTTCGGAAATGCGGGAGGAAGGATTATATTGCTCATACTCGGCTGCTTGCTTTAGAGTGACAGTTTCTTACTGCTGTGTTGTCATTATCCTGGCAAGGTATTTGCCAAGAATGTCGAATTCGATATTGACTTTCGTCCCTTTTTCGATTCGGTGGAAGTTGGTGTTGTCGTGCGTATAGGGAATTATCGCCACTTTGAAACTGTTGTCGGTAGGCTCGCAGACAGTAAGGCTTACACCGTTCACCGTCACCGATCCTTTGTCAACTGTGATGTATCCCTTGCGTGCAAGCTCCTTGTCGGATTCATATTCGAACGTATAGTACCAGCTGCCGTCTGCTTCGCGGACATCGGTGCATACGGCGGTCTGATCCACGTGTCCTTGAACGATATGTCCGTCAAGACGTCCGTTCATCTTCATGGAACGTTCGAGATTCACCAGGTCTCCCGGCTTAAGGTCACCGAGATTGGAGCGGTCAAGGGTCTCTCTTATTGCGGTGACGGTGTATGTGCCGTCGCCGGGAAGAGCCACAACCGTGAGACACACTCCGTTGTGGGCTACGCTCTGGTCTATTGTGAGTTCGTCTGCAAAACTGCAGCGCATCGTGATATGAAGGTTGCTTCCTTCCTCGCGGAGAGCTACTACCTCTGCCGCTTCTTCTACAATTCCTGAGAACATGCTGGAGTCTTTTTTAGTTTGATTTGAGTGCGAAGCCTACGCATAGACCATCGTATGAATTCAAAAGAGAGGAGAGCGTTTTCGCTGCGGATATGTTGGAATATTTTGCCACGGCATCAATGATAGCCATGAGTTTTGTGGCATCGAACATCACATCCATGGTGCTTGAAGTCTTTTGCACATATGTTTTCACCTTGCCGAGCGAAATCTTTCCTGCCGCATTGAATTTGAATTCGAAAATTCCTTTCTCCGAACCTTGTGTCACAGTGCCTTTCAGAGTCAGCTTCTTGATTTTCAGCTGGAACTTTCCGGAATTGTCTATGGTGAGAGTGGCTCCGGTGAGCCCGTATTTCTGATAATACGGTTTCAGCTTGGTCTCGATTGCCGCTCCGGCAGCCTTGCCTCCTGCCTGTTTGAGGAAGTTGTCTCCCTGAAACGCTACAGCCGGACCGGTGGCAAGCCAGTTTCCCTTGAGATCCTGCACCGACAGGTTGGAGCTGGAGAATACCCCCTCCAACAGGTTGCCTATGGTTTCCGAGGTGTCGCCGCTTCCTCCCAATTTCCCGAGAAGGTCCTTTAGAGACTGTGCATTGGCCATATTGGAACATGAAATAATCATGGCTGCCAACATCAATAATACTCTGATGTGCTTAATTTTCATATCGTTATCTTGTAAACTTAATTTATTCGGTTATTATCTATGGCGGTTAATTGGTGATGATTATTGGCCAAAAATACGCCTTGTCATTGGTTTAATTGGGTCATTTCTGCACAAATTTACATTAAAATTAGCAATTATTATAATTTTGTTATAATTTTGTTTCAAATTATTAACCTTGATTATGAAACATTATGCTTTAAATGCCGCTTTCTTAGTTGCGTCAGCGTGCATCCTCGGAGGATGTGCGGGTGATGACAATCCGTGGCAGAGCTCGACAGACGGCGGATCCCTCAGACTGTCGCTCTCTGCCGACGGAAATATCGCGGCATCTACGAGAGCCGACGATACGAAAGCGACTATAATTCCGGCAGCTGCTGATTTCGGTGTGTCGCTGTCAAGAACCGATGGCAGTTTCAACAAGAAGTGGAACCTTCTTGAGGAATTCAACAAAGAAGAACTTTTCCCGATAGGAGAGTATAAGATTGAAGCTTTTTACGGCGATCGCGATGTGGAAGGTTTCGAGAATCCCTGGTTTTATGCTTCGGACAATGTGGCTGTTACTGCGGGCGACCAGAAGAATGTGTCGCTTACCGCAACTCTCGCCAACTCAATGGTGAGCATCCGTTATACCGATGAGTTCAAGTCGAATTTTACGTCTTACAGCGCGGCGATCCGCTCTACAGGACATGATTATGTGGTATTCGCCCAGAACGAGGATCGTCCGGCTTACATGGCACCCTCGCAGATAGAACTCAATCTCACGCTGACCAATGCTTCGGGCAAGAAAGTGACTCTTCAGCCTGCCGGTTTCAGGGCTGAGGCAAGGCGTCATTATATTGTCAAAATAGGTGTTAACGGAGCTTCTTCCACCGGCAATCTTACGCTTGACGTGCAATTTGAGGAGGATGTGGTTTCGGAAACAGTAGAGGTGCCTCTCGGCGATGAACTTTTCGAGGCACCCGCCCCGTCTGTAGTTGCAAAGGATTTTACAGATGGTGAGACTCTTAGCGCATTTGAGAGTTTTACACCTGTTGGTAATCCCCGATACGAGGTGTATGCATTTGGCGGACTCAAGGAAGTTGTGTTGAAATTGAATGAATCTTCCACCTATAATCCCCCTTTCGGAAAGGAAGTTCAGTTAGTGAATGCTTCTGATATGGATCAGGCAAATGTCAATGCTTCCGGAATTTCGGTGACAGGCTTGTTCCGCAATCCCGACAAGATGGGTATCGTAGAGCTTAAGGGATTTTTGGGTAAGATGCCTATTGGATCACATACGGTTTCGCTTGTGGCTAAGGATATGCTCACGCGTGTCAGCGAGCCTGTCACGCTCCATGTCATAGTGTCGGCGGTAGACATAAAGATAGAACCTGTGGCAAATATGGAATACCGGGGCACGGAAGGAGAAGTGTATCTTCTGACCAATTGTGCGGATATTCGGGATAAGGTTACGTTCAAGGTTACCAATAATGAGGTAGCGGCAGAGGTTCTTGACATTGAGGATATATCTTCGTCAGAGGCAGGTGGCTTGCCTTATAAATTCAAATACAAGGTCAAGACGCCGGAGCTTCAGATGGAGAGTAGTCCGCTTTGGGTTTATTATGGAGCGGTTGCAGATGCACGTGCTCAGACTCGTCTGAAAGTGGATTTCCCCAAGTATTCAATAGATGTTGACCCGTTTGCTAGGAAAGTGAAATTGCGTGTGGTTCCGGAGGATCCATCCAAGCTTCGTCTTATTACGAATGACCTCGTTATTATCAGTGATGGAAAAATGGTAAATGTAAACAGGATTCAGAAAGATCTTGAGACCGGTATAATAAACGTGTTTGACCTTACCGAATCCAAGACATATGAAAATGTGGAGTTTGCACTTTCCAATACATCGAATCCCCGCACTCCGATTTCACCTTTTACAACGGAAAGCATTGTGGATGTGCCTAATGGAAGTTTTGCTGAAACGCATAAAACGTTGAGTATATCCAATTTGACTGTTGGTGGCGGTTTCCGAGTATCTCCGGTAAATTATAATGTGACCTCATCAATTGATCGCTCGGAACCAGTAGGTTGGTCTTCTGTTAATGCAAAGACATGTTACTCCGGTGCAGCCAATATTAATTCTTGGTTTGTAGTTCCTTCCACTTTTTCGGAAAATGGATATGTGGTGATCAGAAGTGTGGGATATAACCATAATGGGCGAACTCCGGATCGTTCCGGAGGGGCATTCAATATAACATACTATTGTACCAATACTCCGGGAGAAGCCGGTCTTTACAAATCTATCGGTGAATTGTTTTTAGGTTCATATTCTTATGACTCGAATGGTGAACATAGAAATGACGGAATTGATTTTGGTTCACGTCCCTTAACGCTGACGTTCAAGTATCGTTATACGCCGGTAAATAATGAAGTAGCTGAGGCATATATTAAAGTATTTAATTCTTCAGGAAAAGAAATATCTCAAGGTATTTTAAGACTGGAGGCATCTTCTGATATTAAGGAACGTACAGTCATACTTGATATCTATGATTTTGGCGAGAAGGCTAATACAATTCAGTTAGGTTTTAAATCTTCTGCATCTACAATACGGACTCCTTCTATTGTAATCCCAACCGGGAGCGCGTTGGATGAGGGGGGAGGACTGAAAAATGATAATCGAAGCGCCAATGACTACAAGGCGTTTGCAAAGGGATCGGAGCTGATTATTGATGATGTCAGGCTCGGATATGATCCTCCGGCTACGATGAGGCCGGTAGCTAAAAAATCAAAATCCATTAAATGAAGTTAATAAAACAGATGAAATTAAGATATAAACATATATTTCTCTCTGTGGCTCTCCTGACTGGAGGTTGTAGTAAGGAAGCCCCGTTCAATATTGTGACAGAAGAAGGGGAAGGTCAGATTCTTAAAAGCGCGTTGAATGTGGATTTGCGTGACGGTGAATTGGATCAGACAATTGTCAGAGGTACGCGTGGCGATATTGTTTATGATGACTTTAAAGTTACGTTTACAAAGGATGGGGCTTCGGCACCTACATCAACTTATCGTTATGGTGACATGCCGGAGATCGTGACTCTCGACAAGGGTGCTTATGTTGCCACTGCCACATATGGTGAAAATCTTGATGCCGAGTGGGAGAACCCTTATTATGTAGGTCGTTCGGATGCATTCTCTATCAAGCCTGGAGAAATTACAGATAATGTTGGAGAAATAGTTTGCCGTCTTGAGAATATCAAGGTTTCCATAAATTTTGCTCCGATTCTGACACAGCAAATGGATGAAAGTTCGTTTGTTGAGGTCAAAGTTGTTTCCGGAGATCACGATGCGAAAGGTCTGAGGTTTACAAAAAGTGAGGAAAACCGGGGAAGTGCAGGTTATTTCCGTTACGTAGAGGGTGTTTCGCTCGTTGCAACCTTCAATGGTCTTGTAGAGGGTGTAAAGGTTTCCGAAACAAAATCCATAGCAAAGGTAGAGAAGGGCAATCATTACAAGATTACGTTCAAACTCCATACTCAAGGAGGTGAGAATCAGGGCGATGCCAATGTGGATATGAAAGTGGACGCGAGCGTCACTGTAACGAACGTTGAGCGCAATGTAGATCTTGAAGAGGATGAGATCCTTGATGATAGCGAGCGCCCGACTGAAGGTCCGGAGACTCCGGGAGGTCCTGATAATCCAGAACCGCCAACGCCAGCGGAAGGACCGGTAGTGGAAGCGGAGGAGCCGATAAATCTTGATGGGGTTAATGATGTCGATGCCGATTCGCATGTAGTGTTGAACATATCAAGTGAGACCGGAATAACTGAATTTAAGGTGAATATCATATCTGAAGATCTTGCGGGACTTGTTCCTGACGTGCTTGACCTTGTTGAACCTGGTGATAATCTCGAATTGCTACAAGGTCTCGGACTTTTGGGTGACGGCAAGACCACTGTGCTGAATGATAAGGAAGTTAAATTTGACGTTTCCGGGTTCATGGTGATGCTGTGCGGTTTAGGATCGGATAAAAATCATACATTCAAGCTAACTGTTGGGGATTCCTCCGGAACTGTAGAAAAGGAGCTTCGTCTTCACACTAAGTAAGGAACAGCTATGAAAAATATGAAAAAATTCAAAATATGGGGAGCAGGTCTGATTCTTGCGTTAGCAGGACAGGCATGCGTATCGGAAGATCCGTTTTCATCCGGTGGCGAGGGAACACTCAAGCTTTCTGCGGAAATCAGGAGTGAAATCACTACGAGGGCTGGTGACTTGACATCGGATCCAACTCTCCGCGATAAGTGCGTGGTATATATTGAGACTTCCCGCGGTCTTATTCGCAAATTTAAAGGTCTTGATAACATTCCAGAACTGATTTCCCTTAAATCCGGGAAATACCTTGCTGAAGCTTGGACAGGAGACAGCGTGTCTGCCTCTTTTGGAAGTAAATTCTATCGAGGCATGCAAGAGTTTACTATTGCGGATGGAGATAACAAGGCACTTTCATTGAAATGTAATATAGCAAATGTTGTAGTGTCTGTTAATCCGGATGCGTTGTCTCTTGGAATTACCGACCTGAAAGTTACGTTCAGTCACTCTCGGGGAAGTTTGGAATTTACGGAAGATAATATTCGTGATGCCAAAGGGTATTTCATGATGCCGAATGCCGATAAGAATTTATCGTATAAGGTTGAAGGCTTAAAGGCAGACGGCACGCCTATAAAGAAAGAAGGCATCATACAGAATGTGGAAAGGGCACATGAGTACGTGCTCAATATTACAGCCGAAGCGGGGGGTAATAACCAGGGAGGTGCCTTGATAAAGATCAGGATTGATGATATACCTTTGATAGAGGAAGTTGTGGAGATTTATGGCCGTCCCACTATCGAAGGTGTAGAGTTTAATATAGATGAGCAGGTGGTCGGTATTCCCGGCACTCCGGAGGGCGAGAAGAACGCATTTACAGACAAGATCGTATATGTGCGCGGATATGAGGGGATCTATCGTCTGCAGCTTCGTGGCGGACAGAATTTTCAAGAGTTGGGTCATATCATCGCTGATCTAAATTTGATTCAGTCTGATATAAATAAGGCTGAACTTGAGGCGCATGGTATCACATGGGATGGACCGAACGATGTTTATGATGCGGCTACAGGCAAGAGGATGGCAGAGATGCGCATTACGTTAAAAAAGGCGTTTTTTGACCATTTGCCGCAGAAGGATACTGAATACAGGCTTGATATTATAGCACGCGACAATCAGGCGCAGCCTAAAGACAGGACCAAGACACTGCGGGTTGCTACTTCCGAGGCTGCGGTGGAGGTTAAGGCACCGGTTGAGGCCGCTCCCGCTCCGGATCCGGAGAATGAACCGATGGCTGTATTGTCAAAATCAGCGACACTGACAGGATATGTTATGGCTGAAGATGCTACGGATTATGGTATTAAATATCGTAAGCAAGGCGATTCGGAGTGGATCAGAGTTGCTGCGCAAACTACCCGTGCTGCAAGGACTGAGTTTACGGTATCCCTGACAGGGCTTGAGCCTAATACTACTTATGAATATGCGGCTTATGCTTCCGGATATGATGATGGAGAGATTCAGACTATCACCACTGAAAGTGTCTTTGTCATTCCTAATTCATCAATGGAAGAGTGGGGAGAATATCAGGCATCTACTCCCTTGGGTACAAAAACTGTCAAGTTTCCGGGTACGGAACGTAATTTTTGGGATTCAGGCAATGCGGGTGCAGCTGCAGCTAATGATATATTGACTGAACCTTCGTCAGTCATGATTAATTCGGGAGCAACTTCGGTGAAGCTTACTTCGAAAGAATGTGGTTTGCTGGGCATCAAAAAGTTTGCAGCCGGTAACCTTTTTGCAGGGGAATATGTGAGGACAGACGGCACGGATGGCGTTTTAAGTTTTGGTCGCCCATACGATGGGTCTCATCCCTCGAAGTTAAGTGTGTATGTCAATTATCGTCCTGCAGTTGGAAGTGGCAAAGGTGCCAATGACAGCTATATCGCATCCGGACAGATGGATCAAGGTCAAATTTATGTGGCTCTTTCCACTGAAGCGGTGGAAATTAGGACCAAATCGTCGAACCAAAAGCTTTTCAACCCCGATGACGCATGTATTCTTGCCTATGGTCAGCTGACTTTGACTGAGAATTTTGGACCGGATGGAGGATTGGAAAAGATCGAGATCCCTATTGAATATTATGACAGGGCAAAGAATCATAAGCCTAAATATCTGGTAATTGTTTGTTCTGCATCCAAATACGGTGATTATTTTAGCGGAGGTCCCGGATCAACAATGTATCTTGACGATTTTGAATTGATTTATGACAAGTAATATTAGCAAATACCTTATGATAACGGTTTTGACTCTGTGCGCTTTTGGCGCGCAGAGTCAAATTGCGTTAGAAGGCGTTCCTGTTTTTCCTGATTCAGTGGAAGGCGGTTCTTGTCGGGAACACAGGGTGGAAATGCGCCAAGACACACTTCATATCACTCCCGCGATGGTTGAGGAAATGCAACACAACAAACCTGTCGATGAGTTTGAAATGGATATGGAGAGTGTAAAGTTTGTTCCCAAAGGACAGTGGGTGACAGGTATATCTGTTTCATATTCACAGTCTACGCAAAATAAATATCAGTTCCTTATCCTTGAGAACATATCCGGAGATACTTATTCTTTTAAGGTTTCTCCAATGGTATGCTATATCTTCAAGGATGACATGGGTGCCGGAGGGAAGTTTTCTTACAACCGGTCGTTGACAAAGTTGGAGAAGGCGGATGTGGTTCTCGATTCGGAAACAAGTTATGGTGCCGATTGTCTGTATTCATTGTCGCATAATTATTTTGTGACAGGTATTTTTAGAAACTACTTTTCACTTGGTCGCAGCAAACGTTTTGGCATCTTCAATGAGGTGCAGTTGAAACTCGGAGGCGGGCAATCTAAAATTACCAAAGGCACGGGGGAGGCATTGACAGGCGCTTATGAGCGTAATTTTCAGTTCGGTCTCGGGATTGCTCCCGGTATGGTGGTTTTCTTGAGTAATTATTCGGCTCTTGAAGTAAATGTAGGTGTTTTAGGTTTCAGCATGACTGACACAAAATCAATCTCTGACCAGATCTATGTCGCAAGGCGTAAGTCGAGATCCGCGAATTTTAGAATTAACCTGTTTTCAATCACGTTTGGCGTGGCGTTTTATCTATGACGTTTTTTATGGAGAAAATTTGTCGGTTTGCATTTTTGCTCATATTGCTCGCATTTATTCCTCAGGCAAAAGGGGAGGAAATTGCATGTGATAGTGTGCCGAAAGGTAAATATATATATGTGCCGGATTCGTTGCAGAATGATGTCATGAAATTGCTCATGGGTAATTCGAAAGTGGTTGATGACGAATCCAAGTTTGATTTTTCGGAAAAAGTATTGTGGAAAGGTGATACGGTTCCGATGAAGTTGCGCACACGTAACTTAGGCCGTTTTGACCGGGGATTGTTCAATTACCTATTTATCCCCAAAGGGAGATGGGGTTTCGGTCTGACAGCTTCATATGGAGAATTGTCAACTGACGATCTTGAAATATTCGACCTCCTTAGCGATATTGACTTGGGGGCACATGCCTTTTCAATAAAACCGTATCTTGAATATACTGTAGCGAATAACATGTCAGTCGGCTTGCGTTTCGGATATACTTCGGCAAAAGCTAATATCGGTTCGTTTAAAGTTGATATTGATGAGGATATGAACTTTAATCTTCACGATATAATGTATCGTAACGAGGGTTATTCGGCGGCATTCCTTTTCCGGCAGTATATCGGCATTTCACGGCGTGGAAGATTCGGGGTGTTTAATGAGGTTGAGCTTGCTTTCTCTTCAGGTAATTCGGATTTTCAACGCCCATATGACGGAGAACTCAGGACGACTCATACTACATATATGAATGCCGGGTTGAATTTCTCACCCGGAGTCAGCGTCTACATGATGAAAAATGTTGCCTTCAATCTGTCGTTTGGAGTCTTCGGTTTTCATCTGAGGAATGAGCGGCAGACGGAGAATGGTGTTGAAGTAGGCAACAGGACAACGTCGGGCGCGAATTTCCGGTTTAATCTTTTCAATATCAATTTCGGCATATCCGTGCATGTTTAATTATTCAACCGGAGCAGGATGTGTGTAATCAAGTTCAATAATCAGCAATGAAAGGGTTAAGAATTAATTCATATATATTTATATTTACGATTGTAGTGTCGGTCGCATGGTTAGCGGGCTGCATACAGAATGATCTTCCGTTTCCTCGCATACCGCAGAACATCATTGCGGTATCTGCCGTAGGCGAATCTAAACAGGCTTATATTGATTCAATAGCATTTGAGGTGAATTTATATCTTGATGAGACTGTAGATATCGAGAATGTCAGTTTTTCCGAATATCGGATCACTCCGGGAGCGACGTCTGATCCCGATTTACTTGAAGGGACATACGATTTCTCATCTCCGGTATACGTAACGTTATCTCGTTTTCAGGATTATGACTGGAAGCTGATTGCCAATCAGGATATAGTGCGCTATTTTCAAGTTGCCGGCGAGGTGGGGGAGAGCATAGTTGACCCTGTCGGACATCGCGTCATTGTAAATATGCCTGCGGGGACAGATCTTGCCAATCTTACCCTGCAGCGTGTCAAACTCGGTCCGGAGGGTATAACCTCTATTACGCCATCTTTGGATCCGGGTCCTCTTGACCTGTCTTATCCCTTGCGTGTTGTGGTTGCATGCCATGGACGTTATGAATATTGGACTATATATGCGCAGTTTACAGAAACAATAGTCTCTACTACAAGTGTGGATGCTTGGTCAAAAGTGATTTGGGCATATGGTAATGGTCCGGCAGACGTCAAAAACGGATTTGAATATAAAAAAGAAGGTTCGGAAGAATGGATTCCTGTTCCGGAGCGGTATGTGTCGCAGACTCAAGGAGCATTCTCTTGCTATATACCTCATCTGGATCCTTTGACCAAATACGCTGTCAGGGCCGTTTCCGGTGAAAATATTGCCAATGAAGTTCAGGTTACTACCCAATCTACGGCGGTAATACCTAATGGAGATTTTGAGAATTGGTGTCAGATTGGTAAGATTATATTCCCCTATGCTGAAGGTGGACCGGAATTTTGGGATACCGGTAACACCGGCGCGTCAACCTTGGGACAGAATCTGACTGTTTCTTCCGAAGATACGCCAACGGGTTCCGGATTGTCTGCCGAACTTACAACGAAATTTGTAGGTATTGCCGGTATCGGCAAGCTTGGCGCCGGTTCTATTTTCACAGGGAAGTTTGTTAAGGTTGACGGCACTAATGGTATTCTTGATTTTGGACGCCCATGGAATCTTAGACCCACAAAGTTGCATGGATATTATAAATATAGGACGGCTGCGATTGATTATGTGTCAAGCGAATTTGCCTCTTTGAAAGGTAGGCCTGACACATGTTTTATTTATGTTGCGTTAACGGATTGGACGGCACCTTATGAAATACGTACTAATCCCAAGAACCGGAATCTCTTTGATCCCAATGCTTCCTATGTTATCGGATATGGAAAAATGCAATATAGCGGGACAATGGACGACTGGCAAGAGTTTGAGATTCCTATTTCATATCGTAGCACTTCTAAGGTGCCTACTTATATCCAGATAACGGCGGCAACTTCGAAATATGGTGATTATTTTACCGGAGGTAATGGTGCAGTGCTTTGGGTAGACCAGTTTTCTTTGGGATGGGATCTTGACGATTGATTATCTGTAAATTTTATGATAAAGAAGATAAGAAATATTATAACGGTAATGTTATTGATGGGGGCGGGGGCACTTCCCGCTCAGGCGCAGACATATTTCGAGCCGGCGGCAAAAGATGTGGTCACGCCGACGGGATTGCAGAAGAATGTGTCGCGGTCAACAGATATTGTAATGCTTGCACTCCCGGTTGCGACACTTGCGGGTGTGCTGATTGAGCGCGACTGGGATGGACTTGTTCAGGGAATCGAGACCGCCGGCGCGACAGCCGCGGCAACTCTGATACTCAAATATGCAGTTTGCGAGCGCCGTCCGGATGGTTCCGATATGCATTCGTTCCCGTCGGCACATTCGGCTGTCAGCTTTGCGACTGCTGCATTTCTTCAACGGCGTTATGGCTGGGCGTTCGGTGCTCCTGCATATGCTCTTGCCGCTTATGTAGGGTGGGGAAGGGTATATTCCGGGAAACATCACTGGTGGGATGTGGTTGCCGGCGGTGCTATCGGCGCAGCGAGTGCCTATATATTTACAAAACCTTTTGCAAAGAAGCACAACCTGCAGGTTTCACCCGTATCCGATGGAAGATCCGTAGGTGTGTATGCATCGATGGAGTTTTAAACAGATTAATATGAAAAAACGATTGATGTCTTTCAGATATGCATGGGAGGGAATCGTTTCCCTTTTCAGCAATGAGAGAAATGCTCAGATTCATCTTGGGGCAGCCGTGTGCGTTATTACCGCCGGCTGCCTTTTTGATTTGTCGGCAGTGGAGTGGTGTCTGATTTCGCTGTGTATCGGCGGTGTGTTCATGGCGGAGGGTTTCAATACCGCAATTGAAAAAGTGTGTGACAAAGTGTCGCCGGAACGCGACCCTCTGGTCAAGACGGCAAAAGATGTTGCCGCCGGTGCTGTTCTTCTTTTTGTAATTTCTGCCGTAGTTGTGGGTCTCTTTGTGTTTATACCGCACTTTTTGAAGTTATTCTGAGCTTGGCGGACGGGAATATTGGCGTACGTTGAGAGACGGTGAATTTCTGTTAACATTTTGAAAGAGATTTTAACATTTGTTGATTCGATTAATTATCAATACTTTATCAACGAATAAACCTTTTTATTGAAAAATTGTTGTAGAAATATTTGCACAGCGGCGAAAAAGGTTATAACTTTGCAACCGCAAACGGGAAACGACACAACGACAACAAGTCGAGAGTCAAGCACCGGAAGCGAACAGAACAATGAAATTTTGCCACAAGACAAGCAGCGAGACTGGAAACAGTCAAGTTGAGAGTATAAGGGAAACGAACAGTTTCCGTCAAGATTCCAACTTAATAAAGAGACGCTTGGGTCGAGACAAACAAACGTAGGCGCGCTTTCGGGCTGTGCCGAAAATATTTTGTAAGAAAAATAAACAAGATATAACAGCGGAGAGTTTGATCCTGGCTCAGGATGAACGCTAGCGGCAGGCTTAACACATGCAAGTCGAGGGGCATCGGGAGGGAAGCTTGCTTTCCTTGCCGGCGACCGGCGCACGGGTGAGTAACACGTATGCAACCTGCCCTCTTCAGGGGGACAACCTTCCGAAAGGGAGGCTAATCCCGCGTATATCGGTTTCGGGCATCCGTTATCGAGGAAAGATTCATCGGAAGAGGATGGGCATGCGGCGCATTAGCTAGACGGCGGGGTAACGGCCCACCGTGGCGACGATGCGTAGGGGTTCTGAGAGGAAGGTCCCCCACACTGGTACTGAGACACGGACCAGACTCCTACGGGAGGCAGCAGTGAGGAATATTGGTC